>Ga0247819_10002255_pt1 | contig 9997 bp, 11 predicted proteins | sample 13C_Xylose_Day6_FD_193428 | JGI IMG/M metagenome (GOLD analysis project Ga0247819, IMG submission 193428) | Soil microbial communities from agricultural site in Penn Yan, New York, United States - 13C_Xylose_Day6 | ecosystem: Environmental > Terrestrial > Soil > Agricultural land | place: USA... | reverse complement strand
CAGAACGAGAGCGAGACTCCGACCCTCGTGATCATCGATGGGACCGTCGACACCGACGCTTCCTGAGAACCAAGTCCACCCAAGCAGCGCTTGTAGACCACCATATCTGCAAGCGCTGCTTGTTTCTTTGCGAGGAGCAAAATATGAGCGACCCCATGCATCTTTCATCGCCGACTGAGACCGACGCAGACCAGTTCTTCCGCAAGGCCAAGATGCTCGTGCTCAACGAGATCCAGAACCTGTACGGAAACCCGACCTGGCTCCAGCCGATCGAGCCGTATATCTTCTGGTTCAGCAAGACCCTGCAGAACTGGAAGGCTCAGCTCAGCACCCCTCTGCCTGACGGGCGCATCTACGAGGTGACCTACGACGGAGACAAGAAGCAGACCTACGTCGACTCGTACGTCAAGGAGACCAACACCTGCGTCCCCGACGACAGCACGAAGAAGGTCGTTCGCAACGCCACCGGTCCTGGTTCGCTCAAGGACTTCATCAGCTACTCCTGACCCGTTATATCCCGCAATAACAACCCAAGAAAGAGAACACATGCTCAAGCAGGACGTTACGTACAAGGACCCGCTGACCGACGAGAAGGTCACGGAGACCCTCCACTTCAACCTCTCGAAGGCCGAGCTCGCCGAGATGCTCGTGATCGACCCGGAGTACCCGAACCGTCTCCAGGAGATCGCGAAGCGTGAGGACCCGCAGGAGCTCGTCGACACCATCAAGGAGCTCGTCCGTCGTTCGTACGGCGAGGTCGTCGAGGTGGACGGTCGAAAGCGCTTCTTCAAGTCGGAAGCCACTTCTGAGGCTTTCCTCGGCACGGAGGCGTACTCGGAGTTCTTCTTCGGTCTGTTCACCGATCTGAACCGTGCAACCGCGTTCGTCAACGGTGTCATGCCGGCGGACTTGCTCGACGGTTCGGCTCTCGAGGCTGCTCCGGCGCCTCAGGCTCCTCGTCGTCCGGTTCCGCAGGACCGTCTGCCCAAGCGGGTCAAGACCGTCGAGGTTTCTGCTGACCAGTTCGAGGAGGTCAGCGACGTCGAGGTTGTCGACGCGAACCCCGAGGTGGACGAGAAGGCCAACCGGGTCAAGGAGCTCCTGTCCAAGTCGTTCAGCGAGCTCACGCTTGACGAGCTCATCGAGCTGAAGCAGCTTCAGCAGGAGAGCTAATGCCATATTTCGGCATGCTTGACATTTCTCACGGATTCGCTAAGCCCTCCAAGGCCCCGAACCACGTGAAGCGAAATGTCAAGAAGAACAAGATGGCTCGTGCTTCTCGGCGTAACAACCGACGGCACTAGTTGCATTACCATCGGGGGATATCCTGGCGAGTAGTTACGGTCTACTCGGGATGGTTATCTTAAACGGCCGCCCACCTACCAAAAAGGTGCCCCGAACACTCTTAAGGAGACCCATGACAAAGCTTGATCAGTTCAACAATACCGAGTTTTATCCGAAGACGTTCGTGATCGATCCAGCAGGTTGCGGTTGCACGGATTGCATCATGGGATATTCCACCCCAGCCAACGAACTGACCGGTGAGCAGGTTTTCGAGGCACTCAAGCAGGGTTTCCGACTCATCGACCGACGACACGAGGATGAGAAGCGTGGAAAACTGCGTTTGCGGTGAGTGCGGCATCTGTCTCGAAACTGTAGGCGTCGACAGCGAGGTCACTTGCCCCGATTGCCCGGTTCATGGCTGGACACCCATAGCCAAACGTCGTCAGCGGGAGATACTGGGTATTTCCTCGCAAGAATAACATGGGGTATAATGACACCCCGTCATTCTCTGAAAGGAAAGACCATGGACATTCTCAAGTCTGCCGTTACCCTGATCGCTTCCGCAGGTGTCGGAGCGGTTGTCACCAACGCTGTCAAGGCCACCACCCCTGACGACCTCAAGACGATGAACAAGATCTTCGTCATGGTCGGCACGATGGTGGCCGCGCACGCGATCAGTGACGTCGCCTCCAAGTACACCTCGGAGCAGATCGATGAGATCGGCAAGGCCGCGACCATTGCCAAGGACTACCTCCGCACCAAGAAGCACTGACCCATGTCACCAAAGCTAAAAGACCCTAACCCGGTCTTTTAGTTTTTATAAGGAGCAACTGTGCCTGATGAGAAGAAGCAGAACTATCCCGGCAACAGCCACAAGTCTCGGGTGACCGTCGAGAAGACCGTTAAGGTTTCGACGGAAACTCCGGAGGAGGGCAAGAAGGAGCGGAAGCGTCCCGAGGCGGTTATCAAGGGGGCCGTCGTTGGCAAGAAGGACAAGACGCTTGGTCAGAAGATCCGAGCAACCTTCACCGGAGACGACGCCAAGGGCTTGATGGAGTATCTGCTTCTGGATGTCGCAATCCCCGCGTTCAAGTCGCTCGTTGTCGAGGCAACCGAGCAGGGTATCCACCGACTCATGTACGGCAGCGAGGTTCGTCCGCGGTCGAGTGGTTCCCGCAACTTCACCAGCTACAACAGGATGAGCTCGCCCTCTTCGTCGTCATATCGTCGCGAAGAGCCTCGATCCATGAGCCAGCGTGATCGGGCCACCCACAACTTCGAGAATATCGTTCTCGACACCATCCGCGATGCAGAAGAGGTTCTCGAGAGCCTTCGCAACATCGCTGACGAGTACGACGGCATCGCTACGGTGTCCGATCTGTATGACCTCGTCAACATGAGCCCGGAGTGGACCGATGAGAAGTGGGGCTGGGACAACCTCAGTCGTGCGCAGGTTCGTCGCGTTCCCGGTGGCTACATGGTCGATCTGCCCAAGCCAATCTACCTCAAGTAGCAAGGACTACTACACAACATGTTCCCCGCGGACCGTCCTGTCGGAGCGATTCCCATGAAGGATATTCTCGCTAGACCTATCCCGACTTTTGATGCTCTCTTTCTTTGGTGGAGGACCGAAGCCAAGCGAGCACGCAAGACCCGTCGCCCTCCGCGCCATTTGAGGATCCGATGACCATATCTGCAATGCGCACCGCTATCAAGCGGCAGTACGCGTCCACTTCGTGGAACAAGAAGGTAGACCGCATGAAGGACGACCAAGTCACTGCGGTATATCTCCGTCTCAAGTACCAGCTCAAGGGAAGAATCTGAATCATGTCTCTCACAAAGGTCCGGGCCGCCGCTAAGCTGGCCGCCAACCGCAACCTGCTCAAGGTCAAGAAGAACTCGCCGACCATCCTCATGGTGGCTGGCATCGTCGGCATGGTGGGAACCGCCGTCACCGCTTCTCGGGCAACTCTCAAGCTCGAGGGCGTCATCGACAAGATGGACGAGCGTCTCGCCAAGTCCAAGGAGCTTCAGCGCAAGATCGCCGATGGCGAGGTGGAGTTCAAGGAGGGTTACACTCCGGAGGACTTCAAGCGTGCCGAGGTCATCATCTATGCCAAGGGTATCGTCCAGGTCGGCAAGCTGTATGCGCCGTCTGTTCTTCTCGGCGTGCTCTCGATCGGTGCCATCGTCGGTGGTCACACCATCATGGATCGGCGCAACGTCGCTCTGGCCGGCGCATACGCGGCTCTCGACAAGACCTTCGCCCGCTACCGGGATCGAGTCGTCGGTGCGTTCGGCGAGGAGAAGGAGAAGGAGCTCTACGTCGCTGCCACCGAGACGACTGTTACCGACCCGGAGACCGGCGAGGTGAAGTCCACGTTTCGTGAGCAGGATGGTGTGTCCATGTACGGACGCTGGTTTGCGAAGGGTAACAAGAACTGGGAGTCGAACAACGATAGTAACTTTGCGTTCCTGCGTGCACAGCAGAACTTCGCAAACGATCTTCTGAAGGCTCGCGGTCACGTCACCCTGAACGACGTCTACGACTCCCTCGGTCTGCCGCGTACGCCGGCGGGTCAGCTGGTCGGCTGGGTCTGGAAGAAGGGCACCGGCGACGACTACATCGACTTCGGGGTCTTCCCGGACTCGGGTGGTCGCGGCATCATCCGGTACAACGACATGGGTGAGAACCCGGAGATCTTCCTCGACTTCAACGTCGACGGCGTGATCTACGACCTGATCTGACGTGACCACAGCGGCTCCTCCCCAGGGATATCCGCACTTCTATTACAGGGATCTCGAGAAGACTCGGCGACAGCCCTGCACCTGCACCATATCCAAGAACCATGGGCCTGTAGCGCCCGAAGAAGAGGAGAAGTAATCATGGACCCCCTGCGTAACCTTGCTCCGGGCGCTACATACAAGCTCCCCTCCGTCGAACAGATGCGAGAGGAGGTCGAGAGTGGCGTGTTCAGTCCGGAGAGCAAGAAGATCGCCCAGGATATTCTGGCGGGTGCAACGAAGGACGAGACCTGGGAAGCGCACGGACTGGCTCTTTACAATCCGGACGCAGATGCTCAGGACTACGAGTCCGGCAAGATCGCCAACGCGGCAACCGAGCGCGAGCTTCGTGACCCGGAGAACGACGAGTGGTTTGCCGACGCTATCGATGACGACTGGTGGACTCAGCAGGAACCGTTCGGAGCCCCGCTCAACATCGAGACGAACAGCCCTGTCGATGACGCCGTCCGTGAGCCCAAGCGTCAAAAGTCCTTCATCGAGAAGCAGACCGATGACATCATGAAGCGTGTCACGGCTCCAGTCGACTCGATGAATGTGGACCACATCAAGCCCTCGGATCTGAAGAAGCTCAGCAAGTCGGCTTCGAAGGCTTTCGAGGCTGCTTCCCAGATGGCCGACGCCACCAAGAAGGTTATCGGCTCGTACGAGAAGCTGGACTTCGACGCCGAGAAGAAGCGCAAGCCCGACCAGCGAGGCGCTCACCTGCGTCCGCTGCAGCACCGCCCGTTCTTCACTAATGCCATGCGCGTCCTGCGCGACGAGCTCGAGAACCAGTAAGGAGCAACACGTGAACCGCAATATCCTAACATCGGCGGGTCTCGTCGCCGGTGGAATCTGCATCGGTGGTGGGGTCACCTATATCGTCGTCAAGAAGCGCCTCACCATGCAGTTCGAGCGCAAGCTGGCCGACGGTGTCGAAGAGGCTAAGGAGTTCTACAGCCTTCTTCGAAGTGAGCCGCCGTACAACAACCCGGTGGTCGCGGCCAAGAAGTACCGTGAGCGCATCGAGCAGCTGGACTTCTGGGTTGCCAACGGTATTCCGGAGGAGGACCTCGAGGCGTTCAACGAGTCCGTCGATCTGGAGGCTGAGGAGCCCGAGGATGAGGGTGAGGTGTTCATCAACGAGCAGCCGAACCCGGAGAAGGAACTCGACAACGCTGAGATCTACGACGAGCTCGTTCGTGAGCGTCATGTCGAGCATGTGGAGGAGGTCATCATCGAGGCAACGGAGAATATCCGGATGTCCGTGGAGGCCCCGACGCAGGCTCAGCAGGTCATCACGCTCGAGGATGTCGACAGCAAGCCGACCGATATCCGGAACATCTTCTCTCCGGACGTCGTCAAGAAGTACGAGCTCGAGGTGGCCGCTGAGCTTCCTCAGACCTCCAAGTTCACTCACGTGATCAGCGTGGATGAGTTCATGGAGGAGAACCATGAGATGGACAAGATCTCTCTGAACTACTACGAGGCGGACGAAACGCTGGCGGATGACGCTGACAAGATCGTTCCTTCGCAGGAGGTCGATGCCATCATCGGTAAGGAGTCCCTGAAGTGGTTCGGTAAGGGTTCTGAGGACGACGACATCGTCTACGTCAAGAACACGGACCGTAACCTCCTCATCGAAATCACCAGGGACTCTCGAAGCTTCCCCGAGGCCGTCTTCGGAATCCCGAACTCGGTCCTGAACAAGAAGGTCTCCAGGAGTGACGATGGATGAGCACCCCAGTCGATGACCGATATTTCGAGTGGCTTTACAGCCAGGTCGGATCGGTAAGGAACAGGAACCCTGCTCGTTCATACTGGAATGTCTGCCGCAAGCTCCACTCAACGGAGTTTGTCTGGATCATTCCTAACGACGACAACCGTGTTGAAGAAGGCAAGGAACTTCGACGCGAGTTCGTGAACGAGCAGGGTTCTGACGGGGTCGATCCTATTTGGATGGATCTCGGATGCAGTGTCTTCGAAATGCTCATCGCACTCGCCCGTCGAGCTTGTGATCTCACGTACACGGCTGAGCGTGAGGTTCCGACGGGCGAGTGGTTCCACACGTTCTTGAAGAACTTTGGGTTCGATGTCAAGGACGCTGAGTATTCCGAGGTAACAGAACGACGGCTTGAGACGGCGCTGGACCGGCTCATCTATCGAAACTACCGAGTCAATGGTCGTGGAGGACTCTTCCCTCTGCGCAAGCCGGAAAAGGACCAGACGAAGGAAGAGCTTTGGTATCAGCTCAACTCCTACGTCATAGAGAACTCGATGGTCTAACCGGAGGGAGGTTTAATGGATTTCTACCGAATCAAGGAGTTGCCTGGTAAGGGCGGCTCTACGATTGTCTTCCCGGATTTCAAGGTCGTTCGCTCTAAGGATCTGATGATTCGAGCGAAGGCATTCTATGCAATCTGGGACGAGGCCAAGGGTCTTTGGTCAACCGACGAGTACGACGTACAGCGGCTAGTTGATGAAGAGATCTCGGAGTATTGTAAAGACCGGGGGGATGTTAGTCCCAAATATCTCAGTGATTTCAGCAGCAACAGCTGGATGCAGTTCCGCAAGTACGTCGGACATCTGTCTGATTCTAGCCATCAGCTTGACGAACAGCTCACCTTCAGCAATACAGACGTCAAGAAAGAGAGTTATGTCAGCCGCCGATTGCCGTATCCTCTCTCACAAGGTGATCACTCCGCATGGGACGAGCTTATTGGTACTCTGTACGACCCATCTGAACGTGCTAAGCTGGAATGGGCCATTGGTGCTATTGTCTCCGGAGACTCTCGCAACATCCAGAAATTCCTCGTACTGTATGGTCCTGCAGGTACTGGCAAATCTACCATCCTCAACATTGTCCAGCGGCTATTTGAGGGTTACTACACTACGTTTGAAGCTAAGGCTCTTACTTCATCTTCAAACGCTTTCTCGACTGAAGTCTTTAAGTCGAATCCTCTCGTAGCGATCCAGCACGATGGTGATCTGTCGAAGATCGAGGACAACACCAAGCTGAACTCGATCATTTCGCACGAAGACATGACCATGAACGAGAAGTACAAGCCAAGCTATATGGCTAAGATCAATGCATTTCTCTTCATGGGTACGAACAAGCCGGTCAAGATTACGGATGCAAAGTCCGGCATCATCCGTCGTCTTATCGATGTTCAGCCGTCTGGTGAGAAGGTATCCCCCCGGAGATATCAGACGCTCATGTCCAAGATCGACTTCGAGCTGGGTGCTATTGCCCAACACTGTCTTGAGACGTACCGATCCATGGGTAAGGACTACTACTCTGGATACCGTCCGATCGAGATGATGCTTCAGACTGACGTCTTCTTCAACTTCATCGAGTCGTATTACGATGTGTTCAAGGAGCAGAATGGCGTCAGTCTGAAGCAGGGCTACACCATGTACAACACCTACTGCGAAGAGGCGCAGATCGAGTACAAGCTTCCTCGTCACAAGTTCCGGACCGAGCTTCGGAACTACTTCGACGATTTCGAGGAGCGGGCTATCGTGGATGGTGTTGCAATCCGCAGTTGGTACTCAGGGTTCAACGCGGATCGGTTCAAGACTCCAGTGAAGGCCACCGAGGAGCACGCCTTCTCGCTGGTTATGGACGAGACCGAGTCGCTGTTGGACAAGGAGCTGGCGGATTGCCCGGCGCAGTACTCGAACGCGGAAGGAAACCCGAAGCTATATTGGGACGACTCCATCCGCACCGATCAGAATGGGAAGGAGTTCACTCCTAAGCCCAGCCAGATCGTTAGCACTATCTTGTCCGAACTGGATACCACTCGAGAGCACTATGTCAAGGTACCTGAGAACCACATCGTTATTGATTTCGATCTTACGGATGCAGATGGTAAGAAGTCTGCCGAGCGTAACCTCGAAGCCGCCAGTGTCTGGCCCAGTACTTACGCTGAGTTCAGCAAGGGTGGAGCCGGGATCCATCTACACTACATCTACGACGGAGACGTCTCCGAGCTCGCTCGAGTGTATGACGATGGAATCGAGATCAAGGTCTACACAGGAAATTCGGCACTTCGTCGTAGACTGAGTCGATGCAATGCGGTGCCGGTGGCGACCATCAGTAGCGGCCTTCCGATCAGAGAGAAGAAGATGTTCAATCCCGACAAGGTCAAGACCGAACGTTCGCTTCGGGACTTGATCGAGAGGAATCTGCGGAAGGAGATCCACCCCGGCACCAAGCCCTCGATGGACTTCATCCACAAGATCCTCGAGGATGCGTACAAGGATCCCAACTTCTCGTACGACGTCACCGACATGCGTCAGCGTATTCTGGCGTTCGCGAACAACTCCAGCAACCAGGCTCTGTACTGCCTCAAGCTTGTGCAGAATATGAAGTTCAAGTCAGAGGACGTGATCGAGGCTCAGCCTGTCATGCCCAAGGACGAACGCCTGGTTTTCTATGATGTCGAGGTGTTTCCTAACCTCTTCATCGTTTGCTGGAAGTACCAGGGGGATTCGAACGTCGTTCGGATGATCAATCCCACGCCTCAGCAGATGGAAGAGCTGATGGCGATGAAGCTGGTTGGATTCTTCAACCGGATGTACGACAACCACATCATCTACGCGCGTTACCAGGGATACACGAACCACGATCTGTATCTGCTGAGCAAGAAGATGATCTCGGGTTCGCGGAACGGCCAGTTCGGGTCTGCCTACAACATCTCCTACGCGGATATTTACGACTTCTCCAACCTCAAGCAGAGTCTGAAGAAGTTCGAGCTGATGCTCGGTATCCCACACAAGGAGTGGGGTGGCGGCTGGGATGAGGATGTTCCCGAGGACAAGATCATGGAGGTCGTGGAGTACTGCGTTAATGACGTATTGGCGACAGAAGCGGTCTTCGAGAACCGTAAGGAAGACTTCCTTGCTCGGCTGATTCTGGCCGATCTGAGTGGGCTCCCTGTCAATGCAACCACTCGCATGCACACAGCGAAGATCGTATTCAACGGAGCGAACAAGCACGACAACCCGAAGGATAGCTTCGTCTATACCGATCTGTCCGAGATGTTCCCGGGGTACAAGTACGCCTTCGGAAAGAGTACATATCGTGACGAGATCACTGGAGAGGGCGGCTACGTATATGCAGAGCCTGGTATGTACGAGAACGTCGTACTACTCGATGTTGAGTCGATGCATCCCACGAGCATCGAGCAGCTCAACCTCTTTGGTCCTTACACAGAGAACTACTCGGCACTTAAGGCCGCACGTCTCGCGATCAAGCGTGGAGATTACGAGGTTGCCAAGTCGATGTTCGGCGGAAAGCTCGCGCGTCATCTTTCGGATGAAAACGGTGCAGAAGCTCTTTCTTATGCCCTGAAGATCGTCATCAACAGCGTCTACGGTCTGACTGCTGCTGGCTTCGACAACGACTTCAAGGACCCACGGAACATCGACAACATCGTTGCCAAGCGGGGTGCTCTGTTCATGATCGAACTTAAGCACTTCGTGCAGGAGCGAGGTTTCACAGTCGCCCATATCAAGACCGACTCGATCAAGATCCCCAATGCAACACAGAAGATTATCGACGAGGTCATTGAGTTCGGCAAGAAGTACGGCTACAACTTCGTGCATGAGGCTACGTACGAGAAGATGACTCTCGTGAATGACGCGGTCTATGTGGCGAAGTATGGTTGGGCCGAGAAGGCCAAGAAGATCGGTACCTGGGAGGCTGTGGGAGCCGAGTTCCAGCACCCCTATATCTTCAAGACCCTCTTCAGCCACGAGCCGGTCAACTTCCGTGACATGTGTGAGACCAAGACCGTCACCACCGCCATGTATCTTGATTTCGACTCGGTCGACAAGATGATGGTTCAGCAGCATAACAAGCCGAAGTTCATCGGAAAGGCTGGACTCTTTGTTCCGGTCAAGGAAGGTGGCGGACTGCTTGTGC
>Ga0247819_10002254_pt1 | contig 10000 bp, 9 predicted proteins | sample 13C_Xylose_Day6_FD_193428 | JGI IMG/M metagenome (GOLD analysis project Ga0247819, IMG submission 193428) | Soil microbial communities from agricultural site in Penn Yan, New York, United States - 13C_Xylose_Day6 | ecosystem: Environmental > Terrestrial > Soil > Agricultural land | place: USA... | reverse complement strand
GCACGCCGCGCACCCGGCCGCGCAACTCCATCAGCCGGTCGAGGTTGTCGTAGTCGAGCTGGTCGGCGGTGAAGCGGTCGTTGCCGCGGATCAGCGTCACCGGCTTGTGCGAGCGCACCTTCTCGGTGTTCAGGAAGGCGTGCAGGAATTCGCCCTGGAACTCCATGCGCGGCGCCTCGCTGCCCTTGGGCGGCGTGCGCGTGACGACCGCATTGCCGATCAGCTGCACCTCGGAGCCGTCGGCGTTGCTGATCGCGTTCTTGGCCGTCGCCACCGTCAGCGAGCCGTTCTCGTCGTACGACAGGATGCGCGGCTTGTCGATCTCCAGCGTGTCGGTGTCGGGATAGTGGCGCGCTTCGGTGCCGTACACCTCGCTCTTGAGCCGGCCGCTGGGCTCGAAGGTCTTCACCGAGAAGTCGCGCATGAAGTAGTCGGGCTCGTGGCTGACCGGCCGCTGGTTGGCCGACCCGCCAAGCATGGCCGGCGTGTTGCTCGCCAGCCAGTAGGTGCCCAGCGCCATCACGGCCATCAGCATCACCGGCAGGTAGACGGCGGCGCGGTCCCAGGCAGCGCGGAACCGGCGCCAGGCGCCGCCCACGCTCAGGACCGCCGTCGTCACGCGTAGCGCTCCAGCAGCTGGGCGTAGCGGCCCGAAGCCACCAGCAGCAGGTCGCAGAACTCGCGCGCGGCACCGTGCCCGCCGGCTGCCGTGGTGACGTAGGCCGCCGCCGCCTTGACCTCGGCATGAGCGTTGGCCGGCGCGGCCGCGAAGCCGCAACGGCGCAGCACCGGCAGGTCGGGCCAGTCGTCGCCGATGGCGGCGGCCTGCGGCCAGTCCAGGCCCAGCGCCTGCAGCGTCTTCTGCGCGGCGGGCGCCTTGTCCTCGGTGCCGTAGTGAACGTTGGTAACGCCCAGCGCCGCGAGGCGCGCGCGCAGCGGCTGCGAGTCGCGGCCGGTGATCACCACCGGCGTGATGCCGGCGCGCTGCAGGAGCTGAAGGCCCAGTCCGTCCAGGATATTGAAGCGCTTGAGCGTCTCGCCTTCGGCCGACAGGTAGAGCCCGCCGTCGGTGAGCACGCCGTCGACGTCGAAGAAGGCGACACGGATGCCCTGCGCGGCGAGAAGCTGTTCGGGCGGGAAGTGGAGAGCGGGAGTGGCGGACAAGTTCAGATCACCTTGGCGCGCATCAGGTCGTTGCTGTTGACGGCACCGCACAGCAGGCCGTGCTCGTCGACAACCAGCACGCTGGTGATGCGATGTTGTTCCATGAGTTCGGCCGCCTCGACGGCCAGCGACTCCAGGGCGATCGTGCGCGGCTGGGGGTGCATCACCTCGTGCGCCTTCGTCGCGCGCAGGTCCACGCCCTTCTCGATCAGCCGGCGCAGGTCGCCGTCGGTGAAGATGCCCAGCACCCGGCCTTGCGGATCGACGATGGCCGAGGCGCCCAGGCCCTTGGCGCTCATCTCGCGCATCAGGTCGGGGAAGGCGGTGTCGGGCGGCACGCGCGGCACGGCATCGCCGGTGCGCATCACGTCGCTGACATGCGTGAGCAGCTTGCGGCCGAGCGCGCCACCCGGGTGCGAGCGCGCGAAATCCTCGGTGCGGAAACCGCGCGCATCCAGCAGAGCCACCGCGAGCGCATCGCCCAGCGCCAGCTGGGCCGTGGTGCTGGCGGTCGGCGCCAGTTGCAGCGGGCAGGCTTCCTTGGCCACGCCGCTGTCGAGCAGGATGTCGGCGTGCTGGGCCAGCGTGGACTTCGGGTTGCCCGTCATCGCGACCAGCGTGACGCCCAGGCGCTTGATCACCGGCAACAGGCTGGTGAGCTCGTCGACCTCGCCGCTGTTGGAGATGGCCAGCACCAGGTCGACGGCCTTGATCATGCCGAGGTCGCCATGGCTGGCCTCGGCGGGGTGAACGAACATGGCCGGCGTGCCGGTGGAGGCGAGCGTGGCGGCGACCTTGCGGCCGATGTGGCCGCTCTTGCCCATGCCCATCACGACCACGCGGCCGCGAACCTGGAGCATGGCGTCGACGGCGCGGGCGAACGACTCGCCGATGCGGGCCTTCAAGCCCAGCACCGCGGCGGCCTCGATGTCGAACGTCTCCTGGGCCAGGCGGATCGCCTGGGCGGCGTCGAACGAGGGGGCGGGACCTGTAGGCATAACAGGTGATTCTAGGTGTCCAGTTAGCATCGGCTCATGTCCACGCTTGAACTGACGCTGGTGTACCTGCTGGCTGCCGTGATCGGCGTGGTCGCCTGCCGCACCTTCAAGCTGCCGCCCATGCTGGGCTACCTGGTGGTGGGCGTGGTCATCGGCCCGAACGCGCTGGCGCTGGGCGAGGACGCCGAGTCGGTGCGCTACCTCGGCGAGTTCGGCGTGGTGTTCCTGATGTTCGTCATCGGGCTGGAGTTCAACCTGCCCAAGCTGCGCGCGATGCGCCAGCACGTGTTCGGGCTGGGCCTGTTCCAGGTGGTGCTCACGATCCTGATCGGCACCGGCGGCAGCCTGATGCTGGCCGCGGTGCTGCCCTCGTTCTGGAAGATGAACTGGCAGACCGCGCTGTCCCTCTCGGGCGCGCTGGCCATGAGCAGCACCGCCATCGTGCTCAAGCTGATGGCCGAGCGGCTGGAACTGGAGTCCGAGCACGGCAAGCGCGTGCTGGGCGTGCTGCTGCTGCAGGACCTGGCCGTGGTGCCGCTGCTGGTGCTGATCCCCGCGCTGGGCAGCAAGCCCGAGTCGATGCTGATGGCGCTGGGCGTGGCCACGCTCAAGGCCGCGGCGCTGATCGCCTTGCTGCTGATGGGCGGCCAGAAGGTGATGCGCTGGTGGCTCACGCTGGTGGCGCGGCGCAAGAGCGAGGAGCTGTTCGTGCTCAACCTGCTGCTGATCACGCTGGGCCTGGCCTGGCTGACCGAGCATGCCGGCCTCTCGCTTGCGCTGGGCGCCTTCATCGCGGGGATGCTGATCTCCGAGACCGAATACAAGCACCAGGTGGAGACCGACATCCGGCCGTTCCACGACGTGCTGCTGGGCCTGTTCTTCATCAGCATCGGGATGATGCTGGACTGGCGCCTGGTGGCGGACCGCTGGGGCCTGGTGCTGGTGCTGCTGGTGCTGCCGGTGCTGTTCAAGCTCGCGCTGGTGACCGCGCTGGCCTGGCAGCTGGGCGCGACGCCCGGCGTCTCGTTGCGCACCGGCCTTTACCTGGCGCAGGCGGGCGAGTTCGGCTTCGTGCTGCTGGCGCTGGCCAATGGCAACCAGCTGGTGCCGCCCAACATGCTCAACCCGGTGCTGGCCAGCATGGTGCTGTCGATGCTGGCCACGCCTTTCATCATCATGTACAGCAACAAGCTGGTGATGAAGCTCGTGGCCAGCGAGTGGCTGCAGCAGTCGCTGCAGATGACCACCATCGCGCGGCGATCGATCAACGCCAACCGCCACGTGATCATCTGCGGCTACGGCCGCTGCGGCCAGAACCTGGCGCGCGTGCTCGAGTCGCAGGGCATCCCGTACATGGCGCTGGACCTGGACCCCGACCGCGTGCGGCAGGCGGCCGCGGCCGGCGATTCGGTGGTGTTCGGCGACGCGGCGCGGCTGCAGTCGCTGATCGCCGCCGGCCTCTCGCGCGCCAGCGCGGTGGTCGTCACCTACCTGGACGTGGGCGGCGCGCTGAAGGTGCTGAGCAATGTCCGCACTCACGCTTCGCAAGTCCCGGTGATCGTGCGCACGCAGGACGACCACGACCTGGAGCAGCTGCAGGCCGCCGGCGCCACCGAGGTCGTGCCCGAGGCGCTGGAAGGCTCGCTGATGCTGGCCAGCCACGCGCTGGCGCTGGTGGGCGTGCCGATGCGGCGCGTGATCCGCATCGTCCAGGACCAGCGCGATGCCCGCTACAACCTGCTGCGCGGCTACTTCCACGGCGCCGACGACGACACGGTGGACGAGCTGCAGCAGGAGCGCCTGTCGACGCTGACGCTGCCTGCCGGCGCGCGTGCCATCGGCAGGCACCTGGGCCACTTCGCGCTGCATGCGATGGGCGTGCGGGTGGTGAGCCTGCGCCGCGCCGACGGCAAGGCGGCGTCGATCGAACAGGACCCGCCGCTGGCCGGCGGCGACACGCTGGTGCTGTCGGGGCGGCCCGAGAGCCTGGCGCTGGCCGAGCAGAAGCTGCTGGCCGGTTAGCGCAGGTTCAACGCAGGTCGCCGTGCTGGCTGGTGCTGAGCGGCTCGCGGATCTCGGTGTCTTCGAAACCCGTCAGCAGCGTGTAGTTCTGCGGGCTCTGCACCGCGCGGGCGGCCGGCCGCTCGACTCCTTCGGCCAGGGCCTGGCGAAAGGCGGCGATCTCCTCGGCCAGCAGCGGATCGGCGCCGGGCGTCAGCGGCTCCGCCACCGCGGCTTCTGCGGCGACAGCGGCCACCGCGGCCCGCTTCTCGCCGACGGCGGCAGGTCGGGCCTGCGAGACCGGGACGCTCGGCGGCGCCGCACGCTGGCCCGCGGCCTCCGGCGCCTCGCGCCAGTACACCGCCTTGACGACGATGCCGTGCTGCACCTTGGCGGCCTGCTGCAACGCGGCCTCGATCCGGCCCAGGTCCGCGGTGTCGCCGCCCGGCGCGCCGACCAGGTCGACCATCACCAGGAACTGGCGGCCACGCCCGTCCAGCGACAGCACCTTGAACTTGTAGGCCGACGACAGCACGCCGGCATTGGCCATCGAATGGCGCACGACGCCGTAAAGCCGCTCGCGGCGGGCGTTCCGCTCGCTCCGCCGGCTCTCGGTTGCAGCCGGGCGGGAGTCGCGCAAGTGGCTGGAGGGCGCCGCTTCGGCGTCCGGTTTGCGCGCAAACCAACGCAGCAAGGACATCTGGAACCTTTCCTTCCCTAGGGCAGAGCCAGTGTAGCGAGGGGGAATGACCGTTCCCGCCGCGGGCGACATGCGGTTGCCGCAGGCGCGGGAACGGCTATTTGCCGATGCAGAAGCTGGAGAAGATCACGCCCAGGAGCTCATCCGCGCCGAACTCGCCCGTGATCTCGTTGAGCGCGTTCTGGGCGAGCCGCAGCTCTTCCGCGAGCAGGTCCAGCGCGGGCGACGGGCCCGCCAGGTGCGCGCCGGCTTCGGCCAGGTGCGCATCGACGCGTCGCAGCGCGTGCAGGTGGCGCTCGCGCGCGATGTAGACGCCCTCGGGCGCGGACTGCCAGCCGGCGATCTCCAGCAGCCGGCCGCGCAGCGCCTGCAGGCCCTCGGCGGTCTTCGCGGAAAGGCGCAGGCCGTCGGACGGCATGGGCGCGTCGGGCGCGGCATCGGCCTTGTTCCACAGCTGCAGCACCGGCAAGGCGGGCGGCACGCGTTCGCGCAGCTGGCGCAGCAGCGCTTCGTCCGCCTCGCGGTAGTCCGGATCGCCCACCCGCGTCAGGTCGTGCAGGAACACCACCGCGTCCGCCTGGCCGATCTGCGTCCAGGCGCGCTCGATGCCGATGCGCTCCACGAGGTCCTGGCTCTCGCGCAGGCCCGCCGTGTCCACCACGTGCACCGGCACGCCTTCGATCTGGATCGTCTGGCTCACCACGTCGCGCGTGGTGCCGGGGATCGGCGTGACGATGGCCAGCTCGGCGCCCGCGAGCGCGTTGAGCAGCGAGCTCTTGCCCGCGTTGGGCTGGCCGGCGATCACGACCTTGATGCCTTCGCGCAGCAGTGCGCCCTGGCGAGCGCGCCGCAGCACGCCGGCCAGCGTCTCCTGCAGCCGCGTGAGCTGGCCCTGGGCGTCGGCCTGCTTCAGGAAATCGATCTCTTCTTCCGGGAAGTCGAGCGTGGCTTCCACCAGCATGCGCAGGTGGATCAGCGCGTCGCGCAGCCGGTGAACCTCGCGCGAGAACTCGCCCGCGAGGGACCGGCCGGCGCTGCGCGCCGCGGCCTCGGTGCTGGCATCGATCAGGTCGGCGATCGCCTCGGCCTGGGCCAGGTCGATCTTGTCGTTGAGGAACGCGCGCCGGGTGAACTCGCCCGGCTGCGCCAGCCGCAGGCTCATGGCCGTGCCGGCTTCCAGGCAGCGCGCCAGCAGCAGCTGCAGCACCACCGGTCCGCCGTGCGCCTGCAGCTCCAGCACGTCCTCGCCGGTGTACGAGTTCGGCGCCGGGAAGTGGATGGCCAGGCCCTGGTCGATGGGCGAGCCGTCGGCGGCGCGGAAGGGCAGGTAGGTCGCCTCGCGCGGCTTCAGCGCGCGGCCGCAGACGGCCTCGATCACCGGCTGCACCGAGCGCGCGGACACGCGCACGATGCCCACCGCGCCGCGTCCGGGGGCGGTGGCGATGGCGGCGATGGGGTCCTGGTGGCCGGCGAACATGCCCCGATGCTAGCGGGACGCGTGCAGCCTCCGCTGCAGCACCTCGCGCAGCGAGGTCGCGACGAAGGGCAGGGCGCCCGGCTCGCGCACCAGCAGTCGCGCCGCGCCGAAAGCGTCATGCGCCTTCAGGCGCTGGAGCACCTCGAAGCGCACCGCGCGCAGTTCCACCGTGTGCTGCTGGCGCTCGAGTGCGGAGCGCAGCGGGCCGGGCGGGACCTCCTCCAGCACTTCCCGGCCGGCGCTCAGCACCGCGGCGAGATGCTTCTCGGGCGTGGCCCGCGTGGCGGCCCCCTCCCTGCGCACGGTGTAGTCGTAGAGGCCGTCCGGCAACAGCAGCAGTTCGTGGCCCCGGCGCAGCAGCGCGAGAACGAAGTGGTAGTCCTCCATCATTCGCAGCTCCTCGCGCATGCGAAGGCGCGGGGATTCGATCAGCTCGCGCAGCACCAGCGGCTTGGCATAGCCGTAGCCGAACGCGTCGCGGCCGTCCCAGGCGTTGCGCCTCGCCCATTCGGTGGCGTCCACTCGCGTCGGCGCGGTCACCCAGGGCCAGAGCACGCCGTCGTCGCGGCCCTGTTCCGTCAGCGCATGGGGGTTGTCGGCGAGCAGGGTCGCCCCGTGTTCGCGGGCGGCGGCCAGCAGCCGCTCCAGCCGCTCGGGGTGGAACCGGTCGTCCGCATCCAGGAAGGCGATCCAGCGGCCGCGCGCGGCATCGAAGGCCAGGTTGCGCGCGCCGCCCGGGCCGCGCCGGCGTCCGCCGTGCACCACTTGCAGGCGCGCGTCCTGCGCGCCGAGCCGAGCGAGGATCTCGGGCGTGCGGTCGGTCGAGCCATCGTCGACCACCAGCACCTCGATCGAGCGCAAGGTCTGCTCGAGCGCGGAGCGCACGCTGCGCTCGACCCAGGCTTCGCCGTCGAGCACCGGCATGACGACGGAGACTTCCGGAAGGGCCGGATTCATCCTGCCGATGTAGCGCGGGGCGCGGCCGCCTCTTGTGCGACCGCGCCCCGCGCGCCTGTCATCCGATGAAGGATGGGCTCAGGTGGCCTTCTTGCCGAACTTGGGCAGGTTGAATTCCGGCGGCACGCCCATGCGCGTGTTGATCAGCCACTGCTGGGCGATGGACAGCACGTTGTTGGTGATCCAGTACAGCACCAGGCCGGCCGGGAAGAAGAAGAACATCACCGAGAAGGCCAGCGGCATGAACCACATCATCTTGGCCTGCATCGGGTCCGGCGGCACCGGGTTCAGCGCCGTCTGCAGCAGCGTGGTGAGCGTCATCACGGCCGGCAGGATGAAGAACGGATCGGGCGCCGACAGGTCGCGGATCCAGCCGATCCACGGCGCGTTGCGCATCTCCACGCTGGACAGCAGCACCCAGTAGAGCGCGATGAACACCGGTATCTGGACCATGATCGGGAAGCAGCCGCCGATCGGGTTGACCTTCTCCTCGCGGTAGATGCGCATCATCTCCTGCTGCATCTGCTGCGGGTTGTCCTTGTAGCGCTCGCGCAGGGCCATCACGCGCGGGTTGATGGCCTTCATCTTGGCCATGCTCTGGTAGCCCTTGGCCTGCAGCCAGTAGAAGGCGATCTTGATCACCAGCACCAGCGCCATGATCGACCAGCCCCAGTTGCCGATCAGCGAATGCAGCTTGTCCAGCAGCCAGTACAGCGGCTTGGCCAGGATGGTGAACATGCCGTAGTCCTTCACCAGGTCCAGGCCGGGAGCGACGCGCTCGAGCATCTTCTCCTCCTGGGGACCGGTGAACAGCGTCGCCTGGACCGCTTGCGAGGCGCCCGGCGCCACCGACTGCAGCGGGGCGATGGTGCCCACCGCGTACAGCGTGTCGTCGACCTTGCGCACGAAGTTCTCGCGCTTGACGCCGTCCGGCAGGATCCAGGCGCTGGCGAAGTAGTGCTGCACCATCGCCACCCAGCCGCTGCTGGCTTCCTTCTGGAATTCGGCCTTGTTCTTGTCGATGGCGGAGAACTCGACCTTCTGGTACTTGTGCGCCTCGGAATAGACCGCCGGGCCCGTGAAGGTGCCGGTCGGGTTGGTGATGAACGAGCCGCCCGAGGTGGTGGCGCCGCGCACGAGCTGCACGTAGAGCTGCGGCGACACGGCCGCGGTGCCGGTGTTCACGACCTCGTGCTTCACGTCGAAGGTGTAGGCCCCGCGCTTGAGCGTGTAGGTCTTGACCAGCTTCACGCCGTTCTTCTCGGGCGATTCGAAACGCACGCTCAGCTGGTCGGCGCCCGGCTTGAGTTCGCGCTCGCCGCTGAACGCCATCACCGTCTTGTGGTTGGGGAAGTCGCCGCCGATCAGGCCCGACTGCGCCACGAACACGCCCTGCGGCGACTCGTTCAGCAGCACGAAGGTGCTGGTGCCCTTGGCGGTGGTGGAGTCGGCGCTGACCTTGAGCAGTTCGGTGCGCACGACCGAGCCGCCTTCGCTGTCGAACGTAACGCGCATGGTGTCCGTGGCCACCGTGACGAGCTCGCGCTTCGTGGCCTGCGCGGCGCCCGGCGCCGCAGTGCCGGGCGGGACCGCGGCGGCGCCGGGAGCGGCGGCCCCCGATGCCGGGACCGCCGAAGGCAGGCTCGTCACGGCGCCGCTGCCGGCTTCCGGCGCCTTGGCCGTGGCGGCAGGCTTGGATTGCGGGAAGAAGGTGGCCGGGTGGCCGTTGTGCACCTGCCACTGGTCCCACAGCAGGACCAGGGAGAAACCGAAGACCACCCAGAGGATGGTGCGGCGAATGTCGTTCATGAAGTCTTCTTGGGCGAAGCCGTGGGAATGAAGCGCCGGAACAGCGCCGGCGGCCGGGCCGGCACCTCGTCGATGCCGCCGGCACACCAGGGATGGCAGCGCGCGATGCGTGCCAGCGTGAGATAGCTGCCCGCCGCCGCGCCGTGCCGCTCGAGCGCGCCGAGCGCGTAGACCGAGCAGGTGGGGGTGAAGCGGCAGGCGGAGCCCAGCCAGGGCGACAGCAGCAGCCTATAGCCGCGCACGAGCGCGATCAGGCCGGCGCGGATCATGGCCGCGCCCCGGCGAACAGGCGCTGCAGTTCCGCCCGCACGGCTTCTTTCAGCTCGGGCGAGGTGGCGCTGCGGAACCGGGCCTTGTCGAAACCGGAGCGCAGCCGCACCACGTGGGCGGCGGCAGGCAGGCGGGCTTCGAAATCCTGGCTCACGGTGTAGATCTGGCGCTTGATGGCGTTGCGGGTGACGGCGCGTCGGGCCCACCGCTTGGGAACGATGGCGCCGATCCAGGGTTCCCCGTGAACAGCAAACAGGGCCGTGGATCCTGCGGATCCCGGCCCTGGGGGCTTCTCAGGAGGGCGACCTTCGGTCGCGGATCTCTCGGATCCAGGCCCTGCGGAGGAACTCTCTTGGCCGGTGGGCTGGAATCCGGCGCGATGCAGCGCGAAGTGTTCGGTGCGGGCGACGGTGGCGCCGCCGGCCATGACGGCCTCGAACTGCGCCCGGGTCTTCAGCCGCTGCACTTGGCCGGTGCGGGCAGGCTCGGCCCGGACCAGGCTCAGACGGCCAGGCGCTTGCGGCCCTTGGCGCGGCGGGCGTTGATGACGGCACGGCCGCCGCGGGTCTTCATGCGGACCAGGAAGCCGTGGGTGCGGGCGCGGCGCACTTTGGAGGGTTGGTA
>Ga0247819_10002249_pt1 | contig 10010 bp, 9 predicted proteins | sample 13C_Xylose_Day6_FD_193428 | JGI IMG/M metagenome (GOLD analysis project Ga0247819, IMG submission 193428) | Soil microbial communities from agricultural site in Penn Yan, New York, United States - 13C_Xylose_Day6 | ecosystem: Environmental > Terrestrial > Soil > Agricultural land | place: USA... | reverse complement strand
GTATAGTATCGCTTTCCCCTAGTTCTCCCCACTTTTCCCTTAGCGCAGAACCCCAATGCAGGCTCTCTGGATGTTGTTGGCGTCCGCCATGTTCGCCATCATGGGGTCGTTCGTGAAGTTCGGCACCGAACACGGCGCCTCGTTGCCCCAGATCGTGCTTTTTCGTGGGCTGCCTTCCGTTCTTCTCTTGCTGCTGTGGGCGCGCGCCGGCCGCCAATCCATCGTTCCGACCAGTTGGAAGCTGCACCTGTGGCGCAACCTGTCCGGCGTGACGTCGATGTGGCTGGGGTTCTTCGCCATCTCGCACCTGCCGCTGGCCACCGCGACCAGCCTGAACTACACCGCGCCCCTTTTCATTGCCTGTTGGATGCTGGGCTGGGGCGGCGCGCAGCGCGACGCCGTGCGCATCATCGCCGTGGCCTTGGGTTTCCTGGGCGTGATCGCCGTGCTGCGGCCCAGCATCAATGAAGACCAATGGCTGGCGGCGCTGATGGGAATGGGGGCGGGCGCCATGTCGGCGATCGCCATGCTGCAGATCCGCCAACTGGGCCGGATCGGCGAACCCGAGTGGCGCACCGTGCTGTTCTTTTCCGTGGCGGTCTGCGTGTCCAGCGTTGTCGGGCTGTGGTTCGAAGGCTGGGGCACGGCGGACTGGCAGGGCTATGCGTCGCTGGTGGGCGTGGGCGTGGCGGGCATGTTCGGCCAGCTTGCCATGACCCGGGCCTTTGGCGTGGGCTCGGCGCTGCTGACGGCGGCGCTGCAATACAGCACCATTATTTTCGCGGCCTTGCTGGGCATGGGCTTTTGGGGCGACCACCTGGATGGTCTGGCCTGGGCCGGCATGGGCTTGATCATCTCCGCGGGCCTGCTGTCGGTGTGGCGCACCATGCGCGACCCCAAACCGGCCTGACGGGACACCCGCTAGACAGGAGCACACCGAATGACGATGACACTGATTTCCGCCGCCGATCTGGCGGGTCGGCTTGGGGCTTCCGGGCCTGACGCTTCCAACGTGCGCGTAGGCGACATGCGCGTAGGCGACATGCGCGTAGGCGACATGCGCGTAGGCGACGTGCGCGTCTTCGACGTGCGTCACGACCTGACCAACCACGCCGCGGGCCGCCAGGCGTATGACGCCGGCCACATCCCCGGCGCTCGTCACCTGGACCACGAAACCGAACTGGCCGCGCCGCGCACCGGCAAGAACGGCCGTCATCCGCTGCCCTCGCGCGCCGAGCTGGGCGCACTGATGGCCGCCCATGGCGTGACGCCGCAAACGCTGGTCGTGGCCTATGACGCCAGCGGCGGTATGTACGCGGCCCACCTTTGGTGGATGCTGCGCTGGCTGGGCCATGAGCGCGTGGTGGTGTTGGACGGCGGCTGGCAGGCCTGGGTGGCCGCCGGGCTGCCGACCACGACCGATCCCGCGCCGGCCGTGCAAGCCGGCCAGCCCGTCGAGCCCGGCGCGCCGCTGGTCGCATCGGTTGATGCGCAGGCCGTGCTGGACAATATCGATCGGCCCGCCTTTACCGTGATCGACGCGCGCGCCGCCAACCGCTATCGTGGCGAAGTCGAACCGATGGATCCGGTGGCCGGCCACATCCCGGGCGCCCTGAACCGCCCGAACGGTGAAAACCTGAAAGCCGACGGAAGCTTCAAGTCCGCCGAGCAGTTGCGCGCCGAATTCGACGGGCTACTGGGTGGCCGCGTCCCTGGCGCCATCGTGCACCAGTGCGGCTCGGGCATCACCGCCTGCCACAACCTGCTGGCCATGGAAATCGCGGGCCTGTCCGGCTCGCGGCTGTACCCGGGCTCGTGGAGCGAATGGTGCAGCGACCCGTCGCGCCCGGTGGCCAAGGGCGCCTGAGGCGCCGCGGCGCACAAAAAAGCCAGGGTTCGCACCCTGGTTTTTTTCGTCTCCGATGCGATCCCCCCTGCGGCTCCTGCCGGGCTATTTCTCTTGCGGCCGTGCCGGACTATTCCGCCCGCGCTACCAGATCGCCGCCAGCTTGGCCCGCCCGGACACGCTTTCCGCGATCTCCAGGAAGTGGTCCAGCGGGGGCGTGGCCAGCCCCGGGACCTTGGCCATATCGTCCCAGCGGCGTAGGCGGATCGCGTCAGGCGCGCCCGGCATGCTGGCGAAATCCACCGCCTGGCCGGCATCGAAACTGCCGCCTTGCAGCGCCAGGCTGCGCTTGGAATCCTCCGACAACGACGCTTCGTATTGCGGCTCGACATAGCAGAGGTAGCGCTTGGCTTCCACGTGCAGGCGGATCGGGTCCAGCACGGCCGAACTGAACAGCCCGCGCAGGAACGGCAGCACGAAATACTGGTGCTTGTCGTCGACGCCGCGCAGCGTGGGGGTGCCCGGACGGTCGGCGATCAGGTGGCCCAGATCATGCAACAGGCAGGCGGTGATGAGCGAAGCGTTGGCGCCATGGCGTTCCGCCAGCGATGCCGTTTGCAGCGCATGCCGCAAATGGCTGACGGACTCGCCATGGTAGGAACGGTGTCCGCGTTCCAGGAAAATCTGTTCGATGTCTTGCAAGGTCAAGGCCATGGTTGTCTCCTGAGTGGCCGCAAGGGGGAGGGGGCGGGCAGTGACCTGACGGTCAGCCGGCTGCCGGCGCCATCTCCAGAAAGCGCGCGATCAACTGCACCGGTTGGCGCTCGCGCAGGCAGTACAGGTATTCGTGCATCACGATCTCGGCCCCCTGGATGTCCAAGGCCGCCAGGTCGGGGTGCGACGGGATTTCACGCGAGGGGATCAGGCTGATCCCCAAGCCGCACAGAATCGCCTGCCGGATGGATTCCCGGCTGCCGATCTCCAGCGTGCGGCGCACGGTGACGCCCGCCGCCGCCAGCGCGTCTTCGGTCAACTGGCGCGTCATGGAGCCGGGCTCGCGCAGCAGCAAGGCGTGGTCGGCCAGATCGGCCAGCCGAACCTGCCCGCGCCGCGCCAGCGGATGGTCGCGATGGGTGACCACGCGGATCGGGTCGGCCGCGATCATCCTGCGGTACAGGTGCTTGTCATCCATCAGAAAGGAAGACGTGGCAATCTCGATGCGGTAGTCGTGCAGCGCTTGCAGCATCGACTGCGAATTTCCGATGGTGACGGCCAGGTCGATGCCCGGGTAGCGCTGGTTGTACCGGCGCACCGTATCCATGATGTAGAAGGGGCCGGTCGCGCCAATGCGCAGATTGCCTTCGCGCAGGTCGCTGGCGTCGCGCAGGCGGAAATCGATCTCGGTTTCCTGCTGCACCAGCTTTTCCACCATGGGCATCAGGTTGTGTCCCGCATCCGACAAGCGCATGCCCCGGCCCTGCCGGTGGAACAGTTCGATGCCGTAGCGCGATTCCAGTTGACGCAACTGCCCCGTCACGGTCGGTTGGCTGACACCCAGTTGGGCGGCGGCCTTGGTGACGGTGCCGCAGCGGGCCACGGCGTAGAAGGATTTGAGTTCGGCGACAAGCACGATGAGGGGGCGGGAAAGGGACGCAATGCGCAAGACCGCCAGTACACCAAAATAATTTGATGTTTTTATTACTGCATTTGCGCGAAGTGTCATAAACGCTCAATACGCGCCTTCCATACTGGCTTCGTTCCAATCTGGAGGCAGCATGCCCCAACCCGATAGCGCCTTCCTCACAGTTCGAAATCTGGTCAAGCGTTTTGGCAGCCATACCGCGCTGGCCGACGTCTCGCTGGATATCCGCGCCGGAGAACTGGTGTGCCTGCTGGGCCCGTCCGGCTGCGGCAAGACCACGTTGCTGCGCGCCATCGCCGGCCTGGAACGCCAGGACAGCGGTGCAATCGTGCTGTCGGGCCGCGATATTTCTTACGCCGAGCCCCAAGAGCGCGACTACGGCATCCTGTTCCAGTCCTACGCGCTGTTTCCCAACCTGACCGTGGCCCAGAACGTGGCGTACGGCTTGAGCGGCAAGCGCGCCCACCGCAACCACGTCGCCAACCGCGTCGAGGAAATGCTGAGCCTGGTCGGCTTGACTGGGGCCGCGGACAAATACCCCGGGCAGATTTCCGGCGGCCAGCAGCAGCGTGTAGCGCTGGCGCGCGCACTGGCGCCATCCCCGTCACTGTTGTTGCTGGATGAGCCGATGTCGGCGCTGGACGCCCGGGTGCGCGAGCATCTGCGGATTGAATTGCGCGCGTTGCAAAAGCGCTTGTCGATCACGACGCTGATGGTGACGCATGACCAGGAAGAGGCCATGGTGATGGCCGACCGCATCGCCGTCATGAACGGCGGCGTCATTGAACAATTCGGAACGCCGCGCGAACTCTACCGCCAGCCGGCATCGGCCTTTATCGCCGATTTCGTGGGCGAGGCGAACTGGCTGCCGTTCGAACGCGTCGACACCCATCGCGCCCGCGTCGGCCGCCAGGAACTGGCCGTGGACGAGGCGCTGGACGGCAAGTCCGGCAAGCTGTTCGTGCGCCCCGAAGCGGTGCGCGTCAGCATGGCGCGCTCGGAAGAACCCAATTCAATGTTGGCCGACGTGCTGGACGGCGTATTCCTGGGCCGGGGCTATCGCCTGGCCTTGCGCCTGGAAGGCGTGCCCGGTTCCACCGTGCATTCCATCGTGTCCCCTGAAATCGGAGACGCCCTGTTGGGCCCTCACGCCGCCAGCCGTTGCTGGGTGGAGCTGCCGCGCCATGCGATTCGCGCCTACGCTTGATTCCGCCATGACTGGATCGCCTTCCGTGGCCGAACTGGCCGCCGCCCCATGCCCGCGTGGATAGGCGCGCTGGGCCTGACGGCGGGGCAGGGCGCGCTGGTACTGTTTCTGGTGCTGTTCCTGGCGCTGCCGCTGCTGGCCATCCTGGCCAAGTCCGTGACCGATAGCGACGGCGCCTGGGCCGGGCTGTCGGTGGTGTCCGGCATCATCGGCGCGGATGGCTTTCTTGCCATGGTCGGGCGCAGCCTGACCGTGGGCGTGGTGACGATGCTGCTGGTGGTGCCTTGCGCCTATGGCTTCGCCTACGGCCTGACCCGCACGCGCTTGCCGGGCAAGGGCCTGCTGCGCACCATCGCCTTGCTGCCTTTGCTGGCGCCGTCGCTGTTGCCGGGCATTGCGCTGGTCTATCTGCTGGGCAACCAGGGGCTGCTCAAGGGCCTGACGGGCGGCGCCACCATCTATGGCTTCTGGGGCATTGTGGTGGGCGAGGCCTTCTACACGTTTCCGCATGCGCTGATGATTCTGCTGACCGGCCTGACGCTGGCCGACGGCCGGCTGTACGACGCGGCGCGTGCCATGGGCGCGGGCCCGTGGCGCACCTTCCTGACCGTGACCTTGCCTGGCACGCGCTACGCCGTGTTCTCGGCCTGCTGCGTGGTGTTCACGCTGACCGTCACCGATTTCGGCGTCCCCAAAGTGGTGGGCGGCGACTACAACGTGCTGGCCATGGAAGCCTACAAGGCGGTGGTCGGGCAGCAGAACTTTCCCAAGGGCGCGGCCATCGGCATCCTGCTGTTGCTGCCCGCCTTGCTGACCTTTGTGCTGGACCGCCGGCTGCGTGCCCGCCAAGGTGCGCAGATGAGCGGCCGCGCCCAGCCTTACGCGGCGGGCGCCAACCGACGCCGCGATGCCGCGTTCCTGGCGCTGGCCGGGGTGCTGGCGGGCTTTCTGCTGCTGATCATCGGCGTGGCCGTCTGGGCCTCGTTCGTGAAGATGTGGCCGTACAACCTGTCGATGTCGCTGCGTTCCTACGACTTCGACAACATGGACGGCGGCGGCTGGCTGGCCTGGCGCAACAGCCTGCAACTGGCGCTTTGGACCGCGGTGATCGGCACGGCCGTGGTGTTCGTGGGCGCCTGGATGATGGAAAAGGTGCCGGCGCGCGGCTCGGTGGCGCGCGGCCTGCGCGCCACGGTCAGCATGCTGGCCTTGATGCCGATGGCCGTGCCCGGCCTGGTGCTGGGGTTGGGCTACATCTTCTTCTTCAACAGCCTGATGAACCCGCTGAACCTGCTGTACGGCACGATGCCGCTGCTGGTCCTGTGCACGGTGGTCCACTTCTACACCAGCGCGCATCTGACGGCAGCCACCGCCTTGAATGCCCTGGACCCCGAGTTCGAAGCCGCTTCGGCGTCGTTGAAGGTGCCGCGCATGACGACGTTCCTGCGCGTGACCTTGCCCATGTGCCTGCCCGCCGCGCTGGACGTTGCCCGCTACCTCTTTGTTTCCGCCATGACGACCGTGTCGGCCGTGGTGTTCCTGTACAGCCCGTCCACGGTGCTGGCCGCCGTCGCCGTGCTCAACATGGACGACGCCGGCTTCATCGGCCCGGCCGCCGCCATGTGCACGGTGATCATGGCCAGTTCCGCCACCGCGGCCCTGCTGCTGCATCTGGCAAGCCGCGCGCTGGTTGCGCGCAGCCAGGCATGGCGCCGCCCCGTGGCTCTTTGAACGCTTATTTCTAGGATGACCCTCATGACTGTTTCAACCTTGCCCGTCCAACTGGAAGCCGTCATCTTTGACTGGGCCGGCACGCTGGTGGACTTCGGTTCGTTTGCGCCCACCAAGGTGTTCGTGGACGCCTTCTCGCAGTTCGGCATGGATGTGTCGCTGAAAGAAGCCCGTGGCCCCATGGGCATGGGCAAGTGGGACCATATTCGCGCCCTGTGCGATCAGCCCGCCATCGCCAGCCAGTATCAGGCCCAGTTCGGCCGCCTGCCTTCCGATGACGACGTCACCGCCATCTACGACCGCTTCCTGCCGATGCAACTGGAGAAGGTGGCGCAGTATTCAGCGGCCATTCCGGGCGCGGCCGAATTGCTGCGCGCGCTGCGCCAACACGGCTTGAAGATCGGCTCGTGCTCGGGTTACCCCGATAGCGTCATGCGCCGGGTGGTCGAGCGCGCGGCGTCCGAGGGTTTGGAGCCGGACTGCATCGTGGCCAGCGACGATGTGCCGCGCGCGCGCCCGGCGCCTGCCATGGCCTTGAAAAACGTGGTCGAACTGGGGCTGTCCGATGTGGCCGGCTGCATCAAGGTCGACGACACCGCGCCCGGTATCGAGGAAGGGCGGCGCGCCGGCATGTGGACGGTGGGGCTCTTGTTGTCGGGCAACGCCGCCGGCCTGACGCTGGACGAATACCTGAGCCTGGATGAGAGCGGCCGCGAGCGCGCGCGCGTCGAGGCACGCGCGGAGCTGTCGTCCACCCACCCGCATTACCTGATCGACACGGTGGCCGACCTGCCCGCCGTGATTACCGACATCGAAGCCCGTCTGGCGCGAGGCGATCGACCCTGAGCTAAAGCCATCAGCCTGATTACTTTCTGCCCGGCGTAGCCGGACTTAACCCTGCTTTTTTTTATCGCGACCGCGGTCGGCATCGTCCGACCGTGGCGGCGACCTTCACCCTTTTTTCCGCTCATTCACGGAGTTCCTCATGAATCGCTACAAGCTGCTTGCCCTGGCCACCGCCCTGACGGGCATGATGGGCGCCGCCTCTGCCGAGACCACGCTGACGGTCTACACCGCGCTCGAAGCCGACCAGATCAAGGTCTATCAAGCCGCGTTTGAAAAAGCCAACCCCGACATCAAGATCCAGTGGGTTCGCGATTCCACGGGCATCATCGCCGCCAAGCTGCTGGCGGAAAAGAGCAACCCCAAGGCGGACGTGATCTGGGGCTTGGCGGGCACGGCGCTGGGCCTGATGGACAAGGAAGGCATGCTGCAACCCTACGCCCCGAAGGGCCTGGACCAGATCGCCGCGAACATGCGCGACGCCAAGGCTGAGCCGTCGTGGGTCGGCATGGACGGCTATGCCGCCGCCATCTGCTTCAACACCATCGAAGCCGAAAAGCAAAAGCTGCCCAAGCCGACCTCGTGGCAAGACCTGACCAAGCCGGTCTACGCCGGCAAGATCGTCATGCCGAACCCGGCGTCTTCGGGCACGGGCTTTTTGGACGTCAGCGCCTGGCTGCAGATTTTTGGCGAAGAGAAGGGCTGGGCCTATATGGACGCCCTGCACAAGAACATTGGCTCGTACACGCACTCGGGCTCCAAGCCGTGCAACATGGCCGCCGCGGGTGAGTTCCCGATCGGCGTGTCGTTCGACTACCGCGCGGCCAAGCTGAAGGCCGATGGCGCGCCGGTCGAAGCCGTGTTCCCGTCGGAAGGCCTGGGCTGGGAAGTGGAAGCCACCGCCATCATGAAGGGTACGAAGAACCTGGAAGCCGCTCGTAAGCTGGCTGACTTCTCGGCCAGCCGCGAAGCCAACGAACTGTACAAGGCCAACTTCGCGGTGCTGGCGATTCCGTCCATCGCCACGGCCAACCCGAACCTGCCGGCTGACCTGACCAAGCGCATGATCAAGAACGACTTCGTGTGGGCCGCCACGAACCGTGAACGCATCATCGCCGAGTGGACCCGCCGCTACGACGGCAAGTCCGAGCCGAAGAAGAAGTAAGGCGTTGCCCGCGATGAAAACTTACGACGTGATCGTGGTGGGCGCGGGCATGCTTGGCATCGCCCACGCCTGGGCGGCTGCCAAGCGCGGCCTGTCGGTGGCGGTCATCGAGCGCAGCCGCCAGGCGCACGGCGCCACCATCCGCAACTTCGGCCAGGTCATCGTGACGGGCCAGCCGCCCGGCATGATGCTGTCGCACGCGCAACAGGCGCGCGAGCTGTGGCTGGACCTGGCCGCCAAGGCAGGCTTTCATGTGCGGGCCAACGGCGCGCTGGTGCTGGCGCGCAACCTGGACGAGGCCAGCGTGCTGCAGGAATTCGCGGACACGCGCCTGGCGCAGGAAGGCTATCGCGCCAACCTGCTGTCGGCGCGTGAGGTGGCCGGCCTGTATGACGGACAGCTTGCGCACCACTGCCTGGCGCTGCGTGGCCATGACGACCTGCAGATTTATTCGCGCGAGGCCTTGCCGGCCATGACCCGCTACCTGGCCGAGTCGCTGGGCGTGACGTTCATTACCGGCACGCTGGCGCGCGCGGTGGAAAATGGCCTGGTTGGCACCACGGCCGGCGACTTCCAGGGCAAGCATGTTTTCGTTTGCCCCGGCCATGACTACCTGACGCTGCTGCCCGAACGTTTCGCGCCGCTGAACCTGGAAGTCTCGCGCTTGCAGATGTTGCGCGCGGCGTTCGACACCAACGCCATCGCCTTGGACCGCCCGGTGCTGACCGGCCTGTCGTGCGTGCATTACGGCGCGTTCTCGGACCTGCCCACGGCGCAGGCGCTGCGCCAGGTGATCCAGGAACGCACGCCGATGCTGGTTGAAAACGGCATCCATCTGCTGATCAGCCCGACGCCGAATGGTGAGCTGATCATCGGCGACTCGCATCGCTATGGGCAGGACGCGTTCCCGTTCAACGACGAGGCGGTCGACAACGCCATGCTGGACCTGGCGTCACAGGCCCTGGGTGCGCGCTTGCGTGTGCTGGAGCGCTGGCAGGGCGTGTATGGCGCACACGGACCGGCGCCGTTCTCGGTCATGCCGGTGGACGCCGCCACGACGGTGGCGGTCATGCATTCCGGTGTCGGCATGACGGTGGGGCTGGCGATCGGCGAACGCACGGTGGCGGGCGTGATCGGACATTGACGGCGCGGGCAGGCATTTGCCGCGTGCAATGAAAAGGGCCTCGCGAAAATTCGCGAGGCCCTTTGTTTTTTGCGACGGCAAACCCGGTTCAGAGGTCCTGCATGATGCGTCGATACCATTCGTGGAAGTGCTGCATGCCGTCTTCCATCGGTGATTGGTAAGGACCGGCTTCATTCACGCCGCGCAACATCAGGGCCCTGCGACCGGCGTCCATGCGTTCGGCGATCTCATCGTCTTCGATGGCCGTTTCCATGTAGGCGGCGCGCTGGGCTTCGACGAATTCGCGTTCGAACGCCGAGATTTCTTCGGGGTAGTAGAACTCGACAACGTTCACCGTTTCCTGCGGGCTCTTCGGGTACAGCGTGGACAGCACCAGCACGTGCGGGTAAAGCTCGATCATGTGGGTCGGAAAGTACGTGACCCAGACCGCGC
>Ga0247819_10002248_pt1 | contig 10018 bp, 7 predicted proteins | sample 13C_Xylose_Day6_FD_193428 | JGI IMG/M metagenome (GOLD analysis project Ga0247819, IMG submission 193428) | Soil microbial communities from agricultural site in Penn Yan, New York, United States - 13C_Xylose_Day6 | ecosystem: Environmental > Terrestrial > Soil > Agricultural land | place: USA... | reverse complement strand
AGTGGCGTGCTTTCCTATGCGAGGAAGCTGTCGAGTTCGCCCGGCAAGCGGGATGGTCTGTACTGGCCGACAGGCCCCGATGACAAGCCGAGCCCCCTTGGCGCTGCCTTCATGACGGCGGGCACGCGCAATCCCGCGCAGCCGGGCTACTACGGCTACCACTACAAGCTGCTGACCTCGCAAGGCTCGCATGCCCCGGGCGGCGCCTATGACTATGTTGCGCACGGCAAGCTGTTCGGCGGCTTCGCCGTCATTGCCTGGCCCGCCCGCTACGGAGATACCGGCATCAAGAGCTTCATGGTCAGTCATGACGGGCAGGTCTACGAGCGCGACCTCGGCCCCGAAAGCGCAAAGCAGGCGGCAGCGATGACATCGTTCGACCCCGGCCCCGGGTGGGCGAAGGTGTCCCCTTGATGCACCACGCCGCGCGGACGAAAAGGCACCACGATGGCGCACCGGCTTTGACCGGTCAAACGAAGACGCATTCGCATCAACGCCCTTGCGCTTTGCTGCCGGCGGCGCACGCGTGACCGGGAAAAGCACGGAACGCTTTTGTGAAGGCGAGGCGGGCATCGAAGAAGCGATCGAATAAGCGATCGACCCGCCGCGCTGGAATTTCGGCTCGTGCGGGCATGCCGTAAATGACATGTCCGGCTAGAAACTCATGGCGAATCCAAACGACACACCGTGTACGTTGTGTCCGAAGACGTACCGCACCATCGCGCGGGTGCGCGTGACGATCACGGGGTACTTGGTGCTGTCGAGTTCGAGACCGACCCCGAGCGATGTGAGGTCATTGAAGCCGAGCACGCCGGCACTCTCGCCGAAGTAATGCGAATAGGCGGTTTCCAGCACGTAGCGTACGGGTTTGTCGAGGGCGTGAAGGCCCGTCGGCGCGCGCCATCTTGCCCACAGGCTGAATTGCTGTGCCGTCGCCGAACCTTGAACAGCCTCGGAGGAACTGCCGAAACTGCGCAAGTAGATGTCGGTGGCACGCAGTTCGACATCGATTTCATAGCTTTCCCGGTAACGCTCATAGTCGAGCATGAGCGATCCGCCATAGCCGTACGCGTTGAGCGCGCCATCCTCGAGAAACTGGAGGTTCGCGTCCTTTGCACGATTGATGATCGACTGCGCCACCCTCAGGTCGCTCGCCACGCGGCCCAGCGTGCCGTTGAGGATCGGTCTGAACCGCAGTTCGTCAGTAATGGGGAAATCCCAGCCGATACCGATTGTCGTACTGGCGGTATTCCATTTGGCGGGAAGCGGCCGCTGTGTGGACCCGTCGGTTGCGATGAAGGTCGGATCGTAGCGGCTATAGGCTACCGTGCCTTCCAGATAGAGCGGAAAGGTGCGGCTGATCGTAAAGCCGCCCCCCAGTTGCGTCTGACCAAATCCGGGATTTCCAGTGGCGCCGCTGTTGATCGATAGCGAACTTGTCGTGACATCCGGGACGGTTGTATACGTCATGACGGCCAGGACCGCGTCGGCGTGGCCCTTGACGTTTGCACCCACCACTTCCCGGCTTGGAGGTGCATTGGGTGTGGTTTGCGCGTGGACTGTGCCGTAGAGGACGAAGGTGAGGGCACACCATGCGGGCGTTGTTTTGCGACGAGATAAGGAGCGTTTGGATTTTGGCATGTCCAAGTACGTCGTTACCGGTTGGCCGTTTCCATCACCTCAAAGAACTGTCGATGCGAGTGCACAGATGGTCTATACCACAATCGCCGCCATATTGGACGCGCGCTTTCGGTATTGATGTGCCGTGAAGTTGCAGTGTCGAACGGGGCCGAGTCCTGACCCGTATGCACAATCGGCAAGGGAATGGGGATGGCCAGCCGGGGCTTCATGCGGCAGAGGACCCGCGCTCCGGTGGACCTTGCTCAGGTTGACGGAATCAGGATCGGGCAAGCCTCGGACGAATGAGTGAGAATGGTTTGAAGGCAGCGCACTGCGCCCGCGAGCATTCTCCGGAAGGCGCCGGGGGGCTTGAAAACTCGGACCGAACTGTGTAGAACGATCGGACATGCGACCGCACGTGCTGCGCGGCTTGAAGTTGTGGATACGGAACCTGTTTTGGAAGAACCGAACGATCCAGGTGCACGTAGTGCCGTCCCGCAAAGATTGGCCGCCCGTCAGGAGACACAATGTGGGCATTTTCGGTTGGCTGAAGCGCAACGAGCGCGCGAGTGCGCAACCCGCTGACGAGCGGGTGACGGCGACGCTGAATCGAATCGTGCATCTCGACCCGCAGCTTGCGCTGGTTCAAAAGTACCGTGCCCGCATGGCGCCCGCTGTCGGAACGTGCATCGACCATGTCGGAAGGCTGGTGGCCTCCTTGCCCGGATCGCGAGATGCCAATGCCGCTTCATGGTCATCGGATGCCTGTATCCACGCTTTCTTTGCGATTCCAGACGACGTAGCGCTCGTATTCAGCCGCTCGCACGACATGCGGGCCTTTTTCGCTGACAATCCGGACATGACGCACGCATATGCGGTGCTCAGCATGGCGATGATCGAGCGCCGCGTGCTGGGTGTCGCGCAAGCGGGGGAACACGCCCGTCCGGACGTGGTCCAGACGACGGTCAGCTTCAGCGATCACCGGGTCAGGATTTGTGCCCGCACGGACGCTGAACTGCGGGACGACATCGTGCGACGTGTCGTGGACCAGCTGGTGCTCGACGGCCTGCAGGGCGTCGCCGACGACGCTTCGCGAAGAGAAGTGCTCGAGGAGGAGCGTGCGCTGCTCAGGACGCGGCTTCAATTGCTCGAGCGTCAGGGCGCGGGTATGAGTGCGGTTCTCGGCGGCGAGCCTGCGGTGGATGTCGGCGAGCTCGCCCGGCTGCAGGCGCGGATCGAGGAAAACAGCCGTAACCTCGAAAACCTCGGATTGCCGATGGACGCACTCGAACGAAAGTTCGATCACGTTCACGATGTGCTCGCGGCGCCGGCTTCGCGCATTCACGTCGACGTAAAGCGATTGCGCCTCGACAAGATGAATGTCGTGATGACCGATGCAAGCTCGCAGCCGGGCGACGAAATCGAGTTCCCTTTGGCGCGGATTCCGGGGCCATTGCAGGAGACGCGGGCGTTTTCAATCGTGCGCTTTGCCCGCACGGACCTGCTTCCGACAGGCAACATGTTCGATGAGGCGGCGCGGCTCCTCTGAGCTTCGCGGGAGAGGGGGTATGCGCGTAAAGGCACCGGGCCCGCAGCGAATCGCGCGCCGGACGTGGACGACAGTTGATGAAGCATCGGGCCAACCGATCGATCTGGCCTCGCAACCCGTTCACACGACGAGAATTCCAACCTTGTGGAGGCTGTCCATGTCGATGACATCTCGCGCGGTGACGCGCGGCTTTGCTGGCTTGATTGCGGGTGTGGTGCTGGTTGCGTGGGGATCGCCGTCATGGGCCCACAATCTCAGCTTCCTCAACGACACGCCGCTTACCTACATGAAAAAAGAGGACCGCCAGGCGCTGAACAGCGCGGCACAGGTGGCGCTCAACACGAAGCAGGACGGGGAGTCACTCGACTGGAGCAACGCGGGAACGGGCAATCCTGTGAGCATCAAAGGCACCGTCACGCCGCGAGATACGACGAAACACGGTGACGTGACCTGCCGGCACGTGACGCTGGTCGCGAACGCAAAAGGGCAGTCCCAGTCCTGGACGCCCAACGTATGCAGGACGGGAAGCGGCGAGTGGAAGATACAGAAGAAGTAGCACGGCCTCGTGTACTCACGCTGGGCGGTCGGCCTCGCGGTTGCGAGTCCGGCCTGCCATCGAGGTCACACCCCGTGGCGAAAGCACTTCCTGTGCTTCGGCTCCGGCTGCGCCGCATCACGACGCATACGCAACGCAGAAAAAGGGAGATCGCAGTCCACGCAGCCCGGATGCGAGAACCGGAGGCCAGCCAGGATGTTCAACCGGCGGCAGGCCGTGTGCGGGGCGGCTCTTGCACGTGCGCGGCGGAAGGCGTTGTGGTGCCGGTCTTGTAGCCGATAGCGACATCCGCACCGTAGACGCCTCGACTCTCGTCGTCTTCCACGTTGTCGGGCATCGGCGATCCGCCCGCCGGTTTCTGCAACGTGTGAACCTGCATCTGCGGCATGGGAATCTCGATGCCCGCGTCGTCCATCTTGCGCTTGAGCCGCTCGTTGAACGCGCGCGCCACGCTCCACTGCTGTAACGGCCGCGTCTTGAACTGCCCCTTGACCAGCATCCAGTTGGCGTCGAACCGGTCGAGTCCCCACACCTCGACAGGCCCGAGTATCTCGTTGCGGAAACGGGCATCGGCCATCATTTCGGCGCCCACTTCGACAATGAGGCGCCTGACCTCGTCCATCTCGACCGAAAACGCTACCCGTACTTCGAATACCGCGTAGGCGAAGTCGCGGGACAGGTTTTTCACGATCTTGATCTGCGAAAAGGGAATGGTATGGATCGCACCTTGCCCGTCCCGCAGGCGGACCGTGCGGATCGTCAGGTCTATGACCGTGCCGGCATGGCCGCCGTCGATGTCGATCCAGTCGCCGACCGAGATCGTCTCTTCGGCAATGATGAAGAGGCCGGTGATCAGATCGGTGACCAGCGACTTCGCCCCGAACCCGGCTGCGAGACCGATCACGCCCGCGCCCGCAAGCAACGGTGTCAGATTGACGCCGAGGCTCGCGGCAACGACGAACGCGGCGATCGTGACAACAATGACAAACATTGCATTGCGCACGAGCGGCAATATCGTGCGCCCGCGCACGCCCGGATCGAGTGACTTGGCGCGCGCGCTGCTCGGGCTCAGTGCTTCGAGGATGATCGTATCGATCAGAATCCACACGAACCACGCACCGAATACGGTCGTCGTGAGCGCGATCAACGTGTACTTGACGCCCGGCGTCATCGCACCGTGCTTGAGGAGCCGCGCGACCGGGCCGCTCCACAGGTCCAGTTCGAACCGGATGTACGCGAGCCATATCCCGAAGATCAGCAGCATGCCACCGAAGCGCAGCAGCCTCATCAGATGCGGCGTGCGGCGTTGTGCCCGGCTGTTCCGTGCACGCGTCAGATGAAGCAGGAGGGCCGACAGGAACAGCGTGAGCACGAGCAGCAGCGCACTGACGAGCGAGGGTTGCAGGACGCCCCCCTCCATGCCACGCCCGTCGATCATCGCGATGATCGCGGCGATTGCGATCAACAGGATGGGTATGTGCCAGAGCGACGCGAGGATTTCGAGCGCCTCCGTGGCCAGCTTGTGATCATGCCGGTGGATATAGGCGCGATTGCGGATCAGGTGAGCGACCGGCCGGCGATACGCGAGTGCGAAGTACGCGCTCGAAATGGCAGCCGCCATGTTGGCGAACGTCGATACGAGTCCGGCCAGGTTCGCGCCGAGCAGTTGGGTCACGTCGGGATTCGAAGCCGCGTCTCCGAGCGCGCCACATGCGCCGATCACGAACAGCAGCGAGCGGGCGCGCGGCAGCAGCAGTTGTACCGCGACGCGCCGGTGTGCCGTGCCGAACACCGAGAACACAATCGTGCAGAGGGCTGAGAAGACCGCGCCCGCGACGATCGAATACGCCATCACGAGCCCGAGCGTGTAGCCGAGCGCATCGGACCTGGCCCCGACGAACAGCAGCACCGCGAGGAATGCGGCGATCCATGGGCCCGTCTGCCGCAGTCCGAAGCTCAGCAGTTCGAGCGATGTCGGATTGGGCACCAGCGAGACATCCCAGCGATAGCGCGCACGGATGCGCCGCTGCCCGTAGAACAGGATGGCAGCGCAGGCGCCCCAGGCGGCGAGCGTAACCAGAATTCCGAGAATCACCTGGCCGAACGGCTCGCCCCGCTCCCCGGCGACGATCGCCTTCAACTCGCTTGCGGCTGCGCGCGCGCGGCCCGACCAGTAGTGCAGAGGCGTGCGGCCCTCGTTCAGATTCGCCTCGACCGATGCGATGCCTGAGGCAATCGTCCCCAGCAAATCGCGTTTGGGCTCCGCGGGTACTTCGGGCGCCACGCCCTGCGCGGTGCCCTGTGTTGCGCCCTGTGCTGCGCCCTGTGCGGCGTCACGCTGCTTCTTTAGCTGCGATACGAGCGCCGTGCGCTGTGCTTCGTTGTCGAGCGTGCCGATCAGGTTGTCCAGCGAGCGCGCCAGCTCGGCCTGACTGGCAGCGGACGGCGCGGATGCGGCCTGCGCCGTCGAAGCAGACGGCGCCGACGCGCCCTTGGTGCCGTCGACGAGACGCTGCAGCCCGGCGGACAGAGGCGTACCCGCTGCCAGCGTCACGCGCGGTGTCGCCAGAACCAGGCTCGACACCGCGAGCCATACGCAGGCAATCCACGCCGCCCGCCACGCGCGAGCCTGAAAGGGACGCGCGCGTGGACGACGGCCGCGAAAAACAGGACAAGTCCGCGAGCGAGCGAAAATCAGGGTACTGCCGGGTTCATGTCCGGTGGATGCATTCATGGCGATCCTTTGCAGAAGAGGTCGCCCTGCTTGACCGAGATTGTGGCTGATCGCCTGAGGCGCAGGCATTGCGGCGCCTGCTGCGCGTCATTGCGCGGCGATCCGATGTCCTGAAGCCCGGATGAGACCTTCCTGTGGCGAAAGCGACGCCCATCCGGCTCTCGCCAAAGATTACTGCATCAAATGCTGCTCTGCCATATGCATCGACGAAGCCGGTGTTCGAAGAGGCCAAAGCATGGGAGCGGGATCGATGTGATTCGCAAGGTACATAAAAGCGGCATAGGGGTGCACAAGGATGGTGCCATCGCTCTCGGTGCGCGGCCAGGCAAAGCGCACGCGGCAAGCGCATTGCGGTGACGCCCGCCACCGCCTGCGCGTCGTTCGCGATCGCGAAACGAGGCGATGCTGTGTTTCTCCTAAGTCTTGTGTGCGCAAAATATCCGCGGTGGCGCTTCGCAGACGCAGATCCTGGTCGTTGGCGCGCCGTTGCAGGATCGAGAGTCAATCGAAGACCGATGCCACGCTCGCGCCGCATCCGAATGACCGTATCCAGAGCCAGCATCCTCCGACCAACGACAGCAACCACCCAGGACAACGACGTGCAACCCAGCCGGAGCGCAAGCGAGAGCCCATTCGAGCACGTCGATTCCACGGTGGAGTGGAACCTCCACGCATTCTCCAGATCGAGTTCCAAAGGGGCTCGCCTTCCCGATCAACATGAGCTGTTTGTCTGGCGCCTGCGGGGCGAGTGGAGACTGATTTCCGCGACGGACAAGGACCGGTGCCTGACCAGCGCGGAACGAAAACGCATGCGGTCGTATCCGACCTCTGCAATCGGCCGGCGCTTCGCCGTCGCGCGGGCGACCGTGCGCTTCGTGCTGTCCCATATGCTGGCCTGCGCGCCCGAGGACATCGCCATCTCCGAACTGGCCGATGACCGGATTGCGGTCGTCAATTCACGCGACGGACGCTCGCTCGCCGTGGATATCGGGCAGTCGGGCATCTGGATCGTGATCGCTGCGAGCGCAGGGAAACTGGGCGTCGGGCTGGCGAGTCCGATGGCGGGCGATGCCCGATCGCAATCCGCAAACGATGCGCAACCATGGGACGAGGTCTTCGTGCGCGCCTGTCAGACGAGCCAGCAGCGGGCACAGCGTTGCGAGTTCGTCGGGGAGCCGGACGCAACGAGTGCTGTGCCGCGGCGCGACTGGCACAGCCTGGAGCTCCCGATGCCAGGTGCGATCCGGGCATCGGTCACGACGCAGCAGCGCATCAGGGTCGTCCAGGCGTTCGGCTGGCAGAGTTGACGGCAGCGTCACCACTGCCAACCGTGGGATTGCCTCGGGAATCGAGCAGCTCGAATCCCTGAAGATCCTTGATGCGTGCCATGCGATGCCTCACTTGACCTGTGCGATGCGCAGAAGGTTGGTCGTGCCGGGCGTGCCGAACGGCATGCCGGCGGAGATGACGACGGTCTCGCCCGTTGTGCCGAAGCCTTCCTCGCGCACGGTCTCGCATGCCAGCTCGCTGACTTCCAGCGCATCGACCACTTCCTTGCACACGACCGGATGCACACCCCAGACGAGCGCGAGTCGGCGCGCCGTTCCCGCCTGCGGCGTCATGCCGACGATCGGCGCGCAAGGCCGTTCACGTGCCATGCGCAGCGCCGAATAACCGGAGCTGGTGTAGGCAACGGTCGCGACGGCATTCAGCAGGCCCGTTACATGGCGCATCGCGTAGCCGATCGCATCGGACGGGTTCGCGCGAGGGGCGGCGTGGGACGCCGCGATGACTTCCCGGTAGTACGGGTCGTGTTCGGTCTGCGAGATGATCAGGTCCATCATCCGCACGGCCTCGACGGGATACCTGCCGCTCGCGGATTCGGCGGACAGCATCACCGCATCCGCGCCGTCGTAGACGGCAGTCGCGACGTCCGACGCCTCGGCCCGCGTGGGTACCGGCGCCGTAACCATCGACTCCAGCATCTGAGTGGCCACGATCACCGGCTTGCCGGCCTTGCGGCATGCGCGGACGATTCGCTTCTGAATCGCGGGCACCTGCTCGGCGGGCATCTCCACGCCGAGGTCGCCGCGCGCGACCATCACGGCATCCGCCTCGTCGACGATCGCATCGAGGCTGCCGATCGCCGCCGGTTTTTCCAGCTTGGCGACGATCCCGACCTTGTCGCCAACGATCTTGCGCACCTCCAGAATGTCCTCGACACGCTGCACGAAAGAGAGCGCGAGCCAATCGATGCCGAGCGTTAGGCCGAATTCCAGGTCGCGGCGATCCTTCTCCGTCATCGCCGAAAGCGGCAGGACCACATCGGGAACGTTGACGCCCTTGCGCTCCGACAGCGGTCCGCCGACGACCACGGTCGTCTCGGCGAAGTCCGGCCCGCACCGTTCGACGCGCAACTGGACGCGGCCATCGTCGAGCAGGAGGTTCGTCTGCTCCTTCAGGGCGGCGAAGATTTCGGGGTGCGGGAGCGCGACGCGGGTGACGTCGCCGGGCGTTGTCGCGTCGAGATCGAGCCGGAAGGCCGCGCCTTTCACGAGCGAAACCGGGCCATTTGAAAACGTGCCGATCCGCAGCTTCGGACCCTGAAGATCGAGCAGCACGCCGATGGGCCGACCCGCGTCCTTCTCGATGGACCGGATGAGTTCGAGACGGCGCTGATGGTCGTCGTGCGTGCCGTGGCTGAAGTTCAGCCGAAAGACGTCGGCGCCCGCCCTGAACAGCGACTCGATGGTTTCGCGGCTCGTGCTCGCGGGACCCAGTGTGGCGACGATCTTGGCATTTCGAGTGCGGCGCATCTTTATAGACTCCTTGAAAGATCGCCGTGCTGAGCGGGGACGACTTGCTTGCCGATGCCGTCGCCGGGGATGGTTGCGATGCGGTAGGTGTTCATGTCTCCGTCTTTCATGTGGTGTAGGTGTGACCGAACTTTAACCACATCCGGACTCGAAAACCGGCGCTGAACTCAAAGCATCATTAACTTCGATTCATGAGTGAGAGGTATGCGATATCGCCCAATGGGCCGATTCGAATCCGGCACCGGCCATATCAACCAGCACTTCGTTCTCGTCGGACGACCTCAGGAGAGGAGTGTCTTGACCAACTCGTGTGTCGAGGGAGCGTCGAACTTCTTCAACAGCTTTCCCCGAAAGACCTCGACGGTTCGGGGGCTGATACCGAGTGCTATGCCAATTTCCTTCGCGGTCTGGTTCTGGATGAGTAACGCCGCGACATCGCGCTCGCGCCTGGTCATTGAATTTTTGGCCTCTGCGATCAATTTGTTGGCCGAACTTGCACCACCCGCCAGACTCGCGGCAACGCCCATCTCCGAGAAGACCCAGAGCGCCTCGCGATAAGGATCGGCCCGGTGTTCGCTGACACCCGTGACATGCACCCAGAAAAGCTCGCCGTCGATCCGCTGCATGGCTCGGGGCTCCGTGATTCGACCGAACTTCTTCAGCGCCGGAATCACCCGCGCACCGAATCGCTCGAATGCCACCTGGTTGGGGTACAGGATTCGGACCGACTGGCCGATCAGTAC
>Ga0247819_10002246_pt1 | contig 10028 bp, 7 predicted proteins | sample 13C_Xylose_Day6_FD_193428 | JGI IMG/M metagenome (GOLD analysis project Ga0247819, IMG submission 193428) | Soil microbial communities from agricultural site in Penn Yan, New York, United States - 13C_Xylose_Day6 | ecosystem: Environmental > Terrestrial > Soil > Agricultural land | place: USA... | reverse complement strand
TGCGCGGCGGCGTTCTCGACGATCGCCTTGTTCTCGGCGGACAGCGCGTCGAAGGCCTTCTGGTTGATGAAGAAGTCCAGCTGCGGGCCGCCTTCCCACCAGCCGGGGTAGTAGTAGAAGGGCGCGACCTTGTTGAAGCCCAGCTTGAGGTCGTCGTAGGGACCCACCCACTCCGCGGCGTCGATCGTGCCCTTCTCCAGCGACTGGTAGATCTCGCCGGCCGGGATGTTCTGCGGCACGCCGCCCAGGCGCTCGAGCACCTTGCCGGCGAAGCCGCCGATGCGCATCTTCAGGCCCTTCATGTCGGCCAGGGTCTTAATCTCCTTGCGGTACCAGCCGCCCATCTGGGCACCGGTGTTGCCGCCGGGGAAGCTGATCATGCTGTACTTGGCGTAGAACTCGCGCATCAGCTTCAGGCCGTTGCCCTCGTACATCCACGCGGTCATCTGCCGGCTGTTCAGGCCGAAGGGGATGGCGGTGCCGAGCGCGAAGCACTCGTTCTTGCCGAAGAAGTAGTAGGGCGCGGTGTGCGCCGCTTCCACCGTGCCCTGCTGCACGCCGTCCACCACGCCGAAAGCGGGCATCAGTTCGCCGGCCGCGTGCACGGAGATCTCGAACTTGCCGCCCGACATCGCCTTGACCTGCTGGGAGAACACTTCCGCCGCCCCGAAGATGGTGTCCAGCGACTTGGGGAAGCTGGAAGCGAGGCGCCAGCGGATGGCGGCCTGCGCATGCACGGCCGGCGCGATGCCGGTGGCAAGCACGCCTGCGATACCGGCGCGCTTGATGAGGGAACGACGATCCATGAACACTCCTGGGATGAGAAACAAGACTGAAAGCTGCGCCTGCTGCTGCCAACTTTGGTGTCGGTTTTGCAGGGTGGCTCATTCTAGGAATGCAGGATTTTCGCCAGCCCGGGGTTTTCCCTTGCGGTGCAACAAGTCTGGGCCACAAACGCACGAAGGGCCCCGAAAAGGGCCCTTCGTGCCGTTGCACGCCGCGGTCAAGCGGCGCGTTGCCCCTCAGAGCTTCTGGGCCTGCATGAAGCGGTCGAAGGTCATCTCGGTGAAGCGGAACCAGAGGTTCGCCTCCTGGCGGAACCTGGAATAGTCCGCGTAGATCTTCTTCCAGTCCTCGTTCTTGCTGCCGATGTCCTGGTACAGGTCGATGGCCGCCTTGAACGCGGCGCTCATCACGTCGTTGGAGAACGGGCGCAGCTTGGTGCCCGCCGCCACCAGCTGCTTCAGTGCGTCGGGGTTGCGCGCGTCGTAGCGCGCCTGCACGAAGATGTGCGCCTCGGCCGCGGCGGCCTGCACGATCGCCTTGTTCTCGGGCGACAGGCCGTTGAAGGCCTTGTCGTTGACGAAGATGTCCAGCTCGGGACCCCCCTCCCACCAGCCGGGGTAGTAGTAGAAGGGCGCGACTTTGGCGAAACCGAGCTTCAGGTCGTCGTAGGGCCCCACCCACTCCGCCGCATCGATGGTGCCCTTCTCCAGCGCCTGGTAGATCTCGCCGCCGGGGATGTTCTGCGGCACGCCGCCCATGCGCTCGACCACCTTGCCGGCGAAGCCGCCCACGCGGAACTTCAGGCCCTTCATGTCGGCCGCGGTCTTGATCTCCTTGCGGTACCAGCCGCCCATCTGCGCGCCGGTGTTGCCGGCGGCGAAGTTGATGATGTTGTACTTGGCGTAGAACTCGCGCATCAGCTTGCCGCCGTTGCCCTCGTGCATCCACGCGGTCATCTGCCGGCTGTTCAGGCCGAAGGGGATGGCGCAGCCCAGTGCGAACACCTCGCTCTTGCCGAAGAAGTAGTAGGGCGCGGTGTGCGCCACTTCCACGGTGCCCTGCTGCACGCCGTCCACCACGCCGAAGGCGGGCATCAGTTCGCCGGCGGCGTGGGTCGAGATCTCGAACTTGCCGCCGGACATGGCCTTGACGCGCGCCGCGAAGACTTCCGCGCCGCCATACAGCGTGTCCAGCGACTTCGGGAAGCTGGACGCGAGGCGCCAGCGGATGGCGGCCTGGGCGTGGACGGCGGGAGCGATCCCGCTGGCAAGCACTCCCGCAATGCCTGCATTGCGAATCAGCGAACGACGGTCCATGTTGTCTCCTGGAATGGGAAGGAAGGCTGACGCCTGTTCCGCCCGGCGGCCGCCGGGCGGGGTCCATTCTCGGAGTGAAAGGGTGCCCTCAGGAACGGGTTTTCCCTTGCGGGTTCGCCCGTGGAAACCCGTGATCAGCCAACGATCTTGAGGCTGGGCGCGGACCGTTCGACCAGCGCGCCGAAGCGCGCCAGGACAGACGCCTCGATGCCCGCCGCGTCCAGCCCCTGCAGGGCCAGCAGCCGCGCCGGGTCGCCATGCGGTGCGTACTCGTCGCGCAGGCCCAGCTGCAGCACCGGCTTGAGCACGCCGGCGGCGTTCAGCGCCTCGGTGACGGCACTGCCCGCGCCACCCATGATCGCGCCCTCCTCCACCGTCACCAGCGCGTCGTGCGACGCCGCCAGCTGCAGCAGCAGTTCGGTGTCCAGCGGCTTGGCCCAGCGCATGTTGGCCACCGTCAGGTCCAGCCGTTCGGCCGCCTGCAGCGCGGGGTACAGCAGGGTGCCGAAGGCGAGCACGGCGACGCGCTTGCCCTGGCGGCGCAGTTCTCCCTTGCCGAAGGGCAGCGGCTGCAGCCCCGGCTCGACGACCGCGCCCACGCCGGCGCCGCGCGGGTAGCGCACGGCCACGGGGTGGTCCTGCTGGTAGGCGGTGGTCAGCAGCTTGCGGCACTCGTTCTCGTCGGCCGGGCAGGCGATGCTCACCTGCGGGATGCAGCGCAGGTAGGCGATGTCGTAGGCGCCCGCGTGCGTGGGGCCGTCGGCACCGACCAGGCCCGAGCGGTCCAGCGCGAACACCACCGGCAGGTTCTGCAGCGCCACGTCGTGGACCAGCTGGTCGTAGGCGCGCTGCAGGAAAGTCGAATAGATCGCCACCACCGGCTTCAGCCCCTCGCAGGCCAGGCCGGCCGCGAAGGTCACCGCATGCTGTTCGGCGATGCCGACGTCGTAGTAGCGGTCCGGGAAGCGTTGGTGGAACTCCACCATGCCCGAGCCCTCGCGCATCGCCGGGGTGATGCCCACCAGCCGGTGGTCGTGCGCCGCCATGTCGCACAGCCAGTGGCCGAACACCTGCGTGAACGTGGCCTTGGGCGGCGTGGCGGGCTTCACCAGGCCGACGGCCGGGTCGAACTTGCCCGGGCCGTGGTAGGCCACGGGGTCCGCCTCGGCGAGCTTGTAGCCCTGGCCCTTCTTGGTGACGACATGCAGGAACTGCGGGCCCTTGAGCTGGCGCAGGTTCTGCAGCGTGGGAATCAGCGACTCCAGGTCGTGCCCGTCGATCGGGCCCACGTAGTTGAAGCCGAACTTCTCGAACAGGGTGGCGGGCACCACCATGCCCTTGGCGTGTTCCTCGAAGCGCTTGGCCAGCTCGAACAGCGGCGGTGCCACGTGCAGCACCTTCTTGCCGATGTCCTTGGCCGCCGCGTAGAAGCGGCCGCTCATGAGCTGCGCGAGGTAGCGATTGAGTGCGCCCACCGGCGGGCTGATCGACATGTCGTTGTCGTTCAGGATCACCAGCAGGTCGCACTCGGCGACGCCCGCGTTGTTCAGGGCCTCGAAGGCCATGCCCGCGCTCATGGCGCCGTCGCCGATCACCGCGATGGCGTGGCGCTGCTCGCCCTTCTGGTGCGCGGCCGCCGCCATGCCCAGCGCCGCGGAGATGCTGGTGGACGAATGCGCGGTGCCGAAGGTGTCGTACTCGCTCTCGGCGCGCTGCGGGAAGCCCGCCAGGCCGCCCAGCTGGCGCAGGGTGGCCATGCGTTCGCGCCGGCCGGTGAGGATCTTGTGCGGATAGGTCTGGTGGCCCACGTCCCACACCACGCGGTCGTAGGGCGTGTTGTAGACGTAGTGCAGCGCGATGGTCAGTTCCACCGTGCCGAGGTTGGAGCTGAGGTGGCCGCCGGTGCGAGCCACGGACTCCAGCACGTAGGCGCGCAGTTCGTCGGCCAGCAGCGGCAGTTGCGTGCGCGGCAGCCGGCGCAGGTCGGATGGGTCGTTGATAGCTTCGAGCAGCGTGGCCATGTGGGTTCTCAGTTGTCCCGGTGCACCACCATCTCCGCCAGCGCGAGCAGCGCGCGGGTGTCGGGCAGGCCGGTGGTGGCCAGTGCGGCGCGTGCCTGTTCCAGCAGCTCGCCGGCATACGCGCGGGCGCGCTCCAGGCCCAGCAGGGAGACGTAGGTGGGCTTGTCCTGCGCGGCGTCCTTGCCGGCGGTCTTGCCAAGGGTAGCGGAATCGGCGGTGACGTCCAGGATGTCGTCCACCACCTGGAAGGCCAGGCCCAGCGCCCGGCCGTAGGCTTCGAGGCCCCGGCTGGCCGCGGCCGTGGGTTCGCCGCAGGCGGCGCCCATGGTGACGCTGGCCTGCAGCAGCGCGCCGGTCTTCAGGCGGTGCATCTGGCGCAGCTCGGACTCGGTGAGCGACTTGCCGACGGCGGCCAGGTCGATCGCCTGCCCGCCCGCCATGCCGGCGTGCCCGGCGGCCAGCGCCAGCTGGCGGCACAGGGTGGCCTGGATGCGGTCGGGGATGCCGGCGCCGGCGGGCGTCAGCAGCTCGAAGGCCAGCGCCTGCAGCGCATCACCGGCCAGCAGCGCGGTCGCCTCGCCGAAGGCCACGTGCACGGTCGGCTTGCCGCGGCGCAGGACGTCGTTGTCCATGCAGGGCATGTCGTCGTGCACCAGCGAATACGCGTGGATCAGCTCCACCGCGCAGCCTGCACGCAGGGCGGCTTCGGCGTGGCCGCCGACGGCCTCGGCGGCACCCAGCACCAGCAGCGGGCGCAGGCGCTTGCCGCCATCGAGCACCGCATAGCGCATCGCCTCGCCCAGCCGTGCGGGCGCGGCGCAGGGAACCCACGCGGACAGCGCCCGTTCCACCTGGTCAAGTCGTTCGGCCGACCAGTGCCCCAGGTCAAAACTCACTCGCTGGCCCACGGCTTGAGCACACCGGCGTCCAGCACCTTGATCTGCTCCTCGACGGCCTGGAGCTTGTCGCGGCAGAACTTCAGCAGTTCGGCGCCCCGCTCGTATCCGGCGAGGAGTTGTTCGAGCGGCAGCTGACCGGATTCGATGAGTCCGGTCAGCTGTTCGAGCTCTTCCATCGCCGCTTCGTAGCTTGCGGGAGGTTTGAAAGGCGGCTTGGGCATGCAGGTTTTTTCAGATCAACAGTGGATTTTAGGCCCCCGCACCCCATGTGGACCCGGGGGGTAGAATCCCCCTCCCTCTCTGTCGCGCTCCCGAGCGCGGCCCTGCCCCTTCATAGGGGGAGTCTCTAGGTCAGGTGAAATGTCTGATTTAAGTCTTCAGTTACAGCAGGCCGCAAGCCAACTTCCCGTTTCCAGCTACTTCGAACAGGCGCTCTTCGAGCGCGAGATGGAGATCATCTTCCAGCGCGGGCCCCGGTACCTGGGGCACGAACTGGCCGTTCCCGAGCTGGGAAACTATCACGCGCTCCCGCAGGAAGGCGAGGGCCGCGCGCTGGTGCGCACCCCCAAGGGCGTCGAACTCATCTCCAACGTCTGCCGCCATCGGCAGGCCGTGATGCTGCGCGGCCGCGGCTCGGTGGCCGAGAAGCCATCGTCGGGGGGCAACATCGTGTGCCCGTTACATCGCTGGACCTACAGCGCCGGCCAGCGCGCAAAGGCCGGCACGCTGCTGGGCGCGCCGCATTTCGCCACGGACCCGTGCCTCAACCTGAACAATTACCCGGTGCAGCCCTGGAACGGGCTGGTCTTCGAGGGCAACGGCTGCGACGTCAACCGGTTGCTGGCCCGGCTGGGCCCCAAGGCTGACCTGGACTTCGCCGGCTACGTGTACGACCGGACCGTCCTGCACGAGGTGGACTACAACTGGAAGACCTTCATCGAGGTCTACCTCGAGGACTACCACGTGGGCCCCTTCCACCCCGGCCTGGGCAACTTCGTCACCTGCGAGGACCTGCGCTGGGAGTTCGGCCGCGAATACTCGGTGCAGACCGTCGGCGTGGCCGGCAAGCTCGGCAAGGCCGGCAGCGACGTCTACCGGAAATGGCACGACGAGGTGCTGCGCTTCCAGCAGGGCCGCCCGCCCAAGCAGGGCGCGGTCTGGCTCACGCTCTACCCGACCGTGATGGTGGAGTGGTACCCCAACGTGCTGGTGGTCTCCACGCTGTACCCCAAGGGGCCGCAGAAGACCGTCAACATGGTGGAATTCTTCTATCCCGAGGAGATCACTGCCTTCGAGCGCGAGTTCGTCGAAGCCCAGCAGGCCGCCTACATGGAGACCTGCATCGAGGACGACGAGATCGCGCTGCGCATGGACGCGGGCCGCAAGGCCCTGATGGAGCGCGGCGACAACGAGGCCGGTCCGTACCAGAGCCCGATGGAAGACGGCATGCAGCACTTCCACGAGTGGTACCGCGACACCATGGGCCCGCTCGCGCCGCGCCGCTAGTGCCATTCGAGGCCCGCCGGCTCGCGCGCCAGCCCTGGCTGGACCGCATGTCCCTCTCCTGATGCAAGCCCTGTGGATGCTGGCCGCGTCGCTGTTCTTCGCGACGATGGCGGTGTGCATCAAGATCGCCTCGGCCTGGTTCAACGCGGCCGAGCTGGTGTTCTGGCGCGGCCTGATCGGCATGGTGATCATGGCGCTGTGGGCGCGCTCGCGCCGCACCTCGCTCGCCACGCACTACCCCGGCATGCATGCCTGGCGCAGCCTGGTGGGCGTGCTGTCGCTGGGCGCCTGGTTCTATGCCATCGCCGGCCTGCCGCTCGCCACCGCCATGACGCTCAACTACATGAGCAGCGTGTGGATCGCGGCCTTCCTGGTCGGCGGCGCGCTGGTGGCCTGGAACCCGCGCTCCGGTGCGCCGCTGCCCGGACGCCAGGGGCCGCTCGCCCTGACCGTGCTGGTCAGCTTCGCGGGCGTGGTGCTGATGCTGCGCCCGACCATGGAGCAGCACCAGGTGTTCGCGGGCCTGGTGGGCCTGCTGTCCGGCCTGCTCTCGGCGTTCGCCTACCTGCAGGTGATGGCGCTCGGCAAGATCGGCGAGCCCGAGGTGCGCACGGTGTTCTACTTCGCGGCCGGATCCGCGGTCGCCGGCGCCGCCGGCATGCTGGTCACCGGCCTGTCGCCCTGGAACTGGGAGCACGCGGCCTGGCTCCTGCCCATGGCGCTGCTCGCCTCGCTGGGCCAATGGTGCATGACGCGGGCCTACAGCCACGGCTCCACGCTGGTGGTCGCGAACCTGCAGTATTCGGGCATCGTGTTCGGCGCCCTGTACAGCCTGCTGCTGTTCGGTGACCGCCTCCCGCTGGCGGGCTGGGCCGGCATGGCCTTGATCTGCGCCGGCGGCATCGCCGCCACGGTGCTGCGGGCGCGCGCGGCGCCGGATGCGCCCGCGGAGGAGCACTGAGCGCCCGGAATCGCGACACAATGGCGGCATGTACACGACGCTGATCTCCGCCGAGCAGTTGATGGCCCTGCAGGCCGCCAAGGCGCGCCTGATGGTCTTCGACTGCAGCTTCGAACTCATGGACCCCACCAGCGGGGAAAAGCAGTACCTGCAGTCGCACATCCCGGGCGCGGTGTTCGCGGACCTGGACCATGCGCTCAGCGACAAGGGCACGCCCGACAAGGTGAGCGGCCAGCCGCAGCCCCACCCCGGCGCCGCCTCGGGCGGGCGGCACCCGCTGCCCAGCCGCGAGAAGTTCGCGATGTGGCTGTCCAGCGTGGGCTTCGCCAACGACATGCAGGCGGTCGTGTACGACCGCAACGGCGCCAACTACTGCGGCCGATTGTGGTGGATGCTCAAGTGGGCCGGCCACGATGCAGTGGCAGTGCTCGATGGCGGGCTGCAGGCCTGGCAGGCCGCGGGCGGCACGGTCCGCGATGGCGCGGAGCCCTCGCACTTCCAGTCCAACTTCGCGCTGGGCAAGCCGCTGCGCCGCCTGGCGAGCACCAAGGACGTGGCGGCGCGGCTGGGGCAGGCGGCCCAGACGCTGGTGGATGCGCGCGCGCCGCAGCGCTTCCGCGGCGAGGTCGAGCCGCTGGACCCGATCGCGGGCCACATCCCCGGCGCGCTCAACCGGCCGTTCGCGCACAACATCGGCGCCGATGGCCGCTTCAAGCCGGCGCAGCAGCTGCGGGCGGAATTCGAGCAGCTGCTCGACGGCCGCGACCCCGCCACCGTGGTGCACCAATGCGGCAGCGGCGTGAGCGCCATCCCCAACCTGATCGCGATGGAGCTCGCCGGCTTCGGGCCCACGGCCTTGTATGCGGGCAGCTGGAGCGAATGGAGCCGCAACCCGCTGCTGCCGGTGGAGAAGGGCTGAGCGAGACGTTCCGATGAGGCTGGTGGGCGCCAGTCACCGCGCCAGTGCCGCCCCCTCGGGCAGGCCGGCCTTCCTCAGCCCCTCGTAGTAGTGCTCGCGCTGCGACTCGCAGGCGGCGTTGGAACACAGCTTCTCGGCGCGGAACGACGCGATCGTGTATTCCGGCAGCAGGCGACGGAACTCGGCGATCGCGGCCCTCGCCGCGTCGAGGTCGCCGAGGTTCGCAGCTGCGCTGGCAATCCAGGAGTGCGTGACGGCGTGGTCCGGCCGTTCGAGCGCGGAACGCCGCGCCATGTCGAGCGCCTCGCGGTCACGACCCTGGTGCAGGTAGGCCGCGGCGAGGACCACGTAGACGCTCCCCAGGTTGGCGTCGCGTGGGCTTAGGCGAATCGCCTCGTGTCCGGCGTGGATTGCCTGGTCCGGGCGTCCGAGCGTCGCGTTCGCATAGCTGATGCCGAACCATGCCATTGCGTCGTTGCGATTCAGGGCGACGGCGCGCTCGTACAGCACCAGTGCCTCGTCCGCGCGACCGAACTGGGCCAAGGCAAAGGCCCGCACGCTGACGGCGCGCGCATCCTGCGGGTCGAGCTGGTAGGCCCGGTCGGCGGCTTCAAGGGCGCGTTGCAGCCATTGCGCGCGCGTCGCGCCGCGCAGATGCGCGTAGCGGCCTCCCGCGTCCCTCAGGTAGGTCCACGACAGCACCGTCCACGCGAAGGCCGACTTCGCATCGAGCGCGATGGCCCGTTCGGCCAGCGCACGCGCCTGGGCAATCGCCTCGGGGCTGCGCAGCACCTGGCCGAGGGACCAGGCCTGCAGCGCCAGGTCATGCGCATCGACGTTGGCCGCCGAACGTTGTCGCGAACGCGCCGACTCCACCGCCACGAGCTTGATCTGCAGCGAATTCGCGACCGTTGCGGTGACACGCCGGTGCAGGTCCGCCAGGTCGCGCCGCTCGCCTTCGATGCGCTCCGACCACAAGGTGCGACCGTTGGCTGCATCGACCAGCTGCAGCGCCAGCCGGACCGCCTCGTCGGTGCGGTCGAGTTGGCCCTCGAGCACGTAACGCACGCCCAGTTCGCGGCCGACCTGGCGCGCGTCGACCGCCTTGCCGCGATAGCTCTCGGCCGAACTGCGCGCGATCACCACCGCATCGGGGATGCGCGACAGATCCGCCGTGATCTCCTCGGCCATCGCCTCAGCCAGGTAGTCCGGTTGCTGGCCGCTGCCGCGACTGGTCAGTGGCATGACGACGATCGACAGTCGCGGCGTGCCTACCGTCGGCGCGCCGCCCCATTGCCAAACCGCAAGACCTGCGGCCGTGGCCAACGCCAGTGCGACCGCCACGACCCACGGCCAGCGGCGCCACCGCGCTGCCAGCGTCGCGCGGCCGGCGTCGAACTCGACGCCATCGCCGGTCGGCTGCAATGCCGCGACGAACACGTAGCCGCGCCGCGGCAGCGTCTTGATGATGCGCTGCCCGTCGTCGCCGAGCGCCTGACGGATATCGCTGATGCAGCGCGTCAGTGAATCCTCGGTGACAACGACGCCGGGCCAGACGGATGCGAGCAACTCGTCCTTGCTGACCGCACGGCCAGCGGCGCCCACGAGGTATGCCAGCAC
>Ga0247819_10002243_pt1 | contig 10036 bp, 8 predicted proteins | sample 13C_Xylose_Day6_FD_193428 | JGI IMG/M metagenome (GOLD analysis project Ga0247819, IMG submission 193428) | Soil microbial communities from agricultural site in Penn Yan, New York, United States - 13C_Xylose_Day6 | ecosystem: Environmental > Terrestrial > Soil > Agricultural land | place: USA... | reverse complement strand
GTCCAGAAGGCGACCCGGAGTGGCGATTAGCACGTCGACGCCACGGTCGATCAGCTTGTCCTGTTCGTTGAAGCTGACGCCGCCGATCAGCAGCGCCTTGGTCAGGCGGGTATGCTTGGCATAGACGTCGAAATTCTCGGCGACCTGTGCGGCCAGTTCACGCGTCGGGCATAGCACGAGGCTGCGCGGCATCCGCGCCCGCGCCCGGCCACGGCCCAGAAGCGTGATCATCGGCAGGGTGAAGCTGGCGGTCTTGCCGGTGCCGGTCTGGGCGATGCCCAGCACGTCGCGACCTTCAAGCGCGGGCGGAATCGCCCCGGCCTGAATCGGCGTGGGGGTTTCGTAGCCCGCCTCGATGACGGCTTTCAGAACCTTGGGGTCCAGCTTCAGATCGGTAAACTTGGTCATTCGGGGCTTTCGTGTAAACGCGCAGAATGTTTACTGCGCTGGTCCTGCGTCCATCGCCGTGAACGGGCCCTGCTTCTATTCGAAGGTCCGAAAACGACGGTTCGGGACGCAATCTCCGCACGCCCCTCGCCTTGTCTGCCGGATGCAGACGGCTGTGGACCTAACCGAAATCGGGCGGCGCGTCAATCTGATCGCAGATTTTCCGTGACTGCCACGACGGGACAGAACATCTTGGGCGGTGGTTCGGACCGCAGGTCTGCCTGTCGCGAGGATTTGGATGGCTGCCGAGATTGCCGGGCTGAGCCCGATGGAGGCTTTTGCAATCGTCGGAATTGCCGGGATCGGGGCGCAATGGCTGGCATGGCGTTTCCGCATCCCGGCGATTGTGCTGATGCTGGCTACGGGCCTGCTACTGGGCCCGGTCACCGGGTTTTTCGTGCCCTCACGCGATATCGGTCCGCTGCTGGAGCCGATGATCTCGCTAGCCGTGGCGATCATCCTGTTCGAGGGTGGGCTGACGCTGAACTTCCGCGAATTGCACGACGCCAAGGCCGCCGTCCGGCATCTGGTCTATATCGGCGCGCCGCTGGGCTGGGCGCTGTCGGCCCTGGCGCTGAACCGGATCGCGGGCCTGCAATGGGAGGCGGCGATCGTCTTTGGCGGCATCATGATCGTGACCGGGCCGACCGTCATCGCGCCTCTGCTGCGTCAGGCGCGGCTGCAACCCCGCCCCGCGCAGGCCCTGCAATGGGAGGCCATCGTCAACGACGCGCTTGGCGGGCTGGCCGCCGTGCTGGCGTTGCTGGTGGTGCTGGTCGGCCATCAGAACCTTGGCGGGGCGGAGGCCTTGTGGAAGCTGATCTCGGGCGTGGGTTTCGCGCTGGCCTTGGGCCTTGCCTCCGGGGCGGGGATCGTCACGGCGTTCCGCCGCAATCTGGTCCCCGAATACATGAAGGTGCCGCTGCTGTTCGTCACCGTGCTGGGTGCCTTTCCCGGGGCCAATGCCGTTCTGGATGAAAGCGGCCTGCTGACGGTGACGGTCATGGGTCTGCTGATCGCCAATGCCAACCTGCCCAGCTACACCGAAATCCACCGCTTCAAGGAAAGCGCCACGATCCTGCTGGTATCGGGGGTGTTCATCCTGCTGGGCGCCGGTTTCCGGTTCGAGACGCTGCAACTGCTGGACTGGCGCGCCGTGGCATTCGTGCTGTCGGTGATCCTGATCGTGCGCCCCCTGACGGTCTATGTGGCGTTGATCGGGACCGGGCTGCCTTGGCGGGAAAAGGCGCTGATCGCATTCACCGGTCCGCGCGGGGTGGTGTTGGTCGCGATCTCGGGGATATTTGCCGAAAGGCTGGTCGCCGAAGGGATCGCGGACGGGGCGCTGCTGGTGCCGCTGGCCTTTGTGCTGGTGGTGGCGACGGTGGTGCTGCATGGCTTCACGCTGGGGCCGATGGCGCGATGGCTGGGGCTGGCCTCGGGCGACAGGCCGGGGCTGATCATTGTCGGCGGCTCCGAATTCTCGACCGGTTTGGCGCAGGCATTGGAAAAGGCCGGGGTAGATGTGGTGATCGTCGACCCGAACCGCAGCCGCCTGCTGTCGGCGCGCCACGCCGGGCTGAAATACTATTATGGCGACATCCTGTCCGAGGCCGCAGAAACAAGTGTCGGCCTTGTCGCCTATAACGCGCTGCTCTCGGCTTCGGACAACGACGCCTATAACACGCTGGTGGCCACCGACCTGACCCCCGAACTGGGCCGCGACGCGATCTGGCAGGTGACGCGCGAAAAGGACGAGGTCGCCCGCTATGCCCTGCCCATTCAGCTTGGCGGGCAGGGGATCAGCGGCGGTCGGACACTCTCGCAATATCTGGCGCTGCTGGAGGCGGGCTGGCGGTTCCGCACCACGCGGCTGACGGCGGAATACACGCTGGCGCATTGGCGCGAGAGCCGGGCCGGGGCCATTCCGCTGGCCGTGGTCGATCGCGGCAAGGTGGCTTTTGTTTCGGACGAGGCGCGGATCGTGGCGCGTGCGGGCAGCCGGATCATTGCGCTGGCCCCGCCCGACGCACCCGAGGTCGAGCGTAGGGACGAAAGCGAAGCCGATGCAGGCACACCCACGGGCCTGCCTGCCGGTATGGTCTGTCTGGGGCGCGCACCCGAAGATACACGCACAATCTTTGCCAATATGGGCAACCCGCGCCCACCCACCGAGCAGCCGCGATGATTGGTGCGGTTGACGGCCCCCAAGCGCAGGCGGTATCCCGCAGCGAATTTACGGATGGATGCGATGAACCTCTTTTCGGATATCCGCGCGCTCGTGATCGACGCGCTGGCCCAGATGGAACTGGCGGGCGAGCTGCCCGCGGGTCTCGAAACCGCTGCCGTGACGGTCGAGCCGCCGCGAGACGCCGCCCATGGTGACATGGCGACCAATGCCGCCATGGTGCTGGCCAAGCCCGCCGGAAAGAAGCCGCGCGAGATCGCCGAGGCGCTGGCCGCCCGGCTGGCCGCCGATCCCCGCATCACCGCGGCTGATGTCGCTGGTCCGGGCTTCCTGAACCTGCGCCTTGCGCCGTCCGAATGGCAGGGCGTGCTGCGCGCCGCGCTGGGCGAAGGCGCCGATTTCGGGCGTTCGGAACTGGGCAAGGGCACCAAGATCAACGTCGAGTTTGTCAGCGCCAACCCGACCGGCCCGATGCATGTCGGCCATACCCGCGGCGCGGTCTTTGGCGATGCGCTGGCCTCGTTGCTGGATTTTGCCGGCTATGACGTCACCCGCGAATATTACATCAACGACGGCGGCGCGCAGGTCGATGTGCTGGCGCGCTCGGCCTATGAACGCTACCGCGAGGCGAACGGCCTTGAGCCCGAAATCCGCGAGGGGCTTTATCCCGGCGATTACCTGATCCCGGTCGGTGAGGCGCTGAAGGAAAAATATGGCGACAGCCTGCTGGACAAGCCGGAATCCGACTGGCTGATCGAGGTCCGCGATTTTGCCTCGGCCCGGATGATGGACATGATCCGTCAGGATCTGGCGCTGCTGAACGTGCATATGGACGTCTTCTCCAGCGAGAAGGCGCTTTACGGCACCGGTCGGATCGAGGCGGCGATTGCCCGTCTGCGCGAAGCCGGGCTGATCTATGAGGGCGTGCTGGAGCCGCCGAAGGGCAAGACCCCCGAGGATTGGGAGCCGCGCGAACAGACGCTGTTCCGCTCGACCGCGCATGGCGATGACGTGGACCGTCCGGTGATGAAATCGGACGGGGCATGGACCTATTTCGCGCCCGATATCGCCTATCACTGGGACAAGATCGACCGTGGCTTCGACCAGCTTATCGACGTGTTCGGCGCGGATCACGGCGGCTATGTCAAGCGCATGACCGCTGCCGTCGCCGCGCTGTCGGATGGCCGTGTGCCGCTGGACGTCAAGCTGATCCAGCTGGTGAAGCTGTTCAAGAACGGCGAGCCCTTCAAGATGTCGAAGCGGGCAGGGACCTTTGTCACGCTGCGCGACGTGGTCGAACAGGCGGGCGCCGATGTGACCCGTTTCCACATGCTGACCCGCAAGAACGACGCGGCGCTGGATTTCGACTTTGACAAGGTGCTGGAGCAGTCCAAGGACAACCCGGTCTGGTATGTGCAATACGCCAATGCCCGCATCAATTCGGTGCTGAACAAGGCAACCGAAGGCGGCGTTGCGACCGATGACGCGTCCCTTGCCGGTGCCGATCTGGCCCTGCTGAGCCATCCGGCCGAACTGGAAATGGCCCGGAAAGTTGCCGAATGGCCACGCACGGTTGAAATCGCGGCGCGGGCTCATGAGCCGCACAGGATTGCGTTCTATCTGTATGATATCGCCTCGGAACTTCATTCGCTGTGGAATCGCGGCAATGATGAGCTGTCCTTGCGCTTCGTGCAGGATGGCGATCCTGCCGCAACTGCCGCGAAAATCGCGCTGGCGCGGTCCGTCGGCGTTGTCATTTCGGCGGGCCTTGCTATCTTGGGCGTGACCCCGGCCAAAGAGATGCGCTGAAAACAGCGTCCTGCCGGTGTCGAGCAGTGCAACGACAGACACCGGGCAAACCGGCAGGCAGGCAGGAATGGCAATCGTAGACTTCCGCTCCGGCGGTTTTCAGGGCGCGCAGCCGCAACGCTACGCGCAGGATTTCCCCTATGGCCAGGACGCGCAGAATTCCGGCTACCAGGAAGAGTGGCAGGAAGAGGACTGGGACGATCCCCGCTATGCCGATGCGCATCGCGGGGTCGCGACCGAGCCGCAGACGCTGCTGGCGCGGATCTCGCGGCTGACCCATTACCTTGGCGCGCTGGTTTCCGTGGGGTTGATCATCATCCTTGCGGTCTGGGCGTTCAAGCTGGCGGTCCGGGATGTGTCCGGCGTGCCGGTCATCCGCTCGATGCAGGGCGAGGCGCGCACCGCCCCCACCGATCCGGGCGGGGAACTGACCGACCGCACCGGGCTGGCCGTGAACGGCGTTGCCGCCGGAAATGCCGCCAAGGTCGCTGACAAGGTGGCGATTGCCCCGGTTGCGACCGGGCTTGAAACGCAGGATCTGGCCATGGGCGAATTCGGCGCGACTGCGCAGAAGCCGGCCAATCCCGTTGAACTGCCGCTGCTGGACGATACCGCCCGCGTCATCCCCCTGCCGGATGGCGAGGCGGCTGCTTTGGCGGAATCGACGATCGAACCCGATGAGGCGATCGACACCGCCGTGATCTCGGACGTGCCCGCCGCTGGCGAAGCCCCGGTGAACGAGGTTCTGACCGATCTGGCCGGGCGCGAAACCCAGGACGTTGCGATCAATCAGGCCCTGGCCGAGGCGAATGCCATGGTTCCGGTCCCGGTCGCTGCGGCAGTGCAGGAATCGCCCCGCCCCGCGCCGCGTCCGCGCCGTGTTGCCAGCGCCCAGACCGTCGCCACCGACGCAGCGCCTGCTGTCGCCGCCAGCCGCCCCGCACCCGAACCGGCTGTCGCCGAGGAACCGGCGCCTGCCAAGGTCGCCTCGGGTTCGGCCATGGTCCAGATCGGTGCCTTCGACAGCGATGCGCTGGCCAAGGGCGAATGGAAGCGTGTTGCGGGCAAGTTCGGCGGTCTTTTTGACGGCAAGTCCCGCATCGTGCAGGAAGCGCAAAGCGGTGGCCGCACCTTCTGGCGTCTGCGCGCGGGCGGCTTTGCATCCAAGGATGAGGCACGCAAGTTCTGCGCGGCCCTGATCGCGGGCGGCATCGACTGTATCCCGGCAACGGCGAAGTAAGCACAATGACCAATGCGACGATTCTTGGCGGTATCGCCGGGCCCGACCTTTCCGCGGCCGAGCGCGATTTCTTTCGCGCTGCCGATCCTTGGGGTTTCATCCTGTTCGGGCGCAATATCGACACGCCCGAACGCCTGCGCCGCCTGACCTCGGAGCTGCGCGACGCGGTGGGCCGTGACGCGCCGGTGCTGATCGATCAGGAAGGCGGGCGTGTGCAACGTATGCGCGCGCCGCATTGGACCGATTGGCCCGCGCCGCTGGATCAGGCCGCGAATGGCGACCGTGCGATCTGGTTGCACCATCATCTGATGGCGCGCGAGCTGCGCGAGATGGGGATCGATTCGGATTGCGCACCGGTTCTGGACATTGCGCGCGAGGATACCCATCCTTTCCTGCGCAACCGCTGCCTTGGCACGGATGCGCAAAGCGTCATCCGACTGGGCCGGATCGCCGCCGATGCGATGCTGGCGGCGGGCGTCTTGCCGGTCATCAAGCACATGCCGGGCCATGGCCGCGCGCGGGTGGACAGCCACAAGGACCTTCCGGTCGTCGATGCCACGTTGGACGAGCTGGATCAGACCGACTTCGCGCCCTTCCGCGCGCTTTCGGACCTGCCGATGGCGATGACCGCGCATATCCGCTTCACCGCCGTGGATGAGGCTCCGACGACGGCTTCGGCCCCGATGATTGCGATGATCCGCAACCGGATCGGTTTTGACGGGCTGCTCATGTCGGACGATATCGGCATGGAGGCGCTGTCGGGCACGCCGGCTGAACGCGCTGCGGCGACCATCGCGGCGGGTTGTGATCTGGTCCTGTCCTGCAATGAGACATTGGCCCAGATGGAAAGCATCGTCGCTGCGGCGGGTGCGGCTTCAGCCGAAACACTGCGCCGTGGGGTGCGGGCCTCGGCGCTGCGGCAGCCCGCAGATACGCTGGAAACCGCGGATATGCGTGCCGAATTGCGTGCGCTTGGCGGGTTGGCCGCGTAAGATTGACTTGGCCGACCCGATGCCCGATTCTCGGCCGACACAATCGGCCTGAATTGAAATGACCAAAGTTCCCTATCTGACGCCCGTTCCCGACGAGGAATTGCCGGGCCAGCCCGAGCCATCGCCGGTGGTCGGGCCTGACGACGTTGCCCAACGGCAGGCCGATGAGGTGCTGCGCGTCGATGTCTCGGGCTTCGAAGGCCCGCTGGACCTGCTGCTGACGCTGTCGCGCATGCAGAAGGTGGACCTGATGCAGGTCTCGGTCCTTGAATTGGCCGATCAGTACCTGACCTTTGTCGAGCAGGCGCGCGCGTTGCGCATCGAACTGGCCGCCGATTACCTTGTCATGGCGGCTTGGTTGGCCTTCCTGAAGTCGCGCCTGCTGCTGCCGCCCGATCCCGAAACCGAAGGCCCCTCAGCCGAGGATATGGCCGCGCATCTGGCCTTCCAGCTGGAACGGCTGCAAGCCATGCGAGAGGCCGCCGCCCGGCTGATGGCGCGGGACCGGCTGGGGCAGCAACGCTTCGCACGTGGCGCGCCGGAAACCGTCACCCGCACCCGGAAAGTTGCATGGCAGGCGACCCTGATCGACCTGATGCGGGCCTATGCGCGGCTGCGGACCAAGGACGAGTTCCGCCCCTTCGCCTTTGACCGCCAGAACGTCTTTACCATGGAACAGGCGCTGGATCGCGTGCGCGGCATGATCGGCTATGTCGGCGACTGGACCACTCTGGCCTCGTTTCTGCCCGAGGGTTGGGACGGCGATCCTGCCCGCGTACGCTCGGCCACCGCCGCGACCTTTGCCGCGACACTGGAACTGGCCCGGCAGGGCCGTATCGAATTGCGCCAGTCCGAAACCTTCGCCCCCATCACCATCCGCAGGCGCACCGAATGACTCAATCCGAAACCCTCGCCCCCGAGGCCAATCTGTCGCTTCTGGAGCAGGAGCGCATGGTCGAGGCCGTGCTGTTCGCCAGCGCCGGTCCGATGACGCTGCGCGAGATCGCGGGCCGCCTGCCAGATGGCTGCGATGTCCCGGTGGCGCTGGAAAGCCTGCGCGCCCGCTATGAAGGCCGCGGCGTGCAACTGTCCCGCACCGGTGAGAACTGGGCCTTTCGCACCGCCGCCGATCTGGCTTTCCTGATGAAGGAATCCAGCACCGAGAGCCGGGGCCTGTCGCGTGCTGCGACCGAGACATTGGCGATCATCGCCTATCACCAACCCGTCACCCGCACCGAGATCGAAGAAATCCGTGGGGTTGCCGTCAGTCGCGGCACGCTGGATCACCTGATTGAGCTCGATTGGGTTCGGGTCGGGCGTCGGCGTCAAACGCCGGGAAGGCCTGTGACTTTTGTCGTGACCGAAACTTTCCTTGACCATTTCGGGTTGGAAAGTGCGCGCGATCTGCCGGGGCTGGCCGAGTTGCGGGCCGCGGGTCTGCTGGAATCACGCCCGCCGGGCGAAGCGGCAGCGTTGATGGCCCTGCGCGACGATGACGATGACGTGCCGCTGGACGAGCCTGCGGCCGAAGATCTGTTCGAGGACGAATAGACGATGAACCTGAACCAGTTTTTCAACATGCTCAGCCGCATGATCACCCACAGGCTGCTGAACTGGGGGATCAACAAGGGCATCCGCCAGATGAATTCCAGCGGTGGCAAGCAGACCGTCCAGCAACGCCAACGTGAAAAGGCGACACGGCAGATGGTGAAGCGCGCGCGGCAGGCGGCGCGCATCACCCGCAGGTTCGGGCGTTAATCCGCCCGAAACTGCTTGGCCAGTTTCAGCCCCTGACCCTGATAGTTCGAGGCGATGCCGGTGCCGTAAAGCCGCTCGGGCAGGGCGGCCATGCGCTCATAGACCAGACGACCGACGACCTGACCGTGCTCCAGCGCGAAGGGTGCCTCGTGGCAGCGCACCTCAAGGACGCCGCGCGCGCCGTGACCGGCTGCACCATGGCCGAAGCCCGGATCGAAGAAGCCCGCGTAATGGACGCGGAACTCACCGACCATGGCCAGATAGGGGGCCATCTCGGCAGCATATTCGGGGGGGATCGCGACGGCCTCGCGGCTGACAAGGATATAGAAGGCGCCGGGGTCCAGAATCAGCTGCCCGTCGCGGGTGCGAAGTTCATCCCAGAAATCTGAGGCACGATAGGCGCCGATCCGGTCCAGATCGATCACGCCGCTATGCGGACGGGCGCGGTAGCCGACCAGATCGCCCTGATCGGGACGCAGATCGACCGAAAAGCCCAAGCCTTCGTCGATCAGCGCCTCGCCCGTGACCAGCGGTTCGCGGGCGTGCAGCGCGCGCAGGTCGGTATCCGACAGCACCGCCTGACCCTGACGCAGCCGCAACTGGTTCAACCGCATGCCGGGGCGGACCAGAACCGAGAAGCTGCGCGGGCAGATTTCGGCATAGATCGGGCCGTCATAGCCTTCGGGCAGGCGGTCGAACTCGGTGCCTTCGTCGGTGATCAGCCGGGTCAGCAGGTCCAGCCGCCCGGTCGAGGATTTCGCATTGGCGACGGCATCAAGCCCCGCGGGCAGCGACAACCGCTCCATCAACGGGACCAGATAGACGCAGCCTTTTTCCAGCACGGCGCCGTCCGACAGGTCCATGCGGTGCATCTCGAAATCGGCCAGACGCTCACTGACCTTGCGGCCACGACCGGCCAGGAACGAGGCGCGCAACCGCCATGCGGTCGTGCCAAGACGCAGGTCAAGGCTGGCGGGTTGGATCTGTTCGGGAAGGATCGGACGTTCGGCCGTAATGCAGCCGGTTTCGATCAGTTGGCGCAGGGCATGGTCGGGAAGGACACCGTTCACGAAACATCCTTTAGAAAAGGGGAAGCGCCCATCCCCGGAAAGGGATGGGCGCTTTCGGAATGGTCGGGCCGGAGAGATTCGAACTCTCGGCCTTCCGCCCCCCAGACGGACGCGCTAACCAGGCTGCGCCACGGCCCGACGAGGGTCATATAGAGTGAAGCGGGCAGGCAGCACAAGGGGAAGAAGGCGGAAAAATGGGGATAAGTTCGCGATGCGCGAAAAAATATCCCGCGAGGCAGGAAGTCATGAAAAAACATGGGGCTAGAGCGCAGAGCTCAGCCGGTCGCGCAGACCTGCCGCGCCAGCGGGCAGCGAAGATTTCTGGTTCTCAAGTTGCCGCAACGCATGCGAAGTGGCGCAAAGCCGCGCCAGCCAATCCTGTGCCGTGGCGGGCGAGCGTTCGGCGAAAAGCGGCAATGATTCGAAATCGCGCGCCGGTTTGCGTCTGGGCGCAGCGGCACGGGTGACGTCGATCGGCGCAGCCGGGGTTGGCGCAATCTCGGGGGCGGCGGGATCGGCTGCGGGCTGGGGT
>Ga0247819_10002242_pt1 | contig 10043 bp, 4 predicted proteins | sample 13C_Xylose_Day6_FD_193428 | JGI IMG/M metagenome (GOLD analysis project Ga0247819, IMG submission 193428) | Soil microbial communities from agricultural site in Penn Yan, New York, United States - 13C_Xylose_Day6 | ecosystem: Environmental > Terrestrial > Soil > Agricultural land | place: USA... | reverse complement strand
GTCGGGTATCTGCGTGATGATGCCGGTGGTGCAGCAGCTGTTCGTGAAGTCGTCGGCGACCACCTCGACCGGTGCCTTCGTCGAGGGGATCGCCCTCGACCGCCTGGCCTTCCGCCTGCGCAAGCGCGCCGAGCGCGAACTCGAGCTCTACTTCGCCTCATTGTCGTGCCGCACGATGGTCTACAAGGGCATGGTCACGACCCTGCAGCTCGAGCCGTTCTACCCCGACCTCTCCGACGAGCGCTTCACGTCGAAACTCGCGCTCGTGCACTCTCGGTACTCGACGAACACGTTCCCGTCCTGGCCGCTCGCGCAGCCGTTCCGCATGATCGCTCATAACGGCGAGATCAACACCATCCAGGGCAACCGCAACTGGATGCGTGCACGCCAGTCGCAGCTCGAGTCCGAGGTGCTCGGCGACCTCGCCCCGATCCTGCCGATCGTCACGCCGGGAGCGAGCGACTCGGCGTCGTTCGACGAGGTCGTCGAACTCCTGACCCTCGCCGGCCGCAGCCTGCCGCACGCCATCATCATGATGGTCCCCGAGGCGTGGGAGAACCAGACCGAGATCACCCCCGAACGGCGCGCGTTCTACGAGTACCACTCGATGCTCATGGAGCCATGGGATGGGCCGGCAGCGATCGTCTTCACCGACGGTTCCCTGGTCGGCGCCACGCTCGACCGAAACGGACTGCGACCCGGTCGCTACGTCGTCACCGACGACGGGCTCGTCGTGCTCGCGAGCGAGATCGGCGTGCTCGACATCGAGCCGAGCCGCATCGTGCGCAAGGGCCGCCTGCAGCCGGGCCGCATGTTCCTCGTCGACACCGAGGCCGGGCGCCTCATCGAGGACGACGAGATCAAGGCCGACCTCGCCGCGTCCGCGCCATGGGGCGACTGGCTCGACGAGGGGCGCATCAGCCTGTCCGACCTGCCCGAGCGCGAGCACATCGTGCACCCTCCGGCGTCGGTCAACCGTCGTCAGCGCACGTTCGGATACACCGAGGAAGAGGTGAAGATCCTGCTCGCGCCGATGGCGCGAACGGGTGCCGAGCCGCTCGGCGCGATGGGATCCGACACCCCGATCGCGGTGCTGTCGAAGCGCCCGCGCCTGCTCTTCGACTACTTCACGCAGCAGTTCGCGCAGGTGACCAACCCCCCGCTCGACTCGATCCGTGAAGCCGTGGTCACCTCGCTCGGCACGTCACTGGGCCCCGAGCGCAACCTGCTCAGCGCCGGCCCCGAGCACGCGCGGCAGGTATCCCTGTCGTTCCCCGTGATCGACAACGACGAACTCGCCAAGATCGTGCACATCGACCCGACCGCCGGTCGCCGCACCGCCGTGACCATTCGCGGCCTCTACCGGTTCGACGAGGGTCCGAACGCGATGCGTGACCGGCTCGCCGCGATCTGCGCCGAGGTCGACGAGGCGATCGACGAGGGTGCGGCCTTCATCGTGCTGAGCGACCGCGACTCCAACAAGGACCTCGCGCCGATCCCCTCACTGCTCATGCTCTCCGCGGTGCATCACCATCTCATCCGCGCCGAGAACCGCATGAAGGTCGGCCTCGTGGTCGAGGCCGGCGACGTGCGCGAGGTGCATCACGTCGCGCTCCTCATCGGCTACGGCGCGTCCGCCGTGAACCCGTACCTCGCCATGGAAACGTGCGAAGACCTCGTGCGGGCGGGCATCATCACGGGTGTCACTCCCGAAGAGGCCGTGCACAACGTCATCAAGGCGCTCGGCAAGGGCGTGCTGAAGATCATGTCGAAGATGGGCGTTTCGACGATCTCGTCCTACGCGGGGGCGCAGGCATTCGAGGCGATCGGGCTCTCCGACGAATTCATCGACGATTTCTTCACGGGCACGACCTCGAAGCTCGGGGGTGTCGGCCTCGACGTCGTCGCCCGCGAGAACCTCGACCGCCACACGGCCGCGTACCCCGAGGACGTCGCCGTGCGCGCGCACGAGCGCCTCGACACGGGCGGCGAGTACCAATGGCGTCGCGACGGATCGCCGCACCTCTTCAACCCCGAGACGGTGTTCCGCCTCCAGCACTCGACGCGCAACCGTCGCTACGATGTGTTCCGCGAGTACACCTCGCTCGTCGACTCGCAGGCCGAAGAGCTGCTCACCCTGCGCGGGATGTTCGCACTGCGCACCGGAACACGGGCGCCCGTGCCGCTCGACGATGTCGAATCGGTCGAATCCATCGTCAGGCGCTTCTCGACCGGTGCGATGAGTTACGGGTCGATCTCGAAGGAGGCGCACGAGTCGCTCGCGATCGCCATGAATCGCCTGGGTGCCAAGTCGAACACCGGTGAGGGCGGCGAAGACCTCGACCGGCTGCTCGACCCAGAGCGACGCAGCGCGATCAAGCAGGTCGCGTCCGGGCGGTTCGGCGTCACGAGCATGTACCTCACGCACGCCACCGACCTCCAGATCAAGCTCGCCCAGGGTGCGAAGCCCGGGGAGGGCGGCCAGCTCCCGCCGACGAAGGTCTACCCGTGGGTCGCGCGCACGAGACACGCGACCGCGGGCGTCGGGCTGATCTCGCCGCCGCCGCACCACGACATCTACTCGATCGAAGACCTCAAGCAGCTCATCTTCGACCTCAAGCGCGCCAATCCCAAGGCACGCGTGCACGTGAAGCTCGTGAGCCAGTCGGGCATCGGTGCGGTTGCGGCGGGCACCGCGAAGGCACTCGCTGACGTCATCCTCGTCTCGGGGCACGACGGCGGCACGGGCGCGAGCCCGCTGAACTCGTTGAAGCACGCCGGCACGCCATGGGAGCTCGGCCTCGCCGAGACCCAGCAGACCCTCATGCTGAACGGCATGCGCGACCGCGTCGTCGTGCAGGTCGACGGCCAGCTGAAGACCGGTCGCGACGTCGTGATCGGGGCGCTGCTCGGCGCAGAGGAGTTCGGCTTCGCCACAGCCCCGCTCGTGGTACAGGGCTGCGTCATGATGCGCGTCTGCCACCTCGACACGTGCCCCGTCGGCGTCGCGACGCAGAACCCCGAGTTGCGCAAGCGATTCACAGGCAAGCCCGAGTTCGTCGTGAACTTCTTCGAGTTCATCGCCCAAGAGGTGCGTGAGTACCTCGCCGAACTCGGCTATCGCTCGCTCGACGAGATCATCGGCCGCCGCGAGCTGCTCGATGTCGACCGTGCCGTCGACCACTGGAAGGCGTCGGGGCTCGACCTCTCGCCCGTGCTCCTCGGCCCCGACTTCTCGGAGTCCGACCCGCGGCGCAACACGCGCCAGCAGGACCATGAGCTCGAGCAGCACTTCGACAACGAGCTCATCCGTCGGTCGAGCATCGTGCTCGACGAGGGCGGCTCGGTCGAGATCGCCCTGCCGATCAAGAACACCGAGCGTGCGGTCGGCACGATGCTCGGGCACGAGGTCACACTCCGGCGCGGCGAGCACGGCCTGCCGACCGGTTCCATCGACATCACCCTCACGGGTTCGGCCGGGCAGTCGCTCGGCGCGTTCCTGCCGAGCGGCATCACGCTGCGACTCGAGGGCGACTCGAACGACTATGTCGGCAAGGGACTCTCGGGCGGCCAGATCGTCGTGCGCCCGCCGCACGACAGCGGCTTCGTCGCCGAACGCAATGTGATCGCGGGCAACGTGATCGGCTACGGCGCGACCCGCGGCAGCATGTACATCCGCGGCATCGTCGGCGAACGATTCCTCGTTCGCAACTCGGGTGCGACTGCAGTCGTCGAGGGCGTGGGCGACCACGCGCTCGAATACATGACCGGTGGGCTCGCGCTGATCCTCGGCGAGACCGGGCGCAACCTGGGTGCCGGCATGTCAGGTGGCACCGCGTACGTGCTCGACCTGCGCGAGGGCAGAATGAACCGCGAGTCGCTCACGAGCGGCGAGCTCGAGCTGCTCCCGCTCGGCAGCGCAGATCGCGAGATCGTGCGCGACCTGCTCGTGCAGCACCTCGCCGAGACCGAGTCCGCGGTCGCGGCCGCGCTCCTCGACGAGGGCGACGCCGCATTCGACCGATTCACCAAGGTGCTGCCGCGCGACTACGCCGCAGTGCTCCGCACCCGCCAGACCGCGGTCGACGAGGGGCTCGACCCCGACGGCGATATCGTCTGGGGCCGCATTCTGGAGGCGACGAATGGCTGACCCGAAAGGCTTTCTGAAGGTCACCGAGCGCGAGCTGCCCAAGCGCAGGCCCGTTCCGGTGCGCATCATGGACTGGAAAGAGGTCTACGAGCAGGGTGATCCCGCGCAGCTCCGACGCCAGGCCGGCCGCTGCATGGACTGCGGCATCCCGTTCTGCCACCAGGGCTGCCCACTGGGCAACCTGATCCCCGAGTGGAACGACCTGATGTACCGAGGCGAAGGGCGCGCGGCAATCGAGCGCCTGCACGCGACGAACAACTTCCCCGAGTTCACCGGGCGTCTCTGCCCGGCGCCGTGCGAGTCGGCGTGCGTGCTCGGCATCAACCAGCCGGCGGTCACGATCAAGCAGGTCGAGGTCTCGATCATCGACCAGGCGTTCGGCAACGGCTGGGTGCAGCCGCAGCCGCCGGGACGACTGACGGGCAAGACCGTCGCCGTCGTCGGCTCGGGGCCCGCGGGGCTCGCGGCCGCCCAGCAGCTCACCCGCGCGGGTCACACCGTCGCCGTGTACGAGCGAGACGACCGCATCGGCGGCCTACTGCGCTACGGCATCCCAGACTTCAAGATGGAGAAGAAGCACCTCGACCTGCGCCTCGCCCAGATGACGGCCGAGGGAACCCGGTTCCGCGCCGGCGTCAACATCGGCGTCGACATCACCTGGGAGCAGCTGCGCGAGCGGTACGACGCGGTCGTCGTCGCCACGGGCGCCATCGTGCCGCGCGACCTTCCGGTACCGGGGCGCGACCTGCCCGGCGTGCACTTCGCCATGGAATACCTCACCCAGTCGAACCGGCACCTCGCCGGTGACCAGGTGTTCGACCAGATCACCGCAGAGGGCAAGCACGTCGTCGTCCTCGGCGGTGGCGACACCGGCGCCGACTGCATCGGCACCGCGCACCGGCAGGGTGCGCTCTCGGTCACGAACCTCGCCATCGGCAGGCAGCCGGGCGAGGCGCGACCCGAGCACCAGCCGTGGCCGATGCATCCGACGGTCTTCGAGGTGCAGAGCGCCCATGAAGAGGGCGGAGTGCGGCAGTACCTCGCCTCGACGGTCGAGTTCCTCGCGAACGAGGTCGGCGAGGTGCGTGCCATCCGGGTCGCCGAGACCGAGTACCTCGACGGGCGCCGCGTGCCGAAGGCCGGCAGCGAGCGCGAGATCCCGGCCGATCTCGTACTGCTGGCGCTCGGCTTCACGGGCCCCGAGACGCGCGAGCTCGACGAGCAGATGCAGCTCACGACCACCGACCGCGGCAACCTGGCACGCGAGGCCGACTACGCGACCGCCCAGCCGGGCGTCTTCGTCGCCGGCGACGCCGGCCGCGGCCAGTCGCTGATCGTGTGGGCGATCGCCGAAGGCCGTGCTGCGGCATCCGCCGTCGACCGGTACCTTGAAGGTGACACCTCGCTGCCGAGCCCGATCGCCGCGACGGCCCGCGCGATCTCCGTCTGATCCCCCAACGCGCCGAGCGGCGCGCCCCTCGACCACCACGAGCGCTTCGGCGCGGAATACCGGGAGCACAACCACATGAGACGAGCGAAGATCGTCGCCACCCTAGGGCCGGCGACATCGAGCTACGAGCAGATCCGGGCGATCATCGATGCGGGCGTCGACGTCGCCCGCATGAACCTCAGCCACGGCACATACGACGTCCACGAGGGCGTCTACCAGAACGTGCGGAAGGCGGCGAGCGACTCGGGTCGCGCGGTGGCCGTGCTCGTCGACCTGCAAGGGCCGAAGATCCGCCTCGGAAAGTTCGAGGACGGTCCGCACGAGCTCGCCGAGGGTGACATCTTCAAGATCACCACCGACGACATCGTCGGCACGAAAGAGATCGTCGGCACGACCTTCAAGGGCCTGCCGAATGACGTCAAGCCCGGTGACTTCCTGCTGATCGACGATGGCAAGGTCCGCGTCGAGGTCGTCGAGACCGATGGCGTCGTGGTCACGACCCGCGTCGTCGTCGCCGGCCCGGTCTCGAACAACAAGGGCATCAACCTGCCGGGTGTCGCGGTCAACGTTCCGGCGCTCTCCGCGAAGGACGAAGCCGACCTGCGCTGGGGCCTCGAGCTCGGTGCAGACCTCATCGCGTTGTCGTTCGTGCGCAACGCCTCCGATATCACGCGCGTGCACGAGATCATGGACGAGGTCGGCCGTCGCGTGCCGGTCATCGCGAAGATCGAGAAGCCGCAGGCCGTCGACGCGCTCGACGAGATCATCGAGGCCTTCGACGCGATCATGGTCGCGCGCGGCGACCTCGGCGTCGAGCTGCCCCTCGAGGCGGTCCCCATCGTGCAGAAGCGAGCGGTCGAGATCGCCCGCCGGCTCGCGAAGCCGGTCATCGTCGCCACGCAGATGCTCGAGTCGATGATCCACAGCCCGGTTCCCACGCGCGCAGAGACGTCGGATGTCGCGAACGCGGTGCTCGACGGCGCTGACGCGGTCATGCTCTCGGGCGAGACGAGCGTGGGGGAGTACCCCGAGATCACGGTGCGCACAATGGCCCGCATCGTCGAGTCGACCGAGGAGCACGGTCTCGACCGGATCCCGCCGCTCGGCACCAAGCCCCGTACTCAGGCGGGCGCGATCACGCTGGCCGCCGTCGAGGTGGCCGACTTCGTCGAGGCCAAGTACCTGTGCGTGTTCACCGAGACCGGTGAATCGGTGCGACGGATGTCCCGCATCCGCTCGGTCATCCCGATCCTCGCATTCACGCCCGACCCCGCCATCCGCCGCCGCATGGCCCTCAACTGGGGCGTGGAGTCGTTCGTGGTCGACCGCGTCACGCACACCGACCAGATGGTCGGCCAGGTCGACGAGGTGCTCGCCAAGACCGGAATGGCCGTGAACGGCGAGAAGGTCGTGATCATCTCGGGTTCCCCTCCTGGAATCCCCGGCACCACGAACGACGTGCGCGTGCACGTCGTCGGCGAGGTGCTCTAGCTCGATCCCGAAGGGAGCCGGCCCGCAGAGCCGGCTCCCTTCGGCATGCCGGCTCTGCGGCATCCGCATTCTGCGACACCGCCCGAACGCAGGGGTGCGAACCGGGGCGATTCGGAGGAGCATGTGAATGCGAGCCGAGTCGGCTCGCATGTCCGACGCAGATCGGGGGATGACGATGTCAACGAAGTCCAGCACGTCGAGTGAATCGCGGCGTCGCGCGCGCCGCACCCCGAAGCGACCCGCATCGAGCCTCGCCGAGCGATGGATCGAAGTCGACGGCGTCGACGTCTTCTATCGGGAATCGCCCGAACCGCCCGATGCGCCGGCGATGCTGCATGTGCACGGGTTCGGGCTCTCGGGCCGCTACCTGCTGCCGACCGCCGAGCGGCTGGCCGGCGACTTCCACACGCTCGTCCCCGACCTTCCGGGGTTCGGGCGCAGCGGCAAGGCCGCCGATCGCCTCGACATCCCCGACCTCGCCGACGCGGCCGTGAGGTTCCTCGACGCGAAGGGCATCGAGCGGGCGACGGTCGTGGGCAACTCGATGGGCTGCCCGGTCATCACCGAGTTCGCATACCACCATCCCGACCGCATCGACCGAGCCGTGCTCGTCTCACCGGCGGGAGGTATCTTCAACCAGCCGTTCCGCCGTGCGATGGGGCAGATCAGTCGCGACGGCACGCGCGAGCCGCCGCGGCTCATGGGCGTGGTGACCCCCGACTACCTGCGGTTCGGCGTATCGAGCACGGTGCGCATGTTCCGGTCGCTCACCCAGTACCCGTCGCTCGAACGACTGCTCGAACTGAGCATCCCGACCCTCGTGGTGCTGGGCGACCGAGATCCGCTCATGCCCGGTCCGGCGCGAGTTCAGGAGGTCGCCAGCCAGGCCGACACGCATGTGCTCATCGTGAAGATCGAGGGTGCCGCGCACGCGATCAACTTCAGCCACTCGGGCGAGCTGGCGCACGTCATCCGCCTGTTCATGGCCGATGAGCCGATCGTCGACGACCCGAACGAGCCCGGGCACGCCCGCCTCTACGAGATCCATCGGGGAGTGCATCATCCGCCCACGCGCGGCGGTGCCTAGACGTACTCGGTGCCGGTGGTGGGGGTCGAACCCACACGCCCTTTCGGGCAAAGCATTTTGAGTGCTCCGCGTCTGCCATTCCGCCACACCGGCCAGAGGCCCCGCCCAGAATACCGTAGGCTTTCACCCGTGACAGACACCGAATCTACCCAGCCGGCACCGCGCCGCGTCGTCGTGGCCGAAGATGAGTCGCTCATCCGCCTCGACATCGTCGAGATCCTGCGCGACAACGGCTTCGAGGTCGTCGGCGAAGCCGGTGACGGTGAGACCGCAGTCGCGCTCGCCACCGAACTCCGGCCCGACCTCGTGATCATGGACGTCAAGATGCCCCAGCTCGACGGCATCTCGGCGGCCGAGCGACTCTCGAAGGGCCACATCGCCCCCGTCGTGCTCCTCACGGCGTTCAGCCAGAAAGAGCTCGTCGAGCGCGCGACCGAGGCCGGCGCGCTGGCCTACGTCGTGAAGCCGTTCACGCCCAACGACCTGCTGCCCGCGATCGAGATCGCGCTCGCGCGCTACGCGCAGATCATCGCGCTCGAGGCCGAGGTCGGCGACCTCGTCGAGCGATTCGAGACGCGCAAGCTCGTCGACCGGGCCAAGGGCCTGCTCAACGAGAAGATGGGCCTTTCCGAGCCCGAGGCGTTCCGCTGGATCCAGAAGGCGTCGATGGACCGCCGCCTCACCATGAAAGACGTCTCCCAGGCGATCATCGAGCAGCTCGCCCAGAAGAAGTGACCGTCGGCCCGCGCATGCGGGTCTGACATGCAGGCACGACACGGATGCCGCGACGAGGGTTCTCGTCGCGGCATCCGTCGTTCTCGTGTCGAGGCGGCGCACCTCGCAGGCCCGGCCCCGATCCCGACGTCGACTTCGATGGTCGTCAGGCGGTGTCGGCGGCCGCTTGTAGTCTTGTCGGGTGTCGGACGCAGATAAGCCAACCCTCCTCGTGATCGACGGCCACTCGCTGGCCTTCCGGGCGTTCTACGCCCTCCCCGTCGACAGCTTCTCGACCCGCGACGGGCAGCACACGAACGCGATCCACGGGTTCCTGTCGATGCTGCTGTTGCTGCTCGCCAACGAGAAGCCGACCCACCTCGCCGTCGCGTTCGACGTGTCCCGGCAGTCCTTCCGCACCAAGCAGTACGCCGAGTACAAGGGCAATCGCGGCGAGACGCCGGTCGAGTTCAGGGGCCAGGTTCCGCTCCTCCAGGATGCGCTCAAGGCCATGGGCATCCGCACGCTCGAGAAAGAGGACTTCGAGGCCGACGACATCCTCGCGACCCTGGCTGCACGCGGGCGTGCCGACGGGTACCGGGTGCTGCTCGTCTCGGGCGACCGCGACACCATCCAGCTCGTCAACGACGACGTGACGCTGCTCTACCCCAACACCCAGGGCGTCTCGCAGCTCAAGCGCTACGACACCGAAGCCGTGATCGAGCGCTACGGCATCCGCCCCGAGCAGTACCCCGATGTCGCGGCGCTCGTCGGCGAGACGAGCGACAACCTCCCCGGCATCCCGAAGGTGGGCGAGAAGACCGCGGTCAAGTGGCTGGGCCTCTACGGCGACCTCGAGGGCATCCTCGCGCACGCCGACGAGATCAAGGGCGTGGTCGGGCAGAACCTGCGCGACGGGCGCGAGAACGCCGAGCGCAACCGCCGTCTGAACCACCTGGTACGAGACGTCGAACTCGATGTCGAGCTCGACGAGCTCATCGCCAAGCCGATCGACCTCGACTCCGTACGGCCGATCTTCGAGCGCCTCGAGTTCCGCACGCTGATGGAGCGTCTGACCAAGCTCGCTGCGGGCGAGACCGGCGGCAACGGCAGGCCCGCTGCCGTACCAGCCGAGCCCGTCGCGCAGGTTC
>Ga0247819_10002241_pt1 | contig 10045 bp, 7 predicted proteins | sample 13C_Xylose_Day6_FD_193428 | JGI IMG/M metagenome (GOLD analysis project Ga0247819, IMG submission 193428) | Soil microbial communities from agricultural site in Penn Yan, New York, United States - 13C_Xylose_Day6 | ecosystem: Environmental > Terrestrial > Soil > Agricultural land | place: USA... | reverse complement strand
GTCAGAGTTCGGCTCGCGACCGAATGAGTTCGGCGCCGCCGAGAACATCTTGGTCTTGGTGTTCAGCTCGACGTGCACCTCGAACCCGAGCACGGGCTCGAACAGCTCGAGCGCCTTGTCGAAGTCCATGATCTTTTCCTTCGCCATCTCAGGCCACCCCTCCTCGAACAGGAGCGCGGTCCAGCAGCGGTCCACCCCACGCATCGACGAGCAGCGCTTCGAGCGCCGCGCCCACCCGGTACAGTCGGGCGTCCTCCCGCGCGGGTGCCAGGAACTGGATGCCGACCGGCAGCCCGTCCTCTTCGGCAAGCCCTGACGGAATGGAGATGCCGGGGACGCCGGCCAGGTTCGCCGGGATCGTCGTCACATCGTTCAGGTACATCTGCATCGGGTCGTCGATCTTCTCGCCCAGACGGAACGCCGTCGTCGGCGCGGAGGGAGTCGCGATGACGTCGACCTGCGCGAACGCGGAATCGAAGTCGCGCTGGATGAGCGTGCGCACCTTCTGGGCCGAGCCGTAGTACGCGTCGTAGTAGCCGGCGGACAGTGCGTACGTGCCGAGGATGATGCGACGTTTGACTTCATCGCCGAACCCGGCGTCGCGCGTCGCGGCCATCACGTTCTCGACGGTGGGGGTGCCGCTGGGCGTGACGCGCAGGCCGAAGCGCACCGAGTCGAACTTCGCGAGATTGCTGGAGGCCTCAGCCGGGAGGATCAGGTAGTACGCGGCGACACCGAACTCGAAGTGCGGCGCGCTGATCTCCACGATCTCCGCGCCCTGCGCCTCCATCACGGCCAGAGCCGAGCGGAACGACGCCGACACCCCGGCCTGGAACCCGGAGTCGGGCAGTTCGCTGATGACTCCGACCCGAAGCCCGCGCAGGACGTCTCCGCGAGCACCCTCGCGAGCGGCGTCGGCGAAGGAGGGCCAGGCGTCGGCCAGCGAGGTGGAGTCGCGCGGATCGTGACCGCCGATGACATCGTGCAGCAGACCTGCGTCCAGCACGGTGCGGGTGACCGGACCGACCTGGTCGAGACTCGAGGCCAGGGCGATCGCTCCGTACCGACTGACCCCGCCGTACGTCGGCTTGAGGCCGACCGTGCCCGTCACGTGGGCGGGCTGGCGGATCGAGCCGCCGGTGTCCGATCCGAGCGCCAGCGGAGCCTCGAACGCGGCGACGGCAGCCGCGGAGCCGCCGCCGGAACCGCCGGGGATGCGATCGAGGTCCCACGGATTGTGTGTCGGTCCGTAGGCGGAGTGCTCGGTCGAGGAGCCCATCGCGAACTCGTCCATGTTGGTCTTGCCCAGGGGCACCAGGCCCGCGGCGCGCGAGCGCGCGACGACCGTGGCGTCGAACGGCGACAGGTACCCCTCGAGGATGCGCGAGCCGCTCGTGGACGGCATGTCGGTCGTGACCAGGACATCCTTGATCGCGAGGGGAACGCCGGCCACGGGCCCGAGGGCCTCGCCGGCCGCGCGGCGGCGGTCGATGTCGGCGGCTACTTCGAGCGCGTGGTCGCTCACGTGCAGGAAGGCGTGGATGTCGGCATCCACGTCCGCGATGCGGTCGAGGTGCGCCTGCGTCGCTTCGACGCTCGAGACCTCGCCCGACGCGAGCTTCGCGGCGAGATCGGCAGCGGTGAGGCGGATCAGTTCGTTGCTCACTGCTCTTCTCCGAGGATCGCGGTCACGCGGAAGCGGCCGTCGGCGGCGTCGGGGGCGTTCTGCAGCGCCTGCGCGAGGGTCAGGGTCTCGCCGACCTCGTCGGGGCGGTAGACGTTCTGGAGCGGAATCGGATGGCTGGTCGCCGGCACATCGGGGGTCGCCACCTGCGACACCTTCGCGATGTTGTCGACGATCACGTCGAGCTGTCCGGTGAGGCGCTCGACCTCCTCATCGCTCAGCTGGATCCTGGCGAGCACACCGAGATGGCGCACGAGATCGGGGGTGATTTCAGACACTCCCCAAGTCTAGGCGGTCACGGTTGAGCGCCCTGCGGGCGGTCGCTCGCCGGGCCTAGGCTGGGCGCGTGACGACGTACGAGCCTCCTCGCCCCTGGATCGCCAGCTACGCCGAGGGGGTTCCGGACGACCTCGAGCCCGTCACGGGTTCGCTCGTGGACATCGTCGAGGCGTCGGCCCGCGACTTCCCTGACGCGCCCGCCCTGCAGTTCTTCGGCCGCACGACGTCTTATCGCGATCTGAACGTCGCGATCGAGCGCGCCGCCGCGGGCCTGCGCGACCAGGGCGTCAGTGCCGGGGACGCGGTGGCGATCGTGCTGCCGAACTGCCCGCAGCACATCGTGGCGTTCTACGCGATCCTGCGACTGGGCGCTGTCGTGGTCGAGCACAACCCGCTCTACACCCCTCGCGAACTGCGCAAGCAGTTCGAAGACCACGGCGCGAAGCACGCGATCGTCTGGACCAAGGTCGTCGGGCTCATCCAGGACTTCCCCGCCGACCTCGCCGTCACCTCGCTGATCTCGGTCGACATCACCAAGGCCATGCCATTCGGCACCCGGCTCGCTCTCACCCTGCCCATCGCGAAGGCACGCGAGGCTCGCACCGCGCTGCACGAACGGGTGAGCGGCACGGTCACGTGGGAATCGATCGTCGGGACGCCGCCCCTGCCCGCATCCCACCCGAAGCCGGCGACGGATGACCTCGCGCTCATCCAGTACACGAGCGGCACGACCGGTACACCCAAGGGAGCCTCGCTGACGCATCGCAACCTGCTCTCGAATGCGGCGCAGGCCCGCGCGTGGGTGCCCTCGATCGTGCGCGGTCACGGCTGCGTCGTGTACGCCGTGCTGCCCATGTTCCACGCCTACGGGTTGACGCTCTGCCTGACGTTCGCGATGTCGATGGGAGCCCGGTTGGTGCTGTTCCCCCGCTTCGATCCCGACATGGTGCTCGAGGTCACCAAGAAGCATCCCGCGACGTTCCTCCCCCTCGTGCCTCCGATCGCAGATCGGCTTCTGAAGGCAGCCCGAGAGAAGGGCGTCTCGCTCGAAGGCACTCAGGTCGCGATCTCGGGCGCGATGGCCCTCCCCCACGAACTCGTCGTGCCGTTCGAGGCCGCGTCGGGCGGCTACCTGGTCGAGGGCTACGGGCTCAGCGAGTGCTCGCCCGTTCTCATGGCGAATCCGGTCGCCCAGAACCGCGTGCCGGGCACGGTCGGCCTGCCGCTGCCGGGGACGGAACTGCGGGTCGTCGATCCCGACGACCCGACGAAGGATGTCGAGCCGGGGGCGCGCGGCGAGCTCATCGTGCGCGGACCGCAGGTGTTCAGCGGGTACTACGGCAAGCCGGAAGAGACCGAGAAGGTCTTCGTCGACGGCTGGTTCCGCACGGGCGACATCGTCACGGTCGACGGAGGCGGCTTCGTGCGCATCGTCGACCGCATCAAGGAGCTCATCATCACGGGCGGCTTCAACGTCGCACCGACCGAGGTCGAGATCGCGCTGCGCCAGCACCCGCAGGTCGACGACGCGGCCGTCGTCGGCTTGCCGAATCCGCAGTCGGGCGAAGAGGTCGTCGCGGCGATCGTACTCGCAGCGGGTGTGGACCACCCCGACATCGAAGGGATCCGCGACTTCGCGCGCGGCATCCTGACCCCGTACAAGGTTCCCCGACGCATCTTCGTCGTCGACGACCTGCCCAAGTCGCTGATCGGCAAAGTGCTGCGGCGTCAGGTGCGCGACTCGCTGCTTCAGCTGACGACGGGCACCTGACCAGCCGTGCCGTCCGTCGGTGCGGTCAGTCGGCGAGTCCGTCGCGTGCGGCCGCCACGGCGTACGGGTACAGCGACGCGCTCATGACCCCCGCCGAGACCGCAGGGTCCGTCTCCATCACGGCCCGAGCGCTGACCTCGTCGGGCGCTTCGAAGATCGTGATGCCGAAGGTGCCCTCGTCGACCTGGGTGCGTCCGGCGAGGATCAGGATGCCGGCAGCCTTCAGCGCCTGAAGATAGCCGAAGTGCTCTTCGATGACGGCCGACTCCTCGTCGGTCGCCGCAGCGACCATCTCGGGACGGGTCGGAACGATGCGGTAGATCCACTGCGCCATGGGTCCCTCATCCCGCATCGGGAGCGAGTGCGGCAAGAGCCGCCGGACCCTCGGTCACGAGAATGCGGAACTGCGCGGCGTCGATGATCCGCACGCCGAGCTCTTCCGCTTTCGCGAGCTTCGACCCCGCCCCCGGCCCGGCCGCGACGAAGTCGGTCTTCTTCGACACGCTGGAGGCCGCTTTGCCCCCGGCGCTGATGATCGCCTCCTGGGCACCCTCGCGGCTGTACCCCTCGAGGGAGCCCGTGGCGACGATCGTCAGGCCCTCCAGCACTCCGCCTTCCGTAGAGGCCGCACCGGGTCCGGGATGGCCTGGTGTGCTCAGCTGCGCACCGGCTGCGCTCCATCGCTCGACGATCTCGCGGTGCCAGTCCACCTCGAACCAGTCCAGAAGCGAGTCGGCGATGATGCCGCCGACTCCTTCCACGGCGGCGAGCTCATCGCGCGATGCGGCCCGGATGGCATCCACCGACCCGAACCACTGCGCCAGGGCCCGCGCGGCCACCGGCCCGACGTGACGGATGTTGAGCGCGACCAGGAACCGCCAGAGCTCCTTCGTCTTGGAGACCTCGAGGTTGGCGAGCAGCTGCGTCGCCGACGCCGACAGCACGTACTCGGAGTCGCCGTCGAACGGTCCGTCTGCGTCGAAGGGGGGATCGGTCTTCTTCCGCTGTCGCCGGAAGGGCGAGCGTGTGTCGGGTGTGCCGTCCTCGAGGAGACGCGGGAGTCCGGTTTCGGCATCGCGGACGACGACGTCGATCGGGAACAGATCTTCGGGGCGCAGATCGAACAGCCCCGCCTCGGTGACCAGCGGCGGCTGCTCGGGACGCACCGGCTGGGTCAGCGCAGCGGCGGAGACCTCGCCGAGTCCCTCGATGTCGAGGGCGCCGCGCGAGCCGATGTGGTCGACGCGACCGCGCACCTGCGCCGGGCACGAGCGGGCGTTCGGACAGCGCAGGTCGATGTCGCCCTCTTTGGCGGGAGCCAGCGCAAAGCCGCACTCCGGACAGTTCTGCGGCATGACGAAGGCACGCTCCGTGCCGTCGCGCAGTTCGACCACCGGACCGAGTACCTCGGGGATGACGTCGCCGGCCTTGCGCAGCACGACGGTGTCGCCGATCAGCACACCCTTCAGCTTGACGACGTCCTGGTTGTGGAGGGTCGCCTGGCGAACGACGCTGCCCGCGACACGCGCCGGCTCCATGACGGCGAACGGAGTCGCGCGACCAGTGCGGCCGACCGAGACCACGATGTCGAGGAGCTTGGTGTTGACCTGTTCGGGCGGGTACTTGTAGGCGATCGCCCAGCGCGGCGCACGGCTGGTCGCTCCGAGCTCGTCGTGCAGGGCGAGCTCGTCGACCTTGACCACGATCCCGTCGATCTCGTGTTCGACGTCGTGGCGGTGGCTCCCGTAGTGCCGGATGAACGAGTCCGCCGCCGCCGCGGAGTCGGCGACCTGGAAGTACTGGCTCGTGGGGAGTCCCCACGACGCCAGCAGCGCATAGATCTCGCTCTGCGTCGCGACCGGTGGATCGGGCCATGCTCCGATGCCGTGCACCGTCATGCGCAGTCGCGACAGCCGCTGATGGACGGCGTCGAGCTGCTTCTCGTTCTTGCCCTCGGTCTTCTGCCGGAGCGACCCGCTCGCCGCATTGCGAGGATTCGCGAACAGGCGGTCGCCCATCTGCTCCTGATAGGCGTTGAGGGACTCGAAATCGGCGACGTTGAAGAACACCTCGCCGCGCACTTCCACGCGAGCGGGATGCCCTTTGCCGGAGAGTCGATGCGGGATGCCGCCGACCCGAAGCACGTTCTCGGTGACGTCCTCGCCCACCCGGCCATCGCCGCGGGTGGCGGCCGAGACGAGCCGGCCGCGCTCATACCGCAGCGAGAGGGCGAGGCCGTCGATCTTGAGTTCGCAGAGGTAGTGCACCGACCGGCCGGCGTCGCGCTCGACCTTCGCGGCCCACGCGAGGAACTCCTCATCGCTGAACACGTTGTCGAGGCTCAGCATGCGCTCGGCATGCTCGACCGGCGCGAACAGGGATCCCGATGCGGCCCCCACCGACAGCGTGGGCGAGTCCTGGCCCTGCAGCTCAGGATGGAGCCGCTCGATCGCCTCGAGCCGCTGCATCCAGTGGTCGTACGTCGCGTCGTCCACGACCACGGTGTCGCGCCCGTAGTAGGCGTCGCGGGCCTCGAGGATCAGCTCGGTCAGTCGCACGGACTCCGCGCGGGCGTCATCGAGCGAAAGGTCCGCGAGGTCTGCAGAGGTGGAGGCATCCGTCACGCCGCAAGTCTAGGAGCCTCGTGCGACACGGGGTCGAGCGGTCGCGGCCTCAGGCGTCGACGGGCACCGCGGACACGGTGCGGTCGATCGTGAACTGCCCGAGCACACGCGTGCCGTCGTACAGCACCGCCGTCTGGCCCGGCGCGACCCCGTCCAGGGGCGTCGCCGGCGTGACCGTCACGATGCCTTCCGCGAGCGCTGCCCGCGCCGGAACCGGGTCGGCGTGTGCACGGATCTGCACGTGACACGCGAAGTCGGCGGAGGTCGGCGCTGCTCCGGCCCACGTGAATCTCTGGCCGGCGATCTCTGCGGTGGCCAGTGCTTCCTTCGGACCGACCACGACCGTGTTCGAGACGGGTCGCACCTCGAGCACGAACCGGGGCTTGCCGTCCGCGGCGGGCACGCCGAGTGCGAGTCCGCGGCGCTGACCCACGGTGAACGCGTGGGCTCCTTCGTGCGAGCCCACGACCGCACCGGACCGATCGAGGATGTCGCCGCGCTCGGCGCCGACCCGCTCGGCGAGCCAGCCGCGCGTGTCGCCGTCGGGGATGAAGCAGATGTCGTGGCTGTCCGGCTTGTTCGCGACGGTCAGGCCGCGGGCCTCGGCCTCGGCGCGCACGAGCGCCTTCGAGGGCGTCTCGCCGAGCGGGAAGAGCGTGTGGGCGAGCTGCTCGGTGGTGAGCACTCCGAGGACGTACGACTGGTCCTTCGCGGCGTCGCTCGCCCGGTGCAGCTCACGTTCGCCGGATGCTCCTTCTCGCAGGATCGCGTAGTGACCGGTGCAGACCGCGTCGAATCCGAGGTCGAGGGCCTTCTCGAGCACGGCGGCGAACTTGATCTTCTCGTTGCAGCGCATGCAGGGGTTCGGGGTGCGGCCCGCGCTGTACTCCGCGACGAAGTCCTCGATCACGTCGTCGCGGAAGCGCTCGGAGAAGTCCCACACGTAGAACGGGATGCCCAGGCGATCAGCGGCCCGCCGGGCGTCCATCGCATCCTCGATCGTGCAGCATCCGCGGCTTCCCGCGCGGAGCGTTCCTCCGGCGCGCGAGAGCGCCAGGTGCACGCCGACGACGTCGTGTCCGGCGTCCACGGCGCGCGCGGCGGCGACGGCGGAGTCGACTCCCCCGCTCATCGCCGCAAGAACACGCATGGGACGAGTCTACGAGCCGGCGGCTCCACCGAGCCTGGGAGCGCCGACCTGACGCGAGGAGAGACCGGCGGTGCGCGCGCGCTCGTATGCGGCGGGCAGCGCGGAGATGACCGCGTCCACGTCGCCCTCTGTCGTGGTGCGGCCGAGGGTCAGGCGCAGCGCGCTGCGCGCGGCGTCCTGGCCCAGCCCCATCGCCCGCACGACGTGCGACGGCTCGGGCACCCCGGCCTGGCAGGCGGAGCCGGTCGAGACCGCGATGCCCGCAGCATCCAGCAGAAGCAGCAGCGAGTCGCCCTGCGCGCCCGGGAAGATCGCGTGGAAGTGGCCCGGCAGACGCTCGGCCGTGTGTGCGGAGACGCGCATGTCGGGGATGTGCTCGCGCAGACCCGCCTCGAGACGGTCGCGCAGAGCGCCGACGCGCGTCGCCTCTGCGGTCAGCTCCGCCACGGCGAGTTCGGCAGAGACGGCGAACGCGGCCGCGCCGGGCACATCTTGGGTGCCCGCGCGTAGACCCCGCTGCTGTCCGCCGCCATGCAGGAGGGGCTCCACCCGGGCCTCCCGCGCCACGACCAGGGCGCCCACCCCGACGGGTCCGCCCAGCTTGTGCGCGGCGACGCTGAGCGCCACGAGGCCGGCGCTGCGCGAGCCCGACGCGCTGCGCAGGGCGCGGAACGAGAGCGGCACATGCCCGAAGGCGCCGACGGCATCCACGTGCAGCGGCACACCGGCTTCGACGCACAGAGCGGATGCCGCCACGACCGGCTGCACGGTGCCCACCTCGTTGTTCGCCGCCAGAAGAGTGGCCACGGCGGCATCCCCGCTGCCCACGGCGGCCTCCCAGCCACCGAGATCGACGGTCGTGTCGCGGTCGACGCCCACCCACTCCAGGTCCGCGACCTCATGCGCGCTCAGCCAGTTCAGCGTGTCGAGCGTCGCGTGGTGCTCGGCGACGGGAGCGACGATGGCCGTTGCACCGGTGGTCTCGCGACGGGCGCGATAGAGGCCCGCGATCCCGAGATTGACCGACTCGGTGCCGCCCGAGGTGAAGACGACCTCGACCGGGTCGCAGTCCAGTGCGGAAGCGAGTCGCTCGCGCGATTCTTCGAGAAGTCGGCGAGCGGACTGACCGGCTCCATGGATCGAGGACGCGTTGCCGACCCCCGCTGCGCCGACGAGCCACGCCTCCCGCGCCTCGGGTCGCAGCGGCGTCGTGGCGGCATGGTCGAGGTACACGACCATGGAACTCCCCCGCTCGACGTAACCTGACTGACTCCTGGCCTTACTACTGTAGAGCGCATGGTTTCGCCCGAACCCCTGACCGCGCTCGCCCCGCCGCCAGGGCTGTTGAGTTCCGAGCTCGACGACCTGGGCGTCACGCTCGGGCCCGACGGAGGCACGCTGCGGGTCTGGTCGGCGCACGCGAGCGAGATCGAGCTCGTCGTCTTCGACGACACGGATCTGGACTGGATCACCGACACGATCCCCCTGCTGCCGGCGGGCGGCGACGTGTGGAGCGTCACCACTCCTCTGCTGCGGCCCGGAACGCGCTACTCCATCCGGGTGGACGGGCCACACACACCGGGGAACACGTTCAATCCCGGAACCCTTCTCGTGGAGCCCTACGCGAAGGGCCTCGTGAGCGGCGGCTACGAGGACTGGCGCTCGGTCGTGATCGACGGATCCTTCGACTGGGGGGGCATCACGAAGCCCGCGGTGCCGATGGACCGCACGGTCATCTACGAGGGGCACCTCAAGGGCATGTCGAAGCGGCATCCGCTCGTCCCGCCGGCCCTGCACGGAACCTACGCCGGCCTCGCACACCCCGCGATGATCGAGCACTTCCTCACGCTCGGCGTCACGAGCATCGAGCTTCTGCCGGTTCACGCCTTCGCGACCGAGCCGCGGCTGCTGCAGCACGGTCTCACGAACTACTGGGGCTACAACTCGCTCAACTTCTTCACCCCCCACGGCGCGTACGCGACCGAGGAGAACCGCCGCCAGGGTCCCGAGGCGATCCTGCGCGAGTTCAAGGGCATGGTGAAGCTGCTCCACCAGGCCGGCCTCGAAGTCATCCTCGACGTCGTCTACAACCACACCGCCGAGGAAGGCATCGGCGGTCCGCGCACGAGCCTGCGGGGCATCGACAACCGCTCGTACTACCGCCAGCAGGAAGACGGCGTGTACGTGGATGTGACCGGGTGCGGCAATTCGGTGAACACGTCGACGGATGCCGCCGCCCGGCTGATCCTGGATTCGCTGCGCTACTGGGCGAACGACGTGCAGATCGACGGGTTCCGGTTCGACCTCGCGGCGACGCTGGGAAGGGATGGCGCGCACCACTTCACGCCCGACCACCCGCTGCTGCGCGCGATCGTCGACGACCCCGCGCTCGAAGGGGTCAAGAAGATCTCCGAGCCCTGGGACGTCGGCATGGGCGGCTGGCAGACCGGCAACTTCGGCGACGGCTGGCATGAATGGAATGACCGGTATCGCGATCGCGTCCGCAACTTCTGGCTGAGCGATGTCGACTACGCCCG
>Ga0247819_10002240_pt1 | contig 10047 bp, 8 predicted proteins | sample 13C_Xylose_Day6_FD_193428 | JGI IMG/M metagenome (GOLD analysis project Ga0247819, IMG submission 193428) | Soil microbial communities from agricultural site in Penn Yan, New York, United States - 13C_Xylose_Day6 | ecosystem: Environmental > Terrestrial > Soil > Agricultural land | place: USA... | reverse complement strand
AATCTGCCGCTGCGCGGGCGCTGATTACCCAACTGACAGGGCAAGGGCTGGGTGGTGCCCTGCAGGCCTGAAGACAGCGGCCATCCGGATACGCGGATGGCCGTTGTCTTCAGGGGGCGCTGTGGCGAGTGCGTGGACATGGCAGCGGCGGGCTGCCTATGGCGATGGCTGTGTGGACTCAGCCCTGTGACCGCAGGCGCTGAGCCGCTGCCTGGGTCTTCTGGGTACGTTGCCGAGCCTGGCGGCGCTTCCACCATAGCCACAGGCCGCTGATACCCAGGCCGGCCAGCACCAGGCCGCCCAGGGCGACGGCGGTTTCCAGCGCCCAGCCGCCCAGCTCACCGGTGTGCAGCGGGTAGATCACGGCCACGGCGGCGGCGCCCGGATCGACCTCGTTCCAGCGCCGCACTGCCAGCACCTGGCCGGTGCGCGGGTCCATCCAGACCGAACTCACGCCATTGGGGTGAGGTTCCCCCGGCACCATAAAGCGCACCCGCACCGGTTTGGTGGGCGCGGCAGGGAGCTGCAGCATGCGCAGCTGGCCCTCGGGCAGGGCGCGTTGTGCCGTTTCCCGCAGCGCATCCACCGACGGCAGAGGGCCGGGATCCATCTGGAGCTTGGGCAGCTTGGGGGGCTCCACGGTGCTGGAACCTGTGAAGGCATTGATCACCTCGCCCAGAGGGCGCCATGCCATGTAGGCACCGGTGGCCACGGAGACGGCCAGCAGCAGGCCCAGTGCGGCGCCGCCCACCCGGTGCAGATCGAACAATGAGCGGGCCAGGTTCTTGTGCAGTTCCACGCGCCAGACCTGGGCCCAGTGCCGGGGCCACCACAGCACCAGGCCGGTGACCAGCAGCACCAGATAGGCCAGGGCCACCCAGGCCAGGATGGCCTTGCCCGTGGATTCCAGCAGCAGGCTGCTGTGCAGCTTGAACAGGGTGTTGGCAAAGCCTTCGGTGGCGCCGCGCCGGCCTTGTTCCAGTCCGGTCCAGGGGTTGAGATAGAGCGTGCCGCTCCAGCTGCCGCGCACCGTGGCCCACAGGCTGTCGCCAGGCTGCTGGGGCAGGCGGAAGCTGACCGTGGTTTTGTCACCAAATTCCTGCTGCAAGCGGGCGTACAGCGGCGCCAGGGAGGTGGGTGCGGGTGTTGCCGTACCGGAAGGCGCTGGGGTGGTGAACAGCTCGGCATGCAGCCGGCGGTCCAGCGGCTGGGCCACCACCAGCAGGGCGCCGGTCAGGCCGGCCAGCACCAGTATCCAGCCCAGACCCAGGGCCAGCCAGCGGTGCAGCCGCAGCCACAGAGAACGCAGTGCAGTCATGCTTGCAGCAGCCCCGGTTTAGAACGGCAGCGTGGCCTGCACGTACAGCGTGCGGGGCATGCCGACGTACTTGCCGCCGTTGTTGTCGGTGGAGCGCAGGTAGTAGCGGCGGTCGAACAGGTTCTTGACCCCCACAGCCAGGCGCAGGTTGTGGGCTTCCTTGCCCATCTGGTAGCCGGTGCGCAGGTTGACGGTGGCATAGCCGGGCACATCGCCCAGGCGGCCGGAGGCGTCTTCCTGCGTGATGTACTGCGTACCCGATCCTGGCGAGCGCTGCTTGGACTGCGCGTTCAGGTCGGCGTTGAAGGTCCAGCGGTCCACGCTGTAGCGTGCCGACAGCGAAGCCGTGTGGCGCGAGTACAGCGGCAGGTCCTTGCCCGCAAAGTCGCCGGCCTGTGAAGAGGCCTGCGTGTAGGTATAGGTCATGCCGGCCGACAGGCCCTTGAGGGCGGGGAAGGCCTTGCCGAAGTCATAGCGCAGGGCCGATTCCAGGCCGCGGTGGCGGGTGGCACCCAGGTCGGTCCAGATGCCGTCCACGCCGACGCGGGTCAGCAGCAATTCCTTGTCGAAGTCGATGTTGAACAGCGTCAGTTCGCCGCCCCATTGCTCGCCCTGGAAATGCGTGCCGATCTCATAGGTCTTGGCCGATTCGGGGTGCAGGCCGCGGTCACTTTGCGCCAGTTGCGCATACTGCTGCGGCCCGAAGGACTTGCCGGCGTTGGCAAACACGGACCAGCGGTCATTCATGCGGTAGAGCACCGACAGGGTGGGCAGCCATTCATCGGCCTCGGATTCCGGGGTGATGGCACTGGTCACCACTCCGCCTGTGCCCAGGTTGTTCACGTGGTTGAAGGAACGGATGCGCTCGAAACGCACGCCGGGCGTGATGGTCCAGTTGCCGATATCGATGCGGTCGTCGATATAGAAGGCATGCGCCGTGGTGCCGCCATGGCTGTTCTGGTACGCGTTCATGGGCAGGTCCATGGCATTGCCTTCAGTGCCCGGGGTGTAGTAGGCCGTGCGCAGCGCCACTTCGGAGCTTTTTTCCTTCAGGTAGCGGTAGCCCACGCTGACTTCCTGCACCACAGGGCCGGCTTCGAAGATGCGTGAATAGCGCGGCTCCAGGCCCAGGTAGTTGTAGTTGCGAGGGGCCGCGGTCAGGCGGCGCTGGCTGCCGTTTTCCTGCTCGATGTAGCTGCCACGGAAGGAATCCACGTAATAGGCCAGCACTTCGATGTTGTTGCGGCCGTCGTTGTGGGTGTATTTGAGCGAGCCGTCGGTGCGGCGGCCGGTGAACTGGTCGTAGCTGCGTGTGCTCTGGAAGGGATCGGCTGCGTACTGCGCCGTGGTCAGGCCGCCGGGCATGCGGCCCTTGCCTTCAAAGTGGTGCAGCGAGGCGGTCAGGTTGTCCTGGCCCGTCAGACGGTAGCTACCCTTGAGCAGCACATCGTCGATGTCGGTCTTGTCATTGCCGGCGCGCCAGCCGCTGCCGTGCGTGCCCGAGTACAGCAACGCGCCGCCCAGGCCGGCCGCGTTGGTGCCGCCCACAAACAGGCTGGGCATGGTCTTGACGTTGCCGCCGTGGCTGTAGAACTCTGCGCCCACGCTGGCATCGGCCTCAAATTCCTTGGGGATGGCGCGGGTGACGAAGTTGATGATGCCGCCCACATTCTGCGGCCCGAAACGCACCGAGCCTGCACCACGGATGACGTCCACCGAGCTGAGATTGCCCAGCGAGACCGGCGCCAGCGACAGCTGGGGCTGGCCATAGGGTGCGTAGGAGACGGGCACGCCATCCATCAGCACATAGGAGCGGGGCGACAGGCGCGAGGTCAGCCCGCGCACGCCGATGTTCAGCGAAACATCGCTGCCCCCCGTGCCGTTGCTGTCCTGCACCTGCACGCCGGGGACCAGGCGCAGCACATCACGCACGCTGGCGGACCCGCTTTCCTCGATGCGCTGCTGGTCGACGATGGTGCGGGCGCCGGCATGCTCCAGCACTTTTTCCTGGTTGGGGTTATCCAGCCAGTTACCGGTGACGGTGACCGAGTCCAGTGTGGACACCACGGGTTCGGCGGATTGAGCGTAGACGGCGGCGGGCAGGCAGGCCAGTGCGGCGGCAGCGGCCACGGCGCAGCGCACACCGGCCGTGCGGGGAGATTGGGGAGAGGACATGGAAGAGAAGGGCAGAGGCTGCGTTCAGGCCGCTGTGGTCAGCAGGGCAGGCGGCGGCACGGCAGAAAGAGAGTTGGTGATAAAAATCAACAATGATTATAAATAGGAATGATGCGCAATTTGGCAGCGAGGTCGCCAAAGTCGCGGTTGCTGTCCTGGGATGTCGTGGACCGCTGGGTGCAGCGAACGTTGCAGATCCCGAAGCATCCAGCCTTCGCAGGGGGCTGCTGTGGCCTATCATGCGGGCCGCAGCACAAGCACCGTAGCGTTGCTTGCGCATTGCTCCGTGGGAAGACTGCGACTTTGCGGCCGGCACGCTTTGTGCAGATGCGGTGAAGGTACTGTGTCGGTCCTGGCGGTTTTCGGCGGGGCGCTGCTGCGTTGTTTTTCAGGAATCTTTGGTGAACTCTCCCGCTTTCTCTGCCCTGTTGCCTGTGATTTTGATGATTGGCCTGGGCATCGTCCTGGCCAAGCTGCAGTGGGTGCGCCACGCCGCCGTACGGGATCTGTCGAATCTGGTGTTCTATGTGCTGACGCCGGCATTGCTGTTTCGCACCATGATGCAGGTGAAGCTGACGGATCTGGATTTCGCTCCCATCGGGGTGTATTTTCTGGCTGTGGCCCTGGTGTTTGCCGCCACCATGTTGGTGCAGGGCTTCACCACGCTGGGCGCTGCGCGTGCGCTGGCCAATACCTTCAGCAACACGGTGATGATCGGTATCCCGCTGATGGGCCTGGCCTATGGCGAGCAGGGACTGGTCACGCTGTTCACCCTGATTTCCGTGCATGCCCTGGTGCTGCTGACCAGCGGCACCATCATTTTTGAACTGGCCGCCGCGCGCCAGGCCAGCCGGGCAGGCCAAGCGGACGCACGCGGCATGGGCCGCACGATTGCCCAGGCGGTGAAGAACAGCATCCTGCACCCGATTCCGCTGCCCATCATTGCCGGCGTGCTCTACGCCCAGACCGGCTTGCCGGTGCCCGAGGTGGTGGACAAGCCGCTGCAGCTGATGGGGCAGGCGCTGGGCCCGATGTCGCTGTTGCTGGTGGGGGTGACGCTGGCCTATGGCCGGGTGCACGGCAATCTGACTGCTGCGCTGCGCATTGCCGTGGTGAAGACCATCGTGCATCCCGCCGTCTTCCTGGGCTGTGCCTGGCTGCTGGGTCTGCGCGGCCCGGCGATGGCCGCCATGGCGCTGGCCGCGGCCTTGCCCGTGGGCGCCAATGTGTTTTTGTTCACCCAGCGCTACGAAGTGGGCGAGGCCGTACTCACGGCCAGCATTGCGGTTTCCACCGAGCTGGCCCTGGTCACGCTGCCGGTGGTGCTGACGGTATTGCAGCGCTGGGGGTAGGTGACCGCAAGCCTTGGCGGCGATGGCCGTGGCGCTGCAGCGCAGCCGTGTTGCAATGGGAAGCAGCGCGTCTCAAAGAGATATGGGCGACTCTGGGTGGCGGCTGATCATCAAATGACTGGCTTGCCCAGATGCCGCAGGGCATTGTCTGTCTCCGGGAAATTCTTGGCATTCAGGCCTTGGCAGGTCCGGGGGCGCTGCTCTTTGACCTTGTCCATCTGCCGCAGTAGCCTGTGCGGACCCTTTATTGCTTCGTTGAACTGTGCGTTGGGTCGCGTGGCACCAGGGCCAGATCAGTGCCGAGCGGGCGTCCCGCTGTCGCAGCAGGGGGAGTGCGCGGCGGTGTACCTGGTGGCAGGAGCACAGGGCTGCTACTCACAGGCTTCGGCGCAGAAAAAAGCCCCGGGTGCGCGAGCGCCGGGGCTTGGGTGCACCACCTAGACTTGGCGCGTACACCGATATGTGTTGTATCGGCATCCGCGGCGGGGACTTGAGCGGTTTGGGTCAAAAAAGCGCCATTCAGGGCGCAAGACGCTCCCGCACCCAGACCAGGCTGTCGTCTGGCCCGCTTTCGGCGCGGTAGCGCAAGCGGTCATGCAAGCGGCTTTTGCGGCCCTGCCAGAATTCCCAGCGGTCGGGCACCAGACGGAAGCCGCCCCAGTGCGGGGGGCGCGGGGGCTTGAGCAGGAACTGGGCGCCATATTTGGCTGCGTTGGTTACCAGTACGCTGCGGCCGGAAATGACCTGGCTTTGCGGGCTGGCCCAGGCGCCAATGCGGGAGTCCAGCGGGCGGCTGTGAAAGTAGGTGTCGCTTTCTTCATCGCTGACGCGTTCGACCCGGCCTTCGATGCGCACCACGCGCTCCAGCTCCACCCAGTGGAACTGCAATGCCGCAAACGGGTTGCCCGCCAGCTCGTTGCCTTTGCGGCTGTCGTAATTGGTGTACCAGACGATGCCGCGTGCGTCATAGCCCTTGATGAGCACGATGCGTGTGCTGGGGCGCAGGTCATTGCCGACCGTGGCGACGGTCATGGCATTGGGTTCGGCCACCTGTGCGCTCACGGCTTCCTGCAACCACTGGTCGAACTGCGCCAGGGGATCGGCTTTGGACGCTTCTTCATTGAGTTCTGCGCGCTCGTAGCTCTTGCGCAGGTCGGCGATGTTTGCAGAAATCTGGCTCATCCCGCCATTGTGCCTCCTGCATGCGGCAGTGTGGTACTCGCAGCAAGTGGGGTACAAGCCTGAGAGAGCAAGTGCAGGACGCTGTGCTCAGGGCGGGGGCAGGTACACAGCCGCAGACCACGACGCACGGCAGCCATGCGGGCATGGCGCAGGGCGGATGCGGCTTCAGCCTGCCAGGGACACCGTTTCGGCGCGGCTCATGTGCTCCAGGGCGGCGCAGACATCGGCCATGCGGCCGCTGAGCACTATGCGGGCGCGATCGCCCACATCACGGCGCAGGACGCGTACCTTGTCGTCCATGGCCACGCTGAAATAGCGGTTGTCATTGGCGCTGGCTGTACTGCCGCTCACGCCGAGCAAGCGGAGCGTGGTGAACGCGGGATCCGGGGTGTTCCGTTGCGCACGGGCGCCGGATGCTGCGGTGGATGCAGCAGACGCTGCCGCACGACGACCGCCCAGAACTGAGCGGCGATGGGCAGGCATGGACAACGGGGCAGTAAGGGTGAAGCCGGCCGGGGTGCTGGTAGTGGTGAACAGGCGCATGGAGGAGCTCGCTTTCTGTCGTGCAGTTTTCCGGGCAAACCTACTCCCTCAGGCTGCACACACCTGATTGGAGAGAGAAATTCAGGACAAAGCAGTCTCTGCACGGCCGCGCGGGCCGTGGGAGAGCGCTGTAGTGGTGACGAAAGCGGGCTGGGCGGCGCTTCCGTTGTCAAAGGCCTGGCGCAGTGGTGGCAACGCCCAGGGCGTCACTGCGCGACCAGACCGAAAGTCTCTGCGCTTACATGTGCGCCGAGTTGCGGATCAGGCCTACGGCCAGCCCTTCGATGGCGAAGGGCTCCTCAGGATTGACCTGGATGACGGGGTAGTCGGGGTTTTCGGGCAGCAGTTCGATCTGCGAGCCAGTGCGGCGCAGGCGCTTGACGGTGACGTCGTCACCCAGGCGGGCCACGACGATCTGGCCATTGCGGGCCTCGTGCGTGGACTGGACGGCCAGCAGGTCGCCGTCCAGGATGCCGGCGTCCCGCATGGACATGCCGCGCACCTTCAGCAGGTAGTCGGGCTTGTGGGCGAACATGCTGGCCTCCACCGAATAGGTCTGGTCGATGTGTTCTTGCGCCAAAATGGGCGATCCCGCAGCGACGCGCCCCACCAGCGGCAGCAGCAGCGGCTGCATGGCAGTCAGAGGTAGTGCAAAGATGTTGCCGCGGGCTGCGTTGATGCTGCGCACGGTGTCCACACACAGGCGAATGCCGCGTGATGTGCCACTGACCAGCTCGATCACGCCCTTGCGGGCCAGGGCCTTGAGGTGTTCCTCGGAGGCATTGGCCGACTTGAAGCCCAGTGTGCTGGCGATCTCGGCCCGGGTCGGGGGCGCGCCAGTGCGGCTGATGGCAGACTGGATCAGATCCAGAATCTGCTGCTGCCGGGGGGTGAGCTTGGGGTGGTCCATGGGCATTCCTTGATCGGTGGGGATGAATACTGTGTGTTCATCCAGTACCTGTATTTTTGACCAGTTTGCAAAGGACTGCAAGTGGAAAGTGGCAAGACCATCGTCATTCTGGGGACCGGCGGCACGATTGCCGGGGTGGCAGACCATGCGGGCGCCCATGTGGGCTACCGTCCGGCCCAGTTGGGTGTGGCGCAGCTGCTGCAGGCGGTGCCGGATTTGGAGCGCGTTGCAAATGCACCACTGCAGGCCGAACAAGTGGCCCAGCTGGACAGCAAGGACATGGACCACGCCACCTGGCATGCGCTCGCCGTGCGCTGCAGCCTGCTCCTGGAGCGCGCTGATGTCGGTGGCATTGTCATCACCCATGGCACCGACACACTGGAAGAAACCGCCTGGTTTCTGCAGTGTGTGCTGCAGCCATCCAAGCCCGTGGTCCTGACCTGTGCCATGCGTCCGGCCAGCGCCATTTCAGCCGATGGCCCTGGCAATCTGCGGGATGCGGTGATCAGCGTGGCCGATGCCTGTGCTGCAGGGCGGGGTGTGCTGGCCGTGGTGGCTGGGATGGTGTTCAGTGCCCGCCAGGTGCGCAAGGTGCACCCCTACCGGGTGGATGCATTCGACGGCGGTGACAGCGGCCCGCTGGGCTGGGTGGAGGAGGGGCGGGTGCGCTGGGCCGGCGCCGTGGACGGGGCTGCTCTGTCGGCACCGAAGATTCCGCCGGTGGGTGCGCTGCGCCCGCCTGCCGAATGGCCCCAGGTGGAAATTCTGTTGAGCCATGCAGGCTGCAGCGGCCCGGTGATGCAGGCCGTGGTCCAAGCGCTGTGCAAAGCTGGCGTACGCGGGTTGGTGGTGGCTGGCACGGGCAACGGTACCACCCACCAAGCGCTGGATGCCGCACTCGAAGTGGCACAAAGCCGGGGCCTGGCGGTGCGCCGCAGCACACGTTGCGAGCGCGGGCGCATTGTGCAGGCCGAAGACGCTGATGACAGTCGTGTCAGCGCCTTGTCTGCCGTGAAGGCGCGCACCAGCCTGATGCTGGAGTTGATGGGCTGGCCGCGCACGGACCGTTAGCCCGAAGTTCGGGCGGGTGCAGCAGATCTCGCACAGCCCGGGTCTGCACGTCGCTCCACAGCGCTGGCTGGACGGGGCTGTCGTGTGCTGCGCACGAAATCCTCACAAAAACTTACAACCGGTAGATAAGAGGAATGTGCACCCGGCGCGGTAGGCAATAATCGCGCACGGAGGTGTTAGTGGTGACCAATTCTCTCGCGAGCGGCCTGGATTTTGAGGACATGTTTGACCTCGCCCCCATATCCCTGTGGATGGAGGATTACAGCGGGCTCAAGCAGTTGTTCGCGCAATGGCGCGCCGCGGGCGTCACCGATTTGCAGCAGTTTCTGCGCGAAGACCCCCGGCGTGTGCAGCAGTGCAGCCAGTGCTTCCAGGTGCTGCGCGTCAACCAGTACACGCTGGAGCTTTTCAAGGCCCCTGACCAGGCCACGCTGCAAAACCGCCTGGATGAGGTATTTCGCGGCGATATGCACGATAGCATCGTCGCCGAACTGCTGGCCCTGTGGGACGGACAGCTGAGCTTTGCTAACCGCTCGGTGAACTATGCGCTGGATGGCCGGCGCATGGACATTCAGGTGCGTTTTCGCGTGCTGCCCGGCTATGAAGACAGCTGGAGCCGTGTGCTGGTGTCGCTGGAAGACGTCACCGCCGAGGTGATGAGCACGCAGCGTCTGCAGGCCAGCGAGCAGTATGCGCGGGATCTGTTTGCCCATTCCCCGGTCTCGCTGTGGGTGGAGGACTTCAGCGCGGTCAAGCAACTGCTGGACGAGGTGCGCGAGCGTGGCATTCGCGACTTCCGCACGTTCTTGAAGGTGCACCCTGAGTTCGTCACCCGCTGCATGCAGGAAATCCGCGTGATCGACGTGAACCAGCAGACATTGGAGATGTTCGGCGCCAGCAGCAAAGCCAATTTGCTGCACAACCTGGCCCAGGTGTTTCGCGGGGAGATGTACGACTCCTTTGCCGAGCAACTACAGGATCTGTGGGATGGCAAGCTGGTGCAGCAGCGCGAGGTGGTGAACTATTCGCTGACCGGCGATGTGCTGCACATCCACATGGAATTCGCCATCATGAACAGCCACATCCGGAACTGGGACCTGGTGCTGCTGTCCCTGGTTGACATCACGGCCCGCAAAAAGGCCGAGTCCTACCTGGAATACCTGGGTAAGCACGATGTGCTGACCCAGTTGCGCAACCGGGCCTTCTATACGGAAGAACTCAACCGTCTTTCGCGCAAGGGGCCGTGGCCGCTGTCGGTGATTGCGATCGACATGAATGGCCTCAAGGGCGTGAACGACGACCACGGCCACGCGGCAGGAGATGCCATGCTGCGTCGCATCGGCGAGGTGCTGACCAAGGCGGTAGATGCACCGGCCTGCGCGGCCCGCATAGGCGGCGATGAATTCATGGTGCTGCTGCCCGGCAGCGACGAGCGTGGCGCACAGGCCATGCAGGAGCGCATTCTGTCGCTGCTGGAGCTGAACAACCAGTTCTAC
>Ga0247819_10002238_pt1 | contig 10052 bp, 8 predicted proteins | sample 13C_Xylose_Day6_FD_193428 | JGI IMG/M metagenome (GOLD analysis project Ga0247819, IMG submission 193428) | Soil microbial communities from agricultural site in Penn Yan, New York, United States - 13C_Xylose_Day6 | ecosystem: Environmental > Terrestrial > Soil > Agricultural land | place: USA... | reverse complement strand
CATCACCGCGCATCTGATGCGCGAGCTGACCGCCACCGGCTCGGTGAAGCTCGGCCAGTTCTGGGCGCGACGCGCACGGCGCCTGCTCCCGGCTTCCCTCCTCGTCCTGCTGTTCTGCGCCGTCGTCGTGATGTCGCCGTATCTCATGCCCACGTCGGCGCTGCCGAACGAAGTGCGCGAGATCCTCGCGTCGACGTTCTACGTCGAGAACTGGTACCTGGCGCTCAACTCGGCCGACTATCTCAACCACTCGGGTTCGCCCACCACGGTGCAGCACTACTGGTCGCTGTCCCTCGAAGAGCAGTTCTACGTGATGTGGCCGCTCATCATGCTGCTGGCCGCGTGGATCGGCGTGAAGTTCTTCCGCGGCGCCCGGCGCCGCGCCATCATCACGACGCTCGGAATCGTGACCGTCGCATCGTTCGTGTTCTGCGTCGTCTTCACGATCACGAACCCCGCGCCCGCGTATTTCGTCACGTTCGGCCGCATGTGGCAGTTCGGCGTGGGCGCCCTGATCGCGCTCGTCCCGATGCTGAGGGTCCGGGGCGCGATCGGCAGCTTCGTGCTCGGCTGGGGCGGCATCCTGCTCCTCCTCTACGTCGCCTTCACGTTCGACGGGCAGACGCCGTTCCCCGGCTACATGGCGGCGCTGCCGACCCTCGGCGCGGCCGCCGTCATCGCTGCCTCGAACACCGAGCGCTGGTGGTACCCGACCCGCATCCTCGCGATCCGTCCGGCGCAGTTCGTCGGCGACATCTCGTATTCGCTCTACCTGTGGCACTGGCCGCTGATCGTCATCGCACCGTCCGTGCCGTTCTGGGGCCTCACGATCTACCATCGCGTCGCACTGCTGGTGCTGTGCTTCGTGCTCGCATGGCTCACGAAGCGATTCGTCGAGGATCCTGCCCGCGGCTGGAAGGTACTCACCTCGCGTCCCGCTCGCGTGACCCTGTGGTCGTCGCTGGCCGCCATGATCGTGGTCGGCCTGGTGGCCGCCTCCGCATGGTTCGTCAACGCGCCCCTGTACAGCCAGGGCACCCGCGACATCGCGGAGCTGCAGCAGAATCCGCCCGAGTGCTTCGGCGCGGCATCCGTCCTCGACTCCTCCTGCGCAGACGCGGACTTCGGCGACACGATCCTCCCCGCTCCCGGCTTCGCGGGGATCGACCGACCCGAGAATCCGGACTGCTTCGTGCAACTCACCGATTCGCGACCCGTCTCGTGCACCTTCGGCTCCGACGACCCCGACGCCCCGCGCGTCGCGCTCATCGGCGACAGCCACGCCTACCAGCTGCTGTCGACGTTCCAGCGCATGGCGGACGAGAACGGCTGGCAGCTCGTGACCTGGTTCAAGGGCGCGTGCCCCTGGAACGCCACACCGCTGGCTACGCCGGGGGCCTTCGGCGCTGCCTGCACCGAGTGGCGCGACCGCGTGCAGAACGCGATCGACGACGCCGACCTCGACGCCGTGTTCACCGCGGCGATCGCGACCACTCCGTACTCGGCGGCCGGCTACGACTCCTCCTACGACGCGGCCGTCGCCGGCTACCGCGACGCGTGGAGCACCGTCACCGCACGCGGCATCCCCGTCGTCACCGTCGTCGACAACCCCGTGTGGGAGACCGACCCCAACAAGTGCCTGCGCACGCACGACATGTCCGAGTGCGACGGCGCGCGATCGGACGTGCTGGTGGACGACGATCCGCTCCGGGGCGCAGCATCCGGTCTCGACTCCGTCACGCTGCTCGACTTCACCGACGTGTTCTGCGGCCCCGACACGTGCGCGCCCGTCGTCGGCGGGGCGAACATCTACCGCGACCAGGACCACCTGACGGTCACGTTCGCCGACACGCTGGCGCCCTGGTACACCGACGCCATCGAGAAGGCGCTGGCGAATAGGGTCGGACCATGACGGTCGCACCCGGAGCATCGGTCCTCGTCGCAGCGGGCAGGACGCCCTCGCTCGACCCCACGTCCTTCATCGCCGCCGGCGCCCGCGTCGTCGGGGGCGTGACCCTCGGCCCCGGTGCGAGCGTCTGGTACAACGCGGTGCTCCGCGCCGACGGCGACACCATCACGGTGGGGGCGAACAGCAACCTCCAGGACAACGTCTCGGTCCACGTGGACGCCGGCAGGCCCGTCGTGATCGGCGAGAACGTCTCGGTCGGCCACAACGCGGTCGTCCACGGCTGCACGATCGGCGACGGCTCGCTCATCGGCATGGGCGCGGTGGTGCTCAACGGCGCGAAGATCGGATCGGGGTGCCTCGTGGCCGGTGGGGCGGTCGTGCTCGAGGGCTCCGAGATCCCGGACGGATCCCTGGTCGCCGGTGTGCCCGCGAAGGTGCGCCGGGAGCTCACCGTGGAGGAGCGTGCCGGTCTGCTTCGCAACGCCGAGCACTACCTCGCGCACATCGACGAGCACCGCGCCGCGACGCCCCTCGACTGAGGCGCCCCGTCAGCCGCGCGGCTGCGCCGGCGGATGGTGCTTGCCGCGGTGCACCTCGTACAGGCGCACGTGGCCGGGCCACGCCGGGTCGTTCTCGATCGGCAGGTCGTCCATGAAATGACGGATGACGTGGGCCAGCTGCCCCGGGTGGCTGAAGTTGATCGCGTGGGCGGCGCCCTCGAGCATCACGACGAGCACGTGGCTGTCTGTCTGACTGGCGATCTCGTCGACGCGGTGCGCATGGGGGAGGAGCGGATCGCGCTGGCCCAGCACGACGAGCGTGGGGATGCGCATCTCGAGCAGCCGCTGCAGTGACGGGTACTGCGTGAGCGAGCGGAACATCTTCATCGTGCTCGGCACGCCGAAGCGCACGTAGTCGGGCACGGCGACCCGGGCCATCTTCACCGGCTCGCGCGGAGCATCCTGCGAGAGCTGCTTGATCGCCCGCCGCAGCGGCTGGTTGAACAGTCCGCCCGCGGGGGACACCAGCACGGCACGGTCGATGCGCTCGGGGTAGCGGTGCGCGAACTCGATGATGACCGGGCAGCCCATCGAGTTGCCGACGAGCGTCGCCTTCTCGACGCCCCGGTCGTCGAAGAAGTCGACCGCGGCACGGGCGAGATCGGGGATGTCGAGCATGTCCTTGCGCTTGCCGCTGCGCCCGAATCCGGGAAGGTCCGGGACGTAGGTGTGGAACTCGTCGGCGAGCCGCTCGGCCGTCGGCAGCAGGTAGCGGCCCGACAGCCCGAATCCGTGCACGTGCGCCATCACGCGCTCGTCCTTGGTCGGGTTCGGCGACTCGCGGTAGAAGACGTCGACGCCGTCGATGCGGGTCCACTTCTCGGCGAGCTCCGACGCGGCGCGCCGCGGGAGCTTGCGCTCGCCCGGCTCGGGGATCGGCTTACGGCTGCTCATCGCGGCTCCTGGAGGGCATGGAACAGTTCCACACCCAGTCTGCCGCGAGAGGGCGACCCGGGAACAGTAGGGCACGCGGGAGCAGATCGCGCGATGTGAATGAAATCGCCCCTCCGCGGCGGCCTTCGGCCGGCCTCGGAAGGGCATCGGAGGGGATGACGGGAATCGAACCCGCACCATCAGTTTGGAAGACTGAGGCTCTACCATTGAGCTACATCCCCGTGCGCCCGCGGACGGGCACCGGTCAATCGTATTACATCGCGACGGCCTTCCCGTTCCGACCCGCTGTCCAGACGCGCGGCCGAGCGAAGGGGCCGGTCATGGAACGCACGGGCAGACAGGTCGTCGAGGCGCTCGTCGCCACACTCAATGCGGGCGACGTCGCGGGCATGGACGATGTGTTCCACGACGATGCCGTCATCGAGTGGCCGCAGTCGGGGGAGCGCATCGTGGGCGCAGACAACCGGCGCGCCATCTACGGCGCGTTTCCGCAGCTTCCTGCGATCTCGCCGCGCCGCCTCACCGGTGCCGGGGACCTGTGGGTGCTGGAGGCTGATCTGGACTACGGTGACGGCGATCCCTACCAGACGGTGTTCGTCTTCGAGCTGCGCGACGGACTCATCTCGAAAGAGACCGCGTATTGGACGAAGCCGTTCCCGGCCCCCGACTGGCGCGCGGGTTGGGTCGAGCAGATGTAGGCGCGCAGGAACGTCGCGGGCGCGTCGGCTAGACTTCTCGGGGCCGAAAGGCGCACGCACGCGTGCGAACCCGCCCGGGGCGTAGCTCAGCTTGGTAGAGCGCCCGCTTTGGGAGCGGGAGGCCGCAGGTTCAAATCCTGTCGCCCCGACATCACGGCCCTCGGAATTTTCGAACCCAGACCTTCAACCGCACGCTGCCGCGTGCGGCCGGAAAGAGGAGAAGTACAGGCATGGTGAACAGCACCGTCGAGAAGCTCAGCCCGACCCGGGTCAAGCTGCACATCACGGTCAGCCCCGACGAGCTCAAGCCGTCGATCAAGCACGCTTACGAGCACATCGCGCAGGACGTGCAGATCCCCGGCTTCCGCAAGGGCAAGGTGCCCGCGCCCATCATCGACCAGCGCATCGGTCGAGTCGCGGTGCTCGAGCACGCCGTCAGCGAGGGTCTCGACACCTTCTACCGCGAGGCCGCCGCAGCCCACGAGCTGCGCGTGCTCGGCCGTCCGTCGGCCGACGTCACCACCTGGCCGAACGAGAAGGACTTCTCGGGCGACCTCGAGGTCACCGTCGAGGTCGACGTGCGTCCCGAGTTCGACCTGCCGTCCTTCGAGGGCACGACCGTCGAGGTCGAGGCCGTCGAGGTCGACGAGGCCGCGATCGACGAGGAGCTCGACCGCCTGCGCGGCCGCTTCGGCACGCTCGTGACCGTCGACCGTCCCGCCGCCACCGGCGACTTCGTCGAGCTGGACCTCGTCGCCACGATCGACGGCAACGAGATCGACCGCGCCGAGGGCGTCTCCTACGAGGTCGGCTCGGGCGAGCTCCTCGAGGGCATCGACGAGGCCATCGACTCGCTCACCGCCGGTGAGGACACCACCTTCCGCTCGAAGCTCGTCGGCGGCGACCACGCCGGCGACGAGGCCGAGGTCTCGGTGACCGTCAAGGCCGTCAAGGAGCGCGAGCTTCCCGAGGCCGACGACGACTTCGCCCAGATCGCGAGCGAGTTCGACACGATCGCCGAGCTGCGCGACAGCCTCAAGGAGCGCGTCGGCCAGCAGGGCGCCTTCACGCAGGGCTCCGCCGCGCGCGACAAGCTGATCGAGACGCTGCTCGAGCAGGTCGAGATCCCCGTTCCGCCGCAGCTCATCGAGGACGAGGTGCACAACCACCTCGAGGGCGAGGGCCGTCTCGAGGACGACGTCCACCGCGCCGAGGTCGCCGAGGCGAGCGAGAAGCAGTTCAAGACGCAGATGCTGCTCGACAAGATCGCCGAGACGGTCAACGTGCAGGTCTCGCAGGACGAGCTCACGCAGTACCTCGTGCAGTCGGCCGCCCAGTACGGCATGGCACCGCAGGACTTCGTGAACGCGCTGCAGGAGGGCAACCAGCTCCCCGCCATGATCGGCGAGGTCGCCCGCAACAAGGCTCTCGCCGTCGCGCTCGGCAAGGTCAACGTCGTCGACACGAACGGCAAGCCCGTCGACCTCAGCGGCTTCGTCGCCACCGAGGACGAGGAAGAAGTCGTCGAGGAGGCGGAGGAGATCGCGGATGCCGCGGCCGACGCCGACGCCGTGATCGAGGCCGAAGAGGCCGAGGTCGCCGAGAAGCCCGCCAAGAAGGCTCCCGCGCGCAAGCCCGCCGCGAAGAAGGCGGCCGCGGAGGACGCTGAGACTGCTGAGAAGGCTCCCGCCAAGAAGCCGGCCGCCAAGAAGACCCCGGCCAAGAAGGCCGCCGACGCCGAGTGACACTCGTTTCGGTCGACTGACCGATTGACGGAAGAGGACGGATGCCGCGGCATCCGTCCTCTTCTGTCATGTGTGCGCTCTGCCCAGGGCGAACACGGGCGGGTCGTTCGCGAGGCGCCGGTAGATTCGATGGCGACCCAAGGAAACAGGAGTACACATGGCCGAACCACTTGTCGCGACCAGCGTCTTCGACCGGCTGTTGAAGGACCGCATCATCTGGCTGGGGTCAGAAGTGCGTGACGACAACGCCAACGAGATCTGCGCGAAGATCCTGCTTCTCGCCGCCGAGGACTCCGAGAAGGACATCTACCTCTACATCAACTCGCCCGGCGGGTCGATCACGGCCGGCATGGCGATCTACGACACGATGCAGTTCGTGCCCAACGACATCGTCACGGTCGGCATCGGCATGGCCGCCTCGATGGGCCAGCTCCTCCTCACGGCGGGCACGAAGGGCAAGCGCTACATCACGCCGAACGCCCGCGTCCTGCTGCACCAGCCGCACGGCGGGTTCGGCGGCACCGCGAGCGACATCCAGACGCAGGCGCAGCTCATCCTCGACATGAAGAAGCGCCTCGCCGAGATCACCGCCAAGCAGACGGGCAAGTCGGTCGAGCAGATCAACGCCGACGGTGACCGTGACCGTTGGTTCGGTGCCGAGGAAGCACTGGAGTACGGCTTCGTCGACCACATCCGCGAATCCGCGAGCGACGTGATCGGCGGCGGCGGCACCGCCTCCGACAGCTGAGACCGAAGGCGAAAGAGAGAGAACCCGGAATGCAGACCCCCACCTTCGGAGCGGCGGCGCCCCAGGCGCTCCAGATGCCCGGCAGCCGCTACATCCTGCCGCAGTTCGAGGAGCGCACCGCCTACGGCTACAAGCGCCAGGACCCGTACAACAAGCTGTTCGAGGACCGCGTCATCTTCCTGGGCGTCCAGGTAGACGATGCCTCGGCCGATGACGTCATGGCCCAGCTGCTCGTGCTCGAGTCGCAGGACCCCGACCGCGACATCATCATGTACATCAACTCGCCCGGTGGCTCGTTCACGGCGATGACCGCGATCTACGACACCATGCAGTACGTGTCGCCGCAGATCCAGACGGTGGTGCTGGGCCAGGCGGCGTCCGCCGCGGCCGTGCTGCTCGCGGCCGGCGCACCCGGCAAGCGCCTGGCGCTGCCGAATGCCCGCATCCTGATCCACCAGCCCGCCGTCGGCGAGGCCGGCCACGGTCAGGCGTCGGACATCGAGATCCAGGCGGCCGAGATCCTGCGCATGCGCACCTGGCTCGAGGAGACGCTCGCGAAGCACTCGAACAAGACGCAGGCAGAGGTCAACAAGGACATCGATCGCGACAAGATCCTCTCCGCGGAGGAGGCGGTCACCTATGGCCTCGTCGACCAGGTGCTGACCACGCGCAAGCGCGGCCAGCAGGCCCTGACGAAGTAGTCTCTCCGCGTCGATCTGCGCAGAGCTCAGCGCCCCGCCGCCCGGATGACCGGGCGGCGGGGCGCTCGCGTGTGCGGTCCCGGTTCTCTCTCCGCGAACCCCGGGTCGTCCACAACGTGCGTCGCAATGCCGCCGCATGTCGGCCTCAGCTATTAGGCTCGGAGAACAGCTGGGGGGCTCGCCCCCGACGTACGAGGAGGAGCGGCATGGCACGCATCGGTGAGAGCGCCGACCTGTTCAAGTGCTCCTTCTGCGGTAAGAGCCAGAAGCAGGTCCAGCAGTTGATCGCCGGACCCGGCGTCTACATCTGCGACGAGTGCGTCGAGTTGTGCAACGAGATCATCGAAGAGCGCATGGCCGAATCGTCGTCCGGCGTCGTCGCCGACTTCGACCTGCCCAAGCCCCGCGAGATCTTCGCGTTCCTCGAGGAGTACGTCGTCGGGCAGACCGACGCCAAGCGCGCACTCTCGGTCGCCGTCTACAACCACTACAAGCGTGTGCGCGCGCACGGCACGATCCAGTCGGCCGAGCAGCGCGCCGACGAGATCGAGATCGCCAAGAGCAACATCCTGCTCCTCGGGCCCACAGGCTGTGGCAAGACCTATCTCGCGCAGACGCTCGCGAAGCGCCTCAACGTGCCGTTCGCGGTCGCCGATGCCACCGCGCTGACCGAGGCCGGCTACGTCGGCGAAGACGTCGAGAACATCCTCCTCAAGCTGCTGCAGGCCGCCGACTTCGATACGAAGCGCGCCGAGACCGGCATCATCTACATCGACGAGGTCGACAAGATCGCCCGAAAGGCCGAGAACCCGTCGATCACCCGTGACGTCTCAGGTGAGGGCGTGCAGCAGGCGCTGCTCAAGATCCTCGAGGGCACCGTGGCCTCGGTCCCGCCACAGGGCGGTCGCAAGCATCCGCACCAGGAGTTCATCCAGATCGACACGACGAACGTCCTGTTCATCGTGGCGGGCGCGTTCGCCGGACTGGAAGACATCATCTCCTCTCGCGTCGGGAAGCACGGCGTCGGCTTCGGCGCCTCGCTGCACCGCAAGGACGAAGACCTCAACCTGTTCGGCGACGTGCAGCCGGAAGACCTGCACAAGTTCGGCCTGATCCCCGAGTTCATCGGTCGGCTCCCCGTCGTCGCCTCGGTCTCGTCGCTCGACCGCGAGGCGCTCATGGAGATCCTCACCGAGCCGAAGAACGCGCTCGTGAAGCAGTACCACCGCATGTTCGAACTCGACGGCGTCACCCTCGAGTTCGATCACGAGGCGCTCGAGGCGATCGCCGACCTCGCGGTGGCGCGCAAGACCGGCGCGCGCGGCCTTCGTGCGATCCTCGAGGACGTCCTCGGCCCGATCATGTTCGAGATCCCGTCGACCGACGACGTCGACAAGGTCATCGTGACCCGTGCCGCCGTCGACGAGGGCGCTCCGCCGACTCTCGTGCTTCGGGAGAAGCGCAAGAGCGCCTGACCGGATCCCACGACCGCGGGAGTCCCACGCATGGGCGATGTCGCACCGGACCTCGAGGGCTTCTGCGGCGTCATCAGCGCGCGCCGACGCGACGACGTGCTGGGCGAGTGGGCTGTCGGGCTTGCCGACCGTACCGCCGGTGCGCCGAACACCCCCGCGACGCGGTTCGGGCTCGCGAGCGGAACGAAGACCTTCACCGCGCTCACCACGCTCTCGCTCATCGGCGACGGCCTGCTGCAGCAGGACACTCCCGCGCGCGAGATCCTCCAGGACGACCTGCCGCTCATCGCCGACGACGTCACCATCGACCATCTGCTGAGCCACACGTCCGGGATCGGGGATTATCTCGACGAGGAGGTGGATGCGCTGGCGCCCCTCAGCGTGCCGGTGCAGAGCCTCGACTCCACGCCCGCCTACCTGCCGATGCTCGAGGGCTTCCCGACGAAATTCCGCGCGGGCGAACGGTTCTCCTACTGCAACGGCGGCTACGTCGTGCTCGCGATCATCGCCGAGCGCGCCTCGGGCACTCCGTTCGCCGACCTCGTGCGGGCACGCGTGTTCGACCCCGCCGGCATGGCATCCACCGGCTTTCCCCGCTCCGATCTGCTCCCGCCGGGCACCGCGACCGGCTACAAGGACGACGGCCGCACCAATGTGTTCGAACTGCCGGTCGTCGGGTCCGGCGACGGGGGAGCGCACTCCACCGTGGGAGATCTCCACCGGTTCTGGGTGGCGCTCCTGGCGGGGCGCATCGTCGACCCGGCGCTGGTCGCGCTGCTCACCGAGCGGGTCACCGCCGACGCGGGCGACGGGCTCGGCTACGGCCGGGGGGTGTGGCTCGATGGCGAGGATCTCGCCATCGTGGGCGGCGACCACGGCGTGGTGGCGGTGAGCCGGCACCACCCTCCGACGGCGACAACGGTCACGGGGCTCGCGAATGCCGAAGTGCCGACCTTCGTCCGCGTCCGTGAGTTGATGAGCGCAATCCGGGCGGGCGGTGTCGGAGGGGCTGAGTAGCTTCGGGCCATGCCCACCGTTCGCCCCTTCTCGATCCACGTGCCCGACGCCCCACTCGCCGATCTGCAGGAGCGCCTCGACCGATTCCGGCCTCTTCCGGAATCGCCGCGGCGACCGCCGTCGGGCATGAACGCGGATTATCTCGCCACCCTCGTCCAGGCGTGGCGCGACTGGGACTGGCGGGCGCGCGAGGCGTGGCTGAACGGGCACCCGCAGTTCCTCGCCGACGTCGGCGACACGACGATCCATTTCGCGCATCTGCGCTCCGCCCGCGACGACGCGCCCGCGCTCCTGGTGATGCACGG
>Ga0247819_10002236_pt1 | contig 10057 bp, 9 predicted proteins | sample 13C_Xylose_Day6_FD_193428 | JGI IMG/M metagenome (GOLD analysis project Ga0247819, IMG submission 193428) | Soil microbial communities from agricultural site in Penn Yan, New York, United States - 13C_Xylose_Day6 | ecosystem: Environmental > Terrestrial > Soil > Agricultural land | place: USA... | reverse complement strand
AGGATCTGCACGCGGCGCCCGCGCGCAAGCGGCCCAAGCCGGGCGAGCGCCGCGTGCAGATCCTGCAGGCGCTGGCCATGATGCTGGAGCAGCCCGGCGCCGAGCGCATCACCACCGCCGCGCTGGCGGCGCGCCTGGAAGTGAGCGAAGCCGCGCTGTACCGCCACTTCGCCAGCAAGGCCCAGATGTTCGAGGGCCTGATCGAGTTCATCGAGCAGAGCGTGTTCAGCCTGGTCAACCAGATCCAGGAGCGCGAAGCGGCGGCCAACGGCGAAGGCGAAGGCGGCAGCCGCCAGGCCGCCCGCATCGCCACCATGCTGGTCCAGTTCGCCGAGAAGAACCCGGGCATGACGCGCGTTATGGTGGGTGACGCCCTGGTCTACGAGAACGAGCGCCTGCAGCAGCGCATGAACCAGTTCTTCGACAAGATCGAGTCCACCCTCAAGCAGTGCCTGCGGGGTGAAGGCGACGCCTCGGCCACGCCCACGGTCGACGCGCAGGTTCGCGCTTCCATGCTCACGGCCTTCGTGGTCGGCCGCCTGCAGCGCTTCGCCCGTTCGGGCTTCCGCCGCAGCCCGTCCGAGCACCTCGAGGCCAGCCTCGGCCTGATGCTCTGAGTTGCTGAGGATTTCCCTCGCGGGCGAGGATGCGGTCCTGCATCCCGGCGGCTCCCTGTTCCTGCCTTCCCACCAGGCCCTGCTGGTCGCCGACGCGCACTTCGGCAAGGCGGTGAGCTTCCGCAAGCTGGGCGTGCCGGTGCCGGAGGCGACCACCACCGGCACGCTGGATGCGCTCACGGCCGCCATCGCCGAGACCGGCGCGCGCGAGGTGGTGTTCCTCGGCGACTTCCTGCATTCGGCCCGCTCGCACGCACGCCAGACGCTTGACGCCCTGCACGACTGGCGCGAGCGCCACGCCGGCCTGCGGCTGACGCTGATCCGCGGCAACCACGACGCCCGCGCGGGCGATCCGCCGGCTTCGCTGCTGATCCGGGTGCTGGACGAGCCTTTCCGGCTCGGCCCGTTCGCGCTGTGCCACCACCCGCATCCGGTGGCCGGCGCCTACGTGCTGGCCGGCCACTGGCATCCGTGCATCAACGTGGCGGGGCGCGCGTTCGAGCGCTTGCGTTTGCCGTGTTTCTGGCTGGGCGATGAGGTCGGCGTGCTGCCGGCTTTCGGCAGTTTCACCGGCATGCACCGCATCGATGTCCGGCCGGGCGACCGGATCTTCGCGCTGGCCGACGGCGTGGTGCGGGCGCTGCCGCCGGCCTGAGCGCCGGTTTCAGCCCGGCGCGCCGACCTTCTCGCCCGCGGCCAGGATCTCGCTCCAGGTCGCGCCGTCGATCACGATGCCCTCGCGCCGACGCGCTTCGCGCGCCGCCCGCTCAGGCTCGCCGGCGATCAGCACGCCTTCGCTTTCCGGCGCGTTCGGGCTGCGGCGCAGCCAGTCGAGGAAGGCCGTGGCCTCCTGCTCGAAGGCGGCCGCCGTGCCCAGCTTGGCCGGGTCGATGACGATGGCGAGCATGCCGTTGTAGACCGCGCGCGCCGAGTCCGGCGGCCGGTGCCAGGTGCCGCCGCCGGTGAGCGCACCGCCCAGCAGCTCGCACGCGAGCGCGAGGCCGTAGCCCTTGTGCTCGCCGAACGGCATGAGCGCGCCGAAACCGCCCTTGGGCTGCTGCACCACGACCACGCCCGGATCGGTGGTCGGCCGGCCGTCCTCGTCGATCAGCAGGCCGGGGTCGGCTTGCCGACGTTCGTTGTGGGCGACGCGCATCTTTCCCTGCGCCACGCGGCTGGTGGCGAAGTCCAGCACGAAGGGCTCGGCGCCCGCGAGCGGGATGCCGATGCAGCAGGGATTGGTGCCGAAGCGCCCGTCGCCGCCGCCCCAGGGCGCGACGATGGGCCGAGAGAGCACGTTGACGAAGTGGATGGACACCAGGCCCTGCGCCACCGCCATCTCGGCGAAATGCCCGATGCGGCCCAGGTGGTGCGATCGCGCCAATGTCATCACGCAGGTGCCGTGCTGGCGCGCCCGCGCCATCGCGAGTTCCATCGCCTGCACGCCGACCACCTGGCCGTAGCCCTGGCCGCCGTCCAGCGTGAGCAGCGCGCCGCCGTCCATCGTGGTGGTCACCGACGTGTTGGGCTTGAGGCCGCCTTCCAGCACCGCATCGACGTAGCGCGGCACCATGCCGACGCCGTGCGAATCGTGGCCCGAGAGGTTGGCCAGCACGAGATTGGCCGCGACCTGCCGCGCCTCCTGTGGCGAGCTGCCGGCGGCCTGCAGGATGGACGCGACGCGGTCCTCGAGCTCCCGGTGTTGCAGCGTGACAGCCATCTTCACTTCCTTCACATCACCGCTCCGACCTGCCACGGCACGAACTCGTTCTGTCCGTAGCCGTGCTTCTCGCTCTTGCTGGCCTCGCCCGAGGCGGTGGCCAGCACCAGCCGGAAGATCCGCTCGCCCATGGCCTGCACCGACGACGTGCCGTCGATGATCTCGCCGCAGTTGATGTCCATGTCTTCCTCCTGCCGCTGCCACAGCGCCGTGTTGGTCGCGAGCTTGAGCGAAGGCGAGGGCGCGCAGCCGTAGGCCGAGCCGCGCCCGGTGGTGAAGCAGATCATGTTCGCACCGCCCGCGACCTGGCCGGTGGCGCTGACCGGGTCGTAGCCCGGCGTGTCCATGTAGACGAAGCCGTGCGCCGTCACCGGCTCGGCGTATTCGTACACCGCCTCCAGGTTGGTGGTGCCGCCCTTGGCCACCGCGCCCAGCGACTTCTCCAGGATGGTGGTCAGCCCGCCCGCCTTGTTGCCGGGCGAGGGGTTGTTGTTCATCTCGCCTTCGTTGACGCGGGTGTATTCCTCCCACCACCTGATGCGCGAGATCAGCTTCTCGCCCACCTCGCGCCGGACCGCGCGGCGCGTGAGCAGATGCTCGGCGCCATAGACCTCGGGCGTCTCGGACAGGATGGCCGTGCCGCCATGCGCGACCAGCAGGTCGACCGCGGCGCCCAGAGCCGGGTTGGCACTGATGCCCGAATAGCCGTCCGAGCCGCCGCACTGCAACCCGATGGTGATGTGCGAGGCAGGGCAGGGCTCGCGCTTGACGCGGTTGGCCTGCGGCAGCATCTCCTTGACGAGGGCGATGCCCTTTTCCACCGTCTTGCGCGTGCCGCCGGTGTCCTGGATGTTGAACACCCGCAGCGTCTCGCCTTCGCGCAGGCTGCTGTGGGCCAGCCAGGCGTTGATCTGGTTGGCCTCGCAGCCGAGGCCCACCACCAGTACGCCCCAGAAGTTGGCGTGGGTGGCGTAGCCGGCCAGCGTGCGCTCCAGGATCTGCATGCCCAGGCCCTGCGTGTCCATGCCGCAGCCGGTGCCGTGGGTGAGCGCGACCACGCCGTCGATGTTCGGGTAGTCGGCCAGCGCCGCGGGGTGGGTCTGCCGCGAGAAGTGGTCCGCGATGGCGCGCGCCGCCGTGGCCGAACAGTTCACGCTGGAGAGGATGCCGATGTAGTTGCGCGTGGCCACGCGGCCGTCGGCGCGGCGGATGCCCATGAAGCTGGCCTCCAGACGCGGCGGCTGCGCCTTCACGTCGGCGCCGAACGCGTAGTCGCGCTCGAAGGCGCCGCCCTCCGGGCCCATCCAGAGGTTGTGCGTGTGCACGTGCTCGCCCGCCGCGATGGGTCTGCTGGCGAAGCCGATCACCTGGTTGTAGCGCCGCACCGGCTCGCCCGGCGCGATGTCGCGCATCGCGACCTTGTGGCCGGGCGGCACCAGGCCCTTGACCTGCACGTTCTCCACGACGGTGCCGCCCACGAGCTGGGCGCGGGCGATCAGCACGTCGTCCTGCGGATGAAGTCGGATGAAAGGTGTCATCTCTCGAATCAATAGAACATCTTGGGAAGCCAGAGGACCAGCGACGGGAAGTAGGTGATGATCACCAGCGACCCGAGCAGCGGCAGCAGCCACGGCAGGATGGCCATGGTGGTGCGCTCCACCGACAGCTTGGCGACCCGCGCGAGCACGAACAGCACCAGGCCCATCGGCGGGTGCAGCAGGCCGATCATCAGGTTCAGCACCATCACCAGTCCGAAGTGGACCAGGTCGATGCCCAGCTGCTGGCAGATCGGCACCAGGATCGGCACGAGGATCGTGATGGCAGCCGTCGGCTCCAGGAAGCAGCCCACGAACAGCATCAGCAGGTTGGCCAGCAGCAGGAACACCCAGGGATCCTTGGTGAAGGCCAGAACCCACTGCGAAATCGCGGCGGTGACGCCGGTGGCGGTGAGCATCCAGCCGAAGATGCTGGCGGCCGCGACGATGAACAGCACCGTGGCCGTGGTCTCCACCGTGTCCAGGCAGACCTTGACGAACATCTTCCAGTTCAGCGTGCGGTACCAGAAGAAGCCCAGGACGATGGCCCACAGGCAGGCCGCGACGGCGCCTTCGGTGGGCGTGAACAGACCCGTCGTCATGCCGCCGATCAGCAGCACGGGCGTCATGATGGGCAGCACGGCCTGGAACTTGAACACCTTGTCCATGCCGAACAGGACGACCAGGCCGGCGACCACGGTCGCCTGCGCGGGCAGCCCGCCCTTCTCGATGAGCAGCCACAGCGCCAGCGGCCACCCGATCACCACCAGCGTCTCGGCCAGCGCCTTGAGCACGCGCGGCCACTCGAACTTGATGTCGCCGCCCCAGCCGTTCTTGTGCGCGAAGTAGGCGACGGTGAGCATCATCAGCACCGCCATCAGCGCGCCGGGCAGGATGCCCGCCAAAAACAGCGCGCCGACGCTGACGTTGGCCATCATCCCGTAGATCACGAACGGCAGCGAGGGCGGAATGATGGGCCCGAGCGTCGCCGAAGCCGCCGTCACGCCGACCGCGAACTCGGTTTCGTAGCCATGGTCCTTCATGGCCTTGATCTCGATGGTGCCCAGGCCGGCGGCGTCGGCGATGGCCGTGCCGCTCATGCCCGCGAACACCACCGAGCCCACCACGTTGACATGGCCCAGTCCGCCCTTGAGCCAGCCCACCAGGGCCAGCGCATAGTTGTAGATGCGGTTGGTGATTCCCGCGTTGTTCATCAGGTTGCCGGCCAGGATGAAGAACGGCACCGCCAGCAGCGGGAAGCTGTCGATGCCGCTGACCATGCGATGGACCACCACGAACGGCGGCAGGTTGCCCGACAGCAGGATGAAGAGGAGGGAGGAGCCCGCCATGGCGATGGCCACCGGCAGGCCTGCGCCCATCAGGCCGAGGAAGATGATCTTGAGCATGTTGTGGGCCCCGCTGGGTCAGCGGTCCTGCATGGTGGATTCGGGTTTCTCGAGCACGCTGTAGCCGCGCCGCAGGTGCGTGCGCATCACCAGCACCGACCGCACCGCCATCGCGGCGAAGCCGACCAGGCAGACGGCGTACACGTAGTTCATCGGCAGGTCGATCATGGTCATGCGCGAGTTGCTGCCCAGGCGCATCATCATCATCACGGTGAGCACCGTGGCCGCCGCGAAGAACGCGATGCGCAGCACGTCCACCGCAGTGGACATGACGCGGCTCATCCCGTGCGGCATGTAGCGGTAGAAGAAGTCCACCTGGATGTGGTTGTTCTTCACGACGCCGATGGTCGCGCCGATGAACACCGTGGCGATCAGCAGGTAGCGGGCGATCTCCTCGGTCCAGGCCGCGGAGTCGTTGAGCGCGTAGCGCGTGAAGAACTGGTAGAAGACCACCAGCCCCAGCAGCCAGAAGAAGCCCAGGGCGACCCAGGCCTCCAGCGACGTGTCGGACAGGTCGATGGCTTCGTCCTGGGCGTGGAACTGGCCGTCCTCGCCCATCACCTGCGGCATCTCGTCGATGGCGCTGCGCTCGGGCGAGGCGGTCTGGGGGTTCGCGGACATCGCTGCCTTACTTGATGGCGATGATCTTGTCCCAGTCCTTCTTGTCCATCTGCATGGACTCGAAGGTGATGGACTTGAGCACCTGCTTCTGGAACGCGTCACGGTCCACGTTGACCACGTTGATGCCCTTCTTCTTGAACTCGTCCACCAGCTCGGCTTCGCGCTTCTTGATGTCGTTGGTCGCCTTCTCGGCGGCTTCCTGCGTCACTTCCACCAGGATCTTCTGCTCGGCCGGCGACAGCTTGGACATCAGCTGGCCCGACACGATGGTCAGCAGCGAGTCGGCGATGTGGCCGGTCAGGATGATGTTCTTCTGCACTTCGAAGAACTTCTTGGCCTCGATGGTGGGAAGCGGGTTCTCCTGCGCGTCCACCGTGCCGTTCTGCAGCGCCAGGTAGACCTCGGCGAAGGCGATCGGCGTCGGGTTGGCGCCGCAGGCGCGCGGCAGCGCGGTGTAGGCCGGCGCGTCGGGCACTCGCATCTTGATGCCCTTCATCTGCTCGCAGGTGGTGAAGAGCTTGTTGCTGGTGGCGTGGCGCGCGCCGTAGTAGGTCAGCGCCGTCACGGTGTTGCCGCCACTGGCCTTCTTGTAGCCCTCGGCCAGCTCCTTGAACACGTCGCTCTTGGAGTACTTGACCACGTGGTCCGCGTCACGGAAGGTGAACGGGTAGTAGCTGACCGCCAGGCGCGGGAACGAGCGCGCCGCGAACGAGGCGCCGGTGATGATGATGTCCACCGTGCCCAGCTGCAGGCCCTGGTTGATGTCGCTTTCCTTGCCCAGGCTGGAGGCCGGGAACACCTGCACCTCGTACTTGCCGTTGGTGCGCTTCTTGAACTCGTCGCCCGCCCACACCGACCACTTGTGATAGGGCTCGGACGTCTCGTAGACGTGGGCCCACTTCAGCTTGGTCTGGGCCATGGCGGGTGCCGCCGCGGCGGCGGCCAGGGCACAGGCCGCGATCAGTTTGAGGGTGGTGCGCTTGCTCATCGCTTTGTCTCCTAGGGTGGAAAAGGTCTGGCGTCAGGAACGGTTGGCGCGGCGCCAGCTCGCGCTGTATCGGGTGTAGGCCCGCTGCAGATGGTGGTGCATCGCCTCGCGCGCCTGGCCGGCGTCGTGGGCGCGGATGGCGTCCAGCACCTCGCGGTGCTCCTGCAGCGCCGCGCTCCAGGAAGCGGGCGTCTCGAAGTAGTCGCTCATGCGAGCGAACAGCGGGCCGCTGCGCGCATGCCAGTAGCCGATGACCGTGTCGCGCAGGACCTCGTTGCCGCAGGCGTCGGCGATGGCGACGTGGAAGGCCTCGTCGCCCTCGCGCGGGATCACGCCGGAATCGGCCTGTTCCTGCATGTGGTCGATGGCCGCGGCCATGGCGTCGATCTGCGCCTTGCGCGCGTGGCGGGCGGCCAGCGCGGCGATCTCGCCCTCGACCAGCTCGCGTGCACGCATGAGTTCCAGCGGGCCCCATTCGGCCGGCCCGTGGGCGCCGTTGCCGTTGACGCGCGCGGCGCCGTTCTGCGGTCGCACGTAGATGCCCGAGCCAATGCGCACCTCCACCCAGCCTTCGACTTCCAGCGCGATCAGCGCCTCGCGCACCGAAGGACGGCTGACGCCCAGCTGGCGCGCCAGGTCGCGTTCCGCGGGCAGGCGGCCGTCCTCGAACTCGCCGCGGGCGATGAGCGAGCGCAGCTGCTCGGCGATCTGCCGGTACAGGCGCTGGGACTCGACGGCTTGTAATGGCATGGGTCTAGGGACTTGTGCTGATTGGCCAAGTGGTCAGGCCAATTAGGATCAGGCCAATCCGGATGCGGGGGCATCCGGCAAAACCCGGGGACCGACCCTTTTTGAAGGAGCGCCGCCTTGCGACTGAAGAACAAAACCGCCCTCGTCACCGCCGCCGGCCAGGGCATAGGCCGCGCCAGCGCGCTGGCCCTCGCCGCCGAAGGCGCGCAGGTCTGGGCGACCGACGTCAACGCCTCCCTGCTCAAGACCTATGAAGGCGTCGAGCGCGTCCGTGCGGTGCAGCTGGACGTGCTCGACAAGGCCTCCATCACGCGGGTGATCGGCGAGATGCCGGCCATCGACGTGCTCTTCAACTGCGCCGGCTACGTGCACAACGGCAGCATCCAGCAGGCCACCGACGAGGAGTGGAACTTCGCGCTCAACCTGAACGTGCGCGCGCAGTTCTGGTCCATCCAGGCGGCGCTGCCGAAGATGCTGGCGCAGGGCGGCGGCAGCATCATCAACATGGCCAGCGTGTGCAGCAGCATCAAGGGCCTGCCCAACCGCTTCATCTACGGCACGACCAAGGCCGCGGTGATCGGCCTCACCAAGAGCGTGGCGGCCGACTACGTGGCTGACGGCATCCGCTGCAATGCGATCTGCCCGGGCACGGTCGATACGCCCTCGCTGCAGGACCGCATCAACGCCAATACCGATCCGGTGGCCGCGCGCAAGGCCTTCGTCGCGCGACAGCCGATGGGACGTCTTGCGCAGGCGCACGAGATCGCCCCGCTGGTGGTGTTCCTGGCCAGCGACGAATCGGTGTTCGTCACGGGCCAGGCCTACGCGGCCGACGGAGGCATCACGATATGAACCAGCTCGATTTCCAGGGCCGCCACGCGGTGGTCACCGGCGGCGCCACGGGCCTGGGGTTCGCCATCGCGCAGCGCCTGATCCAGTCGGGTGGCAGCGTCTCGGTCTGGGACCGTGACGAGGCCGGCGCGCAGCAGGCCGCGCAGAAGCTGGGGCCGAAGGCGACGGCGGTCGCTTGCGATGTTTCGGACCACGCGTCGGTGCAGGCGGCGGTGAAGCGCACCTTGTCGGCGTCGCCGCGCATCGATGCGCTGATCAACTGCGCCGGCATCACCGGCCCGAACACCAAGCTGTGGGATTACCCGCCGGACGCGTGGCGCCAGGTGTTCGAGGTCAACGTGCACGGCACCTTCCTGTGCTGCCGCGAACTGTCGGCCACCATGCGGCAGCAAGGCTACGGGCGCATCGTCAACATCGCCTCGGTGGCCGGCAAGGACGGCAACCCGAACGCCAGCGCCTACAGCGCCAGCAAGGCCGCGGTGATCGGGCTGACCAAGTCGCTGGGCAAGGAACTGGCCGACGTGGACGTGCGGGTCAACTGCGTCACGCCGGCAGCGGTGAAGACGGCCATCTTCGACCAGATGACCCCCGAGCACATCCAGTTCATGCTGTCCAAGATCCCGATGGGCCGCTTCGGCATGCCCGAGGAAGTGGCTGCGCTCGTCACGTGGCTGTGCACCGAGGATTGCTCGTTCTCCACCGGCGCCGTGTTCGACCTCTCGGGCGGCCGCGCCACCTACTGAACCCACAACGAACCACGAAAGGCAGAAGAAACATGAAGCTGGTCCGCTACGGAAACCCTGGCCGCGAGAAGCCCGGCCTGATCGACGACGACGGCAAGCTGCGCGACCTGAGCGCCGTGGTGCCGGACATCGGCCCCGCGCAACTCGGCGAAGCCGCCCTGGCCCGCATCCGCAAGGCCAACCCGGCCAAGCTGCCGCTGGTGCGCGGCAAGCCGCGCATGGGCTGCCCGGTCAACGGCGTCGGCAAGTTCGTCGCGATCGGCCTGAACTACGCCGACCACGCCGCGGAATCGGGCGTGCCGATCCCGAGCGAGCCCGTCGTGTTCATGAAGGCGACCTCCTGCATCCAGGGCCCGAACGACCCGGTGATGCTGCCCAAGAACTCGGTCAAGACCGACTGGGAAGTGGAGCTGGGCATCGTCATCGGCACGCGCGCGCGCTACGTCTCCAAGAAGGACGCTCTGTCGTACGTGGCCGGCTTCACGCTGGTCAACGACGTGAGCGAGCGCGAGTACCAGCTGGAGCGCGGCCCGCAGTGGGACAAGGGCAAGGGATGCGACACCTTCGGCCCGATCGGTCCCTGGCTGGTGACGCCGGACGAGATCGAGAACGTGCAGCGGCTGGACATGTGGCTGGACGTCAACGGCCAGCGCATGCAGACCGGCAACACCAGGACGATGATCTTCAACTGCGCCACGCTGGTGAGCTACGTCAGCCAGTTCATGACGCTGCTACCCGGTGACGTGATCACCACCGGCACGCCCCCGGGCGTGGGCCTGGGCATGAAGCCGCCCAAGTACCTGAAGAAGGGCGACGTGATGACGC
>Ga0247819_10002235_pt1 | contig 10061 bp, 9 predicted proteins | sample 13C_Xylose_Day6_FD_193428 | JGI IMG/M metagenome (GOLD analysis project Ga0247819, IMG submission 193428) | Soil microbial communities from agricultural site in Penn Yan, New York, United States - 13C_Xylose_Day6 | ecosystem: Environmental > Terrestrial > Soil > Agricultural land | place: USA... | reverse complement strand
GCCATGCGCACCATCTCCGATCGCGCCGACGACAGCGCATCGGTAGACTTCGCGGCTTTCGTGCAGACCGTGGCCAGCCGCTATGCGCAGCACATCCTCACCGGATTCTTGGAACGGCTGCCGCAGCGATAGCCGAACGGGGGCTGAATTTTTGCAGCGCTCGCGCGACCTGCGACCCATGCTACTGGCGCGCCCCAGCAAGGGGGCACCGAGCAAGCGCCGCCGCGCAGTGAGGGTGCCGTCCCCCTTGGGGGGAAGCGGCGCAGCCGCACAGGGGGGGTTATTTCAACCACCCCCGCTTGCTGAAGTACAGCATCGGTGCGACGGCGCTGATGGCCATCAGCGCCAGTGCGAAGGGGTAGCCCAGCGCCCAGTCCAGCTCGGGCATGAACTTGAAGTTCATGCCGTAGGCGCTGGCCACCAGCGTGGGCGGCAGCAGCGCCACGCTGGCCACCGAGAAGATGCGGATGATCTTGTTCTGGTTGATGTTGATGAAACCGACCGTGGCGTCCATCAAGAAGTTGATCTTGTCGAACAGGAAGGCCGTGTGGCTGTCCAGTGACTCGATGTCGCGCAGAATCTGGCGCGCTTCCTCGAACTGCTCGGCGTTGAGCATCTTGCTGCGCATCATGAAGCTGACGGCGCGGCGCGTGTCCATGACGTTGCGGCGGATGCGCGAGTTCAAATCTTCCTGCAAGGCGATGGCCGACAGCACTTCGCTGGCGCGTGCGTCGTCGACTTCCCCCGACAGCACCTGGGTGCTGACTTTTTCCAGCGCGTCGTAAATGCGCTCCAGCGTGTCGGCCGAGTACTCGGCGTCGGCGTCGAACAGCTTGAGCAGCACTTCCTTGGCATCCTCGAGCAGGCCGGGCGCGCGCCGCGCACGCATGCGCAGCAGGCGGAACACGGGCACGTCTTCGTCGTGGATGGAAAACAGCACGCCGCGGCTCTTGAGCTCGGCATTGTGCTGGTTCAGGATGAAAGCCACGCGCACCGAGCGCGGGTCTTCGTCATCGTCGATCAAGAAGTCGCTGCGGATGTGCAGTTCGCCGTTGTCTTCTTCGTAAAAACGCGCGGACTCCTCGATGTCCTCGTCCATGGCGTCTTCAGGAATCGACAGGCCGTAATGCTGTTTGATCCAGCGTTTTTCTTCCAGCGTAGGCGATTCCAGGTCCACCCAGATAGGTTGAAACCGTGCCAGCTCTTCCAGCGAGTCGATTTCTTCCTGAACCAGGCGGCCATTGGCCAACGTAAAGATGTTGAGCATCGCTCACTCCCATGTCATTTTTTGGCTTGCAGCGGTGAAAGAGGTAGCGCTTTCAACCCCCGCAGCAGGCACGATGGGAGTTGAAAGCTACCAACTAGGGTAGGTTTCCACGGAGCGATCTCCTAGATATTGAAGTCGGGAATTATGGCATTGCCGCCGGGCACTGCCCAACAGAAAAGCCCGGCGCAGGGGGGCTTCTTCTTGGCGCTCGAACGACCCACACCCATGCAACTGGCGCGCCCCAGCAAGGGGGCAGCGAGCAAGCGCCGCCGCGCAGCGAGGCTGCCGTCCCTGGCCGGGCGCCCCCCTCCACCGAAGGTTGAGAGGGGGAAGACGGGGCGCGCCTAGCGCGAAGCGGCTCAGGGGGTGTTCAATACTTTTGCCCTGCACAGGTCAGCCCAGGCCGCGGGCTTGGCGTGCGCGGCGCGCAGCAGGTAGCCGGGGTCGTAGGTGACCACGGCCGGCAGGCCGGCGACCTGGTGGGGCTCGGCGCGCAGCCGGCCCAGCGCATCGCTGCGGCCGAGCACGGCGCGTGCCGCCGACAGGCCCAGCACCAGGATGCGGGCCGGGCGCAGGGTCTGGACCATGGCTTGCAGGCCGTCGTCCAGGGGCCGGCTGTCTTCGGCCGCAGTGGTCTGGGCGGTTTCGCGCTCCAGCGTGGCACTCCAGACGCGTGGATGCTGGTGCAGTCGCAATGCCCGCAGCATGTTGTCCAGCAAGCGCGCGGCGTCACCCTCGAGCGCCGTGCCAGCGGCCGTCGGGTCGGGAGCGGATGCCGGGTGGGCGGGCAGGCCGGTGGCTGTCGGGTGTTCGAGCAGGATCAGCCAGCCGCCGTCGGCCTCGGCGTCGGCCGTTTCGGCGGGCGCGTAGACCGGGCGGGCCGGGTGCAGCCGCCAGCCCGTGGCTGTCGGCTGGCTGATGCTCGGAGTTTGGGCTGGCAGTTGGGCCGGAGTGCGGGAGGCGGGGGCTGCAGCCACCGGGGCGCGCGCGGGCGCGGACGGTGCTGGGGCCGCACGGTGGGCCGGGGCCGGCCTGTCGGCGACGGCTACCGCCGCCATCACGGGCGCCATGGGCGCGCTCAGCGCCTCTGGTGGGCCGGGCAACCAGACGGTAATGCCCATTTCCAGCAACATGGCGCGCTGGCGCGCATCGAGATTCAGGGCCATAGCTTCTTGCTCATGATGATGGCGTGCTCGCGTTGGCCGTCGACTGCCGGGTAATAGTTCTTGCGTTGGGCAATCTGTTGAAAGCCATTTTTTTCGTAGAGGGCGCGGGCGCGGGTGTTGCTCGCACGCACTTCCAGCCACAGCCAGTGGGCATTGCGCTGGCGTGACCACAGCGTCAGCCCGTCGAGCATGACCCGGGCCCAGCCCCGGCCCTGGCGGCTGGGCGCGACGGTGATGTTGAGCAGGTGGACTTCATCGAGCACGGGCATGGCCACGAAGTAGCCCAGCAACTGGCCCTGGGCATCCAGCAGCAGCTGGGCTTCATAGCCCGAGGCCAGCGAATCGATGAAGTTGCCGCGCGTCCAGGGGTGGCTGTAGGCCTGCTGCTCTATGGGCAACAAGGCTTCCAGCCAGTCCACCGTCAGGGGCGCAAAGCGGAATTCTTCCTGATCGGCGAAGGCATGCGTGCTGGCGGAACTCATGGGCGGTCAGGGGGCAGGGTTGGCGGCCAGGCGCGCGGCGGCGCGTTCGGCGGTAGTTTGTGCCACTTTATCGCGGATGTACAAGGGCAGGGCCGCGCCGGCCGGCAGACTGCCTTGCGTCGCGAGCAGGCCGGGCGCCAGGCGCAGCAGGGCCGCGGCCGTAGGCAGGGCTGCCACATGCAGCGCCTGGGGCGCGAGGCGGTCGCCGTAGGCGGCCTGGGCGTTGCCGGCGACGGTCCAGCCCGCGGGCACGGGCAGGGCTTCGGGCGCGCACAGGCCGAGCTCGCCTTCCGCCAGCCAGGCGCCATCCTGCCAGCGGTAGGGCGCGTGGTAGACCTCGTTCATGCGCGCGTCGAGCACGGCCACGACTTGCGTGCAGCCATGGACCGTGCGCGCTTCCTCGGCCACCGCCAGCAGGGTGTCGACCGGCAGCACCGGTACGCCGGCACCAAAGGCCAGGCCCTGGGCAATCGAGCAGGCCGTGCGCAAACCGGTGAACGAGCCCGGGCCGCGTCCGAAGACGATGGCGTCGAGCGCCTTGAAGTCCAGTTGCGCTTCGCCCATCAGCCGCTGAATGGACGGCAGCAGATGGGCTGACGTCTGGGCGCCGCCCGCCCCGCGGTGCTGCCACAGCGCGTCGGCGCGCTGTACGGCAATGCAAAGGGTGTCGGTGCTGGTATCGAAGGCAAGCAGGTTCATGGGGGGCGCGAGAAAGGACGGCAAAGCGCAGTTGCGCAAGCCTTTGATTATCGGCGCCGGCGCCAGTCCTTGTGCGCCGCGCCGGCAAAGCCCGGTGCCGCTAGACTGGCTGGCTATGTTGTTGCAGTCTGTTGTGGGGCGCCTGCGGGTCGCCCGTCATCGTGCGCGGGCCGTCCTGGCCTTGTGCTTTTGCCTTTCTGTGCCGGCCTTGGCCGCACCCTCGTCTTCCTCGGCCTTGCCGCCGGCGGTGGTGGCCGCGCTGACGCGTGCCCAGTTGCCGCAGGAGGCGTTGTCGGTGGTGGTGGTCGAAGCCGAAGGCGGCAAGGCCCCGCGCCTGGCCTACCAGCCCGCGCTGGCCATGAACCCGGCCTCGGTGATGAAGCTGGTGACCACCTTTGCCGCGCTCGACCAGTTGGGCCCGGCCTATACCTGGCGCACCCCGTTTTATCTGGGCGGTCCGGTGCGCGCTGGCGTGCTCCAGGGCCCGCTGTATATCCAGGGCCAGGGCGATCCGCGGCTGGTGATGGAGCGTCTGTGGCTGGCGCTGCGCCGCCTGCAGGCTCAGGGCGTGCGCACTATCGCCGGAGATATCGTGCTGGACCGCTCGGCATTTGCGCTGGCCGCGCACGACCCAGGACGGTTTGACGGTGAGCCGTTGCGGCCCTACAACGTTTCGCCCGATGCCCTGCTGGTCAATTACAAGTCCTTGATCATGGGTTTCTTGCCGGATGCGGCAGCCGGCCGGGCCCGTATCCAGTACGACCCTCCGCTGGCCGGCATGGCGCTGCAGGCCAGCGTGCCGCTGGCGCCCGAAGGCACGCCCTGCGGCGACTGGCATGCGCGTCTGCAAGGCACTTTGGAGGATCCGGGGCGCATGGCTTTTGCGGGCAATTACCCGCTCTCCTGCGGCGAGCGCAACTGGGCGGTGGCGCCGACCGACAGTGCGCAGTTCGCGGCGCGCGCGATTGAAGGCATGTGGCGTGAACTGGGCGGACAGCTCGGCGGCACGGTGCGTGAAGGGAAGGTGCCGGCTGGCCTGACGCCGGCCATGACGGTCGAGTCGCCAGCCCTGTCCGAAGTGGTCAGGGATATCAATAAATATAGCAACAACGTGATGGCCCAGCAGGTTTTCCTGACCTTGGGCTGGCAGCGCACGGGGGTGGGCAGCTGGGACAGCGCGCGCGCCGTTGTGGACCAGTGGTGGCGGCAGCGGGTGGGCCAGCAGGAGCTGCCCGTGGTGGACAACGGCGCGGGCCTGAGCCGCGATGCGCGCGTCACGGCCCAGGGCCTGGCGCGCATGCTGCAGGTGGCCTGGGCCTCGCCGGTGATGCCTGAATTCCTGGCCTCGCTGCCCGTGCTGGGCGTGGATGGCACGCTGCGCCGCAATCGGTCGCGCGCGACCGGCGTGGCCCATCTCAAAACCGGCACCTTGCGCGATGCGTCGGCCCTGGCCGGCTTTGTGCATGCCGCCAGCGGGCGGCGTTATGTGCTGGTGGCGATGGTCAATCACAGCCAGGCGGCGGCGGCCCGCCCGGCCCTGGACGCATTGGTGGAATGGGCGGCCAGCGATCTGGCGGCCGGCGATCGGGTGGCCAGCGACCTCGCTCCTCGATAAGGTGGGGGCGTGCGGGCCGCCGTGTGTGAGCGGCCTGCAGGTTCCATCACACCGGAATCAGGAGGTACAGCATGAAGATGCAATGGACAGCCATGGTGGTGGCCGGCGCAAGGCGGCGCTCCGGCCGTGGTCACGCTGTACCACGGCGTGCTGGTGCCGCCGTTTTGCAGCCTGGCGGCGCGCCGCTTTTTTCAGCAAGTGATCGCGCAGGAGCGATGAAGCGCAGCGCGCAGGGCATGAAAAAACCGACCCAGAGGGTCGGTTCGTGGCAAGGCCGTGGGCCGGTGATTTACCAGCGTGCCTTGAGCTTGTCGTAAGCGTAGGTGCCGAACTGGCGATAGGCCGAAGGCGTGAGGTAGACCTTGTCGGCGAACAGGTAGGCATTCTGGCTGGCGCCGGGGAGCAGCGTCGCCGTGGTGCACAGCGCCGAGTTGATCTGGCCTGCGCCAATGCCAATGCCCGGGCCTGGGTCCACCGAAGTGCAGACCGGCGTGGTGACGTTCGTGAAGCTGTAGCCGCTGGGCGAAAAGACGAGCAGGTTGACGTAATAGGTCAGGTCCACGTACAGCGCGACATTGCCCAGGTCATTGACCCCGATCAGCAGGCTTTCGTTGAAGGCCTTGCTGGCGGCGGAGGCTGCGTCGACCTTGCCTTTTTCAATCGCCCACAGCGATTTGCCCAGGTCGTAGGTGCCGGTGAACACCACATGCTTGGCGCCGGCGTTGGTCAGGCGGCGGATCTGGTCGGCGTACTGCTTGCCGAGGGTGCGGGCCGTGGCTTCGATCTGGGTGGGAGTCTGCGAGCCGTCGATCACGGACGACAGGGCAACGATCATGTCGCTGGTGCCGGCGCTGAGCAGCAGCACATCGTCATTTTGCAGGGCGCTGCCCGAGGCCAGGAAGCTGTCGATCTGCGCGGCCAGCGTAGGCGTGGTGGCATTGCCGGCTGCGTCGGGCGTGGCCGCGATGCGGGCATTGCCGTAGGCGTAGTTCAGGCCGCCCTTGGACGAAGCGGTCAGCGTCTTGCCGTACTGCTGGGCCACGTAAAGGGCCCAGTTGTTGATCGTGCCGTCGTTGACGGTGTAGCTGGCGCCGTTCTGGCCGACATCGTTGATGGCATCGCCAAAGCCGATGAAACGGCTGGGCGTGATTGCCGATTCCGTGGTGCTTGAGCCGCAGGCCGCAAGCAGCACAGTCGATGCACAGGCGACGACCAAGGCGGTACGACGCATCCAATTTGCTGCCATGAGATTCTCCAGAAGGAATGTGGACAAGAGTTTAACGAGGCGGATTCGCGGACTTAAGCGGCCGCCGCACGCTGCAGGCGGTCACGCACGCCTTCCCACGCAGGCGTGGAGGGCGGTGTTTCTATCCAGATCAGCCGAACACCCGTGGCGTCAAAATGGCGCAACGTGGCGAACAGTTCACGCGCAGCGGCATCGGCATTGTCCGGCATGCGACGCAACTGGACTTTGGCCGAAGCCATCTGCAAAGGAGTTCGAGCATACACCGCCAGATGGGCAGCGTCGGCGCCCAGCAGGTCCAGGCCGGCTTGCAGCTGCTTGGCGTCCATCAGCCGTACCTTGGCATCCGGGGCGTAATGCGCGAGCAAGGTGCCGGAAGCGCGGGGCGTGTGCGCGGGCAGCTCGTCCTTCGACAGGGGGGTGATGCCGCAGGCGCGCGCTATGTCGGCGCGCGACACGGCGCCGGGCCGCAGCAGCACCGGCACGCCGCGCGTGCAGTCGATGATGGTCGACTCGATGCCGACCGCGCATTCGCCGCCGTCGAGCACCAGCAGATCGTCGCCGAATTCGCTTTGCACATGGGCGGCCGTGGTCGGGCTCACTCGGCCGAAACGGTTGGCGCTGGGTGCGGCCACGCCCCATACAGGTGGTTGCAGTTTCGTACAAGCCTGCAACAAGGAATGTGCGACCGGATGCGCGGGGCAGCGCAGTCCCACGCTGTCCTGGCCGCCCGTGGCCGCGCTCACCCGGCCTGCCAGGCGCGGCAGGATCAGCGTCAGCGGACCGGGCCAGAAAGCGTCGATCAGTTGCTGGGCAAACAGCGGCACTTCCTTGGCGAAGCGCGTGATCGCCGCTGCGTCGGCGACGTGCACGATCAGCGGGTGGTTGCTGGGCCGGCCCTTGGCGGCAAAGATGGCGGCCACGGCCGCCTCGTTGTCGGCATCGGCGGCCAGGCCGTACACGGTTTCGGTCGGCAGGCCCAGCAGTTCACCGCGTTGCAGCGCGTGCGCTGCCTGGTCGATGGCCGCGGGCAGGTTCCCGTTGAGGATCATGGCAGGCCCTTGGCTAGTACGGCGCAATGCCCAGGATGGCGGCGGCCTGCAAGGCCACGACACGGGCTTGCTCGGGCGTGGCAGCGGTGATGTTCAAGTGGCCCATCTTGCGCGCCGGCTTGGCATCGGTCTTGCCGTAAAGGTGCAGGTGGGTGCCGGGCAGGGCCAGCACCTGGTCCCAGGCCGGAGTCCGGGGCATGCCGTCCTGGAACCACAGGTCGCCGAGCAGGTTGAGCATCACGGCGGCGCTGTGCTGGCGCGGCTGCACCAGCGGCAGGCCGGTCATGCAGCGCACCTGCAGCTCGAACTGCGAGACATCCATTGCGTTCTGGCTGTAATGGCCGCTGTTGTGCGGGCGCGGGGCGATCTCGTTGACCACCAGGCTGCCGTCGTCGAGCACGAAGAACTCCACGCACAGCACGCCCACGTAGTTCAGGCCGTGGGCCACCGACTCGGCGGCGGCCACGGCTTGAGCGGCCTGCGTTTCAGGCACGTTGCCGGCATGGACTTCGGTCACGGCCAGGATGCCGTCGCGGTGCAGATTGCGCTGCACCGGCAGGTGGACGATGGTGCCGTCGCGGCCGCGCGCCACGATGACCGAGCATTCGTGCACCAGCGGCAGCATTTTTTCGAGCACGCAGTCCACGCGGCCCATCGCGTCCCAGGCCGCAGCCAGTTCGGCGGCCGTGCGTACGCGGGCCTGTCCCTTGCCGTCGTAGCCCATGCGCGTGGTCTTCAGAATGCCGGGCAGCAAATTCGCACCCACGGCCGCGAGCTGCTCGGGCGTGGTGATTTCCGCATAGGGCGCACAGGGCACGCCGCAGCGCACAAAGTGGGCTTTCTCGGCGGCACGGTCCTGGGCAATCGCCACGGCGTCGCCCGCGGGCGAGACTGGCAGCTGGAGCGCCAGGGTGCGCAGCGCGGCCGCGGGCACGTTCTCGAATTCAGTGGTCACGGCCGCGCACAGCTGCGCCAGATCGGCCAGGCCTTGGGGGTCTTCGTAGCCGCTGCGCACATGCGCGTGGCTGACCAGGCCGGCGGGGCTGGTCGGGTCGGCGTCGAGCACGGCCGTGCGGTAGCCCATGGCCTGGGCGGCGTGCACGAACATCTGTCCGAGCTGGCCGCCGCCGAGCACGCCCAGCGTGGCGCCGGGCAAGATGGGCGCAAGGAGCTCGCTCATGGCGCCACCGGCGGCAGGGTCATTGCACGGGCCGCGGCGGTCTGCTCGGCGCGAAAAGCTTCGAGCTTGGCGCGCAGGGCCGGGTCTTCGCTGGCCAGCAAGGCCACGGCAAACAGTGCGGCATTGGCCGCACCGGCCTGACCGATGGCGAAGGTGGCCACGGGGATGCCCTTGGGCATCTGCACGATGGAGTGCAGCGAGTCCACGCCTTGCAGGTGGCGGCTGGCCACGGGAACGCCCAGCACGGGCACCACGGTTTTGGCCGCGATCATGCCCGGCAGGTGGGCTGCCCCGCCCGCGCCGGCAATGATGGCTTTGAGGCCACGGCCCGCCGCCGCCTCGGCATAGGCGAACATATCATCGGGCATACGGTGCGCCGAGACGACCTGCGCTTCATGGGCGATGCCAAATTGCTGGAGAATCTGCACTGCGTGTTGCATGGTGTCCCAGTCGCTGCTGGAGCCCATGACTACGCCGATTTGAATGGGTTTCATGTCAAGTGGGGCGGCCAAGCAGGCGCCCTCCAAAGTGGAACCCGTGATTTTACTTTTCCCTTATCCACCGGCCCGTCAAAGGGCTTCGACCCATGATCGATGTCACTATAGAAAACTTTGAAGCCGAGGTGATCACCGCCTCGATGGCTGTGCCCGTGCTGGTGGACTTCTGGGCTCCCTGGTGCGGTCCGTGCAAGACGCTGGGCCCGCTGCTGGACCAGCTGGAAGTCGCCTACGGCGGCCGTTTCAAGCTGGTCAAGGTCGACTCCGACCAGGAGCAGCAGCTGGCCGGCATGTTCGGCATCCGCTCGGTGCCGACCTGTGTGCTGTTGATGGGCGGCCGGCCGGTGGACGGTTTCATGGGTGCCCAGACCGAAGGCCAGCTGCGCGAATTCCTCGACAAGCACCTGCCTTCCGAAGCCGTGCTGGCGGCCGAGTCCGAAGTCGATGCGGCGCAGCAGCTGCTCGAAGCCGGCGACACCGGTGCCGCCCTGCAGAAGCTGGCCGATGCCGTGGCCGCCGACCCGGGCAATGACGACGCGCGCTTTGACTACCTGCGTCTGCTGATCGCCACGGGCGGCTTCGAAGAAGCCGAAGCCCTGCTGCGCGAGCCGCTCAAGCGCATTCCGCTGGCGCTGCGCTTTGATGCGCTGTCGCGCTGGCTCGACGCCTTGCAGTTTGTCGACACCAACGAGCGCGGCAACTGGCCGCTCGAGGATTTCGACGCGCTGATCGCTGCCAACCGCCGCGATTTCGACGCCCGCTTCGACAAGGCCCGGGTGCTGGTCGCCGAAGGCCAGTGGACCGAAGCCATGGATGAACTGCTGGAAATCATCATGCGCGACAAGACCTGGAACCAGGAC
>Ga0247819_10002234_pt1 | contig 10061 bp, 7 predicted proteins | sample 13C_Xylose_Day6_FD_193428 | JGI IMG/M metagenome (GOLD analysis project Ga0247819, IMG submission 193428) | Soil microbial communities from agricultural site in Penn Yan, New York, United States - 13C_Xylose_Day6 | ecosystem: Environmental > Terrestrial > Soil > Agricultural land | place: USA... | reverse complement strand
GAAGCCGTCGAAAACGCCGTGAAAATCGCCCGTGCCGCCACTGGCCGTGCCGGCGTGATCGCCTTCACCGGCGCTTACCACGGTCGCACCATGATGACCCTGGGCCTGACCGGTAAAGTCGTGCCTTACTCGGCCGGCATGGGCCTGATGCCAGGCGGCGTGTTCCGCGCGCTGTACCCGAACGAACTGCACGGTGTGAGCATCGACGACTCGATCGCTTCCATCGATCGCATCTTCAAGAACGACGCAGAGCCACGTGACATCGCTGCAATCATCATCGAGCCGGTTCAGGGCGAAGGTGGTTTCTACGTCGCGCCTAAAGAATTCATGAAGCGTCTGCGCGCCCTGTGCGACCAGCACGGCATCCTGCTGATCGCTGACGAAGTTCAGACTGGCGCTGGCCGTACCGGTACGTTCTTCGCCATGGAACAGATGGGTGTTGCTGCCGACCTGACCACCTTCGCCAAATCCATCGCTGGCGGCTTCCCGCTGGCTGGTGTGTGTGGCAAGGCCGAATACATGGACGCCATTGCTCCAGGCGGCCTGGGCGGCACCTACGCCGGTAGCCCGATCGCTTGCGCCGCTGCATTGGCAGTGATGGAAGTGTTTGAAGAAGAGCACCTGCTGGATCGTTGCAAAGCGGTCGGCGAGCGTCTGGTCACTGGCCTGAAAGCTATCCAGGCCAAGTACCCGGTCATCGGCGAAGTCCGTGCCCTGGGCGCGATGATCGCGGTCGAGCTGTTCGAAAATGGCGACAGCCACAAGCCGAACGCTGCTGCTGTGGCATCGGTTGTGGCCAAGGCGCGCGACAAGGGCCTGATCCTGCTGTCTTGCGGCACCTACGGCAACGTGCTGCGCGTCCTGGTACCGCTGACTTCGCCGGACGAGCAACTGGACAAAGGTCTGGCGATCATCGAAGAGTGCTTCTCCGAGCTGTGATCACGTAGTGTGACCTGATCGACAAAAAACCCGCTTCGGCGGGTTTTTTTATGCCAACCGAAATGTAACCCGCGCAATAGCGCTGTATCGACAGGCCAGCATTCGCTAAGGTTCAGGCATTGCCAGGGAGAGCTGTATGACAGTCGTCAATTTACCCGCCGTTCCTAGAGTGCTGATTGCCGAGGCTGATCCTTGGTCGCGGGACCTGCTCAAGGAAGTGTTGTTGAACGTGCGCTGCGACGCGCGTCTGGACCTGTGCGCGAATGGCCAGCAGGCGTTGGAACTGCTGGCGCAGAATCCGTATGACCTGGTGATCGTCGACTGGGAATTGCCAGGCGTCGATGGCCTGAATGTGTTGCGCAATGTCCGTCAGCGCAAACGCAACCCGCCATTGCCCTTCATCCTGATGAGCAGTCGCAACGACAGTGCGAGCGTGCGCGAGGCCTTGCCGCTGGCGCCCACCGCGTACCTGACCAAGCCGCTGAACATGGAAAGCCTGACCAATCGATTGCAGGACTTGCTGCTGAGCGCCGGCCAGGAGGTGTCGTGCGAGGTGCCGACATTGGCGCCGGGCATGACCTTGTCGGTGTTTCTGGAGCGTCGGCGTGAACTGGCCGAGGGCGCGCCGTTGATGACTGACGTGCAATTGGCGGTCAAGCGCAGCCTCAACCCCAATGGTCTCGATTTGACGGTGCTGGAAGATGAAATTCGCACCGATCCGCAGATCACTGCGGTGCTCATTGCTGCCGCCAACAGCGCGGCCCAGCACCATGGTGCCGCCGTGCAGACCCTGGCTCAGGCGCTGCATCGACTGGGCACCGGACAAAGCATGAACCTGATTCTGGGGCTGGCGCTCAAGCGCAGTGCCCGGCTCAGCGATCCGTATCTGGCGGACTACGCCGAGCGTTATTGGGACTTGTCGCTGCACACGGCTGAATACGCCCGAACCCTTGCACGTTTGCTCGACCTGGATCAGGCGCGCTGTTATTGCGCCGGAATGCTGCACCGCTTGGGTGACTTGGCGTTGCTGCGTTGCCTACAGGAATGGAAGCAGGCCGGTGGTGAGCTGGACGAGCAGGAAGAGGTCGGCGAAGCACTGGCGGAGTTCGGCGCCGCCTATGGCTCGGCGCTACGCACCCGTTGGCGGCTGCCGCTGGAGCTGCGAGAGTTGATTGCGGCGGTGTACCAGCTCGGTGGCGGGGTTTACTCCCGCGAAGCCTTGGTGATGAACATGGCGGCGCAAATGGCGCGCCTGACCGAGCATGAAGGCATTGAGGAGCTGGCGAAAAGCCGCACGGCGCGCTTGCTCAAGATCGGTTTGCCAGAGTTGATGCGGATGCGCAAAAAATAGGCATACCCCTAAACCCTGTGGGAGCGAGCCTGCTCGCGATAGCGGTTTAACGGCCATCATCGTTGTTGAATGTCAGTCCGTCATCGCGAGCAGGCTCGCTCCTGCAGGGGATGTGTGCCGGGTCTGTCAGCCAGTGACTATCCGGTTCTTGCCGTCGCGTTTGGCCTGATACATCGCCGCGTCCGCTCGGGTAAACAGGTTGTCGATGCACTCGTCTTCGGCGGTCAGGCTGGTCAGCCCCTGGCTGACGGTGATGCCGAATGCCTGGCCGTCGTGGTTGAAGCTCAAGCGCTGGATCTCCCGTTGCAGCCGTTCGGCCACTTGCAGGGCCATCTCTGGCGTACAGCCGGGGAATACCGCCGCGAACTCCTCGCCTCCAATCCGCCCGAACAGATCGCCGCGGCGCAACGCTGCACGGCCGCTATCGGCGATGCGTTGCAGCACGTTGTCGCCTTCCTGGTGGCCGTAGGTGTCGTTGATCACTTTGAAGTCATCGATGTCCAGCATCAGGAACGACAGCGGCGTGCCTTGTTGGCGTGCCAGTTCGAACTCCTGATTGGCACCGTCGAAGAAGTGTCGACGATTACTGCTTTGGGTCAGCGCGTCGGTGGTGGCCAGGCGTTGCAGCTCGGTTTCCATCTGTTTTTTTTCGGTGATGTCTTCCGCAATGCCGACAATGATAAGTGGCTGGCCCGGCTCCGCCTGGCGGTTGATGAAGCATTTGTCGCTGAGCCAGCGCACCTGGCCGGCGGCGTCGATGATCCGGTACTCGCGATCTTCGACGGCCCCCTTGTCCAGTACCTGTGCGAGGCTGCGCTCGGCGTATTCCAGATCGTCGGGGTAGATGCTGTCGCGCCACTGGTTGTAGTCGGACAGCAGCAGATCGGCAGAGCGGCCGAAAATCCGTTCATAGGCGGGGCTGACATACAGCACCTGACGGGTTTCCCAGTTGAAGGCCCAAAGCACAGCGTTGACGCTGACCAGCAGGGTGCTGAACAAGTGTTCGCGTTCGCTCAGGCGTGCCACTTCGCCTTGGGCGTGCATCAGCGCCAACAAGGTTTGTGCAGCCTCGGGCCACTGGGGTGGAGATGGGTTGTTCAGGTTTTTATTAACCATCGGCACAAATCTCAAAGGGCGTGCGCCGCTCAAGGTTCGAAAGCGGCCACAACGAAGCCCGCCAGGATGGCGAAGTGTCTTTGAGAGGGGGGATTTTTGGCGAAGTTCCGAAAGGTGCGCCCCGGAAAAGGGCGCACCGATCAACGGCATCAGGCAGCAGTAGGGCGCAGGGAGTAGGTTTTCAACTGGTCGGCGAAATCACGCAGGGATTGAATCCCGCTGGCTTCGGCTTCGTGTACCCAATCCTTGATGGCGGCCAGCATGTCGTGACCATTTGAGCTGGTCTTGACCCAGATCTGCTGCAACGCCAGGCGTTTCTCGTAAATTACCTTCAGTGCCTGGCTGTGCTCGAGCATGTTCTGGATACGGACGTGGTGCTTTTCATCCAGCAGGCTGGTTTCCCGGGACAGCAAACGCTTGGCGCGGTGGAACTGGTGGCGGACCGAGTGATCGACCTTTTCCAGCTCTTGCTTGACCAGCGGACCGATCACCAATTTGCGGTACTGGGCCATGATCTGGAAGCGGTTGTTGAGGATCGCCATGGCGGTGTCCATGTCCAGGTTGCCCTTGCCTTCAACGCGGTGGGCAATCGGTGCGACCCGCTGGACCTTGGCCAGGCGCAGGAAGCTGAACACTTGAATCCATGCCCAACCCATATCGAACTCCCACTTCTTCACCGACAGCTTGGCCGAGTTAGGGTAGGTGTGATGGTTGTTATGCAGTTCTTCACCGCCAATGAGAATGCCCCAAGGCACCAGATTGGTCGCCGCATCGCGGCATTCGAAGTTGCGGTAGCCGACAGCATGGCCCAGGCCATTGACCACGCCGGCGGCCCACACCGGAATCCACATCATCTGGATCGCCCAGATGGTGATGCCGATGGTGCCGAACAGCAGCAAGTCGATGACGCCCATGATCGCCACGCCCAGCAGCGGGAAGCGGGAATAGAGGTTACGCTCGATCCAGTCTTCGGGGCAGTTCTTGCCATAGATGCGCAGGGTCTCGGGGTTTTCCGCCTCGGCACGGTACAGCTCGGCGCCTTTGCGCAGAACGGTGGACAAACCCTTGACGACCGGGCTGTGCGGGTCATCCTCGGTTTCGCATTTGGCGTGGTGCTTGCGGTGGATAGCGGTCCACTCGCGGGTGTTCTGCGCCGTGGTCAGCCACAGCCAGAAACGGAAGAAATGTTTCAGACCCGCATTCAGCTCCAGCGAGCGGTGGGCTGAATAACGGTGCAGATAGACCGTGACGGCGACAATCGTCACGTGGGTCATCAGCAGGGTGACTGCCACCAGCGACCAGGGCGACAAGCCGAGAAAACCTTCGTACCACATAGGCTATAGGGCCCTCGATAAAGAAAAAAACAGCCGTTGCATTATCACTAAGCCCACAGAGAAAACCAGTCGCGCTTTCAGATAAGAGTGGCTGGATGTGTCTTTAACCTATAATCCCGGCAATTTTGTAGGGACATGGACCGTCGTATGTCTGTCAGCTATCGCGATGCCTTGCGTGCAGCGCTGCTTTACCTGTTGCTTTCCGTGGTCTGGCTGCAGGTGAGTGACTATTTATTGAACAGTTTCTTCGATGACTCAGTCGAGCGGTTGCGGTGGCAACTGATCAACGGTTACGTCTGGGTCGTATTGAGCGCCGGTTTGATCTTTATTGCCCGCGCTCGACTGCTCCGCTGCCTGGGTATCGGCGCCAAACTGCGCGAGCGCAACGAGAATCGCGAACGTCTGCGTCAGGCCGCTGCGGTGTTTGATTGCACCCGCGAAGGCGTCTTGGTCACAAATTGCGACGGAGTGATCGTCCATGTGAACCGCGCGTTCATGGCGATCACCGGCTACTCGAGTGAAGAAGTACTGGGGCAGCGGCCCAGCCTGTTCAAATCCGGTCGTCATCCGGCAGATTTCTATAAAGCGATGTTCGCCACGCTGGGCCGTTCAGGTGAGTGGAGCGGGGAAATCTGGAATCGCCGTAAAAACGGGGAGATCTACCCGCAATGGCAGACCATCCGCGTCATACGTGACGACCAAGGGCAGCGCAGCCATTACGTGGCGGTGTTTTCCGACATCAGTGCGATCAAACACTCCGAACACGAGCTGATGCACCTGGCGCACCACGACCCGCTGACCGATTTGCCCAATCGTTTGCTGTTCACCGACCGCGTCGAGCAAGCCCTGGCGTCGGCGCAGTTGCACAAGCGCGGCTGTGCGCTGCTGATGGTCGATCTGGATCACTTCAAGATGATCAATGACAGCCTCGGGCACACCATCGGTGACCAGTTGCTCAAAGCCGTTGCGCAGCGTTTGAGCGCAATGTTCGGGCCGGGCATCACGCTGGCGCGGCTGGGTGGCGATGAGTTCGCCGTACTGGCCGAAAGCTGTCCGCAATTGGTGCAGGCCGCGGCGCTGGCTCAGCGCATCATCGACGGCCTCAAGGAGCCGTTTACGATCGACGGCCATCAGTTGTTCATCAACACCAGTATTGGTCTCAGCCTGTTTCCCAGCGACGCCTTGAGCACTGAGCAACTGCTGCGCAATGCCGATTCGGCGTTGTTCAAGGCCAAGAGCGCCGGCCGCGATGGTTATGCCCTGTACACCGAGGAGCTGACGGCCCACGCGCGGCAGCGGGTCGAGATTGCGTTCGAGCTGCGCCGCGCCTTGGATCAGCAGGAGTTGCGGGTTTATTACCAGCCGGTTTACGACTTCAAGACCCGTCGTGTGATTGGCGTCGAGGCATTGGTGCGTTGGGAGCATCCGCAGCGCGGACTGGTGTCGCCGGCGGAATTCATTCCGGTGGCCGAGCGAACCGGTTTGATCGCCGAAATCGATGCCTGGGTCATGGGGCAGGCGTGCAGGCAGATGTGCCAGTGGCAAAAGGACGGGGTGGCGCTGTCGTTTGTCGCGGTCAACGTTTCTTCGCGCTTGTTCGCCCGTCGTGAGCTTTACCAGCAGGTGGCGCAGGTGTTGCGCGAAACCGGGCTGGAGCCTTCGTATCTGGAGCTGGAAGTCACGGAAAGCGCGGTGATGGAAGACCCTGAAGTCGCGTTGGAGCAGATGCATCGTTTGCGCGAACTGGGTGTGCGCCTGGCCATTGATGATTTCGGCACCGGCTATTCATCGCTGCTGCGGCTAAAACGTCTGCCGGTGCAGAAGCTGAAAATCGACCAGGGGTTCGTCGCCGGATTGCCAGGGGATGAAGATGACGCGGCCATTTCGCAGGTCATCATCGCCCTGGCCCGGAGCATGGGGATGCAGGTGCATGCAGAAGGTATTGAGCAGGTCGAGCAGGCTGCTTTTTTGCTCGAGCACGATTGCGACCTGGGGCAGGGCTACTGGTTCGGGCGGCCGGTACCGGCAGGGCAATTGGATTGTGATCGGGCTCCAGTCATTCGTTAATCGCTAAATAATCGCAGCCTTCGGCAGCTCCTGCAGGGGAATGTGTACCTCTGTAGGCGCTGCCGAAGGCTGCGATTCTTTTGATCTTGGGGCCAATAGCACTGCGCAAACCCTTGTCCCATCAAATAATCTCCTTTGGTTATATAAACATTCTTAAATAGTCTTTTTAAGAATATCCGCGCCTCTCTACTATTGGTTCCACGCCGCAAGCAGTGCCGCCACTGCCAGGCAACCACACAGTCGAAGGAGCAGCATCATGAGCGCATCTCTACGTAGCGTTGACGGCCAGGACGAAGCAACCATCCTGCGTGAAATCCAGAGCGCCCTGCGCGACCTGCGTTTTGGCGCCGTGGAAATCACCGTGCATAACGCCCAGGTGGTTCAGATCGAGCGTAAGGAAAAATTCCGTTTGCAGCAGCCGGGCAACAAGCCGGGCTGAAGAAGATCGCAGCCTGCGGCAGCTCCTACAGAAGCACGCAATCATCTGTAGGAGCTGCCGAAGGCTGCGATCTTTAAGCGGCAACCCGATTCCAGATATCCATAAGAAAAGCCAACACACCAAGAATTCCAGGAGCTTTCACCATGTCGTCGATTCGCCATTTTGCTTTGGCCGCCCTGGCCAGTGCCCTTTTTGCCGGTACCGCGGTTGCCAAGGATTACGAGCTGTTGAACGTTTCGTACGACCCGACGCGTGAGCTGTATCAGGAATACAACGCCGAGTTCATCAAGTCCTGGCAGAAGGATCACGCTGGCGACACCGTGAAAATCCAGCAGTCCCACGGTGGTTCGGGCAAGCAAGGCCGGGCGGTGATCGATGGCCTGCGTGCCGACGTGGTGACTCTGGCCCTGGCCGGTGACATCGACGAAATCGCCAAGCTCGGCAAGACCCTGCCGGCGGACTGGCAGAAACGTCTGCCGGAAGCGAGCACGCCGTACACTTCGACCATCGTGTTCCTGGTGCGCAAGGGCAACCCGAAAGGCATTAAGGACTGGGGCGATCTGGTCAAGAACGATGTGTCGGTGATCACGCCGAACCCGAAAACTTCCGGCGGTGCACGCTGGAACTTCCTGGCGGCCTGGGCCTATGGCCTGAAAGCCAACGGCGGTGATGAAGCCAAGGCCAAGGAATACGTGCAAACCCTGTTCAAGCACGTACCTGTGCTGGACACCGGTGCTCGCGGTTCGACCATCACTTTCGTCAACAACGGTCAGGGCGACGTGTTGCTGGCTTGGGAAAACGAAGCCTTCCTGGCTTTGAAAGAAGATGGCGGCGCTGACAAGTTCGACATCGTCGTGCCTTCGCTGTCGATCCTCGCCGAGCCACCTGTGGCATTGGTCGACAAAAACGCCGAGAAAAAGGGCAACACCGAGATCGCCGAAGCGTACCTCAAGCACCTGTACAGCCCGGCCGGCCAGGAAATTGCGGCAAAAAACTTCTATCGTCCACGTGACAAAGACGTGGCCGCCAAATACGCCAAGCAGTTCCCGAAACTGGATCTGGTAACCATCGACAAGGACTTTGGCGGCTGGAAAACCGCGCAGCCCAAGTTCTTCAATGACGGTGGTGTATTCGACCAGATCTATCAGGCACAGTAATCTTAAATAGCCATCAACGAGCCCCGGATTCATCTCCGGGGCTTATTGCGTTCTCAACCAAGGACTTTTATGTCGCGTCGTATCTCCCCCGTCATACCCGGCTTCGGGCTGACGCTGGGCTACACCTTGGTGTACCTCAGCCTGATTGTGCTCATACCACTGGCGGCGATGTTTGTGCATGCCGCTCAACTCACCTGGGATCAGTTCTGGGCAATCATCTCGGCGCCACGGGTGCTGGCGGCGTTGAAGCTGAGCTTCGGCACCGCGCTCTATGCCGCGATCATCAACGGCATCATCGGCACGCTGCTGGCCTGGGTGCTGGTGCGCTATACCTTCCCTGGACGCAAAGTCATCGATGCGATGATCGACTTACCCTTCGCATTGCCCACCGCCGTGGCTGGTATCGCGCTGACTGCGCTATACGCGCCCAATGGTTGGGTGGGCCAGTTTGCAGCGGACCTGGGTTTCAAGATCGCGTATACCCCCCTTGGCATCACCCTTGCCCTCACTTTTGTGACACTTCCATTCGTAGTACGTACCGTACAGCCAGTATTGGCCGATATCCCTCGTGAAGTGGAAGAAGCGGCGGCGTGCCTGGGTGCAAAACCGTTACAGGTTTTTCGCCACATTCTGGTACCCGCGCTGTTGCCAGCTTGGCTGACCGGTTTCGCGTTGGCCTTTGCCCGCGGGGTCGGTGAGTATGGTTCGGTGATTTTCATCGCCGGCAACATGCCGATGAAAACCGAGATCCTGCCGCTGCTGATCATGGTCAAACTCGACCAGTACGATTACACCGGCGCCACGTCCATTGGTGTACTGATGCTGGTGGTTTCCTTCGTCCTGTTGCTGCTGATCAACTTGCTGCAGCGGCGCATCGAAACCCCATAAGGAGGCGCAGAAATGTCCCAATCGTCTATTGCTGCTGCTTCCTCGAACGCCGCCCGCCGTGGCAGTGCTTCATCGCGGCGAATCCTGATCGGCCTTGGCTGGCTGGTGTTCGCTCTGTTCCTGTTGCTGCCGCTGGTGATCGTGGTGTCTCAGGGCCTAAAGCTCGGAATCGGTGCGTTCTTCACCGCCATCTTCGAACCCGACGCACTGTCGGCGCTGAAGCTCACGGTGATCGCCGTGCTGATTTCGGTGCCGCTGAACCTGGTGTTCGGCGTCAGCGCTGCGTGGTGCGTGAGCAAGTACTCGTTCCGCGGCAAGAGCATGCTGGTGACCCTGATCGACCTGCCATTTTCGGTGTCGCCGGTGATCGCCGGTCTGGTCTATGTGCTGATGTTCGGCGCCCAGGGCCTGTTCGGGCCGTGGCTGCAGGATCACGACATTCAGATCGTCTTCGCCCTGCCAGGCATTGTGCTGGCGACGATTTTTGTCACCGTGCCGTTCGTGGCGCGTGAATTGATCCCGTTGATGCAGGAACAAGGCACCCAGGAAGAAGAGGCCGCGCGCCTGCTCGGCGCCAATGGCTGGCAGATGTTCTGGCACGTCACCGTACCCAACATCAAATGGGGCCTGATCTACGGCGTGGTGCTGTGTACTGCGCGGGCCATGGGAGAATTCGGTGCGGTGTCGGTGGTGTCCGGGCACATTCGCGGGGTGACCAACACCTTGCCGCTGCACGTCGAGATCCTCTACAACGAATACAACCACGTGGC
>Ga0247819_10002233_pt1 | contig 10062 bp, 9 predicted proteins | sample 13C_Xylose_Day6_FD_193428 | JGI IMG/M metagenome (GOLD analysis project Ga0247819, IMG submission 193428) | Soil microbial communities from agricultural site in Penn Yan, New York, United States - 13C_Xylose_Day6 | ecosystem: Environmental > Terrestrial > Soil > Agricultural land | place: USA... | reverse complement strand
GTGCAGGCCGGCGACCTGCTGACCACCAGCGGCGTCGACGGGGTCTATCCGCCCGGCCTGCCGGTGGCCAAGGTGGAGAAGGTGGAGCGCCGCGTCGATTCGACCTTTGCCCGCATCTTCTGCAAGCCGCAGGCCCTGACCGACGGCGCCCGCCACGTGATGGTGCTGGCGCCGATCTCGGCGCAGATCCCGGCCCGGCCGGCGCCGGAAGACCCGGTCGCCGCGGCGAAAGCTGCCAAGGCGCGTAAATGAGGACGCTGAGCGGCGCCGGGCCGTCCCAAGCCGTGAGGGCCCCCTCGGGGGGCAGCGCAGGCGCGCAGCGTCAAGCGTGGGGGCCATTCTTATGATCATGCGCCCCGGGCAGCAGTTGCTGCTGCCGGCCAATCCGGTATTCATCTGGCTCAGCCTGCTGCTGGCCATGGTCACCAACATGCTGCCGCTCGGCCGCACGCCCTGGATGCCCGACCTGCTGGCCCTGGTGCTGGTGTTCTGGACCGTGCACCAGCCGCTGCGCGTGAGCATAGGCGCCGCCTTCGTGTTCGGCCTGGCGATGGACGTGCACCAGGCCGCCCTGCTGGGCCAGCACGCCCTGGCCTACACCACGCTGAGCTTCTTCGCGATCACCATCCACCGCCGGCTGCTGTGGTTCACGGTGCCGTCGCAGGCGGTGCAGGTGTTCCCGCTGTTCGTGGCGGCCCACGCGATCCAGCTGGCGATCAGGATGATGGCCGGCGGCACCTTCCCCGGCTGGACCATCCTGCTGGCGCCGGTGCTCGAAGGCCTGCTGTGGCCGGTGGTCAGCGTGTTCCTGCTGGCGCCGCAGCGTCGCGCCCCCGATCCGGATGAAAATAGGCCGCTGTGATATGGCCCCCACGCTTGTCACTTCGTGTACTGCGCTGCCCCCCAAGGGGGCCCTCGCGCCTTGGGGCGGCCCGGCGGCGCTCAACTGACCCTCGACATGACTGAGCTGCGCAACGTCGAAGTCGATCTGTCGCGCTTTCGCGTGCGCATCTTCGCGGCGTCGATGGCCGTGGTGGTGGCGTTCTCGCTGCTGGCCGCGCGGCTGGTCTACCTGCAGGTGTGGCGCCACGCCGACCTGAGCGAGCAGGCCGAAAGCAACCGCACGGCGATCGTTCCGATCGTTCCCAACCGCGGCCTGATCCTGGACCGCAACGGCGTGGTGGTGGCCAGCAACTACTCGGCCTACACGCTGGAGATCATGCCCTCGCGCCTGAGCGCCCCGCTGGACAGGACGATCGACGAGCTGTCCAGGGTCATCGACATCCAGCCGCGCGACAAGCGGCGCTTCCGCAAGCTGCTGGAAGAATCCAAGAACTTCGAATCGCTGCCGATCCGCACCAAGCTGACCGACGAGGAAGTCGCGCGCTTCGCGGCGCAGCGCTTCCGCTTCCCCGGCGTGGACATCAAGGCCCGCCTGTTCCGCAACTATCCCTTCGGCGAACTGGCCAGCCACGTGATCGGCTATATCGGCCGCGTCAACCAGACCGAGAAGAAGGCGATGGAGGACTGGGACGAGGACCGCATCGCCAACTACCGCGGCACCGAATACATAGGCAAGCTCGGCATCGAGCAGAGCTACGAGGAGCAGCTGCACGGCATCACCGGCGTCGAGCAGGTCGAGACCTCGGCCGGCGGCCACGCCGTGCGCAAGCTCGCGACCAACCCCGCCACCCCCGGCAACACGGTGCAGATGTCGATCGACATCAAGCTGCAGAAGCTGGTGGAGGACCTGTACGGCGACCGCCGCGGCGCGATGGTGGCGCTGGACCCCAAGACCGGCGAGATCCTGGCTTTCGTCAGCAAGCCGACCTTCGACCCCAACCTGTTCGTCGAAGGCATCGACTCGGAAAACTGGCAGGCGCTGAACGAGTCGATCGACAAGCCGCTGCTGAACCGGGCGCTGCGCGGCACCTATCCGCCCGGCTCCACCTACAAGCCGTTCATGGCGCTGGCGGCGCTGGAAACCGGCCGGCGCACGCCGCAGCAGGCGATCTCTGACCCGGGCTATTTCATGTTCGGCGGCCACCGGTTCCGCGACGACAAGGAAGGCGGCCACGGCACCGTGGACATGTACAAGTCCATCGTGCAATCGTGCGACACCTACTACTACATCCTGGCCAACGACCTGGGCGTGGACCTGATGCACGACCAGCTGCAGCGCTTCGGCTTCGGCGAGATCACCGGCATCGACATCCAGGGCGAAGCGCGGGGCCTGCTGCCGTCCACCAAGTGGAAGCGCAATGCCTACCGCAAGCCCGAACAGCAGAAGTGGTACGCCGGCGAAACCATCTCGCTGGGCATCGGCCAGGGCTACAACAACTTCACCATCCTGCAGATCGCCTCGGCCACGGGGACGCTGGCCAACAACGGCGTCAAGATGAAGCCGCACCTGGTGCGCCAGGTGACCGACATCGTCACCCGCGCCCCGACGAACGCCGTGCACGAAAGCATGGGCGAGCGCATCGCCAAGCCCGAGAACATCGACGTGATCAAGAAGGCGCTGGTCGGCGTGAACATCGAGGGCACCTCGGCTTCGGCCTTCCGCGGCGCGCCCTACACCAGCGGCGGCAAGACCGGCACGGCGCAGGTGATCACGATCGCCCAGGGCCAGAAGTACAACGCCTCGCAGATGGACGAGCGGCATCGCGACCACGCGCTGTACATGGCCTACGCCCCGGCCGAAGACCCGAAGATCGCGCTGGCGATGATCGTGGAGAACGTGGGCTTCGGCGCGCAGAACGCCGCGCCGATCGCTCGCCGCGCCTTCGACTATTACCTGATGGGCCTGTACCCGAGCGAGGAAGACATGGCCGCGGTGCGCAAGGGCCAGGCCACCACGCCTATCGGCAAGCAGCGCAAGGCGGCCGATATCCCGTGGCCAACAGGCGGCAACGGCACCATGATCCCCGCCGATGCGCCAGCCTCGGCGGCCCCGGCAACGCCGGCCGCTCCCGCCGCGTCAGGGCCGGTGGCACCCGCTTCCGCGCCGCCCGCACCCGTGGCGGCGCGACCCGCTTCGGCGCCGCTGGCGCCTGTGGCGGCGCGACCCGCTTCGGCTGCCGTGCGTACCGCCGCGCCCTAGCCGCGCGGCCGCCGTCAGAACCTGTCGTATCGGCCGGCCCGGCGCTGGATCCCGCCGCCCACCGGCAGGAAGCGCAGCACCCGCGCCAGGCCGTCGCGCCCGCTGGCGGCGCGGCCCACCAGCGCCGTGCCGGCCATCAGGCCGAGCGTGCGCACCACCAATGAAGGATGGCGGCGTGTCGCCAGCCAGGCGGCCATGCCCAGCCCCAGGACCATCCAGTGCTCGCCGGGCACGCCCTCGCGGGCCTCGTCGTATTGCTTGATCTTCTGCAGCATCGAATCGCTCATGCGCTGTCCTCTCGGCGGGTGAACTGTTGTCACGCCATCGTAAGAACGGCGCTGGTCCGCGGCCGTAGGAGGCCGCCGCAACCGCGGCGCCGGCCGCGCGCCTTCAGCGCGGCAGGGCGCGCACCAGGCGGTGGATCGCGGCGACCAGTTCGTGCGGGTTGAGCGGCTTGCCCAGGTGGGCGTCGAAGCCCGCCTCCAGCGCCTTGGCCTTGTCCTCGGGACGCGAGAACGCGGTCAGCGCGATGGCCGGCAAGCGGCGATCGCTGCCCGGCGGCGCCATCAGCCGGATCTGGCGTATCAGCTCGTAGCCGTCGCGCCCGGGCAGCCCGACGTCGCTCACCAGCACGTCCGGCCAGGCCTGGCGGGCGGCCTGCACGCCGGTGTCGTAATCGACCGCCAGCCGCACGCGCGCGCCGCGGTCGGCCAGCACCACCGACAGCATTTCGCTGGCGTCGCTGTTGTCTTCCACCACCAGCACGTCCAGGCCGTGGATCGCGCTCAGGTCCTCGTCCGGGTACTCGCTGTCCGGCGGCATCGAATGCGGGCCTTCGTCGTCGGCTTGGGCCGGCTGCGCCGCCGGCAGCTGCACGCGCATCAGCGTGCCCTGGTCCGGCCCCGCGCTCTGCGCCTCCACTTCGCCACCGTGCAGCTCCACCAGGTGCTTGACGATCGACAGGCCCAGCCCCAGCCCGCCGTGCAGGCGGTTGCCCGGCGAGTCGCTCTGGCTGAAGCGGTCGAACAGCTGGCCGATGAATTCGGGGCGTATGCCCTGGCCGTGGTCCTGCACGCTCAGCGTCAGCCAGTCGCCGTCGCAGGCCAGCTTGACGCCGATGCGGCCACCGTCCCTGGAGAACTTGATGGCGTTGGTCATCAGGTTCCAGAAGATCTGCTGGAAACGCGCCGGGTCGATCCAGGCGCGGCAGGTCGATTGCGCCAGGTCCTGTTCGACCACCAGGTGCTTGTCGTCTATCGAGGCGCGCAGCGACCCGATGGAGCTGACGATCAGCTCGGCCGGGTCGGTGGACTCGCGTTCCAGCCGCAGCTTGCCCGAGCTGATGCGCGAGACGTCCAGGATGTCCGAGATGATGCGCACCTGCGTGCGCACGTTGCGATCGATGGCGTCCAGGCCCTTGAGCAGCTCCGGCGAGCCGCCGCGGCGATTCAGGATGTGGACCCAGCCGACGATGGCGTTGAGCGGCGTGCGCAGCTCGTGCGAGAGCACCGCGATGAAATCGTCCTTGGTGCGGCTGTGGTGCTCGGCCGTGGCGCGCGCGGCCTGTTCGCGCTCCAGCAGGTCCTGGCGCCGCTGCGCCAGCTGCATGCGCTCGGAGGCGTCCAGCGCGATGCCGATGCGCACGCCGGGCTCCACGTGCGCCGACAGGCTCCATTCCAGGAACAACAGCGTGCCGTCCGGGCGCGTCAGCGGAAACTCGCCCTGCCAAGACGCAGCCGCGTCGGCCAGGCCCTCGGTCTTCTCGCGCACGAAAGCCGACCAGCTGGCGGGCGCCAGTTCGCTGATCGACATGCCGATCAGGGCCTCGCGCGGGCGTCCCAGCATCCGCGCCAGCGCCGGATTGACGTCGGCGAAGCGTCCGTGCGCGTTGATCAGCGCCATGCCGCTCTGGGCCTGGTTGTAGATGGCGCGAAAGCGCGCCTCGCTCCGGCGCAGCTGGTCCTCGGCCATGCGCGCGCGGATCAGCGCCTGCAGGGTGGCAATAAGCACCGCCGGCTCCACCGGCCGCACCAGGTAGGCATCGGCGCCGGCGTCCAGCCCGGCGACCTTGTCTTCGCTTTTCACGTAGGCTGCCGACAGGTGCATCACCGGCATCAGCGCGGTGTCGGGGCGCGCGCGGATGATGCGGCAGACCTCGAAGCCGTCGACGTCGGGCAGGTGCACGTCCAGCACCACGGCCGAAACCTCCGGCGCCAGCGCGATCGCCTCGGCGCCGGTGGCGGCCTCCTGCGTCTTGAATCCGGCGCCGCGCAGGATGCGCGCCGTGGCATAGCGCGTGGCCGGGTCGTCATCGACCACCAGCACCGTGTGGCTCTGGCGGTCGATGGTGGCGTTCACCAGGTCGCTATCAAGCACCCCCGGCTCCTTGCGCCGCCTTGACGTCGTAGCCCTTGAGCTCCACCGGGATGCGTACCGAGAACACCGAGCCTTTGCCCAGGGCGCTCTCGAATTCGACGACGCCGCCCAGCAGGCCGGCCAGCCGCTTGCTCAGGGACAGGCCCAGGCCGGTGCCGCGCAGGCGCTTCTGGATCGGCGAGTCCAACTGGGAAAAGTCCTGGAACATCGCATGATGATATTCCGGCGCGATGCCGATCCCGGTATCGGCCACGGCGAAGGTCACGAAACCCTCGCCGGAGACGCGGGCCGAAACCCGGACCTCGCCCTTCTGCGTGAACTTGAGCGCGTTGGAGATGAAGTTGCGCAGGATCTGCGACAGCTTGCGGTCGTCCGTGAACAGCTTGGGGATGCCCACCGGCTCCTCGAACACCAGGGTGACGTCCGCATTGGTGAGCACCGGCTTGAACATGCCGCGCAGCGCGGAGAAAAGATCCACCATCTCGAACCAGGCCGGCGAGATCTCGACGCGGCCGGCCTCGACCTTGGCGAAGTCCAGCAGGTCGTCCACCATCTCCGCGAATTCCGCGGCATTGGACTGGATGAAGCCGACCTGCTTTTCCTGGTCGGGCGTGAGCGGGCCGTCCATGCGGTCCATCAGCAGGCGCGCAATGCTGCGGATGGCGTTGATCGGCGTGCGGAATTCGTGGCTCATGTAGGCCAGGAACCGGCTCTTGAGCTCGGTGGCTTCCTTCAACTGCTGGGCCTGCGCATCGAGCTCGGCATAGAGCGCGACGACGCCGCGATTGGTTTCGTCGATCTCGGCGCGCAGCGCTTCGATTTCGCGCCGGCTGGCGGAAAGCGCTTCCTGGAGGTCAGGCGTTGGGGCGGCCGTCATCGTCATTCCTTGCGCCGCAGCACGACCACCGTGGCATCGTCGCGGCCGCGGCAATGGTCGCGCATGAGGATGGCAGCGACCAGGGTCGGGTCGCGCCCCAGCACCGGCAGCAGCAAACGGGGCGTCCAGCGCGTCTCGATGCCGTCGCTGTGGATCACCACCAGGGCGTGCGGCGGCCACGCGGCCGCGACCTCTTCCACGCGCCGCATCTGCACGCCGACGGTGCCGTGCTGGGTGAGCATGGAGCGATCATGCGCCCCTGATATCACCCGCGCAACCACGTTGCCGGCGCCGGCGCCGCGCAGGGCCGCCTCGGCGGCATCCAGCCTCATGCTGCAGACCGCGGCGCCGCGCGTGGTTCGCAACGCGCCATGCGCTCGCTCCAACCCTGTCTTCAGGTCGATGAAGGGTTCGTCCTCGAACTCCTGCATCGCGGCCTGCGACGCCTTGGCCGCGTCGGGCCCGTGACCCAGCCCGTCGGCGACCGTGACCGCCGCGCGCCCGCCGTCCAGGCAGGCGGCCCAGGCGTCACCGCAGGCGGTCTCGCCCGGCGCCGGCAGACACAGGCCCGCCACCTCGATGGCCTGGCCGCGGCCCGGCCGCGGCGCCCCGTTCTTGCGCACACGCGCGACCGCCACCGTGCCCTCGGGCACCGATGAATGGATGTCGAAGTCCTGCGACAGGCGCTTGACCGCGCCCAGGCCGGTGCCGGGCGTGCCGCCGGTGGAAAAGCCATCGCCCATGCACTGCGCCAGGTTGGCCACGCCGGGGCCCTCGTCGATCGAGACCAGTTCGATCTCGCCTGCCGCAGGCTGGGCCGCCACCAGCAGTCGGCCCTGCCGCGCGTGGCGCAGCAGGTTGGAGGCGAGCTCGGTCACCACCAGCGCCAGCCGGCCGGAATCGACCTCGTCCCAGCCCATGCCATCGGCCAGGCTGCAGGCGTGCCGCCGCGCCTCGCCGATGCGGCTGGCGTCGCCGATCGGGAAAGCCCGGTGGACCGGGCCCGCGATCATTTCCATTTGGTGATGCTCACGCGCGTGCCCTGCCCGGGGGCGGACTCGATGTCGAACTCGTTGACCAGCCGCTTGCTGCCCGGCAGGCCCAGACCCATACCGCCGCCGCTGGTCCAGCCGTCGGTGAGCGCCTGCTTGATGTCGGCGATGCCGGGGCCCTGGTCCTCGAAATGCAAGCGCAGGCCGACGCGGCCGCCCTGCTCCAGCGTTTCCCAGCGCATCTGCCCGCCCTTGCCGTGCACCAGCGTGTTGCGGGAAAGCTCGCTGGCCGCGGTGATCATCTTGGTCTGGTCGACCAGCGAGAACTTCATCTGCTGCGTCAGCGCACGCACCGTCTGCCGGCTGACGACGATGTGCTCCTCCGACAGCAATGGCTGGGTACCGGTGGCATCAACGGGCAAAACCGGCCTCCGTGCGCGCACGCTGCAGCAGCGCCATGCCTTTTTCGACGTTGAGGGCGGTGCGAACGCCCTCCAGCGACAAGCCGAGTTCGACCAGCGTGATCGCCACGGCCGGCTGCATGCCGACCACCACGGTGGTGGCGTCCAGGATGCGGGCGATGCCCGAGATGCTGGCCAGCATGCGGCCGACGAACGAATCGACGATCTCCAGCGCGGAGATGTCGATCAGCACGCCCTTGGCGCCGGTCTTGGCGATCCTGGCGGACAGGTCGTCCTGCAACGCCAGCGCAGTCTGGTCCATCATGTCGACCTGGATGGTGACCAGCAGCGCATCGCCCATGCGCAGGATTGGTATACGGTCCATGCGGCCTACTTGCTGTCGCGGGCGATGCGAAAGCCGGTGCGCTGCAGTGCCAGCGACAGTGCATCGGCCAGGGTGGCCTTGGAGGTCACGCCCTGCAGGTCGATGCCCAGGTGCACGATGGTCTGCGCGATCTGCGGGCGGATGCCGCTGATGATGCAGTCCGCGCCCATCAGGCGGATCGCGCTCACGGTCTTGAGCAGGTGTTGCGCCACCAGCGTATCCACGGTGGGCACGCCGGTGATGTCGATGATCGCCAGGCTGGATTCGGTCGCCACGATCGCCTGCAGCAGCGTCTCCATCACGATCTGGGTGCGGCTGCTGTCCAGCGTGCCGATCATCGGCACGGCCAGCACGCCTTCCCACAGCTTGATCACCGGTGTCGAGAGTTCCAGCAGTTCCTGCTGCTGGCGCCGGATGACGTCCTCGCGGCTGTGCTGGTAGGCGGTGACCGTGCGCTGCGCCATCTTGTCCACCAGCGTGGACACGGCCCACAGCGCTTGCGGCAAGGCGGCCGGGTCGGTGACGCGGCGCGGCAGCAGGTCGAACAACGGCTTCTTGAATGCCAATACGAACGAGCTGGTGTCGCCGGCCGTCTGGCCCTGCGCCACCCGCGAGCGCGACAGCGATTCCAGCGCCTGGCGCAGGCCGCTCCACTGCGGCGCGTCGAAATCGGCCGGATCGCCACCGGCGTGCAAGGCTGCGCGCAGCAGGCCGACGATCTCGCGGGCTTCGCCCTCGAGCGCGCGCCTCGCTCCCGGATCGGCGCTGCGCACTTCGGCCACCCATTGCTCGACGATGGTGGCTTCCTCGGCGCTGAGCGCGGCCAGGACTGCGTCGTATTGCTTGTTCATCAGTTTTTTTTCCTCGACGTTGGAGATGGCCGACGGCGACATTGCCGAACCCAGCGGTTGCCAAGCGTTGCATTCTAGGGCTGCGGCCGGGTTTCACCCAGAGGAAACTAGGGCGCTTCCAGCCCGAACGGGCCACTTTGTAGGACCGTTCCTACTTGAAAAGGTATGCATGAAGACTAAAGCCGCAATCGCCTGGCAAGCCGGCCAGCCCCTGGTCATCGAAACGGTCGATCTGCAGGGGCCGCGGGCAGGCGAGGTGCTGATGGAAATCCGCGCCACCGGCATCTGCCACACCGACGATTTCACGCTCTCCGGCGCCGACCCGGAAGGCCTCTTCCCGGCCATCCTGGGCCACGAGGGCGCAGGCGTGGTGGTGGAGGTCGGCGCCGGCGTCACCAGCCTGAAGCCGGGCGACCACGTGATCCCGCTCTACACGCCCGAGTGCCGCCAGTGCAAGTTCTGCCTCTCGCGCAAGACCAACCTGTGCCAGGCCATCCGCGGCACGCAGGGCCGCGGCCTGATGCCGGATGCGACCAGCCGCTTCAGCCTGCAGGGCCAGCCGATCTTCCACTACATGGGCACCTCCACCTTCAGCAACTACACGGTGGCGCCCGAGATCGCACTGGCGAAGATCCGCGAGGACGCGCCGTTCGACAAGGTCTGCTACATCGGCTGCGGCGTCACCACCGGCATCGGCGCGGTGCTGTTCACGGCCAAGGTCGAGGCCGGCGCCAACGTCGCGGTGTTCGGCCTGGGCGGCATCGGGCTGAACGTGATCCAGGGCGCGAAGATGGTCGGCGCGGGCAAGATCATCGGCATCGACATCAACCCGGCGCGCAAGGAGATGGCGCGGCGCTTCGGCATGACCGATTTCATCAATCCGAAGGACGTGCCCAACGTGGTCGATGCGATCGTGCAGTTGACCGACGGCGGCGCCGACTACAGCTTCGAGTGCATAGGCAACACCCAGGTGATGCGCCAGGCGCTGGAGTGCACGCACAAGGGCTGGGGCCGCAGCGTCATCATCGGCGTCGCGCCGGCCGGCGCCGAGATCAGCACTCGGCCGTTCCAGCTGGT
>Ga0247819_10002232_pt1 | contig 10063 bp, 7 predicted proteins | sample 13C_Xylose_Day6_FD_193428 | JGI IMG/M metagenome (GOLD analysis project Ga0247819, IMG submission 193428) | Soil microbial communities from agricultural site in Penn Yan, New York, United States - 13C_Xylose_Day6 | ecosystem: Environmental > Terrestrial > Soil > Agricultural land | place: USA... | reverse complement strand
CGCTTGAGGATCTGTTCAGCACCCTTGACAGCCAACGCGGCAACATCGTCGCGCAGCGAGTCACGAGCGCGCTGGACTTCCTGCGCGGCATCCTGAGCGGCTTGAGCCACGATACGGGCGCGTTCAGCTTCCGCTTCACGGCGGGCTTGCTCGATCAGGGAGGCGGCTTGCTTTTCGGCCTCGATGATGCGGGCGTGGTTTTCGGACTTGGCAGAAGCCTCGATCAGACTGACACGCGCCTGGGCTTGAGCCAAATCGGCCTTGCCCTTCTCGGCGGCGGCAAGGCCGTCGGCGATTTTTTGGCGGCGCTCGTCCATCGCCTTCGTCAGAGGAGGCCACACGAATTTCATCGTGAACCAGCCCAGAACGAAGAACACGAGCATCTGGAAAATGATCGTCGCGTTCAGATTCACGGTCGTTCCTTTAACACCTTGCGGCTCCGACCGCACCCGGAAAGGGGCGTCACGGAGCACTCGATACTTTGCTGGCCGGCGACGGGGCTGTTGCCCACATCGCCGCCAACGTCATGACCCGCCTATTCGCCGGCGGGCGCTGCCTTAACCGACGAACGGGTTGGCGAAGGCGAACAGCATGGCAATACCCACGCCGATCAGGAATGCCGCGTCGATCAGGCCGGCCAGCAGGAACATCTTCGTTTGCAGAGCGTTCATCAGCTCAGGCTGACGAGCCGAAGCTTCCAGATACTTGCCGCCCATCAATGCGATGCCGATGCAAGCGCCGATAGCACCCAAACCGATGATGAGACCGCAAGCGAGGGCAACGAAAGCGACGTTGGTCATGACAACTCCTTGGTTAGAAATCTGAAGTCAAAAATTGAAAATAAGGGGTACAGCTCAATGCAAGATAATCTTGCTATCCCACGCTGGCCGGGTGGCCAGCGCAAGAAATTCGGGGGATCAGTGGCCTTCGTGTGCCTGGCCGAGATAAACCAGCGTCAGCATCATGAAGATGAAGGCCTGCAGAAGGACGATCAGGATGTGGAAGATCGCCCAGATGGAGCCGGCCAGGATGTGGCCGATTCCCAAGCCGATGCTGGCGCCGTTAAAGCCGGTCCAGGCGCCGCCCAGCAGGGCGATCAGCATGAAAATCAGTTCGCCGGCGAACATGTTGCCGAACAACCGCATGCCCAGCGACACGGACTTGGCGGCGTATTCGATCAGGTTCAGCAGCAGGTTGAACGGGGCCAGCACAACGGCGCCCAGGCCATGCGCATGGAACGGCGCGGTGAACAGTTCTTTGACGAAGCCGCCCGGGTGCTTGATCTTGATGCCGTAATAGAACATCAGCAGCAGCACGCCCAGCGACATGCCCATCGGCACGTTCAGGTCGGCCGTCGGCAGAATGCGGTGGTAATAGAGGGGATCGCCGTGCTCGGCACCCAGGCCGGTCAGGCGCCAGATGGAGGGCAACAGGTCAACCGGCAGCAAGTCCAGCGCGTTCATCAGGATGATCCAGAGGAACACGGTGAGCGCCAGCGGGGCGATGAAAAGACGGCTTTTGGCGTTGTGGACGATGCCCTTGGCCTGGTCGTCGACCATGTCGACGATCATTTCCACGAAAGCCTGGAAGCGGGTCGGCACGCCACTGGTGGCGCGGCGAGCAGCGCGCCACAGAAAGAAAATGACGATCAGACCCATCAGGCCGGACCAGAACAACGAGTCGTAATTGATGATGTCGAACTGAGCAATTGCGCTCTGTTTTTCACCGGTATTGTTCAGATGCACCAAGTGATGCTGAATATACGCGGACTGAGGCGACACGTCGCTGGCAGCAGCCATTTGAATCCTACCCTATTTGCTGTATGCCCGAACCCTTGCGAGTCGGACGATTCCACGATCACGTTTGCCGCTACTTACTGCTCGGCGCTAAGACAACTTGCGGAACATCAAGAGCAAGAGATAACCCTTCAATGTGAGTATCAGACCCAGCAATGCGGCAGGCCAAACCAGACTGTCCTGTGCCACACGCGAAAGCATCCACAACAGCAATGCGGTTGCGAACAACTTGATCAACTCACCAGAGAGAAAGGTAAAGGGATTGGCTTTACCGGCCCGAACACTGACAGCCAGGCGCAATGCAAACAATGCATTGGGTATGAAATACGCTCCCGCCCCCGCCAGCGCCGACCAACCAGCCGCCGCCCCTCCGACAACTCCCGCAATTACCGCTGCTGCGAGCCCCATGGCGCCTTGCGCCGCCAGTGCCAACAGGAGACCGCGGCTTGCCTGAGCATTCAGCGCCACGCGATCCGCGTCGCTTAGAACCAGGACCTTGATGTCGTCATCGAGGATGCCATCACTATTGATGCCACCACCGCCAACTCCACCCTCTTTACCGCCCTGGCCCGACAACCCTCGTTGCTGTGCACCTTGCGCTGTGTCTCGTAATGAGTCCCGCACCGTGCTTTGCATCGAGTTTTGCATTGGCTCATGCATCAAACACCCCGCTACTTCTTGCCCCTGTCAGAACCGGCTTAGCCTGCACAAAAGTAGTGTCTTTCAACTACTTTTACCTACCCGGCCGCCACGTGTTCTTATCCCGCAAGCGTCAAACCCGCAGAGTATAGCTTGAATCTTTTTGCCCAAGCAAATGAACTTTCGGGAGTTTGTAAGGTGCGCGCAACGCCCCGCCGCCAATCGAAATTAGGGACGCGAACCGGGGCTGGCCGCACGCTGCGCAAGCCTTGCGCAGCGCGGCGGCGGCACGAAAAAGCGGCCCTTCGATGAAGGGCCGCTTTTGGTTCCGGTGGGCGGTGCTAACCCACGCCGAAGATCAGTCTTCCTTGACGGGCGGCGGGGCCCACAGGCCGTCCAGCGCCGTGTCCTGCGGCCAATACAGACGCATGCTCAACAGGAACTTGCCGTCGGCGGCCGGCGTGCTGACCCAGTTCGAACGCTTCCTGTCACCCGGATCCCGGCGCTGGATGTAGATGTCCAGCGAACCATCGTCGTTGTACTTCAGGTCGTCGGTGCTGCGCAGCGCGTAGCGGTTGGCGGGGTTTTCAGCAAAGCCATGCTTGTCGTTATAGACATGCAACGACCAGAACGCATTGGCCGGCGGCAGTTGGCCCTTGTCGAAATGCAGCACGTAGTCTTCATTCGAATCGAGCTGGCGGCCCTTGGAGTCCGACATGGTCACCGGATACAGCACGTCTTCCGGCGTGGGCGCGCCCAAGCCCGCATAGGCAATCGCGGCGCGGCGCGAATAGTCGGTGCCATAGGTGCCGATGCCCGACAGCACGGTATTCCAGTTATTGATCGGCGTGCCCAGGCGCGACACTCCATCCGCAATGCGGCGGCCCGCCATCGGCTGCGCGTCGGCCAGCGCCTGCTGCACGGCCGGGCTCAGGCGTCCGTACGAGAACGGTTGACGGCTATCCAGGCCGATGCGACGCATGCGGTCAAGAATCGGCGTGTCGTTGGCGTGCGGCGGGTTGTTGCGCATCACATCAAAGAACAGCGTGAAGAACGAGGCCGCGTCCATGCTGGCGGCTTGTTCGGCCGGCGTGCCGTCGGGCACCGTCACCGGCATCGGCATGGGCAAGCCGCTGCCGATGGGCGCCGAGCCCACGCGCGAGCCGGTTTGCGGATACGCGTTGCCGGCGTTGCGGTTGCGCGATGACGGGGTCGCGGCCATCGGCGCCATCATCGGCGATGCCGTCATGCCTGCCTGGATCTGATTGACGGCGGCATAGTCCTGCGGGCCCTTGGCCTGCGTCCAGCCGATCAGCCAACCCGTGGAGGTAGGGCTGTGGATGACGTCGACACCGGCGGGCACGCTGCCCTGCCAGTTGGGGCCGACGATGGCGAACGACTGCGCGCCGGATCCGTTGGTGCGCGTGCCGCGCGAGGCGAACACGTCGCTCCACATATCCAGCGCCGACAGCACCGAATAGCGGCCGCCGGTATCAGGCAGGTTCACGATCAAGGGCGCTTGCGACACGTCGAACCACAGGCTGGAATACAGCGCGTCGGCGCTGGGCCAGGGGGTATCGGCGGCGCGCGGATCCGGGAAAGCGGTCTTGTGGCCGAACTGGTTGACCGGCGCGCGGCCATCCAGAGGCGTCTGCACGGCGGTGGCCTTGCGGCGCGCCAGTTCCATCAGCACCATCGGATAGGCGTAGACGTAGGCGTCGATCGCCGTGTCGCGCAGTTCCTGTTCGCTCATTTGCGGGGCGGGCGCGGACGACGCCGGATACGGCGTTTCAGAGACCAGCCGCAGCGTGGACTGCGGCGCTTGAGCCTGGGTGGCGGTCATGGCGCAGGCGCTCAAGGCACCGGCAAGCACCGCGGTGGACCACCGGCGGCGAGCAATAAATGTACGCATGCAAGGCTCCTTCTTGATTTTGTTTGCTAGCGAGCCGCCGCGCGGGACTTGCCAGTGGGGCAAGCCGCTCTGGCGCGGCACCTCTTGATGACGCTTAACCAGCATAGGGAAGAAGCCTGCAACAAGGTGCTGCCCAGACGTTTCAAGGCGCAACGGCCGTGCAACACCCTCGCGCCCATGAAAAAGCGCGCCGGAGTCGGCGCGCTGGGCTTTCTGCGACAGATCCGCAAGCGTTTTGCGGCAGTAACAAGCCTTAACGGTGTTTGAAGTCCGGTTTGCGCTTTTCGGTAAATGCGGCCATCCCTTCCTTCTGGTCTTCCGTGGCGAACAGGGAATGGAACACCCGGCGCTCGAACAACAGGCCTTCGTTCAAGGACCCTTCGAACGCGCGGTTCACGCATTCCTTGGCCATCATGACGGACGGTAGCGACATCGACGCGATGACGGTGGCGGCGTCCAGCGCTTCTTCCATCAGCTTGTCGGCGGCGACCACGCGCGACACCAGGCCGGCGCGTTCGGCTTCTTCGGCGCCCATCATGCGGGCGGTCAGGGCCAGGTCCATGGCCTTGGCCTTGCCCACCGCGCGCGGCAGGCGCTGCGTGCCGCCGGCGCCGGGAATCACGCCCAGCTTGATTTCGGGCTGGCCGAACTTGGCGGTGTCGGCGGCGATGATGATGTCGCACATCATGGCCAGTTCGCAACCGCCGCCCAAGGCGTAGCCGGCCACGGCGGCGATCACGGGCTTGCGAATGCGCTTCAGGGTTTCCCAGTTGCGGGTGATGTATTCGCTGCCGTACACGTCCATGTACGACCAGTCTTTCATGGCGCCGATGTCCGCGCCCGCGGCAAACGCCTTTTCGCTGCCGGTGATGACCACGCAGCCGATGTCGGCGTTGTCCTCGAACGCCAGCAGCGCCGCGCCGAGCTCATCCATCAGTTGATCGTTCAGCGCGTTGAGCGCCTTGGGGCGGTTCAGCGTCAGCAGACCGACGCGGCCCCGGGTTTCGACCAGTACAAACGACTCGCTCATTGAATGTCTCCAGTAGGAAGTATGAAATAAGATACGAGCATGAAAAAAGACAACGCTTGCCCCGTACTTTACCGCCTGACGCCCCATGACCCGGCCGGACACCGCTACCGGATAACCCTAACGATCGACACGCCCTCGCCCGACGGTCAGCGCCTGTCTTTGCCGGCCTGGATTCCGGGCAGCTACCTGATCCGCGACTTCTCGCGCCAGATCGAATCCGTAACGGCCCACGCGGGCTCGCGCCGCGTGATTGTCGACAAGATCGACAACCACACCTGGCAGGTCGCCCCCACCGACGGCCCGCTGCGGGTGGAGTACGTGGTGTACGCCTGGGACTTGTCGGTACGCGGCGCGCACCTGGACGAAACCCACGGCTTCTTCAATGGCACCAGCGTGTTCCTGCGTGTGCATGGGCAAGATCACCTGCCCTGCCTGGTGGACCTTGCGCCCCCGCGCGGCATCGACGGCTGGAAGGTCTACACCAGCCTGCCCGAAGCCGCCGGCCAGCGCGGCGCGGCACGCCGCCACGGCTTCGGCCTGTATCAGGCACCCGACTACGACGCGCTGATCGACCATCCGGTGGAAATGGGCACGCCGCAGGTTGCCCGCTTTACGTCCCACGGCGCCGAGCACGAACTGGTCTTCACCGGCGTTGCGCCCAATCTGGACCTGGCGCGCATCGCGACCGACGTAAAGAAAATTTGCGACACGCAGATTGAATTCTTCGAACCGCGCACCAAGCGCGCGCCCTTCCTGGACAGTTCCAACCGCTACGTCTTCATGACGATGATCACGGGCGACGGCTACGGCGGCCTGGAGCATCGCGCCAGCACCGCGCTGATGACCGCGCGCAAGGACCTGCCCGTGCTGGGCCAGCAAGGCCAGGGCGAAGGCTATCGCGGGTTCCTCGGGCTGGTCAGCCATGAGTACTTCCACACCTGGAACGTCAAGCGCATCAAGCCGCAGGCCTTTGCGCCCTACCATCTGGAGCAGCCCGACCTGACCCGCCTGCTGTGGGTGTTCGAAGGCTTCACGTCTTATTACGACGACCTGCTGCTGCTGCGTTCCGGCGTCATCACGCAGACGGAATATCTGCGCTTGCTGGCCAAGACCATTACCAGCGTGGCCCGCACCCCGGGCCGCGCCAAGCAATCGGTGGCGGAAAGCTCGTTCGACGCCTGGACCCGCTATTACAAGCAAGATGAGAATTCGCCGAACGCGCTGGTCAGCTATTACACCAAGGGCGCGCTGGTGGCATTGGGGCTGGACTTGTTGATCCGCCGCGAAAGCGCCAACGCGCATTCGCTGGACGACGTGATGCGTTTGCTTTGGACCCGCTACGGTCGCGACTTTTATCAAGGCAAGCCGCAAGGCCTGCCCGAAGACGCGCTGCCCGAGCTGATCCGGGAAGCCACCGGCGTCGACACCCGCCGCTTCATCGCGCGCCATGCCAACGGCACGGCGGATGTGCCCTTGGCCGAACTGCTGGCCGATCAAGGCATCACGCTGAGCTGGAAGACGGCGATGAACATTCCGACTCTGGATGTACGCCCCCGCAAGCAAGGTGACACGGTGATGCTGGCCACGGTGCTGGAAGGCGGCGCGGGCCACAAGGGTGGGTTGTCAGCGGGCGACGTGCTGGTGGCGCTGGACGGGCTGCGCGTGGAATCACCGGCAGGCCTGGATATGCTGCTGTCGCAGTATCTGCCCGGTGACCGCGTGACGGTGCACGTGTTCCGGCGCGACGAGTTGCGCGCGTTCCGCGTCAAGCTAAACGCGCCCGAAGCGCTGGACTGCGTGCTGACGGTGTAGGAAAACGGACGGGCCGTGCTATCGGCCCGCTCCGGTCACTGGCCCTCCCCAATCACTGCCCGGGCCACTGATCCCTATTCGTAGAACAGCGTCACGGTGGCCGTGGCATTGATTTTTCCCGCCACCAGGGTGTCATCGGTCTGGTAGTAGCGCGCTACCAGCGGGATGGACAGCCTTTCCTTATCGACCGTCGTCACGGTGGTTGTGAACTCAGTCCGGGTCGCAAGCGGTTGGACGACATTGCTGCCGAGATCGCCCTGCAGCAATTGCACGCCGACGCCCCGCGCCATATCGCCCCCTTGGGCGTTCTTGATGACGTGTTCCGGCGTGCCGTCCGCATCAATCCGATAGGCCACCTTGACGCCTTGATCGCAGTCCAGCTTGATGTTAAACGCCTTGTCCGCGGCCGTGGCGCCGCGATGACCCAGGTGACGGTTGTTGATCGTAAGAAGTTCCACCTCTACCAATTGCCCGTCGACCACCGTACAGCCGCTGCTGTTGACCTCGTAAGCCACATTGCTGAAGACCACCATATTGCTGCGCAGCGCGCCGTAATAAACATCCGCGCGATGCGCGAAGGACACGCCGGATTTGATGGGGCCGATCTTGATGAGTTCGAACTCGAAATGCTGCGGCGGGTAATACTTGTAGTTTCCGAGCTTAAAACCATATCGGGGGTAGTTCATATACACACCCCCTTCGTGCGTCCAGAATATGCGCATGCCAATGCCCGGAATGCCACTCTCGTACACGTTTTTGTAACCCGGCACCGCTTTCGCACCCGCCTGCAAGCCATACTCGAACCGCTCGCCGACGGTGTTGCACTGGAGATAGGCAATCCCCTCGTTGATCGTTTTCTTGTAGATCGTGCTGCCTATCGCCGCGTCGCGCGGTGGCTTCATTTCTTTCAAGTGCTGCGCGGTAATGGTCGTCGTCAGGGACTGTCCGGTACATGCCGCCCAAACCGGGCGTCCCGCCGACATCAGCAGGGCGAACCCAAAAACCGCCAGTCGCAACGTTATTTTCATGATGCCGAATCCTGTGGGGAAAATTGCTGGACGGACGTGCACGACAACTCCAACTGCGGGTAGTAATGCGCGTCTTCGGACGCCGCCTGCTCGTCCACCTGATAGATGGCCTGGCATTGCTGGTCGGCGCCTTCTCCCCACTTGACCGCCAACTGCCCGTGCCCCTGCAAGCCGCGCACAAAGGCCCGGCCGCCCTGGCCCACCAGCGTGACGGCGTCGATACCCGGGATGATGACTTCCGCGCCCATGGGTATGGTTGCACCGTGGTCACGCACCAGTTTCAACAAGATCGGCCGACCCGCCACGGTGGGGTAACGCAACAACACGACCGCCCCCGCGCGCGGGGCGACCTGCTGCGACGTGATTTCCAGTTCGACATCACGTGATGTGCCCTTGGGATCCAGCGCGACCTCGTTGCGGCGGTACGGCATCAGGCCCGCCATGACGCCATAACCATTACTGCCGATGCGCCCGCGCGAGCCCGACACGATTCCCGCTCCGGAGGCATCGGGCGCTTCGAGCACCGCCATCGTTTCACCCTGCGCCTGGGTCGCGTTGATGCCTCCCGCGTGGGCGATCAAGGTGCCGCGCATGCCTGCGCCGAACTGGCGATAGCCGCTGCCGCCGCTGCCCGACAAGGTGTAGTTCGCGTGTGCCGTGTCATAGCGCAAGCTGCCGCCCTGGTTGCGGCTGCCTTGGCCGTCGGTGCGGTTATACGTTCCGTACACGTTGTAGCCGAACTGCCCGCTATCCCCGGCAGATCCGCTGACCGACGCGTTGGTGCTGCGCTTGCCGTTGCCTTCAAGGTTCAACGATGTACTGAGATACGCCGAGTTCGGCCCACGCCCCAATGGCAGGTTGAGGCTAAGCAGATACTGGTTGCCGAAGCGGCCGCCCTGGTCCCGCGTGCGGGATACGCTGATATTGACGCTGCCCCAAGCGTAGCCATTGGAGTAGCTGGCGTAGTAGCTGGTATCGCGGCTTTGGTGGCGGTTCCAGTAGTTCTGCGCCACGCCAGACAGCGTCACGTGTCCGTAGCCTTCGCCCAGGGGTTGGCTGACGTTGAACTGGAGGCGGCTGCGCTCCTTGCCCCCATACGCCACCGTGCCGCGCGATTCGCGCAGGCGTGCAAATTCGCCAAGGCTCAGATAGCCTTCGCTGGAAAACCGATACGCCACCACGCTGAAGTTCGTCGATGTAGGCTCCACCAGCTTGCTATAGCTCAGCCGCACACTGCGCCCGCTAGCCGGGTTGCGCGTTGATTTCGTTGTGGCGTGCGACTGCGTCAGGTCGGCCGCCAACGCACCCAGCGGAGTACTCAACGCGACGCCGCCCTGAATCGCCCGATACTGCTGCGCCGCGATGGCGCCGCCGTAGCCCGTCACCGTATCGGACAGCCCGCGCTGATACGTTCCCTGCACGAACGCGGGCGGTGCATCCAGGGTGTCATCGCGATACCGTCCGCCCGTCACGCTGAAACGCGAACTACCCGGGCGCAACAACTGAGCCACCGACGCATAGGGCACCACAAACTGTTTGGTTCGCCCGTCCGCTTCGGTGATGGTCACGTCAAGATCCCCGGCGTAACCGGTGTTGTAAAGATCATCGATGGCAAAAGGCCCGGGCGACACGGTCGTTTCATACAACAGGTTGGCGCCCTGGCGCACGCTGACCTTGGCCGTGGTATCGGCCACGCCACGCACCACCGGCGCAAAACCGCGCATCGAATCCGGCAGCATGCGTTCGTCGCTGCTGAGTTGGACGCCCGTGTACGGCACGCTGTCAAAAAGATTGCCGGGCGTGTAGAACTGCCCCAGCGTCAGCTGCGCGCTGGCCGCGGTCACAT
>Ga0247819_10002231_pt1 | contig 10066 bp, 9 predicted proteins | sample 13C_Xylose_Day6_FD_193428 | JGI IMG/M metagenome (GOLD analysis project Ga0247819, IMG submission 193428) | Soil microbial communities from agricultural site in Penn Yan, New York, United States - 13C_Xylose_Day6 | ecosystem: Environmental > Terrestrial > Soil > Agricultural land | place: USA... | reverse complement strand
ATGGCGATGGATTCAGTGCCGGTGAACATGCTGATCTCGGCCAAGGGCAATGCCTCGCGTCCCGAGGCGCTTGAGGAAATGGTCCGTGCCGGGGCCTCGACCCTGAAACTGCATGAGGATTGGGGCACCACCCCCGCCGCCATCGACTGCTGCCTGACGGTCGCCGATGCGATGGATGTGCAGGTCACCATCCATACCGACACGCTGAACGAATCCGGCTTCGTCGAAAACACCCTTGCCGCGATCAAGGGCCGCACCATCCACGCCTTCCATACCGAGGGCGCGGGCGGCGGTCATGCCCCCGACATCATCCGTCTGGTCGGCGCACCGAATGTCATCCCCAGTTCCACCAACCCGACCCGCCCCTTCACCGCGAATACGCTGGAAGAGCATCTGGATATGCTGATGGTCTGCCATCACCTCGACAAGCGCGTCCCCGAGGACGTGGCCTTCGCCGAATCCCGCATCCGCCGCGAGACCATCGCCGCCGAGGATATCCTGCATGACATGGGGGCGTTTTCGGTGATCTCCTCGGACAGTCAGGCCATGGGCCGGGTGGGCGAGGTCATCACCCGGACATGGCAGACCGCGCATAAGATGAAGGTCCAGCGTGGGCGGCTGGCCGATGAGACCGGCCAGAACGACAATATCCGCGCCCGCCGCTACGTCGCGAAATACACGATCAACCCCGCCATCGCCCATGGCATCGCGCATGAGATCGGCTCTATCGAGCCCGGCAAGCGCGCCGATCTGGTGATCTGGGACCCGGCCATGTTTGGCGCCAAGCCCGAGATGGTGCTGGTCGGCGGCATGATCTCATGGGCGCAGATGGGCGACCCGAACGGCTCGATCCCGGTTCAGCCGATGTATATGCGGCCGATGTGGGGCGCGATGGGACGGGCGATGCAGGCATCAAGCGTGACCTTTGTCAGTCAGGCGGGGCTGGATGCCGGCTGCGCCGACAGCATGCTGAAAGGCGCGGTCGCCGTGCGCGGCACCCGTGGCATCGGCAAGGCCGACATGATGCTGAACGCCACCACGCCCGTGATCGAGGTCGATCCCGAAACCTATGAGGTCCGCGCAAATGGCGAATTGCTGACCTGCCAGCCCGCGACCGAGCTGCCTCTGGCGCAGCGCTACTTCCTTTACTGACCATTGCTGCAACGCAGCATTGCAAAAACCGCCATAGTTGAGACAGCAGATATGACCTATAGTCATCCTCATGGGAGGAAACCGTTCGCCAACACCGGAAGGGTTTCCAATGGCTATCCAATCGACCGAATTCGCCCCGTCGCTTCGCGCCCGCGTGGATGCAATCTTTGCCCGCATCGGTCAGGGCATGACCAACTATGCCGACCGCCGCTCGCGCCGCCGCGAGATCGAGGCGCTCGAAGCTCTGTCGGACAAAGAACTGGCCGATATGGGCATCGCGCGCGACCGGATCGTGCATTACGTCTTCCGCGACATGGTCTGGCTGTAAGCCACGCCCGGACGGGGGTGCGTCAATGAGCGCGCCCCTGATCAGCCTGCGCGCGACAGAAGTCCTGCGCGCGACCCCGGCCGAGGATACCGTCGTCCTTGACTATGAAGGCCGCTTCCTGCGCCGCAAGCGCCTGATTTCCCGTGCGGGTCTGTCCTTTCTGGTCGACCTGCCCGAGACCGTCAGCCTTGATCCCGGCGATGCCTTTCGCCTTGAGAGCGGCCAGTTGATCGGTGTCGTCGCAGCGATGGAGCCTTGCCTGCGCGTCGTGGGGCCACTGCCCCGCCTTGCCTGGCATATCGGCAACCGCCACACCCCCTGCCAGATCGAAGCCGACCATCTGCTGATCCGCGCCGATCATGTGCTGGAGGGCATGCTGCGTGGCCTTGGCGCAACCGTCACCGCCACCATGGCCCCCTTTGCCCCCGAGGGCGGTGCTTATGGCCACGGCCGCACCATGGGCCATGACCACGGCCCCGGCTTCCATTCGCACTGATGCTCTCCCGTCTGACCCTGATCCAATGGCTGTCCCCCGCCTTTCCGACCGGGGGCTTCGCCTATTCCCATGGCCTTGAACAGGCCATGGTGGACGGTGCCCGCGATGCCGATGCCGTGCGGGCTTGGGTGTCGGATGTGCTGCGGCGCGGCGGTGGCTGGACCGATGCCGTGGCTCTGTCCCTGACCCTGCGCGGCGAGGATGCCGACGAACTGGCCGATCTGGTGCGGGCGCAGGCCGGATCGGCCGAGCGCCTGACCGAGACGATGGATCAGGGCCGCGCCTTCGCCCAGACGGTCGAGGCGCTGACCGGTTCGCCCCAGCCGTTGCGCCCCCTGCCCGTCGCCGTCGGTTTTGCTGCGCGTGGGCTGGACCTGCCGCATGAAGACATCATCGCCCATTACCTGCATGCCTTTGCCGCCAACCTGATCTCGGCGGCGACGCGCTTCCTGCCCTTGGGTCAGGCGCAAGCGCAGCAGACGCTGGCCGCCCTGCATCCGGTGATCGCAGATGTAGCGGCGCTGGCGGTGCAGGCAGGGCGGGACGCGCTTGAAACCGGTTGCTTCGGCGCCGATCTTGCCGCCATGCGGCATGAAACTCTGGACGTAAGGATTTTCCGCACATGAGCCATAACGGCCCCCTGCGCGTCGGCATCGGCGGCCCCGTCGGCGCGGGCAAGACCACCCTGACCGAGCAACTGGCCCGCGCGCTGGCCCCGCGCCTGTCGATGGCGGTCATCACCAATGACATCTACACCCGCGAGGATGCCGAGGCATTGATGCGCGCGCAGGTCCTGCCCGTCGACCGCATCCGCGGCGTCGAGACCGGCGGCTGCCCTCATACCGCGATCCGCGAGGATGCCAGCATCAATCTGGCCGCCGTCGCCGATCTGCGCGCCGCCCATCCCGATCTGGAGCTGATCCTGATCGAATCAGGCGGCGACAATCTGGCCGCGACCTTCAGCCCGGAACTGGCCGACCTGACCATCTATGTCATCGACACCGCCGCCGGGCAGGACATCCCAAGGAAGCGCGGGCCGGGACTGGCGCGCTCGGACCTGCTGGTGGTGAACAAGACCGATCTGGCCCCCTATGTCGGGGTCGATCTGGACCTGCTGGAGAGCGACGCGCGGGTTGCTCGCGGGCCCCGGCCCTTTGTCATGGCGCAATTGCGTCACGGCAAGGGTATCGACGAGATCGTCGATTTTCTGGTGCGCGAGGGCGGGCTGGTTCTGAGAACCGCAGCCTGACGGGCCGAAGGCAGACGCATCGCGGGCTGAAAGCTCGCAGTGGGTATTTGTGAAACGGAGAAATGCGCGGTCGCGCCTCAGGCGGCCGCCGCCTGAGCCTGTGGCACGAAGGGTGTGACCACCAGATCCGGGCCGTCAAAGATGCAGAAGCTTTGCGGCGGCACCTCCAGCCAGTCGGATTCATCCGTTTCCAGAGGTTCCGAGACCACGGCGCGTCCGCCCCGCGTGTCCGACCAGCGATGAAACAGTGTCGGCGCCTGATTGTCGCTGGCATAGCGCAAGGCATAGAGCCTTTCGCCATCCGAGAAGGCGGCGGTCAGGCGGACATGCGGCGCTTCGCCCTTTTGCCGGGCAAGGGATTCGAACTTCGCAGTGGCGATGGCCATCGCGCGGGCCGGGTCATTGTCCAGCCCCTCACCCAAGGCCATCAGGAACAGCGCCTCACTGTCGGTCGCGCCCTTGCGATGCGGATAATATTCGTCGGGGATCATTACTTCGGCATGGCGGCGGTAGCGGTCATAGCCGCCGAACTGGCCGTTATGCATGAAGCTCCATCTGCCGACGACAAAGGGATGGCAATTGTTGCGGCTGGTTGCGGTGCCGGTCGAGGCGCGGACATGGGCCAGAAACAGGTGCGATTTCAGCGTCGCGGTCAGGCTGCGCAGGTTGCTGTCGGACCAGGCGGGCATGATGTCGCGGTAAAGACCCGGCTCGGGGCGTTCGCCGTACCAGGCAACGCCGAAACCATCGGCATTGACCGGAGTATGGCAGCGCGTCGCGCCATGGCTTTGCCGGACCAGCGAATGGCCGGGCCGGCAGATCACGTCCTCAAGGAAGATCGGACTGCCGATATAGGCTGCCCAGCGGCACATACCTGTCCCCTTTCGTGCTTTTTCCGAAGCTTGGCACGAAAAGCTTGAGAAATCATCAATAAGTCTTAGGCCGGGTTTTCCTCGACGATCACAAGATCGCGCTCGGCAGCACCTTTGGCGAATTCGAGGGCAGCCTGATACTCGGCCGAGCGGTAGCAGGCCACCGCATCCTCGACGCTGGGGAAGCGGGCGACGACATTGCGGGCGCGCTCATTGCCCTCAAGCTGCACATAGCGCGTGCCACGGGCAAGGAAGACCCCGCCATGCGCGGCGATGGCCGGACCGGCCAGCTTGGCATATTCGCCGTAAGCGTCCGGGTTGGTCACGTTGACATGGGCAATCCAGAGCGCGGTCATGCTTTCTCTCCGATCAGGGTCTCAATGGCAGCGATGGCGCTGTCGGCGGCATCCAGGCTGGGCGCGCCGCCCTGGGCGCGGTCGGGACGGCCACCGCCGCCCTTGCCACCCAGCGCCGCGGTCGCGGCCTGCACCAGTTCGACTGCGGTAACACGCGCGATCAGGTCGGGCGTGACGCCAGCGGCGACGGTCGCCTTGCCATCGGCCTCGGCCAGAACCACCACTACGCCGGAGCCCAGACGCGACTTCATCTCATCGACCAGCGGGCCAAGTTCCTTGCCCGAGACGCCTTCGACGCGGCGGGCGATCAGCTTGATGCCGTTGATTTCCTTCGGCGCATCGTCCGAGCCGCCGCCCATCGCCAACTGGCGCTTCAGCTGGGCGACCTCATTGGCCAGAGCCTTGCGCTCATCAGCCAGCGCGCGGACCTTGTTCACGACGTCACCGGCCTGCGCCTTGACGATGCCCGCGACCTCGGACAGTTCGCCGTCGACGCGGCGCAGGGCATCCATCGCAGCCTGACCGGTCAGCGCTTCGATCCGGCGGATGCCGGCAGCCGAGGCGGTTTCCGAGGTCAGCGCGAACATGCCGATATCGCCGGTGCGCGCGACATGAGTGCCGCCGCAAAGTTCCAGCGAATAGGTCCGGCCGTTCGCGCCCTTGCCCGAACCGACCAGTTCACCCATCGAAACAACGCGGACTTCGTCGCCGTATTTCTCACCGAACAGCGCCTGCGCGCCAAGACCACGGGCGTCGTCCGGGGTCATGATACGGGTCTCGACCGGGGTGTTCTGGCGGATGAAATCATTCACCTCGCGTTCAACTCGGGCGATTTCTTCGGCAGTCAGCGCTTTGGCATGGCTGAAGTCGAAGCGCAGACGGTCCGGCGCGTTGAGGCTGCCGCGCTGAGCGACATGCTCACCCAGCGCGCGGCGCAGTGCCTCATGCAGCAGGTGCGTGGCCGAATGGTTCGCACGGATCGCGCCGCGGCGGTCGTGATCGACCGCAAGCTGCGCACCCTGAGCGCGGCTGATCGTGCCCAAGGTGACCTCGGCCACATGGATGAACAGACCGCCGGATTTCTTGGTATCGGTGATGCGCGCGGCCCCGGTCTCGGTCTTGATCAACCCGGTATCGCCGACCTGACCGCCGGATTCGCCATAGAAGGGCGTCTGGTTCACGACGATCTGGACCTCCTGGCCTTCGGTCGCCTGTTCGACAGCCGCGCCATCCTGCACCAGCGCAAGGATCTGACCTTCGCTTTCCTCGGTGTCATAGCCAAGGAATTCGGTCGCGCCATGCTGCTCAGCAAGGTCGAACCAGATCGCCGCGTCCTTGGTTTCGCCCGAACCCGCCCATGCGGCGCGGGCCTTGGCCTTTTGCTCGGCCATGGCCGTGTCGAAACCGGCGGTATCGACCGCGCGGCCCTGCTCGCGCAGGGCGTCCTGCGTCAGGTCCAGCGGGAAGCCATAGGTGTCATACAGCTTGAAGGCAGCCTCACCGGGCAGGTTCGCACCTTCGGGCAGGCGGGAAAGCTCGTCATCCAGCAGGCGCAGACCGCGATCCAGCGTCTGCTTGAAGCGGGTTTCCTCCAGCTTCAGGGTTTCCTCGATCAGCGCCTGTGCGCGGCCCAGTTCCGGGTAAGCGGTGCCCATCTGGCTGACCAGCGCCGGGACCAGCTTGTGCATGACCGGGTCCTTGGCACCAAGGATATGGGCGTGACGCATGGCGCGGCGCATGATGCGGCGCAGGACGTAACCGCGACCCTCGTTCGAGGGCATGACGCCATCCGCGATCAGGAAGCTGGTCGAGCGCAGATGGTCGGCGATGACGCGGTGATGCACCTTGCCCGGACCGTCGGGATCGTTCGAGGTCGCGTGCGCCGAAGCCTCGATCAGGCTGCGCATCAGGTCGGTGTCGTAGTTGTCGTGCTTGCCCTGCAGCAGCGCGCCGATCCGCTCCAGCCCCATGCCGGTGTCGATCGACTGCATGTCGAGGGCACGCATCGAGCCATCCTCGAACTGCTCGTTCTGCATGAAGACGAGGTTCCAGATCTCGATGAAGCGATCGCCATCCTCATCCGGCGAGCCGGGCGGACCGCCCCAGATCTTGTCGCCGTGGTCAAAGAAGATCTCGGTGCAGGGACCGCAGGGGCCGGTCGGGCCCATCTGCCAGAAGTTGTCGCTGGTCGGGATACGGATGATGCGGTCATCCGACAGGCCCGCGACCTTCTTCCAGATATTCGCGGCCTCATCGTCGGTATGATAGACGGTGACCAGCAGCTTGTCCTTGGGGATGCCGAAATCCTTGGTCAGCAGCTCCCATGCATAGGGGATCGCCTGCGTCTTGAAATAGTCGCCAAAGCTGAAATTGCCCAGCATTTCAAAGAAGGTGTGGTGGCGCGCCGTGTAGCCGACATTGTCGAGGTCGTTGTGCTTGCCGCCCGCGCGCACACATTTCTGCGCCGAGGTCGCGCGGTTGTAATCGCGCGTCTCAACCCCGGTGAACAGGTTCTTGAACTGAACCATGCCCGAGTTGGTGAACATCAGCGTCGGGTCGTTGCGCGGCACCAGCGGGCTGGATTCGACCACACGGTGACCGTTGCGTTCGAAGAAGTTCAGAAACGTCGAGCGAATATCGTTCAAGCTTGGCATGGCGCAATCTTCCCGGATGAGCAGAGTCCGCAAATAACCGAGGGGCGCGCGGGCGTAAAGCCGGAACGCTTAGGCGGGCGGCAAAGGAAAACGCGCCCCGTCGGGGCGCGCATGGCGATGGGCGGTGGATCAGTCCTCGGTCACGGCATCGTCGCCGTCATCGGTGGCTCCGAAATCCAGACCGTGGCTGGCGCGGATCTTGTCCTCGATCGCATAGGCGATTTCGGGATTGTCGCGCAGGAACTGCTTGGCATTCTCGCGGCCCTGACCGATGCGCTCATCGCCATAGGAATACCAGCTGCCGGATTTTTCGACCACGCCGGCCTTGATCCCAAGGTCGATCAGCTCACCAACCTTCGAAATCCCCTCGCCGAACATGATGTCGAATTCGACCTGACGGAAGGGCGGGGCCACCTTGTTCTTGACGACCTTGACCTTGGTCGAGTTGCCGACCACCTCGTCGCGATCCTTGATCGAGCCGGTGCGGCGGATATCCAGACGGACCGAGGCATAGAATTTCAGCGCATTGCCGCCGGTGGTGGTTTCGGGATTGCCGAACATTACACCGATCTTCATGCGGATCTGGTTGATGAAGATCACCATGCAGTTGCTGCGGCCGATGCTGCCGGTCAGCTTGCGCATCGCCTGGCTCATCAGGCGGGCCTGGCTGCCCATCTGCATGTCGCCCATGTCGCCTTCGATCTCGGACTTGGGCGTCAGCGCCGCGACCGAGTCGACCACGACCAGGCTGACCGCGCCTGATCGAACCAGCGTATCGACAATCTCCAGCGCCTGCTCGCCGGTATCGGGTTGGCTGATCAGCAGCTCATCCAGATTGACGCCCAGCTTCTTGGCATATTGCGGATCCAGCGCATGTTCTGCGTCGACAAAGGCGCAGACGCCGCCCTTTTTCTGCTCTTCCGCCACAACATGCAGCGTCAGCGTGGTCTTGCCCGAGCTTTCCGGGCCAAAGATCTCGATGATACGGCCCTTGGGCAGGCCACCAATCCCCAGCGCGATATCCAGACCCAGCGAACCGGTCGAGGTCGCCTCGATCTCGGCCACCGGATTATCACCGCCGAGCTTCATGATCGAACCCTTGCCGAACTGCCGCTCGATCTGGGCCAGCGCGCTGTCCAGAGCCTTCTGCTTATCTGCCGATCGCTTGTCGTTCATGTCGAAAAGTGAAGCCCCTGCCATGCTGTCCCCATGTTTATTTCACACCCCGCCCGCCGGGGTCAATCAGCGCCCGCCCGCGATTTGTTCACGGGATGTTCTAATCTGAGCAGTTTCTTTCAAAATTGCAAGAACAGCTTCGGGATATGCAGGTCAGCCTCTTGCGCGTGTCGTTGCAGCATCGCAGCGAAAGGTTAAGAAACAGTTTACAGCCCCCGGCCCGACCGCTATCCCCGTCAGGCTCGATACCACCGGGAGGCAGCCAGAATGTTGATCTTTTGGGAAAAGCGGCTGGTCTTTCTGGCGACTCCCAAGGCCGGTTCCACTGCGATCGAGGCCGCGCTGGAATCATTGGCCAATGTTGCCGTGCAGCGCCCCTCGCCGTTGAAGCACACCGATCTGCGGGCCTATCGCCAGTATATCGAACCCTGGCTGCGTCATGAGACGGGCGAGAGCTTCACCACCGTCGCCCTCATGCGCGAGCCGATCAGCTGGCTGCAAAGCTGGTATCGCTTCTTGCTGCGCGACGATATCGACGACCCCGACCATGCCATGATCGGCGTCAGCTTTGCCGAGTTCGCGCGCGCCTATGCCAACCCGTCCCATGAATTCCATCGCCGGATCGGGGGGCAGGCGGGCTTTCTGACCCATCAGAGCGACCGTGCCGACCGCATCTTCCGTTACGAAGACATGGAATCGTTTACCCATTTCCTTGAAGACAATCTCGACTGCGCGATCAGCCTTCCGCGCGTGAACGTTCCGCCCGAGGTCGATGTGTCCCTGAATGAGGACGAACAGGCGCGGCTGCGCGAGGTCATGAGCCGCGACATCGCGCTTTACGATTCGCTCTGAGCGGACAACGGCACCGGCGCCCGCTGAAGTTGCTGGCTGACCAGCGAGGTCAGTTCGGTCAGTGAAAATGGCTTGGCCAGGAAGGCCGAGTTTGGCACCGGCACATGGCCTTCGCCAAAGGCATCCTCGGCATAGCCTGACATAAAGACGACACGCGTCTGTGGCCGGTCTCGAAGTGCCGTCCGCACCCATGCCGGGCCGTCCATGCCGGGCATGACCACATCCGTCACGAAAACATCCACCGACAGGCGGTGATCGGTCAGCAAAGACAACGCCTCTTCGGCTGATGCGGCCTCGATCACCTTCAACCCCTGCAATTTCAGCGCTCGACTGGCAAAGGCGCGCACAGGGGCCTCATCCTCCACAAGAAGGACGGTGGCATCGGGCTCATGTCGTGGAGCCGGGACATGGATGGCTTCCTGCGCGACTTCGCTTTCGACCGGGCGGTCATGCGCCGGGAAATACAACGCAAACGTGCTGCCCTGCCCCAATTGGCTATCGCAGAAAATATAGCCTCCAGTCTGTTTGACGATGCCATATGCCGTCGACAATCCCAGCCCGGTCCCCTCGCCCAGACGCTTGGTGGTGTAGAAGGGCTCAAAGATCTTGCCGAGATCGTCATCGCTGATCCCACAACCCTGATCACGGACCTGCACCCGAACATATTCGCCAGCAGGAAGGCGCGCCTTGCCGATCTGCATTGCCCCATCGATCTGCAGGTTGTCGGTGGTGATCGAGATATCGCCGCCGTTCGGCATTGCGTCACGGGCATTCACCACAAGATTCATGATGACCTGTTCCAACTGCCTGCGATCCGCGCGGATCATTCGCAGCGTCGGATCATGCTCAAAGGTCAGATAGATCCGTTCGCCCACCAATCGGTTCAGCAGATGCGTCAGGTCAGCCAGCGTGTCGCGCAGATCCATGATCT
>Ga0247819_10002230_pt1 | contig 10069 bp, 9 predicted proteins | sample 13C_Xylose_Day6_FD_193428 | JGI IMG/M metagenome (GOLD analysis project Ga0247819, IMG submission 193428) | Soil microbial communities from agricultural site in Penn Yan, New York, United States - 13C_Xylose_Day6 | ecosystem: Environmental > Terrestrial > Soil > Agricultural land | place: USA... | reverse complement strand
GACTGGATCTCGCCGATCCAGACGCGCGGTTCGCCGCGATGCTGCAGCTGCGGATGCTCGCCACCCGCTGAGCCCGCCGGTCCGTCGCCGTCGAGGCTTTCGTCGGCCCGGAGGCCCGGCCCCGGTCGTCGTTTCGGCGTTCATGGGCGGTGCGACGCCGGATCCGCCATGATGGTCGCGAGAGGGTCGAGATGAACGCGAAGCGCATTCCGCGGTGGCTGGTGCCGCCCGGGGTCGACACGGCGCTGACCTACGAGCGCGCCTGGTTGTGGCCCGACATTCGCGCCGGCATCATCCTCACCGCCCTGCTCATCCCGGCGGGGATGGGCTACGCCGAGGTGGCCGGGCTGCCGCCCGAGACCGGCCTCTACGCCACGATCGTCCCCCTGCTGGTGTACGCGGTGTTCGGGCCGTCGAGGATCCTCGTGGTCGGCCCCGACTCGGCGCTCGCGCCGATCATCGCCGCAGCGATCCTGCCGCTCGCCATAGGCGACGAGTCGCGCGCCGTCGCGCTCGCCGGACTGCTCGCGATCATGGTCGGCGTCGTCCTCCTGGCAGGGGGCATCGTGCGTCTGGGCTTCGTGACCGCGCTGCTGTCGAAGCCGATCCGGGTCGGCTACCTCAATGCGATTGCGTTCATCGTGATCGTCTCGCAGTTGCCCAAGCTGCTGGGCTTCTCGGTCGAGGGCGACTCGCTGCTCGATGAGGTGACGGCGATCGTCGCGGGCATCGCGGGAGGCGACATCCTGCCGCTCGCCGTCGCGTTCGGTTTCGGATGCCTCGCGGTCATCCTTGCACTCACCTGGCTGAAGTCGCCCGTTCCGGGCGTTCTGGTCGCCGTCATCGGCGCGACGTTGCTCGTATGGATCCTCGGCATCGCCGAGGACCTGCCGGTCGTCGGCGCACTTCCCCGCGGGCTCCCCGCGCCGGCGCTCGGCGGGCTCGAGTGGGCGGACGTCGCGGAACTCGCCCTTCCCGCCCTCGGTATCGCGCTCATCGCCTTCGCCGACACGGCGGTGCTCTCGCGCACCTTCGCCGCGCGCCGGGGCGAGACCGTCGACGGCAGCCACGAGATGGCCGCACTCGGCGTCTCGAACATCGCGACCGGGTTCCTCGGCGGGTTCCCGATGAGCGGGTCGTCTTCGCGCACCCCCGTCGCCGAGCAGGCGGGAGCGAAGACGCAGCTCACGGGGGTCGTCGGCGCGGTGCTCATCATCGCGTTCATGCTGTTCGTCCCCGGTGTCACCGCGTACCTGCCTGCCTCGGCGCTCGCCGCGGTCGTGATCGTCGCGGCCTCGCGCCTCATCGACGTCAAGGGTTTCCTCCGCCTGGTGCGCATGGACCGGGTCGACGCGCTGCTCTCGGCATCCGCATTCCTCGGGGTGCTGGTGTTCGGCGTGCTCGGCGGCATCGGCGTCGCGATCGGGTTGTCGCTGCTCGCGTTCGTGATCCGGTCGTGGCGACCGTACCGGGCCGAGCTCGGGCGGGTCGAAGGGCTTCGCGGCTATCACGACCTGTCGCGGTACCCCGAGGGCGAGCGCATCCCCGGCGTCGTCATCGTGCGCTTCGACGCACCGCTCTTCTTCGCGAACGGCGACCTGTTCGAGGCGTTCGTGCGCTCGCGGGTGAAGGATGCCGGTGCCGATACCCGCACCGTGATCCTCGCGGCCGAACCGATCACCGGAATCGACACGACCGCCATCGACGAGCTCGTCGAACTCGACGACTACCTCGCCTCACGCGACATCCGGCTCGTGATCGCCGAGATGAAGGACCCGGTCGTCGACAGGCTTCGCGAATACGGGCTCGGCAGCCGGTTCCCGCCCGAACGGTTCGCACCTACCGTCGGCGCCGCCGTCGACGACGTCACCGGAACGCTTCGCGGCGATATCGAGGGGACGAAGTGGGACGAGGACGAAGAGAGCCGATGACGGGAATCGAACCCGCGCTATCTGCTTGGGAAGCAGAAGTTCCAGGGTGCCGTCTCACGGTGCTTCACTCAGGCTCACGTGGCGCGGATTCCAACGAAACGTGAAACACAGTGAGCCCGGGTGAACTCGGCAAAACCGTGAGTTCACCGTGACTGGGTGCTGTCATGGGCGTAGTCATCTGACGACAGGGGCGATGAGGGAGTTGAACGCGTCATTGAGTGCAGTGTCGCCGGGCGCCCAATCGCGGGTTGCGGAGGCGAAGTTCGCTTGGGTCACGACGACGAGGCTGCGGTTGGGAACCACGAGGATTCTCTGCCCGAAGCTTCCGTTGGCCGAATAGGCCGCGTCGCCGTCGACGCGGCTGGTCCACCACAGGTAGCCGTAGCCGACCTCACCGGCTGGAGCGAAGCCTTCGACGCCGGGCTCGAGAGGTACGTGCTCGGTCGTGGCGGTCGTCACCCAGTCGGCGGGGACGACCTGCTGGCCCTGCCACGCTCCGTGGTCGAGGTAGAGCAGGCCGATCTTGGCCATGTCCTGGGCGCGCAGCGAGATACCGAGGCCCCCGAGGTTGATTCCCTGCGGGTCGACGTACCACCCGAAGCCCGTGGAGTTGGTCAGGTCGTTCCAGTCGGCGAATGCCGGCTGGTCGGCTGGTCGGGTCGGGATGCCCAATGGGTCGAACAGCGTGGCGCGGGCGTACTCCAGCAGCGGTATGCCGGTGGCGTTGGCGAGGATCGCCGCGACGAGGTGGGCGCTGTTGTTGGCGTAGGAGAACTCGGTGCCCGGGTCGAAGGCCTGCTTGCTGAGGATGGAAGCCACGGCGTCGTCCGAGCTCGGGAGGTCGTCCGCGAGGCCGGCGGTCATGGTCAGCAGCTGTTCCAGGGTGATCCCGGCCACGCCGGGTGTCATGTCTTCGGCGTGGTCGGGCAGCAGCTGGGTCAGGGTCGCGTCGACCCCGGAGATCTTGCCCTCGCCGATCGCGATGCCGACCAGCGTGCTGATGATGCTCTTGGTGACCGACCAGACGTGGTGGTGGTCCGTCGCCACCGAGTCGTAGTACCGCTCGTACGCGGTCCGGCCATCGGCGAGCACGATGACGGAGGCCAGGCCGGCGTAGTCGTCCGAGGCGAACTCCTGATCCAGCGCCGCGGCCAGCTGCTGGTCCATCGCGAGGTCGGCTTCCGATGTGGCGGCCGGTAGGAGCGGGGCGAGCGCCGCCGGTGAGGCTGACGACGCAGCGCGGTCGGGGGGCGTCGTCCCGGTGCAGCCCCCGGCCAGTAGGACGACGGCGAGCACCGCACCGATCCTCGCGGCCCTGACCCGATGGTCTGACATCAGAACACCTCCGATCCAAGCTCGGCGAGTCATAGGCAGCTCCCCGTGCCCGAGGCGTCGACGGAGAAGGTGATCTCTTCCAGCGCGAACTCCCCGATGTCGGGAATGGTGATCACGGCGCCGAACGTGTGGCTGCCGATCGTGAGTTCGCCGGGCGCGCGGAATGCACCGGTCTGAATCCACCATCCGTCCGTGACCTCGACGATCGTTCCGTCCTCGAGGGCGGCGATGCCGCTGATCAGGCGTTTGATCGGGGAGCGCTCAGTGTCCTCGAGGCGAATGCCGTCGAGGTAGAGGTCGACGGTCGTGGGTGCGAGCAGCACGACGCCGACGTCCCGCTTGACGGGCGGATCGCCCTCGAGGGCGCCGACGATCAACGAGAGAACCAGCAACTGCCAGTCGTCCTCGCACACCGATGAGCCGTTCCACGGAAAGTCCACGAACGGGCGGATTCCGTGCGCGAAGAAGGTCGCCGGGCCGGCCAGGTCCGCCGCCGGCGGCCCCGCGAACTGATCGATCACGCTTCCCGCGCCCTCGGCCGCCTGAAAGTGTGAGAGGACATCACCGTAGGAAATGTCGTCGTCGGCGGCCGCCGGACGACCGACGAGGAGCGAACCGAGCGATAGTGCGCCGATCACCGCGGCAATGACGGCTGAGCGGAGTGCGCGGATCCGGCGCTCGTGAGGCATGTCAACCCTCCTCCGGTGATGGCGTGCTCAGCCGCCCCAGCTGCCCCCGACACCGTGGGGCAGGATCGGCAGGGACCAGAATTGCATTGTCGTGCCGTCCGTCATCGTCAATGTTCCGAACGTGTAGTAATTCATCTGCATGACGCCGTCCGCACCGGGCTCGGTCGGGTCGGCGCTGGTATGCGCCCATACCGCCCTCGCTCTGTCCGTCCCGAGGATGAAGCACGTCTGCACAGGGTCCGAGCCACGCGACGCGTCGGTATCACGCCAATCGGCGGTACCGCCCCAATCGCCGTGCCTGAAGCTCCCGGCAGTTCCGGCGACCTGCGTCCGCACGGCCTCCGGAAGAAGGGCTTCGACCTGATCGGCCGGGGGGCCGGCCTCCCCGCGTCCTGACGAGTTGTCGACCGCACAGATCGCGTAGTTCGATGCCCGGTACTCGATCGGCACTTGCTCCGCCCACGCCCAGGCCGGAACCGAGGCATGCCCGCCGACGAAGGACGCCGGAAGGATCTCCCCGTCGCGCACGAGGTCGAGACCCTCGGGGCTGAGGCGCTGCTGCGTGATGCGGCCGCCATCGGTTCGCCACAACACGCGCCCGTCGTCGTAGACGTAGGCCCAGCCCGCATGGAACTGGACCCACTCGGCAACCACCACGGCCTCATCGGCCGTCGGCGCCGGCCATGCGGCGCCTCCATGCTCCGGGTCGACCGTCGTGCGACGGGCGTCGGACGGTCCGCCCAGCATCATGACCGCACCGGCTCCGACTACGAACGCCGAAACCACTGCGGCGATCCCGTACCCCGCCCGTCGCCGTCGGGCGCGTCGTCGGGCATCGGCGACCACGCCATTTTCGATGACCGGCTGCGTGTCGTCGACGTCGCCGGGCGAGGAGCCGACCGTGGACTCTGCACGGATGGACTGCGCATCGAGTGCAACCGGATGCTCACCGCTGCGGGCGAGTACTTCGTCGTGTTCTTCTCCGTCTCGTCCGTCGGCCCAGGGACGGTCTGGCGGGCGGTCGGTCAGGAAGATGGTCATCCTTGCCTCCAACCAATGAAACTATTATGGTTAGCACCATGATCGATGTCAACCTCGATCGGAACGATCGAGCGGATCTCTACGAGCAGGTTGCCGCCGAGATCCGGCGTGCGATCGCCGAAGGTGAGGCCGCGCCCGGCGAGCGACTGCCGCCCGCGAAAGACCTCGCGGCGGTGCTCGGCGTGAACCCGAACACCGTGCTCCGCGCCCTCCGCCTTCTGCGTGAGGAAGGCTTGCTCGAGTTCCGTCGCGGCCGAGGCGTGTCGGTTATCGCGATGCCCGAGCGTGGAGCCGTGCTCCAGCAAGCGCGCGAGCTCGTCGAGATCGCCCGGCGGTACGGCTACAGCTCTCAAGAGCTCATCGACATCATCCTGAGCGTCGGATGAGCTCAGGACCTCGTCGCCGAGCTTCGGGCCTGTCGACCGGCGGTGAGCCGGAGTCCATGACGGACACAGTGGTGGCGATCGCGCCGCTGGCGGCGATCGAGACGAGGATGCCGACCTTCCGGTTGCGCCTTCGCCGTGCCGGGCAGCCTGCCGGAAACCGTGACGCGACGAAAACAAACCAAACTCGCGGAAGTCAATGATCCAGCAGAAACAACTTCCGATCAGGCAATATTCACGAAGAGCCGATGACGGGAATCGAACCCGCGCTATCTGCTTGGGAAGCAGAAGTTCTGCCATTGAACTACATCGGCGTGCGGCATCCGTGAGATGCCGCGATCACCATGGTAGCAAGGCCACCGCGCGGGTGACGCGCGTCCGCATCCTCGACGCGTGAAGCCACGGTCCTGGTTGTCCGCGTCGCGCCGCGAACACCCCCGTGGGAAATCCCAGCGCGCTCTTGCGGCGGCGGGATAATTCCTCATACGGTGAGCGAAGAGGCACGCTGACAAGATCCATCGCCAGCGAACCTTGCAATATGCGGTTCCAGCTCGTCGTAGTCGTCTGGCCGCCACCGGCGAATCAGACAGGGTTTCTGCTTATTCGGGGGTTGATCAGTATGGCCGATCTGTCCAGGCTCGCATGCGTCGCCGGCGCAATGGAGCCGCCTGTGAGTGCTGAACCGGTCGGGGGGTGGGCGCTGTGAGCGCCGACGCCACTGCGATGCCGCGAGCGAAGGCGCCCGCGGTCAACTACATCTCGTGGATCGCCCTGGCGCTCATGACGACGGCCTCAGTCGCGAGCCTTCGCCCGGCGCCGACGATGGCCATCTACGGCCTCGCGGCGATCTTCCTCTACATCGTTCCCGCGATCGTGTTCCTGCTGCCGACCTCGCTCATCTCGGCGGAGCTCGCGTCAGGCTGGGAGGGCGGTGTCTACAAGTGGGTGGCGACGGGCATCTCGAAGCCGATGGGATTCCTCGCCGTCTGGTGCCAGTTCGCGATGACGATCTTCTACTACCCGAGCCTGCTCGGGTTCGTCGCGGCGACGCTCGCCTACGTGATCAATCCCGATCTCGCGAGCAACGGCGTCTGGACGGCGCTCGTGATCATGGTCTGCTACTGGTCGGGCGTGTTCATCTCGTCTCGCGGCACGAAGGGCGTCGCGGGTCTCGCGAGTGCCGGCCTCATCATCGGAACGCTCATCCCGGGCGCCATCCTGGTGCTGCTCGGTTCCGTGTTCCTCGCGCAGGGCAACCCGTCGGCCGCACCGATGACCGCCGAGAACCTGCTGCCGCAGTGGGCGGGCCTCGCGAGCCTGGTGCTCATCGTCAACAACTTCCTGTCGTACAGCGGCATGGAGATGAACGCGGTGCACGTCTCTTCGCTGCGCAAGCCCGCGAAGGAGTATCCGAAGGCCATCTTCCTGGCGATGGGGCTCGTGCTGCTCATCTTCATCCTTCCGGCGCTCGCGATCAGCTGGATCGTCCCCGCCGAGGAGTTGTCGCTCACCGCCGGCGTCATGCAGGCGTTCGACGCGATATTCGCCGTCTTCAACCTGCAGTTCCTGACGCCGATCATCGGGCTGGCGCTCGTCTCGGCCTCGCTCGCCGGCATGCTGACCTGGCTCGCCGGGCCATCGAAGGGCCTGCTGCTCATCTCGCGTGAAGAGGGCTACCTGCCGCCGTTCCTGCAGAAGCTGAACAAGCACGGCGTGCAGCAGAACCTGCTCGTGGTGCAGGGTCTCGTGACGACGGTGATCGCCCTCGGCTACGCCCTCATTCCCGATGTCTCGAGCGCGTACTGGATCTTCTCGGTGATCACCACGCAGGTGTACCTCATCATGTACCTGCTGATGTTCGTCGCGGCGGTGCGGCTGCGCAGGACGCACCCCGATCACCCACGTGGATACCGCGCCCCGATGCTGATCGGGCTCGCCGGCGTGGGCTTCGCGGCGTCGCTCTCCGCGCTGCTCGTCGGGTTCATCCCGCCGTCGCAGTTCGGCGGCGGCAACCCGTGGATCTACTTCGTGATCGTCGCGGGCGGCGCCCTCGGGCTCGGTCTGCTGGTGCCGTACCTCTTCTACAGATTCCGCAAGCCGTCCTGGAAGCAGCCGGCGGCCACGGCAGAGCAGCCGGAGGTGACCGGATCATGAGCACGAACACCGAGACCCAGCCCAAGCGCGAACGGTCATTGCTCTACATCATCACTGCGGTGGTGCTGGTCGCCGTCGGCGTCATCGCCGTCGTGATGTTCATGTCGGCCCGGTCGTCGGTGCAGGCCGAAGACAAGGCAGAAGAGCTCATCCAGAACCTCGAGGACGCGGGCGTCGATGTCCCGTTCACGCCCGAGCAGGTCGCGAAGATCTTCGGCGAAGACGGCGGGGCCGTGTGCGCCAACCCGAACGACGCCCTGAGCCGGGCGATCCTCTTCGATCGAATCGCGAACGGCGCAGGTGGTCCCGGGATGCGGCCGATCATCACCGACGAACGGTACCTGCAGGGACAGGTGCTGATCATGGAGGTGTACTGCCCCGACGAGGTAGAGGAGTTCCAGCAGTTCCTGGATGAACTCCAGACCACCGACACGGCGAACTGATGGCGGCCGACCTGCGGGCACGCGTCGGCGAGCTCATGACCGCGTCAGCGTGGTCTGAGCTCGCCGAGCTTGTGTCGTTGAAGTCGGTTGCCGACCCCCGACAGTTCCCGCCCGAGGAGTGCGCGAAGACCGCTGAGTGGGTGCGAGACCGGTTCGCGCAGCTCGGCTTCGCCGACGCGCGACTCGAGCGCACGCCCGACGGCAGCGATGCCGTTGTCGGTTCGCGGCCCTGTGGCGATCCGGAGGCCCCGACCGTGCTGCTGTACGCGCACTACGACGTGCAGCCACCGCTCGACGACGACGCCTGGCGCACGCCCCCCTTCGAGCTCACCGAGGCCGACGGGCGCTGGTACGGCAGGGGCGCGGCCGACTGCAAGGGCAACATCATCATGCACCTCCTGGCGCTGCGTGCCCTGGGCGACGAGATCCCCGTGAACCTGAAGCTCGTGGTCGAGGGCTCTGAGGAACAGGGCACCGGCGGGCTCGAGGCGTTCGTCGAGCAGAACCCCGACCTGCTGCGCGCCGACGCGATCCTCGTGTGCGACACGGGAAACGCCGCGGTGGGCAAGCCCGCCGCGACGGTCACACTGCGGGGCATGGCGAACGTGGTCGTCCGCGTCGAGGCACTCGATTCAGAGGTGCACTCGGGCATGTTCGGCGGGCCCGCCCCCGACGCGCTGGCGGCCCTCGTCGCCATACTCGCGTCCCTTCGCGACGAGCGGGGCGAGACGACGATCACCGGCCTCGACCACTCGAAGCAGTGGACCGGGGCTCCGTATCCGACTGACCAGTTCCGAACCGACGCGGGGGTGCTCGACGGCGTGCAGTTGCTCGGTGACGGCAGTGCATCGGACATGCTGTGGTCACGCCCGGCGATCACGATCCTCGGCATCGATTGCCCGCCCGTGACCGGTTCCACGGCCGCGATCGTGCCCCGCACCGCTGCCCGGCTGAACCTGCGGATTCCGCCCGGAATGTCCGCGACCGAGGCGCACGACGCGCTCGTGGCGCACCTGCGCGCCGCGGCGCCGTGGGGCGTGCACGTCGACGTCGAGACCGAGGCCGTCGGGTCGCCGTTCGAGGCCTCGATCGACGGGCCTGCGTACCGGGTCATGGCCGGCGCGATGCAAGAGGCATTCGGAACGCCGATGACGACGCTCGGGCAGGGCGGCTCCATTCCGCTCTGCAACGTGTTCGCCGACACCTACCCCGGGGCCGAGATCATCCTCATGGGTGTCGAGGAGCCGCTCGCGCTGATCCACGCACCGAACGAGAGCGTCGACCCCAGCGAGATCGAGCATCTCGCGCTCGCCGAGGCGCTGTTCTTGAGGGGGTACGCCGCGGCGCGGGCCTGAAGCGAGGCACGCGGCATCCGTCGTGGGCGACCGCGTTCAAGCGCACGGATGCTGCGCGCCTCGGTTGCTACGCTGGGCGCGTGCTGCTCTCAGATCGCGACATCCGGGCCGAACTCGAGCGCGAGCGTATTCGGCTCGAGCCCTACGAGCCGGCAATGCTGCAGCCGAGCAGCATCGACGTGCGCCTCGACCGCTACTTCAGGCTGTTCGACAACCACAAGTACCCGTTCATCGATCCGGCCGAAGACCAGCCCGAGCTCACCCACCTCATCGAGGTGCATCCCGAAGAGGCATTCGTGCTGCACCCCGGCGAATTCGTGCTCGCGTCGACGTTCGAGGCCGTCACCCTGCCCGACGACGTCGCGGCTCGACTCGAGGGCAAGAGCTCGCTCGGCCGGCTCGGCCTGCTGACGCACTCGACGGCGGGATTCATCGATCCCGGATTCACCGGGCACGTCACCCTCGAGCTCTCGAATGTCGCGACCCTGCCGATCAAGCTCTGGCCCGGCATGAAGATCGGGCAGATGTGCTTCTTCCGGCTCTCGTCACCGAGCGAGCGGCCCTACGGCTCGGCCGAGTACGCGAACCGCTACCAGGGGCAGCGGGGGCCGACGGCGTCGCGGTCGTTCCAGAACTTCCATCGAACCGATGTCGGCGTGAGCGAGGCCGGGGCGGCAGGGCGCTGAGGTCGGGCTGCTAGAGGGTATTCTCGGCACGAGGCACACGCGGGGTGCCTGT
>Ga0247819_10002229_pt1 | contig 10070 bp, 4 predicted proteins | sample 13C_Xylose_Day6_FD_193428 | JGI IMG/M metagenome (GOLD analysis project Ga0247819, IMG submission 193428) | Soil microbial communities from agricultural site in Penn Yan, New York, United States - 13C_Xylose_Day6 | ecosystem: Environmental > Terrestrial > Soil > Agricultural land | place: USA... | reverse complement strand
AATCAAGATTTTGGACGTGCACTAAAAGCCACCCCTACCGCCTTGGTATTCTGTCAGAAATCACCATTCGCGATTGCTGGCATACGGGTAGGCAACTTCTTTTAGCAGTGGCATAACCTTCGGCGAAGCAGGGTACAAAAACTCCTCGTAGCCTCACGGTGAGAGCGCGCCATGTGCCGGTCCGTCATTTGTCACAGTCGTGGGTCGCCTCGCTGAGGGGTTGCGGGGCATGACCGACTGCCTCCATCAGTGAGAGCAGCGCGCCGTCGACAGATCGAACATATCGTAAGGTGCGAAGAGCGCCGTTTGAGTCGAGCCGAGCAGTGATATTTGAGGCGGGCTGGTAATCAAACCCGTTAACCTCATCACCCCAAGGCGCCCTGCCGGGGCGCCGTCTCTCATACCCACGTTTAAGTGCGCGGGCATCCCTTTAGCGGTTGCGTAGCCTTAGGGCGTTCATTCCTTCCAACAGAGCAACCAAGCGCTCAACCTGCCCTTCATCGAAATCGTCCCTATCTTGTTCTTCATGAGTACCCTTATTCAGGTACTGCCAGAGAAAATTCTGCTCAGGTATGCCGACAATCTGGCCCAGGGCATCCAACAAGGCCTGCTTATCCGCGTGCTCAAAGGTGTTCGCACCATTTAGTCTTGAACGAATTCCATCACACAGATTTCTCAGAGACGGCTGATCCCCCACGCCCGCCAACTTGACACTTATCACACCAAGGTCGCAGCGGCCAAGCCAACGCCATATCTTGTTCGCGAGCATTTCCAAAGCCTGCCTGGACGGTTGCAGCGCGCCCCGATGATCGCCACGATCAACCGCAGCCCTGGCGTTCACGAGATAGGCTTGCGGTGGCAAATCCCGCAGGACACGGGGATGGTGATCTCCGGTGTGATGACGGAATGTGTAGGATACCCACTGAGTCTGATCAACATGATTTTGGATGTCCTTGATGAACTCATTGCTGTGGCAGGTCACGATGATCTGCGTGTTGGCAAAGCGCTCACTCTCGAACAACGCCTCCCGAATACCCTGACGGTGCTCATGGTCGATGGCGTTGATCGCATCATCGAAGATCACGGTAGGCGCCTGGATGTTCGAGGCTTTTGCCAACAGGATGGCCAATCCCAGACAGCGAACATGCCCTTCACTCAAAACCTGCAGTGCATCAACGCGCGAGTGTGGAGCCCCTTGGAAGCTCAACTCGATGCGACCGTCCCCGGTAACAGGCAGATGCAGGGCTGCTAGCTTGTCGTCCACCGCATCGCGAACGTTGAACTCGTTGTAAAGCTCCATGGCAAAGTTGTTCAGGCCCGCCATCAAGGTTCCGGGCAGCTCTGAACGGTAAAGACGTAGCAGTCCCAAGAACTCATTGTAGGCAGCTTGTATTCTTGTCTCCGCGGCGATTTGCGCCTGCTCCTGCACCACAGCAGCGATCAGATCAGCGTTTTGTGCTTCAAAGGCATCGACACGGTGACGAGCCTGCGCAATGGCACCGCTGATTTGCCGCCGTCGAGTAGCATGTTCAGCCAATGCAATCCGAGCTTCGGAAAGACGATCCCGCTCAGCAATCAGCTGCGCACGCTCCTCAAGGCTCCGCCGTGTAGCAGCATCCCTCTCCTCCAACTGACGCGCATAGTCGACCGTCCGCTGCGACAGTGATACGCCGCCGGCGACAGGGTTGTACCCCGTCTTCCACCATGTAGTACCGGGTTGAACACCCGGATTTGCCACATAACGAAACACCTCATGCTCGCTATCGACTGAGGCTTCGATGCGCTGGGCAAAGTTGGCGAAGTACGCCTGCAACGCATCCGAGGCAACCCGCCGCTGATCAACCGCTGCGTGGTGCCGCTGTTTGAGTAACGTCAGCTCCCGCAACTGCTCCAGGCCCTGAGTAGCTTTTATGAATGGATCAGTATGGACATGCGGCTCACCTGCAATCGCTGTCTCACAGGCGGGGCAATGATCAGGAGACTGCGCCTGCAGTTTGAGAACCGCAGTGTAGAGGTCTTGATAGGCCACATCATCTTGCTGCAATACCAACTGAGCGCTGATCTCCTCTAGGAGGTCGTTGGCATCATCGGCAGCCTGAAACGCGTCGAGGAGGTCCTGTTGCCGGACGCTATATAAGGCAGGCGCTGGCTGGTTCAGCACTTCTGTCAAAACTTGCAATCGACCGGGGGCGTCGGCAGAACCCACCATCTGTTGCAACTGGATATAGGTCAATCCGGCCTGGAAGGCTTCAGCATACTCCCGCTCTGCCTGATCAAACGCAGCCACATTCGCAGCCTCACCAGCAAGCATTTCTGTGTCATGAGTAACTGCTTGGCGCCTGCGCGCAAGCTCCTGACCTTGAGTTGGTACAAGCGCGAGCTGCGCATCAATCGACTCGTTGAATTGCCCCACGAACTCATTGAAGTTGTCCATGCCGAACAGTGCGGCTATCAGCTCTGTCTTCTGCCCAGCGGGTTTTGCAGCGATCCTGGAGAAGGAGTCGATTCGATTCTTCTCAATGAAACAGAATCGGTAGGCGTCGGCATCCGCCTGAACGACGACTCTTTGCCCCCGAGCATCGAACGCTGCCAGTTGAGGAGGCGCAAACCGGTCCTCATGGATATTCCGCAGGTACTGGGCAGCATCAATACGCTTCTGTGCCCCCTCGTCTACAGCGCCCAGCAAAGCAAACTCGAGCGCCTCACACAGGCTGGTCTTACCACTGCCGTTGGGACCATAGAACAACACGATGCGTCGTGCGAGATCAAAATCCTCAACGTTGCGGAAACCTCGGAACGGGCCAAGCGAAAGATGAGACAGCCTCTGCCAACTCCATCCAGCCCCACCTGCTATGGTTCCCAACTGAGGTTGGCCTGCATCGATCGCTGGGAATTGCCGACGGGCTAAGCCAACCAGGTGAGTAGATCGCTGACTTCTATTACGGGTAGTTGCGCTGACACCCTCAAAGTTGTCCAGCACGAGCCGCCCAAAACGGCGCGCATCCTCCGAGACCCCACCGCCAGGCCGATGAAGCCATTGAATGAAATACTGATAGTCGTGTTCTGCAGACGCCATTCCTACCTCCGCTGTAATTGACATGACTGTGATCAGGCACATCCTTTATTTGCTTGGCATCATGTGTTCCTGTCAGCGTCCGGTCAAAGCCTATGGTCAATGTCACTACGGAATCACTTCCTGCCGGATCGAGCCACTCCGCTCAGGCAAAAGGGGACGTGTGGGGATAGCAATCGTTGCACCTCGAATCGGAAGTCTATGTCCAGTCGTTCTCGACCTCGTTCTCAGCCATTTCCATCAGGGCTAACTGTGTAGGGTTCGGCTTTTCAGTGGTTTGATATCGCTCAAGAGCAATAATTTCATTGCCTTGGGAGTGGAAGATACGAGTGAACGTCCATCGCCCGCCGAAGCCGCCCCCGCTAGTTTTACCGTAGATACCTTTTTCTCCACTCAAGGCCCAAACAGCAACGAGCTCCTCTCTCTCGAGATAAGAAAGGAACGCGCCCCGATCAATCAAGGCAGCGCTTCGACCAGTCATACTTACTGACGGGTCCATGAAGCGTACATGACCATCTTGATCAACATATTGGATCGTAGAGCCGTCTGTTAGGTGCAAGCCTAGATCTCGCATCAGCCAGCCAGCAGGGAGATTCAGATCAACGGACACTCCAAGAGAGTTGTCGTAGTCCGTAGCTTCGGCGAGGTACGCTGCGGTCGTTGCCCGAATTTTAAGGCCGCCGATGCGCCTGGCTTGAGACCAGTTTGAGATCCATCCCTCCTCGTCTTCACCTCCATCGACACGGTTTGCCCAAGGGTGTTCACCTAGGTAGGCACCATGGCCGCCACTGCGCGCAGTAGGTATGTCATCGTCCGTTTGCAAGTGAACGCCCTTGAGTGCCGCCAACGTGCTCTCTAGGTCAACCTTCTTAATGACAAAGCAGCCAACACGACGCCAACTTTCCCGCTCAAGAACATCGTTCCCCCCTCGCCATGATTCGAACCCTTTCAAAACCAACCACTGTTTGTCATCCACTGGGTTGATGACTTCAATATTTTCAGGATCATCCATGATGTCCGTGTTTAGGTCGAGCCAGAACAAAGCATCCGTCAAGGCAATGCCTTGAAAGCTTAGGTTCTGCGGAATCCAGAAGCACGGCTGTTCAAAGCGACGCCAGCCATCGTCTTCTGTGCGAACTAGCAGAAGGGAAGGATCAATGTTCCGCAATCGTGAGATTTCGCTTTCGCTGTTTTCTCGGGGTAACGGCGCTAAATTGTCGGACATCCGTGCGCAGAGTTCATAGAGGGCAATCCACTGATATTTTTTCCCAATGCGCTCAACTGTATGATCATTGCGATCGTTCCGAATCGTAAGATCGAATTCACCGTGGAGGTCTTCTGACCAACCAAGACCATGGGCGCGCTTGCACACCCAACCTCTCGCCCACGATAGATTGAAACAGGTAGGTTCATCAGATCGCTCACGTATACCTTGGCACATAATGTCTTGCCGCCACGGCGACGCTTCTGCTTTCCACTCAGCGTACACATCTTCGCCCACCGCAACGCGAAATGCATGCTTCGCTGCACTAACAGCCTCTCGGTGCTCCCAGCTCACTCCTTCCGATGCGGCATTTAGAACGTTCGTGAGCGTTTGAAACGCGGCCAATTTCGCGTCCGTTGCTTGGCCCCTGAAACGGCATAGCCACTCCTGCGCAAGCTCCGTCGCAGTAGGTAAGTGCACAACTCCCTTGGTAGCAGGGCTCCATCCTCGAATGGCGCTGTCCAACTGATAGCGGGCGAAGTCTCCATCCGAAACCGCCGAAAGTACAATTTGGTCTGAACCAGTCACGCCGGGACGATATGTACACTCGTACGAGTCCAGCTCAGCCTCGGTGACATACTCAATGGGCCATGGGCTGGTATACGGAGTCTCAGCGACACTGATGTCACACTTGTCAGGCAATGCACCACGAGCTTGGGCGAATCTGACAAGCCCTCGCGCATGATCACGGGTCAAAGCGTTCGCAGGTATGGCGAAATCTACAAATACGTCATTGTGAAGAACGCTGACGACATCACTTAGCTGGTGGTCCTGCCAGACGCTCTGCATTGCTGCACCGTAAATCGCTGCGACGAGTCGCTCAGTGACATAGGCATCGTCAAGATTTTTGAAGCGCGTCCATAGCTCCATTGCTAATCCTGCACGAGATGTCAGGAGAGTCACCAAAGCTTTGGTAGCCGTATCACGAACAGCCCTGTGAGACGCGGTCAAGAACCAGCACAGCTGGATACCGGCCAATTCAGCGCGTTCAGTACGAATAGCCGTCTGATCTGCCTCTCGCACCCACTCAATCAACTGCCTCGACTTGGCCCTGTCTTCGGCCAAGTAGCGCGACCAGGATGCATCGCGGGCCGGCATAGACAAGCATCGCAACTCTGCATCCAACCACGCAGAGTTATGAGTGCGTGCTGGATCTGTCGAGCCCGCAATGAGCACACCATACCGAAGAGTGCTTCCCCCGATTTCTTCGATGAGATCCCATGTTCTTTCGCTGAAGCTTTTGGGATTTCGCGTCAACAGACTTTTCTCAAAGGCGCTAGCGACCCAAAGATTGCCGGGCAGGCTCATGTCGTTCAGTTCAACGCCATATTTTTCCGGCAGCTGCACAGCAAGTGCCTCTAAAACACCGTGCTCGAACGTCGATGACCAAGGCGTTAGCGCCTTCGTGAGTACAGAGTCGTCACGGAATGCAGTATCTGCGTCCTTGTTAATCACGCTGCGCTTGAGCAGGCTGCTGGCTATAGCGTGATCACTCATCCGCTGAAAGGTGAATCGCAGGTATCCCGACTCACTATCGTCCTCAGGAGGCTCCGAGCTTAAAAGGCCCTCGTTCTCAAGCTGAAATACGAGGTCCTGGTCCGTTGGGCCTGGCGGTGAGAGCGCATCCAGTAGTTGGTAGGCACGACTGACAGGAATGACTTCGACTGCGGTATCTGCCATTTCGCTCGCGATTAGCTCAATTGCTTGCTTCGGTAAATTTCTCGCAGGTGAAAATTTTGCTCGCCGATTCACTCTCGACACAACGGCTTCGGTGTAAAGTTTAAAGATCTCAGTCACACCTCCCAAGCTGGGAAGCAAAGCCGACTCTTGTGTTTCGACCAAGGCATCACAGCATACGGAGAGAAACAGGGGCGTTAGCAGCTCTTCTACCGAGTTTGGCTCTTCAGCCAAGGTCACTCCGCGCTTTAATAGGTATTCCCGTGCCTGACGCAGTGTGAATCCCTTGTGGGTGACTCGTGGAAGCTCGTCTTCGCCTAGCTCAGTGGGTATGACAGATTCCTCGTAGCTGGACCTGCATGAGAGAACAAGGGTAATCCACTCATACCCGCGGACCTCGTGTACTAGTCCAGCTAGTCGGTCGGGCCAAATCTCCTGACCGTTCCTTTCGTTGAGTGCATCAATCATTAAGATTGATCGCCCCCCCACGGCCTGACCGGCAGCGTTTAGCGCCGACAAGAACTCAGAGGGACGTATGTCCTTCAACCCCAAGCTCGTCAAAATCTCATGCCAGGGATCCCCGTCCGGCAAGCTCCCGCCCAAGATCATGACCGCTGGCCGACCCTCCTCGATGGCGAAGTCACATACATCTGCCAGTAGGTGCGATTTCCCTGTACCCGCGTCACCGACTACGAGCAATGCCTGCTCGCTGACAAAGTCCCAATAAGGCTTCGATATTTCACGGACTACGCTGGCGACAATTGATAGCAGATTGGAGATCGCACTCGCTCGAGGGTTATCAACACCTGGCGGCAAAGAGTCCCTTTCCTCGCTATACCACGCAAGGGCAGCGCGGTGAGCCCCGTCCAAAGCCAATTGCAGACTTGGTAGTGGAATTTCCCGCAGGGGCGCATCGCAGGCTGCACGCAATTGTTGGACTACGGCATCACATGCGACAAAGCCCGCCTGATTGCCCCGCGGGGTATGGCTTAGCGCTTGCTCAATAGCGACGCTGAAGGCTTTTAGGTCTCCAAGCAGTCGTGGGTCCAGAGCAGTCGCCTCGATCACTCGCCTGATGGGCAAATTAATGTGGCTTTCAGGACTGTATCGCTTGCCGAGGGTGGCTCTAGTCTTCTCAAATCGGTCCCGGAACCATTCCGACGTGAGCAAGGTCTGGTCGAACCAGTACCTCACACGGCCGGGGGCTGTTGAGTTGGATGCAGTGAGTCTTTTTTTGAGTTCAAAGGCATCCCAACGAACAATCTGAAGAGACCGGCCTTCCGATGCTGCCAGCGCGATTCGCGCAGCTGTCCATTCGTTCCAGCGTTCAAGAGCCGTTCTCACATTGGATTTACGTGAATCGGCTGGATCAAATGGCAAACAGACGATGAACGTCTCAAGCTTTGGATGCGTTAGGAGAGCACGAGAAAGCGACTCGTCTAGAGACTTGATGGCTGCCCCCATGTCCCAAAAATACTTCACCTGCCAGCCAGTCTCGGCGCCATCTGCCTGTTGAGCGAAACATTCCAGCCCACCATCAGCACCTTGCCCCTTACGAGTGAAGCGAACGCGGCCGGGCGTCAGCTGCTCCTCACCCGCGAGTTGACAACATAGCTCCTCAAAGGCACTTGCCTGAGTTCCACGGTGCAGGCGGATTGATGCAAAATTGATGTCTGGAAGCATGGGTTCGGATCCATCGATGGGTGGCGGGCGTCGCATCACATCAGGATGAGGCGGCTAGCAAGGCGACGAATGATACTTGGTGTCTACGGGCGGCAACCACACCTTACCTTGAATGCAAAAACTTCGGAGTGACTTGTATCTGAAACGAATTTTCAACTCCTACTCAGACGCCCTCTCAGCAGGGCCGAATCCAGCCTTACAACAAGGACACTCAAGTCTAAAAATAGAGTGACAAGCCTTGATTGCAGCGAAAACTCCCATCCATGTGGTCACCCCTGAAAGAAGAAGAAAAATGGCATTATTTTCACAAGACCAGCTTGAAGCCATAGCCAACGCGCTCGGAGACACCGACATCGGCCTCACAGGCCCTGAAATTGAGCTGTTGATAGCCTCCGCCAAGATGAAGGATCCAGGTAAGGTCACGAAGCGCGTCAGGATTTATAACGCGTTCATTGATAGCCAAAATACCAAGCAAAATCGAACCCACGTATTGGAATTCATACGGGTAGCGATGAAGCCTGCGCGTTTTACTCGTTCGCCGGAGCGATTTGAGCCCTTGCGCACCCTCGTCAATCAAGCCCTTTCCTTTGCGGCTTTGATGGTAGATGAAGCAGGAAATCTGATCAAAGCTGAGGCGGCGCGAACACTGCCGGAAGCCCAACGCCGTGCTCAAGAGCTTCGGGCGGACCTGCAAGGGCGCGGGGTTCACCCAGATGTTCTGAAATTCTGCCGGGCGGAGCTGTTGGCTGATAACTACTTTCATGCAGTTCAAGAAGCTGTGAAAAGCATCGCCGCAAAAATGAGAGAGCTAACGGGGCTGACGGACGACGGCGCCCCCCTGATAGACCGCGTTCTCTGCGGAGAACCTCCCATGCTCGCGATCAACCAACGTTCAACACTCAGTGAGCGAAGCGAACAAAGCGGATTCGCAAACCTGGTTCGGGGAACGTTCGGGATGTTTCGAAACCCTACCGCCCATGAGGCTCGAATCAACTGGAGCATGAGTAGGGAGGACGCTGAGGACCTACTCACCGTTGTCTCTCTAATTCATCGGCGACTTGATAAGGCTCACATGCCTGCAAGGGGTTGATTACATTAAAAGAACGTCCGCTAGACTGATGTGTCAAAGCCAGTAAAATCCCGCAGGGACCAGCAGCGCAGAGTAAATGGAATGAACGTCAACGCATCGCAAATGCCGAAAAAAACTCCGTTATCCACCCGTTTCACACGCCAGATAATTCGGGTGAATGACCAAATTTGCTTCGCGGCATTTCAACAATGGCAGTTTTTGCAGATATTGGACCCCATAGCGTCGACACAGCCGACGGATTTCACCACTGGGGTGTTCCCTGACAACCCTTACTCTGAAACTATTCATCGAAGGATGAGCGACTTACCGAAATTCTCTCTGGACGCAGAACAAGTGGCCCTTCAAATGGGCGTGATCGCCGCAGTGGAGTACGTATTGGCGTATATAGAAGAGGTGCAGGAGCTTCGGGAAAAGCTATACCCTCCAGAGCAACCATTTATTCGCGATGATGCAGAGGAGGAGCAACTGAGGCGCAAGCTGGTCAGCTGGAATTCAAAGCAACCCGGAATTGAATATTTCCGTACCCTCGGCTGCTTCAGGCTGTTAAGAAACCACTATGCCCATGTCAATGAGGAGCCCAACACCGCCTTCACGAGCTATGCACGTCTGCACGGGACCCAACTAAACAGTTTCTGGGACAACGGCATCACTGACGTAAAAGCCATTGACTTTAAGATGCTTCCCTCAATGCAACTCACTCCAAAGATTGCTTTCGGAATCATGAATCTGCTGAGGATCTGCATTCAGTACATTGACTCAATGGTCGCCGACACAGTATCCACTTCTAAAGCAATCGTCTGGGTAATTGAGCGAGATCCGAAAGTTGTAAACCTCAAAATCGCCAAGCGCACGTCAAAAATCTCTACAAGACTTCGTATGGAGTGGAACATTCACCTCTCCCCTCCAGCGGCAGAAGAGCTGATTGAAATTGCGCTGAACATTTGAAGCTGATCGTTCTTCCCGAGGCTTTCAGCGATAAAAAGCCAAAGAACACAATACTGGCGGCGTTTGGGGGCAAAACTGGGGGCATAGCGAATCTTTTTCGACCTGAAACTACCGTTCTAGAGCCTAGTCAAAATGTTTTTTGGCGCCCCTGAGAGCCTTTAGGCTTCGTCTGGCAGGCTGTTTAGCTGAGCATTTCTGGCTTTTCATGGGCATGGAGATCCATTCATTTGCAAGCCCGCCAGTCCCGTTGCCTCACCGAAATCGCCATCAATTTATTCTGGCCCAGCAAATACAACCGCGCCCCGTCAATAAATGGTTCAGGCACCTGATGTTCGATC
>Ga0247819_10002225_pt1 | contig 10082 bp, 4 predicted proteins | sample 13C_Xylose_Day6_FD_193428 | JGI IMG/M metagenome (GOLD analysis project Ga0247819, IMG submission 193428) | Soil microbial communities from agricultural site in Penn Yan, New York, United States - 13C_Xylose_Day6 | ecosystem: Environmental > Terrestrial > Soil > Agricultural land | place: USA... | reverse complement strand
GCGCTGGCCGTCATCGCCTTTGCCGCCACATGGGGCTGCATGGGTGTCATGCAACTGATCTCCCGCGTGGCGGGCGTGCGAAAGACCGCGAAATGAGCTTTCTGAACCTCGATCACCTGCAGAAATCCTTTGGCTCGACCAAGGTCGTCCATGACTTCAACCTGAATGTCGAGAAGGGCGAGTTCGTGTCCTTCCTTGGCCCCTCGGGCTGCGGCAAGACCACGGTGCTGCGCATGGTCGCGGGCTTTGAAGAACCCAGCGTTGGCCGCATCCTGATCGACGGGCAGGACGTGACCCGGCTGCGGCCGAATCAGCGCCAGATCGGCATGGTGTTTCAGGCCTATGCGCTGTTTCCGAACCTGACCGTCGCCGACAATGTCGGCTTCGGCCTGAAGGTCGCGGGCGTGCCGCGCGCCGAACGTGCGGGCCGCGTGACCGAGATGCTGGAGCTGATCGGCCTGCCCGAGATGGGCGCACGCTTTCCGTGGCAGCTGTCGGGCGGTCAGCAGCAGCGTGTGGCCTTGGCCCGCGCGCTGGCCCCGCGCCCGCGCGTGTTGTTGCTGGACGAGCCCTTGTCGGCTCTGGACGCCAAGATCCGCGTCAGCTTGCGCAACCAGATCCGAGAGATCCAGCAGCAGCTGGGCATTACCACGATCTTCGTGACCCATGACCAAGAGGAGGCCCTGTCGATCTCGGACCGGATCGTGGTCATGCACAAGGGCATTGCCGATCAGACCGGCACGCCGCGCCAGATCTACAACCAGCCCGCCACTGATTTCGTTGCGGGTTTCGTCGGCACGCTGAACCGTTTCGATGCCGAGGTTCTGGATGCCCCTACCGGTCGCCTGCGTGTCGCGGGCACCGAATTTGCGCTGGGCCGCGCCGTGCCCTCGGCCGTCAGCCTTGCTGCCCGGCCCGAAGGGCTGTCCCTGGCCGATGACGGTATCCCGGCCGAGGTCACCGGGGTCGAGTTCCTGGGCTCGGTCCAGCGGTTGCGCATGCGGGTCGCCGGACGCGAGATCGTGCTGGACCGCTTCAATGCGCCATCCGCAGCGCTGCCCGAACCGGGCGAGGCCGTCCATATCTCGACCCAGGGGTCAAGCTGGCTGGTTCTGCCTCACGGGGCCTGACGCCTGCGCAAGCGGATCGCGGCGGCGGCATGTCCGGGCAGGATGGTGAAGCCCTTGGCGTAGCGCGCGGCCAACCGCTTCGGGTTGGACAGCATCCGCCACGCCCATTCCATCTTGGCCTGCCGCACCCATCCCGGCGCACGACGCTGATGTCCCGACAGAAAATCCAGACCCGCCCCGATCGAGGCGAAGCCGACATTCCCCAACGCATCGCGGGCGCGAATGGCGAACAGTTCCTGCCGGGGGGCGCCAAGGGCCAGAAAGCACAGCCGCGCGCCTGACTGCCGGATGCTTTCGATGATGTCATCGGCCTCGGCCCCGGCTGGGTCAAAGGGGAAACCGGGGGCATGGGTCAGCGCCACGGCCAGGCCGGGAACGCGCGCGCGCATCGCAGCCGAGGCCAGCGCCAGAGACTCATTGCTGCTGCCGATCAGTGCCACGGGCAGGCCCTGCCGCGCCGCGACCCCGGCCAGCGGCAGCACCAGATCCGAACCGGGCGCAAGGCTGACCGGTCGCCCGGCCAGCCGCGACAGCCAGACGATGGGATTGCCGTCGGCGCAGACCAGATCATGTTGGGCGTAAGCGTGGCGAAAGCCCGCATCCTCGGCCAGTCGCTGCAGGTGATCGACATTCAGCGTGGCCAAGGCGAATCCGCGCCCTTCGGTCAGGTTTTGTCCGACCTGCGTCAGCAGGCTTGCCGCATCGCGGCAATTGATCTGGACCTTGCGGTCGTCGGGGAAGGTGAATTCCATGCCTTTTCCTGCACCGCGAACTGATGGCCTTGCCCAATCCATCCACAGCCCGCCGTTTCAGACAAGCGCCGCCTTTGCACCCGCAGAAGGATTCTGCCGAAAAAGGCAGGCCTGTTAGCGGTGATAGCATTTGGTGGATCGCGCAGGATTCGATATTCAGAATACGCGCAGCAGTTGTTTATTGTTTCTCGCTCACGCGGCGACCTGTCATTGAATGAGGGATGTTGATGGCCTTCGACCAGACTGGGGTGTCAGAGACGGATATCGCCATCGTCGGCATGGCCGCGCAATTGCCCGGCGCCGCGAACGTGGCCGAATACTGGGACAATCTGTGCCGGGGCGTCGAATCGATCCGCCCGGTTTCCCAGCCCGACCTGATCGCGCGGGGGGAAAGCCGTGCGCGGCTCTCGGACCCGAACTATGTGCCCTCGGCCGCGATTCTTGGGCAATTCGACGAATTCGACGCCGAGTTCTTTGGGCTGTCGCCCAAAGAGGCGGCGATCATGGACCCGCAGCACCGCAAGTTCCTTGAGACCTGCTGGCACGCGCTCGAAGATGCCGCCCATGTGCCCGAGCGTTTCCGCCGTCCCATCGGCATCTGGGCCGGCTGCGGCATGGGCAGCTACTTCTACTGGAACGTGTGTTCGAACCGCGATCTGGTCGATGGCGTCGGGCATTTCCTGCTGCGTCATACCGGCAATGACAAGGATTTCCTGTCGACCCGTGTCAGCCATGTCTTTGACCTGACCGGGCCGTCGATCAACATACAGACGGCCTGTTCGACTTCGCTTGTGGCGATCCACATGGCCTGCCAGTCGCTGCATTCGGGCGAATGCGACATGGCGCTGGCGGGTGGTGTCACCATCGAGATGCCGCATGGTCTGGGCTATCTCTACAAGGAAAACGAGATCCTGTCGCCCGACGGCCATTGCCATGCCTTCGACCACCGCGCGCAGGGCACGGTCTTTGGCAGCGGCGCGGCTGTCGTGGTGCTGCGGCGGCTGAAGGATGCGATTGACGACGGCGACCATATCTGGGCGGTGATCAAGGGCTCGGCCATCAACAATGACGGCGCGGCCAAGGCTGGCTATCTGGCCCCCAGCGTCGAGGGGCAGGCGCAGGCCGTGGCCGAGGCGCTGGTCATGTCGGGCGTCAGCTCGGACAGCATCGGCTATGTCGAATGCCACGGCACCGGCACGGCTTTGGGCGACCCGATCGAGGTCGCGGCGCTCAATCAGGCCTATGCGCGGGTCTCGGACGGGACACGGCAGGGACCGTGCCACATCGGCTCGGTCAAGACCAACATCGGCCATCTGGACACAGCGGCGGGATCGGCCGGGCTGATCAAATCGGCGCTGACGGTGCATCACGGCCGGATTCCGGCCAGTCTGGGTTATGAGGCCCCGAACCCGGCCATCGATTTCGAGGGCGGGCCGTTCCGGGTCAATGACCGTCTGGGCGATTGGCCGGTGCCGGGACCGCGTCGGGCAGGGGTGAACTCTCTGGGCGTGGGCGGCACCAATGCCCATGCCATTCTGGAGCAACCGCCGGAGCTGCCCGCATCCGAGGAATCCGACTGGCCCTTCCAGATCATCGCGGTGTCGGGCCGCAGCAAGGCGGCACTGGACGCCAACAGCGCGGCGTTGGCCGCGTGGCTGCGTGCCAATCCGAGCGTCGACATGGCCGATCTGTCCTTTACCCTGACCGATGGTCGCCGCCAATTCGACCGCCGCCGGGTGCTGGTCGCCCATGACCCGGTCGAGGCGGCAGAGATGCTGGAAAACCCCGATCCGCGGCTGGTCTTTGACCATCAGCCGGTGGCCGAAGGGGCGGGCGCGGTCTTCATGCTGCCGGGCGGCGGCGCGCAATATGCGGGCATGGCGCGCGGGCTTTACCAGACCGAGCCGGTCTTCCGCGAATGGATGGACCGGGGCCTCGATCATATGTCGGAGGCGCATGGGACGGATCTGCGCGCCTTGTGGTTGCCCGAACCGGGCACTGAGCCCGAAGCGGATAAGCGGCTGCTGCAACCCTCGCTGCAATTGCCGTTGTTGATGATCACCGAATATGCGCTGGCGCAGCTGTGGATCGATTGGGGCGTGAAGCCCTCTGCGCTGATCGGGCATTCGATGGGGGAAAACACCGCCGCCTGCATCGCGGGCGTGATGTCCTTTGAGGATTGCATCGGTCTGGTCCGCCTGCGCGGGTTGCTGATGGACCGGGTCCCGGCGGGCGGCATGCTGAGTGTGCCGCTGGAGCCGCAGGATTTCGCCGCGGAAATGTCGGGGCTGGGGCTGGATCTGGCCGCCGTGAACGGACCGGCAATGTCGGTGGTGTCAGGGCCGGATGCGGCCTTGGACGCCTTTGCCGCGAAAATGTCCGCACGTGAGATCGAATGCCAGCGCATCGCCATTTCCATCGCCGCCCATTCGCGGCTGCTGGACGGCGTTCTGTCCGAGTTCCGAGACTATCTGGCCTCGATCCCGCTGCATGCACCGCAGATCCCGATCATCTCGAACCAGACCGGGCAGCCGCTGACGGTTCAGCAGGCGACCAGTCCCGATTACTGGGTCCAGCATCTGCGCGGCACTGTGCGCTTTGCCGATGGCATCGGCTGGCTGGCGCAGGACCCCGCCCGGATCTATCTGGAGGTCGGACCGGGTCGCGCCATGCAAGCCATGGCCAAGGCGCATCCCGCGGTCAGCGCGGGTCAGGTCATCACCACCCTGCGCCACCGCGATCAGGCGACCGGCGATGACAGCTATTTCATGGCTGCCCTGGCTCGGGTCTGGGCCTGTGGCGGGTTCATCGACTGGGACCAGATCCGGGGCGGCGCGCGTCGTCTACGGCTGTCGCTGCCCGGCTACGCCTTCCAGCGCAAACGCTATTTCATCGAACGCGCAGCCGCTCCGGCGGACAGCCGCCCCGAACTGGCCCGGATCGAGGCCCCCGCCGAATGGGGCTGGCGACCGGCATGGAAACTGGCGGCCCCTGCCGTCGAGATCGGCCCCGAAGGCCCGGTCATCGCTGGCACGCAGGATTGGCTGATCTTTGTCGATGATCTGGGCATTGGTGAGCGGCTGGCAGGCCTGCTGCGCGGTCTTGGCCAGCGCGTCGCCACCGTCCAGATCGCCGATACCTTTGCCGACAAGGGCGAGGGGCGCTTTACCCTTCCGGTCGAATCCGACCGCGAAGGCTATGAGATGCTGCTCTCTGCGCTTGCCGCGCAGGAGCGGGTGCCGCAGCGCATCCTGCATCTGTGGTCGCTGACCCAAGGGGCGCAGTTCCGGCCCGGCTCCAGCCTGCTCAACAGCCAGCTTGAGCGCGGTTATTTCGGCTTGCTGCATCTGGCGCAGGCCATTGGCGCGGAATTGCCCGATGCCCGGCTGGACCTGATCGCCATTTGCAACGACGCGCTGTCCATCGCGCAGGAACCGGCGACCAGCCCGGAAAAGGCGACTGCCGCCGGACCGATCCGGGTCATGCCGCATGAGATGCCGGGCGTCTCGGCCCGGTTGGTCGATATTCGTCTGCCCGAGAAGCGCGGCACTGACGCAGCGGCCCTCATGCTGCTTGAGGAAGCGCTGGCCCCCTCGGGTGCGGCGCTGGCCGCATGGCGGGACGGGCGTCGGTTCGAGCAGGGATTGGAACGGGTCGCCTTGGCCGAGGACGGCATGGCGGGCATTCCGCCCGCTGCCGTCTGCCTGATCACCGGCGGTTTTGGCGGGATTGGCCAGACCATCGCCCGCGAATTGGCGGCGCGTGGCGGCGCAAGGCTGGCCTTGGTGACGCGGGGCAGGTTGGATGCCGCCCCGATCCTTGCCGCGCTGCATCAGCTTGAGGCAGCGGGGGCCGAGGTCATCGCCATCCGCGCCGATGTCACCAGCCCCGAGGATATGGCCCGCGCCGTTGCGGAAACCCGCGCGCGCTTTGGCACTTTGGACGTGGTGCTGCATGCGGCGGGGATCGTCCGCGACAGCCTGATCGCCGCGAAAAGCGATGATGACAGCTGGGACGTTCTGGCACCGAAGCTGCTGGGCACGCAGGCGCTGATGCAGGCGCTGGCTGCTGATCCGGTGGGGATGACGGTGCTGTTTTCCTCGACCTCGTCGGTGATCGCTCCGGCGGGGCAGGCCGATTACGTGGCGGCGAATGAATATCTGAACGCGGTCGCCCGTTCCGCGCCCAAAGCCTTGGGTCGGGTGGTCGCGGTCAATTGGGGCGTCTGGGCCGATGCCGGCATGGCGGCCCGTGCATTGGGGCTGGAAAGCGCGCTGACCAGTGGCGCGACCCTGCAGCGCCCGCTGCTGGATCAGGCGATGCCGCTGCCGCGCGGGCGCGAATTCCGCACCACGCTTTCCGCCGAACGCTGGATCATCGACGGACACCGCACGGCCTCGGGTCAGGCGCTGATGCCCGGCACCGGCTGGATCGAGATGATCGCCGAGGCCGCACAGGAAGCCGGGCTGCAATTCCCCTTCGTCATCCGCGAGTTGGAATTCCTGCGTCCGGTGCTGGTCGATGGCGCGACCCTGGTGACAACCCGTGTCGAACCCGAGGGCGATGCCCTGCGCATCCGCATCCTTGACGATCCGCAGGGCGAGGCGAACGTCACCGCTTTGGTCGAGACCCTGACGGAATCCACGCCCGCGCCGCTGGTCGTGGCCGGGCGATGGGATATGGACGGGCAGGGGCAGGCTTTGGCCTCGGCGCAGGAAAGGCAGCTGGCTTTCGGGCCGCGCTGGCAGGTGCTGCGGCGCTATCGCCTGAAAGGCGACGAAGGCATGGCCGAACTGGCGCTGGCCCCGGAATTCGTCTCGGATGCCGGGCAGGGCTGGCTGGCCCATCCGGCGCTGCTGGACATTGCGACGGGCTGGGCCATGGCGCTGATCCGGGGCTGGTCGCCGGACCACCTGTGGGTGCCGATGGGCTATCGCGCGATCCGGATCTACGGAGTGCTGCCCGCGCAGGTCACCAGCCATGTTCGTAATGCCGGTGACAATAGCGATGCACAGGGCATGGCCCAGTTCGACATCACCCTTGCCGGACCGGACGGGGTCGTCTGCGCCGAGATCCGCGGCTTCTCTCTGCGCAAGCTGGAAAACGCCATCGCGACGCGGCCCGCCGGGCGCGCCGCACCCGCGCGCAACCTGTCGCCGGCCGAGCGGCGCTTGCAGCACAATATCTCGCAGGGCATTCCCGCCGCGATCGGTCCGGCGATGCTGTCACGGGCGATCTCGACCGGGCTGCCACAGGTCTTTGTGTCCTCGCTGGACTTGCCCGCGCTGGTGGCCGAGGCCGGGCTGGCCGAGACGGCTGCCCCGTCCGAAGGCGGCTTCGAACGCCCGGATCTGGACAGCGACTTCATCGCCCCCGCGCCCGGCACTCAGGCCGAACTGGCCGCGATCTGGTCCGAGCTGCTGGGCATCGCACAGGTCGGCGCGGCGGACAGCTTCTTTGATCTGGGTGGTCATTCGCTGATCGCGGTCCGGATGTTCGGACAGGTGCGCAAAGCCTTTGGCGTCGACCTGCCGATCTCGACCCTGTTCGAGGCCCCGACGATCGCCGCGCTGGCCGCGCTGATCGAGGAACGCACCGGCCCGCGCGAGATCGTGGCGGATAACGTGCGCGCCATGCCGACCAACACCCGCACCAAGCGCCGCTTTGTCGTCGATATGGGCGGGCGCGGTGCAGGCACGCCCTTCTTCATGGTCGCGGGCATGTTCGGCAATGTCATGAACCTGCGCCAGCTGGCGCAGCGTCTGGGCGTGGACCGCCGCTTCTATGGATTGCAGGCACGCGGCCTGCTGGGCGACGACAAGCCGCATGAAACCTTTGCTGATGCCGCCCGCGATTATATCGCCGAGCTGCGTGAGGTGCAGCCCGAAGGACCCTACCTGATCGGCGGCTTCTCGGGCGGCGGGCTGACCGCCTATGAGATGGCGCGGCAATTGCGCGCGGCCGGTGAGGAAGTGGCAATGCTGGTCATGCTGGACACGCCCTTGCCGCTGCGCGAGGCCGTCAGCCGCAAGGACCGGCTGATGATCCGCTGGCGCGAGCTGGCCGAAGGCGGGCCGGGCTTTGCCGCGAAATGGCTGCGCGATCGCGTCGCCTATGAGTTCATCCGCCGCAGCAAGGCCCGCGCGGTCGAGGCCGAGGCCAGCACCGACAGCGGCGACACGTTCCACGACCTTGCCATTGAGGCCGCCTTCCTCAACGCGCTGCCGGGGATGGAGCTGTCGGTTTGGGACGGGCCGGTGGCGATGCTGCGTCCGCCGCTGGACCTGCGCTGGAAAGTGACGGGCGGGCGCTGGATCAATTCAGGCCGCGACTATGTCGTTGCCGATAATGGCTGGAGCGATTGGATGCCGAAACTGCAGGTGATCGAAGTGCCGGGGGACCACGATTCCATGGTGTTGGAACCGAATGTGCGGCGCATGACCTCGATCCTGCGCGAGATCCTGCGTGAAGCGGATGTCGATGCCTCCGCGCAGGTGCAGGCGGCCGAGTGATGCTGGACAAGGAACCGTCGGTCCATGTCGTGGTGCTGAACTGGCGCACGGCAGACATGTCGCTGGGTGCAGCCGAGGCCGCGCTGGTCGCAATGGCCGGCATCGATGGCGGCATCACCATCGTCGATAACGATTCCGGCGACGGATCGTTCGAACATATGCAGGCCGAGGCGCGGGCGCGCGGCTGGCTGGACGGGGGCCGCGTCGCAGTGGTGCAGTCCGGCTGGAACGGTGGCTATGGCGCGGGCAACAATTACGGCATCCGCCAGAACCTGCCGGATGGGCGGCGGGCCGATCTGGTCTATCTGCTGAACTCGGACGCGATCCCCGCGCCCGACGCGATCCGGGCGCTGATGGAGCATCTGGCCCGGAACCCTCAGGCCGGGATCGCCTGTTCGCGCCTGTCCGGCCCGGACGGAGAGCCGCATCACACCGCCTTCCGCTTCCCCTCGGCTGCCGGTGAGTTCGAGGCCGCCAGCCGCAGCGGCCCGGTCACGCGCCTGCTCAAGGGCAAGGTCATCGCCATGCCGCAACCCGCGACAACCTGCCGCGTCGACTGGTCGGCGGGGGCCTCCATGATGATCCGCATGGATGTGCTGGACGGGGTCGGCATGTTTGACGAGGGGTTTTTTCTGTATTTCGAGGAAACCGATCTGTGCCGCCGCGCGGCTCAGGCCGGTTGGCAAACCCATTACGTCGTCGAAAGCGCGGTCGAGCATATCGGCTCGGCCAGCACCGGGATGAAGGAATGGCGGCGCATTCCCGATTACTGGTACGATTCCCGCCGCCGCTATTTCGAAAAGCATCACGGCCGGGCAGGGGCGCTGGCCGCCACCGCCGCCACTTTGGGTGGCGAGGCGATCTGGCGGCTGCGCTGCCTGATCCAGCGGCAGCAGACCGGCGTGCCTCCGGGTCATCTGATGACGCTGGCCCGCCACGCCTTGCGCCGCCAACCGATGCCGATTCATGTTGAAAAGGGAAGGCCATGACGCAGTTCTCCGCGATCCTTGTCGGCAATGAGCTTTTGTTGCGCCACGCGGCCGAAACGCTGCTGGGGCGTGGCCACCGGATCGTCGCGGTGGTGACGCGCAATCCCGACCTGCGCGCTTGGGCGCAGGGGGCGGGATTGCCGGTCGAGGATCAGGACGCCCCGCTTGTCGCCGATGCGCCACCGGCGGATTGGCTGTTCAGCGTCGCGAACCTGTCCCTGCTTTCGCCTGCGATGCTGGCGCGCGGCAAGTTTGGGGCGATCAATTTCCATGACGGGCCATTGCCGAAACTGGCCGGGCTGAATGCTCCGGTCTGGGCGATCATCGGGCAAGAGGCGCAGCATGGCGTCACCTGGCACATGATCGAAGGCAAGGTGGATCAGGGCGATATCCTGGCGCAGCGCCTGTTCGACTTGCGCCCCGACGATACCGCGCTGACGCTGAATGCGCGCTGCTTTGCGCGCGCCGCCGAAAGCTTTCCCGATGTCGTGACGCAGCTGGAGGGGGCGGGGCCGCAGCGGGTGCCACAGGATCTGTCCCAGCGTAGCTATGTCGGCAAGACGAAACGCCCCGAGGCTGGCGGCGTTCTGGATTTCACCCGCCCCGCCGCCGAGATCGGCGCGCTGGTGCGCGGGCTGGATCATGGCGGCTATTGGAACCCGCTATCCGAGCCCAAGGTCATGCTGGACGGGCGGCTGC
>Ga0247819_10002224_pt1 | contig 10082 bp, 11 predicted proteins | sample 13C_Xylose_Day6_FD_193428 | JGI IMG/M metagenome (GOLD analysis project Ga0247819, IMG submission 193428) | Soil microbial communities from agricultural site in Penn Yan, New York, United States - 13C_Xylose_Day6 | ecosystem: Environmental > Terrestrial > Soil > Agricultural land | place: USA... | reverse complement strand
CCCCACCCCGCAGCTCTAAATCAAAGCTTCCATTCAAAATCGGTGCACCACAACGCCGTTGAATATCATTTTCTTCAAAAATTTATCTTGCGCGCTAAACATTAGCGCGATACATTCATCTCGCACTTACTTAGCGCGCAAACATTTAGCGCAAATCAATCAAACCCGAACGAGGCTTTCACCATGCAAACTCTCTACACCGCAATCGCAACTTCCACCGGTGGCCGTGACGGTCGTGCGATTTCCAGTGACAACATTCTCGACGTCAAACTCGCCACCCCCAAAGAACTCGGTGGAGCTGGCGGTGCAGCGACCAACCCTGAGCAACTGTTCGCAGCCGGCTACTCCGCTTGCTTCATCGGCGCCCTGAAGTTCGTGGCCAGCCAGACCAAGCGCAGCATCCCCAACGATGCGTCGATCACTGCCCACGTCGGCATTGGCCAGATCCCTGGTGGTTTCGGTCTGGACATCGACCTGCACATCAGCCTGCCAGGCCTTGAACAAGCCGACGCGCAATCTTTGGTCGATGCCGCCCACCAGGTCTGCCCGTACTCCAACGCCACCCGCGGCAACGTTGAAGTGCGCCTGCACGTCACCGTCTAACCACTGAACCACTCAGGCCCGAACAGGAAATGAACATGAACACCTTCAGCAAAGTCTTGACCGGTACCCTTCTCGCTCTGTCCATCAACAGCGCGTTCGCCGGTGATGTGGAACACAACACCCAGGCATTCCTCGATGTGTTGAATGCCGGCACCGGTAAACCGATGGAGCAAATGACGCCTGCCGAAGCCCGCGCCGTACTGGTGGGTGCGCAGGCCGGGGTCAAGCTGACGCTGCCGAAAGCCGATGTCAGCCAGAAGACCATTCAGGTCGACGGCCAACCGCTGAGCCTGACCATCGTCCGGCCGGCCGGGGTCAAGGGTGAGCTGCCGGTGTTCATGTTCTTCCACGGTGGCGGCTGGGTGCTGGGAGACTTCCCGACCCACGAACGACTGGTTCGTGATCTGGTGGTCGGTTCGGGTGCGGCAGCGGTTTTCGTCAACTACACGCCGTCACCCGAAGCGCACTACCCGGTGGCGATCAACCAGGCTTACGCCGCGACCAAATGGGTGGCCGAGCACGGTAAAGAGATCAACGTCGATGGCAAACGCCTGGCCGTGGCCGGTAACAGCGTCGGTGGCAACATGGCAGCTGTGGTTGCCCTGATGGCCAAAGACAAAGGCACACCGGCGATCAAGTTCCAGGTGCTGTTGTGGCCGGTGACTGATGCCAGCTTCGAGACCGGTTCCTACAACCAGTATGCCGAAGGGCACTTCCTCACTAAAAACATGATGAAGTGGTTCTGGGACAACTACACCACCGACGCCAAACAGCGTAACGAGATCTATGCCTCACCGCTGCGGGCAACCCCTGCGCAACTCAAGGGGCTGCCACCGGCACTGGTACAAACGGCGGGTGCCGACGTACTGCGCGATGAAGGTGAAGCCTACGCCCGCAAACTCGATGAAGCCGGCGTTCCGGTGACCTCGGTTCGCTACAACGGCATGATCCACGATTACGGTTTGCTCAACGTGGTGAGCCAGGTGCCGGCGGTGCGTTCGGCGATGTTGCAGGCGTCGCAAGAGCTCAAGGAACACCTGAAATAACGCTTAGTGCAGAAGATCGCGGCCTCGTTCCACTCGACAGCTCCTACATGGGTTTTGCATTTCCCTGTAGGAGCTGTCGAGCGAAGCGAGGCTGCGATCTTTTAATGTTTCAGGCACAAAAAAACCCGACTCAATGGTCGGGCTTTTTCATTCCTGAAGCTGTGCTTATTTAGCACGGCCTTTGTAGGAACCGCCTTCGCGGGTATCGATCTCGATCATGTCGCCGATTTCGATGAAGTCAGCAACCGACAGTTCGGTACCGTTCTTCAGTTTGGCAGGCTTCATTACCTTGCCGGAAGTGTCACCGCGAGCGGAACCTTCGGTGTAGTCAACCTGACGCACGATGGTGGTCGGCAGCTCTACGGAAACCAGACGCTCTTCGAAGAAGATCGCTTCGCAAACATCGGTCATGCCTTCTTCAACGAAAGGCAGAACGGCTTCGATGTCTTCAGCGTTCAGCTCGTACATGGTGTAGTCGGTGGTGTCCATGAACGTGTAGGTGTCGCCGCTGATGAAGGACAGGGTCGCTTCTTTGCGGTCGAGGATTACGTCGTCCAGTTTGTCGTCGGCGCTGTAAACGATCTCGGTCTTGTAACCGGTCAGCAGGTTTTTCAGCTTGGTCTTCATGATCGCGCTGTTACGACCCGACTTGGTGAATTCAGCTTTCTGAACCAGCCAAGGATCGTTTTCGAGACGGATCACGGTACCGGGTTTCAGTTCTTTACCAGTTTTCATTGCGAATATCCGAATTTGGATGGGATTTACAAAAATCTAGGCCGCGTATCATATCCAATTTCCATAAAACTGTACCAGCGCCGTGGCAAGATCAGCCTGCAAGGCCTGTTCCAGACACCACGTCTGGGCGTGTTTTTCCAGCTCTGGCCAGTGTTTACGGGTGGAATGCCAGTGGTCGGTGATTTTTTCACCCGCGTTCCACGCGCGCCAAAGACCGCTGATCGCCTCGCGGGCAGGCTCCGATAGCCCCTTCACATACAGCGCAAGGAAGGCTTCAAGCTTGTCCAGGTGGACATCCTCTTCCTGCTGGTAGATGTGCCAAAGCAACGGCCGCCCCGCCCATTGCGCGCGGACAAAGGAGTCTTCGCCACGCACGGCGTTGAAATCACAGCACCACAGCAACTGGTCATACTGGTCCTGACGGACAAACGGCAGCACCTGCACCGTCACGGCCTCGCGCACATGCAGCGCGCCGGCTTTCAGATCGCTGACGCCGAGCCAGCGCTCGACATCCCCGAGAATCCGCCCCTCCGGCACCAGCACATGCGTGGGTGTCGAATCGCTGGCCAGCGCATCCAGCCAACTGGCCAGCCCGGTATTTTCGTAGGCGAACAACGAAATCAGCTGCGCAGCCGGTGCACGGTCGACGCCCAGACTTTGCAGGAAGGCGCGCTGGGCCTCGGGGTCTTGCTGAAACTGCTGGCGCCGTTCGAGCAATCCGCTTTCACGCAACAAGCCGCCCGTGCCTTTCTGGAATCCCGGAAAGAAGAAGAACTTTTGCACGTGCTTGAATTTCACCGACGGCAAACCGTGGCAGCCGATTACCCAATCCTCGGCACTCAGGTAATCGAGGTTCATCCACAGCGGCGGTTTTTCCCGTTCGGCCATGGCATCCATGTAGGCGCTCGGCAATTGGCAGGCGAACGCTGCGATCACCACATCAGCGGCTTCAGCAGGCTGCCAGTCGGCCGCCCAGTGACGCACTTCGACACCCTGTTGCCATTGCTGCGCAATATGGATGTCGATTTCCGGGCACATGCGCTCAAAAGCACGCAGATCATCGACCCACAAACGCACCGCCACCCCGTGCTCGGCCACCAGTTGCCGGGCCAGACGCCAGGTCACACCGATGTCGCCGTAGTTGTCGACCACGGTGCAAAAAATATCCCAGCGCCTGTTTTTTTTCATTTGAGGCATTTCAGGCATTCCAGGCTCCCGTTGGCAAAGGCAGCGATTGTCCGCATAAATTAGCCTGCGCAGAAGAGCCGACGACGATTAATCTTCGTGCGACAATCGCCACTCGCCCGCGACTACCGCCAGGAGGCAGCCATGCCCTACCGTCCCAATCCGCGACGCCCGTTGCCGATCCAGCTCAATGCCGTGCAACTGACCGGCAGTATCGCCCTCGGTTTGTGGCTGGGGTTTCTCGCCATTGCGCTGACCTGCTGGCTCGCATCGCGCCTGTTCTTCAGTGAGCAATTGGCCCCCGTGGCCCAGGCCGTGCAGCAACTGGCTGAACCTCCTGTGGTCGCGCAACCGGTGCCGGACATTCCGCCACAAAGCCCTCTGTTCGAACAATATGAAGAGAACCTGCGCAAGAACGAGCAGGCGCAACGCCTCGATCAGGCGCGCAGCAGTAACCGCAATCTGTCGAACGCCAAATGCCAGTTCTGGCTACAACAGGACAAGACGGCACCGAGCGAAAAAAGCCGCGCCAACGTCCTGCAATTCTGCGATTGATCATGAATAAACAGACTGTCCACCAACTGATTCTCGACAAGCTGCGAGTCGACCTCGACATCGCTGAACGGGCCGCGCAGACCGCTTACGAAACCGCGACCCACGAAGAAAACATCGCCGAAAACAAGTACGACACGCTGGGGCTCGAAGCGTCTTATCTGGCCGCCGGGCAAGCCAGGCGCGTGGAGGAAATTCGCCAGTCTCTGACGCTTTGCCAGAACCTGGCACTGCGCCCTTATGACGAGCAACGCGGGATTGAAGTCGGTGCACTGCTCGGTCTTGAGGACGAAAAGGGTCGCGAGCAATGGCTGTTTCTGGCGCCTGATGCGGCGGGCCTGAAAGTCGATCTGGTGGGGCAGTTGATTACCGTCATCACCCCGCGCTCACCGCTGGGCAAAAGCCTGCTGGGCAAGTTCGAAGGTGATGAGGTGGAGATCCTGGTGGCGGGTGCTCGGCAACAGTTTGCTGTCACCGAGGTTGTTTAACCGGGCTTAGTGAACCGGCAGTTCAACGCCGTCGAACAGCTCTTCCAGCTCTTGCTTGTTGTGGCACTGGATGGCTTTGGCCATGACTTCGCGGGTCAGGTGCGGGGCGAACTTCTCAATGAAGTCGCACATGAAACCACGCAGGAATGTGCCGCGACGGAAACCGATCTTGGTCACGCTGGATTCGAACAGTTCGCTGGCATCGAGCACCACCAGGTCGCTGTCGAGTTTGGTGTCGACGGCCATTTTCGCCACGATACCCACGCCCAGGCCCAGGCGAACGTAAGTCTTGATCACGTCGGCATCGGCGGCGGTGAACACCACTTTCGGGGTCAGGCCGCGATGGCTGAAAGCTTCGTCGAGTTTCGAACGGCCGGTGAAACCGAACACGTACGTCACGATCGGGTATTCAGCCAGGGCTTCGAGGGTCAGCTTCGACAGCTTGGTCAACGGGTGGCCCTGAGGCACGACCACGCAGCGGTTCCAGCGATAGCACGGCATCATCACCAGATCGCCGAACAGCTCCAGCGCTTCGGTGGCGATGGCGAAATCGACGGTGCCGTCGGCGGCCATTTCGGCGATCTGCATTGGCGAACCCTGGTGCATGTGCAGGGCAACGTCCGGGTACTGCTTGATGAAGTTGCTGATCACCGGCGGCAACGCATAACGCGCCTGGGTGTGGGTGGTGGCGATCGACAGGGTGCCTTTTTTCTCGTTGGAGAATTCCTGAGCGATCTGCTTGATGCTTTCCACCTTGCGCAGGATTTCGCCAGCGGTGGTGATGATGCGCTCACCGGCCGGAGTCACGCGGGTCAGGTGCTTGCCACTGCGGGCGAACACTTCGACGCCCAATTCGTCTTCCAGCAGGCGGATCTGTTTGCTGATGCCCGGTTGCGAGGTGTAAAGGCTTTGGGCTGTAGCGGAAACGTTGAGGTCGTGGTGCGCCACTTCCCAGATGTAGCGCAATTGTTGAAGCTTCATATGAATCCCTCAAAGCAGATAGACGCCACGGGCATCAGCGACGGTATATAACTATATTAATGGTTTGAAGAATAAATCTAGAACTTTTTTGTCGAAGTGCCAGTATTCGAGCTCTAGCGATCCCCTTGGCGACGACGTTGCACCAGCGGCACCAGATAAACCGGCACCTTGGCCAGTTGCAACACACGCGCTGCCGTGCGGCCCAACGGCGTTTCCGCGCCAGCACCATGGCTGTGACTACCTACGATCAACAAATCCACAGAGAGTTTCTGCGCCTGGTCGAGAATCACCTGCGACGGATCGCCCTGCAGCACCCGTACCGCCTGAATTCTCTTGAGGTCCAGTTCACCCTCGTCCCCCAGTTCCTCACGAAAGCTGTCCAGCACCCGTTGCTCGATACTGGCAATGACCGTATTCAGACCCTGGCTGTGAAACTCGTTCAACGCCTGCTCGTCGAGGTAACTCTGAAGCACCGATTCGGCAAACAGGCCCATGGGTTCCACCGCGTGCACCACATACAAGTCGGCATTGAATGTCCGAGCCAGTTCCAGGGCGTGCTGCATCACCACGGGGGCGTACAGGCCGAGGTCAGTGGCATACAGCATCGAACGAATCATATGACCTCCTCGAATGCCAACATGGCGGAGATTGATTCAGCTTAGCAGCGCCTTGGCGAGTACGACGTCTGACGTAACGCGTTGAACGGCGGGCTTAAACCTTTTGCTCGTTGCTTATGCCGTGGGGCACATGGCCGGTGGCGACGACTTCACGGGCCAATTCGCAATGGCCGGCCTGATCGTCGAAAAACACGTCGGCGGCAAAGGCTTCGAGAAACGCCGATTTGGTCAGGCCTCCGAGGAACAGCGACTCATCCAGGCGAATATCCCATTCACGCAACGTACGGATCACCCGTTCATGGGCCGGCGCCGAACGTGCCGTCACCAGCGCCGTGCGGATCGGGCATGCACCATCCGGGAACTCGCGCTGCAACAGATTGAGGGCCGCGAGGAAACCTTTGAAGGGCCCGCCACGCAACGGCTCACGCGCCGCTTCGCGCTCACTGGCCTGGAACGCTTCCAGACCGCCGGCCTGATAGACGCGCTCCGACTCGTCGGAAAACAGCACCGCATCGCCGTCGAACGCGATGCGCAGTTCATCGCTGGCGGCACGGCTGGCGCCACCGGACAAAATGGTTGCGGCGGCAAAACCGGCGTCCAGCGCGCTGCGCACATCTTCGGCGTGGGTCGACAGAAACAGGTCGCAACCGAAAGCCTTGAGATACGGATAAGGACTGCGCCCACCGACAAATGCTGCGCGGGAGATCGCCAGCCCGTAATGATGGATCGAGTTGAACACCCGCAGACCGGTGTCGGCACTGTTGCGCGACACCAGGATCACCTCGACCCGGGCGCGGCCGAGGCTGGCGTTAAGGTTCAGGAGTTTCTGCACCAACGGAAACGCATCACCGGGTTCGAGGATTTCGTCTTCGTGCTCGATCTGATATTGCCGATACGCCTCGACGCCACTCGACAGGTAGACCTTGTGACTTTCACTCAGGTCGAACAACGCTCGCGACGAAATCGCCAGCACCAGTTTGTCGTCAATTACCTTTGGCATCCCCTTCCCCCCTTGCCGAAACGACTCAAACGTTGCGCCGATCGATAAAACTCAAGCTGCGATACAGCGCTTCGATTCGCGGCAGTTCACATCCCGCCGCTTTTGCCGCAGCCAGCGGCCGGGCGTAAAGGGCTTGCAGTTCCAGCGGTCGCTTATGCAGAAAATCGTGGTACATGCTCGGCCAGTAATCCGGCATTTTCTCGGTCATCATGAACAGATGCTCAGCGTAGCCCGCTGGTACATCGTGACCACAGGCGATGGCGCCCTGCACCACTTCAGCCATCAGCGCCTTGATCATTTCACGGCTGTCGGGGTCGGCCATCAACGGTGTTGTGCTCGCCCCGAGCAACACCGACAGACCGTTGTAAGGGATATTCCAGACCAGTTTTTGCCAGCGTGCCTGATGCAGGTTCGCCATGGCCTGGGAATCGATGCCGGCACTACGGAACAACCCGACGCCTTCCTCGACAATCGCTGCCCGTGCCGACTCATCGGCAGAGCCACTGTGATAACCCACGTGCACCGCGCCAAGCGCCTGATGGGTGATGACGCCCGGCCCTTCGCGATGAACGCAGATGTAACAGAGGCCACCGAGCAAATGCAGCGAATCAGGAAGAAGCTCGCGCAGGCTGTCTTCGACATCCAGGCCGTTCTGCAACAACAGGACCTTGGCATTCGGCGCGGCGGCTTGCAGGATCGCCGGCGCCAGGTCGGCGTTACTGGTGGTCTTGGCGCCCACCAGCAGCCAGTCGCAAGGCGGCATGTCTTCGGCGCTCGAATAGGCCTGCACCGGATTCAATGTCAGCGCACCGTGCGGCGCACTGTGCACCTGCAACCCGCGCTCGGCTACCGCCGAAAACTCACTGCGCAACAGAAAGTGCACATCAAAACCGGCACGCGCCAGCATCACCCCGTAGAAACCACCGATTGCCCCGGTTCCGATAATACCGACCGTCGGTTTGGCAACTGCCCCCATCATGGCAACTCCTCTGCTGTTCGACTCAGCGCCTGACGGATCGCTCGATTGAGTTCGGTCGCGGTCAGGCGCGAATGCAATGCCCCGAAGAACTCGCCGTCGCGCACCACAAACAGCGCCGGCAAGTGAAAGACCTGATAACGCTCGACCACCCCGCCGTTGTTCCCGGCATCGATCCAGCACAGTCGATCGACGGCCAGATCGAGTGCCGGCAATTGTTCGCGGGCAAACCGGCAACTGGAACAGCCGACGCTGGTGAAGATAACCAGCGACACGCCGTTCATCGTCAGCAGCCGTTGGTCGGCGTCGAAATCGGTCAGTTCCGATTCGACCACTATACTGGGGGAAACAATGTCAGATGGCCGACACAGGGAGTCCGTGTTCATGGGACGATTCATTCCTCATCCTGACGATGTGCCTGTGGAGTTAACGCTGCTCAAACCTGAGTGTATTTCGCGGCGCCAGCTGCACACTATCAGCCTCGGGGGCATGGCTTGCAATTATCACCGCGCATGGCGCCACGGTACGGCGCTGGAAGTGCGCATGCCGACACTGAACCCCGACATGCGCTTTCTGGGCTACGTGGCCTGGTGTCTGCGACGCAAGCGCGGCTATCTGGTGGGCATTGCCTTCGTTGACGAGCAAACGCTGTTCAGTGCCCGGATGGGCGAGCAGGTGTGCCAGATCGAACGCTATTGCCGCCAGCACGATGTCCACGATGACCTGCAGGAAGTTCAGGCGCTGGCCCTCGAATGGGTCCAGGAGCACGCCGACGAGTTCTCCAACGAAACGGTTCGCAAGGCATTTGCACTGCCTGTACTGGATTAAAGCACTGCCAGCCCATTGTCTAGCCACGGTGTAACGCGCTAAGGTTCGGCTCCCCGACGCGCTTAATTTGCTGTGCTCCGCCGCGCGGGTTCGCTGGCGGCCGGCACCCGTGACCTGACGAGTAAACGATGGCTGATTTACCGATCAACGACCTAAACGTCGCCTCCAACGAGACACTGATCACCCCCGATCAGCTCAAGCGCGATATTCCCTTGAGCGACGCTGCTTTGCGCACCGTGACCAAGGGCCGCGAAGTCATTCGCAACATTCTCGATGGCACCGACCACCGCCTGTTCGTCGTCATCGGGCCTTGCTCGATCCACGACATCAAGGCCGCGCACGAATACGCCGAGCGCCTGAAGGTTCTCGCCGCGGAAGTGTCCGATACCCTGTATCTGGTCATGCGCGTGTATTTCGAGAAACCACGCACCACCGTTGGCTGGAAAGGCTTGATCAACGATCCGTACCTGGACGACTCGTTCAAGATCCAGGATGGCCTGCACATCGGTCGTCAGCTGTTGCTGGACCTGGCTGAAAAAGGCCTGCCGACTGCCACCGAAGCCCTCGACCCGATCTCCCCGCAATATTTGCAGGACCTGATCAGCTGGTCGGCCATCGGCGCACGCACCACCGAGTCCCAGACTCACCGTGAAATGGCGTCCGGCCTGTCCTCCGCCGTTGGCTTCAAGAACGGCACCGACGGCGGCCTGACCGTGGCGATCAACGCCCTGCAATCGGTTTCCAGCCCGCACCGCTTCCTGGGGATCAACCAGGAAGGTGGCGTGTCGATCGTGACCACCAAGGGCAATGCCTACGGTCACGTCGTACTGCGCGGCGGCAACGGCAAGCCGAACTATGATTCGGTCAGCGTCGCGCTGTGCGAACAAGCGCTGAACAAGGCGAAAATCAAGCCGAACATCATGGTCGACTGCAGCCACGCCAACTCCAACAAAGACCCGGCCCTGCAACCGCTGGTGATGGAGAACGTCGCCAACCAGATCCTCGAAGGCAACCAGTCGATCATCGGCCTGATGGTCGAGAGCCACCTGAACTGTGGCTGCCAGGCGATCC
>Ga0247819_10002222_pt1 | contig 10093 bp, 8 predicted proteins | sample 13C_Xylose_Day6_FD_193428 | JGI IMG/M metagenome (GOLD analysis project Ga0247819, IMG submission 193428) | Soil microbial communities from agricultural site in Penn Yan, New York, United States - 13C_Xylose_Day6 | ecosystem: Environmental > Terrestrial > Soil > Agricultural land | place: USA... | reverse complement strand
CTTGCAGGCGGCTACACTGGCGGCGACAACAGCCTGGAAACCGGCGGCGCTGGCGGTGGCACCATCGATACCGACAACATCGAAGCAGCTGTTGAACAAGCTCGCGCCGATACCGCTGAAGCTCAAGTTGTTGTTGAGCAAGCGGCACAAGCAGCTGAAGAAGCCGCTGAAGTTCTGGAGCAGCACGAAGAAGTTCTGCAAGAACTCGTCGAAGAAGTTGCAGGCGTGGAATCCATGCGTTCCGGCGCTACCACCTTCAACGGCATGGCCTTCGCCGATCGCTACAACCGCTGCGTCAAGCTGAACGCTCAACTGGGCGGTCGCGACTTCAACCGCTGCGGCGCTGAATCCCTGAACGACCTGGCCACTGCCAAGATGTTCTCGGTTGCCGGCGTTGAAGGCTTCATGGACACCATCAAAGCTGGTGCTTCCAAAGCCATCGAGTTCATCAAGGGCATCTTCAACAGCATGATCAACTTCTTCGTTGGTCTGAAATCCACCGCCGACGGCCTGGAACGTCAAGCCAAGACCCTGGCCGCGACCATCAGCTCGAAAGAGCCGAAATCGAAGATCAAACTGGGCTCCTGGAACATCGGCTGCGACTACGGTACTGCCGGTCTGCGCGGCATCGACGGCATCCTGCACGCCGGCGTGTTCGACCTGATCTCCAGCTCCCTGCCAGCCTTCATGGACCTGAGCAAGAAGCTGGACGGCATCGACGTGGGTCAGTTCAAAACTGCCTACAAGAAAGTGACCGACGACATCAAGGAACTGGCCAAGGCTGCTGGTAAGCCAAACGTCAACCAGACCTCCGACAAGACTTCGGTCCTGATGGTCCATGCTGGTTTCCGCGTGTTCGCCTCGTTCAACGAGAAGTTCGAAACCGAAGCTGAAGCCGTGGCTGCTGCTCGTTCGATCAAGCTGACCTTCGGCAAGACCGACGACGCCGCCAAGTTCACCAAAGGCGAAAGCGACATCAAGGCGAGCAAAGCTCAACTGGAAAGCACTCTGAAAGGCGTGCACGACTACGTGGCCGAGCTGCGCGGTTCGAAAGTTGCTGCCAAGTTCTCCAAAGCTGAACGTGACCGCGTCATCGGCACCCTGAACGTCCAGATCAAGGGCGACCACGGTGAAGGCGATGCCAAGCGTGAAAGCGCGAAGAAAGCCATCGACCTGTGCAAAGCGATCTACGTGTCGGCGTCTACCCTGACCTCGTCTGTCGACCGCCTGTACATCTACCTGGCCAACCAGATCCTGGGCGCTGTTAAAGCTCACTTCTGATCGCCATCGGTGCGTTGAACCTAACCCGCCTGCCCTAACCGGGTGGGCGGGTTAGTCTTTCTTTCTATTTGCATTTTGATGCTATGTGCTAATTATCCACTCGATAGGTACTCACATGAATGGGCAAAGCGTGGCTCCTTTGCGGTATATCGTCACCCCGACCCTGAAAGACATTTCTGATCAGGATATGGTGGATTTCGATACCGTTGAAGCGGAGCCGGTAATGGCGGAACTGTCTGCCGAGAATGATCAGGTCAGTGGGACTGAACGGTTCTATAACTACATCTTGCATTCACACGCTGTAGCGGCGGCTGAGCTGGGTAGTGTTACCGGAACGGAAGGTTTGCTGGGCAGCATCAAGAATGGTGTAAGTAAAGTCATTCAGATGGTGAAGGATTTCTTTAAATGGATCTGGAGTTTCTTTTCTGCCAAAGAGAAGAAGATCGATAACAAGCTGGAGACCTTGGACCAGCGACTGAAAGACAAGGGCATTAAAGCGGAAGAGATCCGTTACCCGAACGGGACTTACTTCATCTACCCTAAACCCGGTAAGCCGGTTAAAGACTTGGGTTGGGTCGGTGAGACCAACAAGCGGGTGGCCAAAGGGATCGCTAACGTCAACACCTATGCGGCCAAGCTGACTGAACTGCTGGCTACTCTGGAACGTATGGCGAAGGATCATAAGCCGGTTGGCGATCTCACTAAAGAGGTCATCGAGTACAACGGCAAGATCCGCGGGATCTTTGGTGCAGCGGGTAAGGACAAGGCTACCTTCATTACCCAGGACGATTTCCATTTCGGTCCGACCAAGATCCAGTACCACCCTAACGGTAACCGCCGTAAAGATTTCCAAGGGGCCACGTTCACCACCACTCTGACCGAGGTGGAGGAAATCCGTAAGGAAACCAAAGCCAACTTGGCATTGTTGAAAACCATGACTGTCGACTTGCAAAAGCTCGAGAAGACGTTGGTGGACACTTTGACCTTGTTGAGCAACAGCAAAGATATCCCCAGCACGGTTCACACTGTCTTCTCCAGAATTGTTCGCAACTCGCTTGATGACCTCAAGACGTTTGAATATACCCTGTACAAGACCTTGCTGACTGTGACCGACCTGTGCCGGGCCACTGTTAACTAAGGAGAAGGTCCATGCGGCTTAATCTTGTAAACCTTCCCTCACTGATAGGGTCAGGGCTCTCTACTATCGGTTGTGGGAGCTTTAACCCAAAGTTTGGTAACAAGGTAGCTATTAACGGAGATCTCTTCAAATACGTGCTTCCAGGTCCTCCTAAAGAGGTCTTCGTGTTTGAACGGATTTCCTTGAACGAATTGTTTGAAGGTATTCCGCAGTCCATCGTTGGGGTTGTTCGTCGGGATTGGTTTACTCCTACCCCGAATGAGATCGTTGAAGCACTGGGCATTGACCTCACGACTCAGGAGTCTCCCGTGGTGGAGATGGAAGACGACGACTCGGATGAACTGACCAAACAGTTCAATACGTGGGTTGAGTTCGTCGGGCTGGGTGGGTTGTACCGCACTGACGTTGACCTCACCACTACTGAGGGTTACCTGCACGTTCAGGCCAGTCGCTCTGCGGTGTTTAAAGGTAGCGTCTCTATTAAGGTCCAGGAGGCAGAATGAGTCCTTTTCAGAAGTTAGGTCTTATCGGGATGCTGATCAATGGTCTCGATAAAGTAAAGTTCAGCCAGGAAGAAAACTCCCGGTTCCTCCAGTACTTGGTCAGTGAAGGTATTGGCGAAGTGACCCGTGAGAATCTGGTGCTTCAGCTGAACGGGAACATTAGCATCATCGGTCGCCAGTTCGATTACTACGACTCGTCGGAGATGACCACCAACAAAGCCCTGTGCGAATACTTGGGCGCGTTGGCTAACGACATCGGTAACGGTAATCACCCTCCGGCACGCGATGTGGCGATGATCATTACCGCTCAAGGCAACAAGCCGGGTAGCAGCAATAATCAGGAAGGTGTTGAAACCCTTCTCGCCATGGCACGGGGTATTCTCGACAAGTACGAAGACTTGGACGGGGATGAACTTCCTGAGCAACCGGATGAAGCCTATCAGGTGGATGCCCGGACGCTGGAATACATCGACCGTGTCCTGTCTCTCGTAGACGTCTTCACCACCGCTCGCTTCGGCATGCTGGCAGGCATCGAGGAATACGCTCCACTGGACTACAACGCCGTGCACCCTATCGAGACCTTCGATATTGCCGGTGTTGAGTGTGGTGGTGACGAAGCCTGCAAGTGCGGTTGTGTCATGGATCACTCGTTGACCATGCTGCAAGGCATTGAAGACTATCTGGGGGACAAAACCAGTACCCCGGATTACTACTACTTCGAAGGTGTGACTCGAGCCAACGGTTTGGGGATGGACAACATCTCGGGTAGCGAAGGTCCTGTCTTTGATGCGGTGAAGAACCTGGGTAAGGTTGCTTATAAAGCAGCAATGGAAACCTGGGATAACGTCAAGGCCTTGTTCGATGAAAGCGAAGAAGATGCTGATGACAACGTCACCAACGTAGCTGACGACAACAAGAAAGCTATTCAATCCATGGATAGCGCGGATGCCAAGATCAACGACAACGCCAAGAGCGGCATTATCGCCATGGCTGAGAAAGTCGATCCGTCTGGCAACATGGGCAAGATCGTTGCACGTTTGGAGGGTCCTTCCAGTGCGGGTGGTGTTATTGATGGTTTGCTTGGTCTGCTGGGTACCAACAGTGCTCTGACCAAAGAAATCGACGGTGAGAAGAAGGCGGCTGAAGATGCATTGGCTGACCTGAAGAAAACGTCGGAAAGTGTCAGCGGTGACGACAGCAATAAAGACGCTGCCGCTGCGGCTAAGGCTTCGATGCAGGACAAGATCTCCAAGGCCAAAGAAGCGGTTGCTGCGGTCAAGAAGAAAGCTCAAGACCACAACAAGGCGACCAAGGGGATCCGTAAAGCCATTCGTGGCATTACCCCTCACATCTTTATCAGCGTCGCACCGAAGAAGGCCAAGGAGGACGATAAATGAACAACCTACACCCCGCATTGGTTAAGCACTTCCTTAACCAGATCCCAGGCGCTACCAGCATTCTGGGGATCGAGCAAGGTGAACCGGGTACGTTCGTACTCGTTGCAGAGATCGACGGCAAGGAAGAGCGGCTGGACGTCCCTAAGAGCGAGCTTGCAACACGCTTGAAGGGCACCCACCTCAACATCCGTGTCGCGGCCGGGGCTACCTTCACTGAGGTCATTCAACGTCTTAGTGACGAACACGGGTTGTATTGGGTTAAGGGGGTAGACTTTGTTGCTAATGATACCCCTGCCAAAGGAACCATCCTGATCGACGTGCCTTCGTCCAGCTTCATGTGGCAAGGCTCGGTGACCCTGACGATCTTCTCCGCTGAAGACCGTTGTAAGGATCCGCTCCGTATCCCTCTGGAAGGTGCACGTACCGCCTTGCTGCTGGCTCAGAAGATCTTCCACTTGGACGCCGCTTTTGCGACTACCAAAGGGAATCTTACACAGAAAGCAGCAGAAGCCATCATCGCTTATCTGGGAAGCCAGGGTGATGAGACCTTCGTACTGAAAGACTTGTCCGGCTGCAAAATCCTGCGCAGCTTTGCTGACACGTTCAGCAGTGTTGCCATCTTGGAAGTGAAAGGTAAGGGCAACGTCTTTATTCGATTCGATTCCGAAAAGGATAACGTGGCCCCACCGACCAACCGTTAGCCATACCCAACGGTGGAGGTATCCCCTCCACCGTTGGTTTAAGGAGTTGAGATGTCCACTCTGAACACGACTGTTCCGGCTGAAGAGAACTATGATTCTTTTCTACGCCCCGCTATTTACGATTCCATCATTGCGGTATTAGGTTTCTACGGGTTACGTTCTGCAACGAATATTTACTACAACGGTGATAACGACGTCGTTAAGCTGATCGGTAACGCCCAGTCCGATGGACAGACCGCTGATCGCTTCACTGACGGTACGTTCCGCAACAAGATCTTTATTACCACTGAAGTCGAGGACAGTGAGTTCTGGGACCTCAAGCGTGACATGGTTGAACGCCCAGTCTTCCTCAACCCACAACTCCCGTTGATCATTTGCCCTTCGTTTGAGGGTAAACAGATCCGGGTCACGGTAGCGGCTCGTTTCAACACGTTGGCCATGGCTAAAGCGTTTGTGAGCAAGATCAACCGTCAGCGTAAGAACCAAGTAGTGGACTTCAACTTCACCCCTACGGTGCACATGCTCTTCAACAAGGGGCTGGTACGGTTCGTCGACATTATCCACACCATGCTGAAAGCGAACGAGCCAGATCTCCCAGAACTGCAAGAGTGGTTCGGTAAGTACGCCCAGTTCAACTTCAGTGAGATCACCAACGTTGCAGGCCTGTTGCCTCAGGTAGTGGTTCCGCTCAAGCCAAACAACATCGGCATCGTGTTCACGGATCCCTTTGTAGCCAAACCTCGGAAGGGTTCTACCTACGGTCAGTTCGATGTCGAGTTTGGTTACACCTTCTTCTTTAACTCGTTCATGGGCTGGGAAGTGGAATACCCGTTGAACGTGTATCAGGAACAAATCCCAGAAGAGTACATCCCTCGTCCTCAACCAGGGTTCACGGCTAACAAAGCGGTGATGTCGGGACCTGAAGTAACGTCGGGTCGGGAGATCAATCCTCCTCAAGACTTTATCCAGAGTCCCTTCTTCCTGAAACTGCCAGAGCACGATCCTTGGACCAAGCCGCACGAGTGGTGGATCCAGCCGGTGGTACAAGCCCAGTTGAAGTTGGTGGATCAACCTGAACAAGTGATCGGGAACATCTTTGAGCTCCCTGAGTTCAAGTGGCGCCCAAAAGCGGTGGACTACATCAAGCGTCGTCATGCCTTTGCGTTTGCTCACCACGAGACACCGTTCCTGTTCCGCCTCTACGCCGGTAACGAGATCGTTGACCCCAAACACGTCCGTATGGATGAAGACGGGACTGTAACGCTCCTAACGCGGCCTAAGCTCCGTCTGACGTACCACTTGGTGGCTTGTATCGACTATGCCATCCGTGACTACAGTCAACAGCTCTGGGATGACGTGGGTTGGGATGATGACGGTTATTGGGGGATCATTCGGACCATCTTCAGTTGGATCGACTTCAACCGGTTCCCTAAGCCGTGGGTGCACAACGTCCCCACTATTCTTCACAACATTGATTTGGGGCACGGTCGTGTCACTCATCAGTTCAACGTTTATCAAGGCCTCTTCGGTATTGTGGCCCATAACGCAGGATAACGATTATGAGTTGGTCTATTAAGCCGTTGGGCGAGGAAACTGCACCAGAAGCAGAAGCCCCAAGGATTTACAGCGAAAGCTACCGTCACTCGGTTGTTGAAAGTACGTACCAACCTGAACGGGTTATCCTGTCTCAGGACAGTGGCACTCCTCGGGTCTGCTTGTTCTACCATCAGTTCTTGAACGGTAGCGAAGAACCGAAGCCGTTTACACTGGAAGGGGTGGGGACTTATCAGCCGTACGAACGGATTGAAAGCCTGCCTCTACTGTTGGACGACGGTAACGGTTCTTTCAGCTTCAACCCACAGACCGCTGAGGTTGAGAAGAAGTACGTTGGGCGGGTAGTGTTCGACAAAGTTCCTACTATCCACGACGTCTTCATCATGGACATTGGTGACGGTAACGCTGGGTTGTTTGCGATCACCGATCAACCCGAGATCCGTGAAGCCACTGCGAACAAACGTTACGAGTTCCAGTTTGCGTTCCTGAGCATTGTCAACGAGCAGATCGACGTCATTCTGGAATCCCGGGTTGTACGACGTTACGTCTACTACCGCGACTCTGCCCTGAACGGTGGACGTACCCTGATCAGCACAACCTTGGAGAAAACGGCCAAGGAACTGTTCGGTTGGAAGACGACCATCGCTCAGTACATCATGACCGAGTTCTTCTGGAACCCTGAGAACACCATCGTGTTCGATCGCCCCGGCACCCCTGAGGGTAAAGTCGAGAAGATCTACGATCCGTACTTGGTGAACTTCCTGACAGCGGTGATTACTCCGGACATGCGGGGTCGTTATCCAGTCATCAACCAGTTCTCCCTGCAATACGGTGGATTGGAAGACGCCCGTTACGGACCGATCAACATTTGGACCTTCCTGTTGCGTCATGACATGAACGTTCTCCCATTGTGCAACCGTAAGGCCAAGGTGATCGACGTTAACCGGGTAGAAGCCACCCGTCTGTACGGTAACCTGCGTTCCAGCCGTATTCGTCACTTCATCACCACGAACCCTGAAGACTTCAAGAAGTATTCGGCGTACATCAACGTGGATGGTTACCCGATCCTGAAACCTAGTCCGGAATACGACATCTCGTACATGTTCTCCGACGGGTTCTATAACGGTCAGCCTACCGGTGAGTTCGAGAACATTGTGTACTCATCTTACCGTGACCAATTAATCGATCATGAACGGCTCTTGAAGTACGTCAAAGACTATTTCAAGTTGACTCCGATGGAACGTCTGTACCACGGCGCTATTCTGATTCGTTTGATTGACCTTTCTCGGAAAATTCAAGGACCTCTCTAATGTTAACCCTCAGCCGGTATAACCAAATACGGGAAGAGATCTTCAGGCTGTACAACATCTTGAACAACCGGCTCTATCCCGTGCGGGTTACACCGGTCATGATGATGACAGTGGACCAACTCCGTAACCGTGAAACCTTTACCCGTGACGATGCGATCGGGGACCCCAACCTCTACGAGGATTACCAAGAGATTCAAATGGAGTGTCACCGGATCATCAAGATCCTCCCCAACCTTGTGAAGGAACGGGATCTGGGGTTTGCCAAACCGAATGACCACATCGTGGAAATCTTCGAGTCGGCTCAGAACTATTTGCGCTTGTGGGTAGAGCTGGTCACCAATGCCACTGAATTCCGTCCACCTCCCTTGGATGAGCTGCGGGATATCGAAGCGTTGGCGTACTGCCTTTACCCCGAGTACAAAAAGATCAAGCAGTACCTGCTGGTCAGGGACTCCTACCTCACCAAAGAGGATCAGGCCAAAGAAGTGGAAGATGGCTTCATGAGTCTGGCTGCTTTGTTCGGGATGATGAGTCCTGGCATGGCAACGAAGGACCCACTGGACTTTATCAGCCACTTGGAAGGTTTGGGGATCGACACAGGACGCTCTACAGTCACGCAGGAGGACTTTGACGTCTTGCAAAGCCTTGGGCCTGTCACGTCTGTTAACGACGGCCTATTCGCGGCTGAAGCCCCGACAGACCTCCCTAACTGGTCGTTTAACAGGTAACCCTCATGGAAATGCCTCGTGCGTTAGCAAACGTCATTGAATTCGCCAGAACGGTCAGTACTTACCAAACCGACACCATGTCAACGCTGACAGCGATGATCATTACGCCGGATAACGAACAGATTGAACTGATCATGCCCAAAGGTATGGCCCGTTTCAGTATGTACGCGTTGAACCGGTCTGATGACCTGCGCATCAAAGGTCAGCTGCAACCCGGTGTCTACATGAACAAGGTGTTGAAGAACAAAGATAACCTGTACCTCGAAGTCACTGAACGTCAAGGACTGACCCAAGTGACCCAGAAGTACCGCGCCACACCTAAGGGGGATGCGAACCCCCAGATGGAAGGTAACAGTGTCAAGTTGGCCAACATGGATGCCAAGGACTTCTTGAACATTGTGGAAGTGGAGTTCCAGTTGATGGAACCGGGTTATGCGATCCTGAAGAACAAGATCGTTACCGACAAACACTTGATGGGGACGGTGCGGGATGTGCTGTACTACCAACTCATCAAGTTCGGTAAGGAACTGGGGTTGATTGGACCGGATGCATGGCGAGGGGTTGACATCGAGGAGACCGTGGACAATGTCCGTATCTACCCGGTGATTGACATCTCCCCGCCTATTCCGTTGAAGGACTTGGGTCAGTGGTTGCAAAACGATGACCAGTTCGGGTTCTACTCCAAGGGCTTGGGAATGTATTACCGCAAAGGAATGTGGTACATCTTCCCGTTGTTCAAGATGGGTCGTTATGAGACAGCCCGGAAGGTACTGAACATTTACCGGGTTCCAGAAGACGCTATGCCAACGATAGAGACGACTCACTTCACCGAAGGTAAGGTGACCACCATTCTGTCGACCGGCACGGCTAAGCACATTAACGGAACGGACATCGTTAAACAGAACAAGGGTACGGGTAAACGTATTGTTAGCTCAGATGCGGTCATGGGCGAAACGGGTGGGTACTACAACAACGGTGTCCACTTGTCCACCCGAGCTGACACCCTGAGTGAGTATCAGACGTCTAAGCGAGGGAGTGGTGAGGAAGTAGCCCCTTTCGCGGCTGAGCCTACGAACAACTTGGCTAAGCACTTGTCGGAGAACGCTTTCAGTGAGGGGACGCTGGAGACCATCCAGTGGATGAACTCTGATCACTCTAAGCTGGAACCTGGTATGCCGGTACGCTTCTTCTTCATGACGGGTGATGTGTTGTCGTACAAAGAAGGAACCTTGTTGGGTGCTCGTACTGAGCATATCCGTGATCAACAAACCCCTAAAGACCTCAAGTTCCGTCAAAGCAGTGCACTGTCTCTGTTCTTGAACGATCAGGTGACTGAGGTCACTTAAGTAACTTTTAAGGAGGGGGTTGTTTATATACGGTCGATAAGGAATCCCTGGGGAAAGGGGATTATTTTGTATAAATAATAGGGTAAGGGCGTAAAGCCCTTACCCCTTCCTTCTATGCTTTTGATTTACCTAAGG
>Ga0247819_10002218_pt1 | contig 10111 bp, 7 predicted proteins | sample 13C_Xylose_Day6_FD_193428 | JGI IMG/M metagenome (GOLD analysis project Ga0247819, IMG submission 193428) | Soil microbial communities from agricultural site in Penn Yan, New York, United States - 13C_Xylose_Day6 | ecosystem: Environmental > Terrestrial > Soil > Agricultural land | place: USA... | reverse complement strand
TCGGCGCGCCGAAGTCGAACACATCGTGGTCACCGCTTCGGGCGACGACCTCGACCGTACCCACGGTGTCGAGGTGGGGCGGTCGGCTCCCGCCCATTCGGGGCCGGACGGCTTCCCATGGGCCACCCTCGACGCTCGCGGCCCATGCTGCGAGTGGGGCGTCAGGGTCCACGGCGATCGCGGGAATCTCGCCGTCGCCGCCGACGACCTCGAATCGCAGCTCACCGCCCGGTGACGGCACGTCGACCACGAGGGACTCTCCATCGAGCTCGGTATCGAGCGGCGACCCGCCCATCGTGACTGTCGCCGACCCCGAGACCCGGAACGGCATCCGACCGCCGCTCGCTGCCGAGACACGGAAGTCGACCGCCACGGCGACCCTGCCGTGATTGCGCGGGTAGTGCACATGCCGGTTGGCGGCGAATCCATCGTCGACCAATCGTGCAAGCACGGCGAGTTCGTACTGTCCGGAACCGTAGACCCAAGCGGTGTCGGCGGGCGGGTGCACGACCGCGTCGTCGTCGAACGGTTGCGGGGATCGGTCCCGCACCCACCGGCGCACCTCATCGGCGGTACGCGGCGGCGGCGGATCGGCGTTCACCCCTTCACGGCACCGGAGGTCATGCCGGCGACGATCTGGCGCTGGAAGAAGATGTACATGATCAGCGGCGGGATGGTGATGAGCAGCACATTCGCGAACAGCAGGTGATACGCGCTCAGGGCCTGGGACTTGTAGTTGAAGGTCGTGAGCTGCACGGTCGCATTGTCGTCGCCCGGGAGGAAGTACAGGGCGAACGCGAAGTCGTTGAACACCGTCACGGCCTGCACCACGATCACGGTGATGATCACCGACTTCAACAGCGGGAAGATCACGCGGAAGAACAGCTTCACGGATCCGGCGCCGTCGATGATCGCCGCCTCGTCGAGCTCGCGTGGGATCGTGGAGACGAACGCGCGGAACAGCAGGATGCAGAACGACAGCCCGAAGGCGACGTGCACCGCGATGAGGCCGACGAGCGTCTTGAAGAGCCCGAGACCCTGCAGCGTCCAGATAGTGGGGACGACGGCCGGCGGGATGATGAGCCCCGCGAGCACGAACCCATTGACCAGGGGGTTCCATCGCGACTTGCGACGCTGCAGCACGTACCCCACCATGGCGCCGAGCACGACCATGATCGAGACGGCGGCCACCGTCAGGATCGCGCTGTTGACGAACGCTCGGACCAGGAGGAAGTCGCGGTTCTCGAGCACCGTGACGATGTTGTCCCACAGCACCCATTCGGTCGGCCAGGTGAATTCGAGGAACGATGACTCCGCCTGCGTCTTGCCGGCCGTGAACACGATGAACGCGAACGGCACGATGAACACCACGACGGCGACGACGATCGCAACGCTGCCGCCGCCCCATTTCAAGGCCCGGTTCTTCATCGCTCGTCCTCGTTCCGATTGAGCCACCACGAGAGCGGGAAGATGATCGCGGCGACGACGACGAAGAGCACGACGTTGCCCGCGGTTGAGAGGCCGAAGAAGCCCGCCTGGTACTGCTTGTAGACCACCGACGCGAGCACGTCACTGGTGAAGCCCGGGCCACCTCCGGTCATCGTCCAGATGAGGTCGAACGAACGCAGCCCGCCGATGAGCGAGAGCAGTACGACCGTCACGGTGGCCGGCCGCAGTAGCGGGAGCGTGATGTGGCGGAAGGAATTCCAGGCGCCTGCGCCATCGACCTTCGCCGCCTCGAAGTACTCCTGCGGAATCGCGACCATGCCGGCGATGAAGATGAGCGTGGCGAGCCCGACGCCCTTCCAGACGTCGACCAGGGCGACCGAGATGAGCGCGAGCGACGGGTCGGTCAGCCAGCCGGGCCCGGTGATGCCGATGGCGGCGAGGGCTTCATTGATGGGTCCGCCGAAGGGGTCCATCAGCACTTGGAAGAGGATGCCGACGCCGATCGTGCTCACGAGCACCGGGAAGAACACGGTGGCACGGAGGAACCCACGGCCGATGATCTGCGAGCTCAGGAAGACGCCGAGCAGGAGCCCGAGGACGACCTTGAGGCCGGACGTGAGGAAGGCGTAGATGAAGGTGTTGATGAACCCCTGCACGAGTTGGGGCTCTTGGAAGAACCGCACGAAGTTGTCGAAGCCGATGAACTCGACATTGAACAGGGTCCAGCGGGTCAGCGAGAAGTAGAACGACGCGATCGTGGGGACGAGGAAGAGGACGACGTAGAACACGCCTGCGGGGATGAAGAACCAGGTGGGATAGGGGCTCTTCATGGGCCGGCGCTTCACCGGCTTCGGCGGGGAGTTCGCCCCGGGCTTCGCCGAGGTGCGGCCTGGGGCCGTCGCGGTGGTCATGTCAGGTCTCCTGGATGTGATTGCGGGGCCGGGGCCATGAGCGGCCCGGCCCCGCAGATCGATGGGTGCGGACTACCAGCCCTCGAGACCGAGCTGTTGCGCCTGCTTCTTGACATCCTCGTCGTACTGCGCGGCGCCGTCATCGGCCGAGGTGATCCCCGAGCCCACGGAGACCGTGATCTGCTCGAGAGCCGGGCCCTTGATGGGCGAGAGGAACTCGAGCGCGAGGTTTGTCCTGCCCTCGTCGAAGTACGGCTGCAGGTCGGAGACCATGGCCGGCACGTCCTCGGGGAGTTCGCAGCCCTCGATGACGTACGGGCCCTGCGGGGCCGCCGCCTCCGACTGGATGTCGCAGCTCTCGGGCGTCGTGAGGAATTCGAGGAACTTCTTGGCCGCCTCGAGCTTGTCACCCTCGGTGGACTGGGGGATGTAGACGCTGTTGGTCGGCATCCACACCGTGAGGCCGTTGGTCTCGGCGTCGGGCCCCGGCAGGGGGAAGGTGCCGACCACGTCGGCCGCCTCGGGGTTCGTCGTCATGAGCTGGCCGGCCGCGAACGTGAGCATCGGGTACTGCGCACCCGCGCCGGTCGCAACCATCGACACGCCGTCAGGGTACTTCGCCGACGCGAAGTCCTCGTTGAAGAGTCCCTTCTCGAACGCCTCCTGCAGGTGCTCGAACCCGGCGAGCGCCGGCTGGTCGACGTACTTGGCCTCGTTGTTCGTGTACTCCTCGGCCCAGTCGGGGTTCTCGGCGAGCACGTTGTTGAAGTCGCCGAGCACGAAGAGCTGCGACGTCCACGTGTCGCCGTAGGTCTGCACGATCGGAGCGGCGACACCCGATTCCTTGATGGCCTCGCTGTTCGCGATGAACTCGTCCCACGTGGTCGGGATCTCGAGGCCGAGGTCCGCGTAGATGTCCTTGTTGTAGAGAACGGCGCCCGCCATGGACTGACCCATCGGAACGCCGTACACGCCGTTGTCCGTTGAAACGCTCTCGACGAAGTTCTCGTCGAACTTGTCGACGTAGCCCTCGTCCGCGAGGTTGACGAGCGTGTCGTCGGGGCTGAGGGCCTGCATCAGCGACCCCGAGTTGTACTGGAAGATGTCGTCCATCTCCCCCGTCGCGAGGCGCGTCTTCACGACGTTGTCGCCGTCGGCTCCCTGGGGACGGGTCTCGACGTCGATGGTGATGTCGGGATTCTTCGCCGTGAATGCCTCGGCGAGCGCTTCGGCGGTCGCGACCGTCGCCTCGCCGTTGTCCACCAGGAACGTGAGCGAGGTCTCGCCACCGTCGCTGGAGTCTGAACCGCCGGCGCTGCAGCCGGCCAGTGCGAGCGACAGGGCGAGACCGCCTGCGCCGATGGCGACGAGCGAGCGTCGCGGGGTACGGGGGACCATGCTCTTTACCTCCATGTAAAGCAACTGCGCTGTTGAGTGCTCCGAAAGTCTCGGTGCTGTGGCGAGGCCCACGTTACGAGCGTTGAAGAAAGTTTGTCAACCGATCTACACAAATTGTTTGAAACGATTTATCATCGGGTGCACGCCGATCCGTAGATCGATCTATCCCCTGCGGAAAGGCGGTGTATCGTGACAGCGAGTCACGCATCCGAGCAACGAAGGCGAACGGAGGAGATCGTGCCCTCAGCCCGAGCAGCCACCATCGAGGATGTGGCGCGCGAGGCCGGCGTCTCACGCGCGGCGGTCTCCAAGGTGATCCGCAACGCCTACGGCGTGAGCCCCGCGATGCGCGAGCGCGTGACCGCCGCGATCGATGCTCTTGACTACCGTCCGCGCGTCGCGGCTCGGGCCATGCGCGGTTCGAGCTTCACGCTCGGCATCGAGATGCCGCACATCGGCAACCCGTTCTTCACGAAGGTCGTCGCCGGCGCAACGGCCGCCCTGCAGGGCACCGACTACCAGCTCATCATCGCTCCCGCAGATGTCGATGGCGAGGAGGGCGTGCGCGCCATCGGCGCGCTTGCCGACCGGCAGGTCGACGGCATCGTCGCGATCTCGCCACTCGTCGCGCCTGAATGGCTCGAGCGCCTCGCGACGCGGGTGCCCGTGGTCATGCTCGGCCGGCACGATCGCTCGTTGGCCTATGACACCGTGACCGGTGACGATGCCGAAGGCACCCGACTCGTCATGGAGCACCTGCTCGGTCTCGGCCACCGACGCATCGTGCACCTGACCCGTAGTGAGGAGGTCACGAGGCCCGGCACCGGCAATCCGCACGCGGTGCGCCTCGAGCGATACCTCGTTCACATGCAGGAGGCCGGCCTGGCCGATCACATCCGAGTCGTCCGGACGGGCCTCGACGAGGAGTCGGCCCGGCTCGACACCCTCGCCCTGCTCGACGAGCAACGGCCGACCGCGATCTTCGTCGGCAACGACGAGCTCGCGCTGGGCACCCTTCGCGCGCTCGCCGAGTTCGGCCTCTCCGCCGCCGACGTCTCGGTGGTCGGCTACGACGACATCGACATCGCGAGCCACCCGGCCATCTCCCTGACGACCGTCGACCAGGCCGGCGAGGCCATGGGCGAGCGGGCCATGCGACTGCTCCTCGAGCGCATCCAGGGCCGCACCGAACCCACACACTTCTCCGTCGAGCCCTCACTCAAGGTCCGGGAATCGACGAAGCCCGCTTCGGCGGACCCGAACCCCTGACCTCTCTCCGGGCTCCCAGTCTCCGAACCACGGCCGACAAACGACCCCGATTCCCGCCGACGCCCGGCACCACCTCGAAAGGACACGGATGTCCGTGCAACTCCCCGCCCAGACAGTCGCCGACCACGACGCCCGGGTCGTCTCGCTGCATTCCCAGTATCCCGACGGCTTGCTCGGCGTGCCGCGCACGGGCCTGCGGCTCACCTGGCGCGCCTCGGCGCCGACCGCCCAGCTCGGCTACCAGGTCAGATGGGACGGCGCAAGTCGCGGCACGTCCGAGCCGGTCGCGTCGGCCGACTCCATCGGTGTCGCCGCCCACGGGCCGGCCCTCGAACCCGCTGAGATGCGGCGGTACGCCGTTCGCATCGCGACCGCAGCAGGATGGTCGGCGTGGAGCGAGGAGCTCATTATCGAGGCATCCGTCGATTCATCAGACCTCGAGGCGGCCCCGATCGGCGGATCGGGGCCCGTCGAAGGCCCGGCGATGTTGCTCCGCACGGGCTTCACGCTTCCCGCCGATCCCGTGCGCGCCCGCCTCCGCGGCACGTTCTGCGGGATCGGCGAGCTCCGTATCAACGGCCGGAAGGCGACCGACGAGCATCTCGCTCCCGGATGGACCGCGTACCAAGAGCGGATCGTAATGGGCACGTGGGACGTCACCGAGTTGCTGAACGCCGGCGAGAACGCCATCGGCGCGATGCTCGGCGACGGGTGGTACCGCGGTCGCCTCGGCTGGGAGGACGAGACCGCGCACTACGGCGCCGAAATCGCGGCCTACGCTCAACTCGACGTCGAGTGCGCCGACGGCACGAACGTGCGCGTGGCGACCTCACCGCAATGGAGGATCTCCACGGGCGCTGTGCGGGCCGCGAGCCTGTACGACGGCGTCGAGATCGACCTCCGAGACGAGCCCGCGGGCTGGGACTCCCCCGGCTACGACGACTCCGGTTGGGATGCAGCGCGGGAGATCGACGTCGACACCGCCGTCGTCCAGCCCCGCATCACCGGTGGCGTACGCACGGTCGGCGAGTGGACGGCGCCGATCGAGGCCCGCATGGGTCACGCGTTCATCGACGTCGGCCAGAACATCGCCGGCTGGCTCCGCCTCGTGGTCCGCGGGTCGGCTGGCGAGCGCGTCGAGGTCCGTCACGCCGAAGTGCTCGAGCCCGACGGGTCGATCCACACCACGTCCCTCCGCACCGCGAAGGCGACGGATGCCTACATCCTCGCCCACGACGGCGAGACCACGCTCGAGCCCGTCTTCACGTTCCACGGCTTCCAATACGCCGAGGTGACCGGCGCCGAGGTCGTCTCGGCGACCGCCGTCGCGATCTCGAGTGCCGGTACCTCACGCTCGAGCTTCGCCTGCTCGGATCCTCGCCTCGAGCAGCTCCACTCCAACGTCGCCTGGTCGCAGCGAGACAACTTCGTGTCGTTGCCCACCGACTGCCCGCAGCGCGACGAGCGCCTCGGCTGGACGGGCGACGCCCAGGCCTTCGCCCCCACCGCGAGCACCCTGTTCGACGTCGAGTCGTTCTGGATGTCGTGGCTGCGCGACCTCGAGATCGACCAGGATGCGAGTGGCGCGGTGGCTGCTGTCGTGCCGAACATCCTGAACGATGAGAATCCCGTCGGCGACGACTGGATCACCATGGGCCGCGCCGGGTGGGCCGACGCCGCCACGATCGTGCCGTGGGCGGTCTACGAGTCATACGGCAGCGACGAGGTGCTCGTGCGCCAGCTCGACAGCATGCGCCGCTGGGTCGCGAGCCTCGAAGCCCGTGGCGACGACGACGGACTGCTGCCCACCGAGTTCCAGTTCGGAGACTGGCTCGATCCGGATGCCCCAGGCGACAAGCCGTGGGAGGCGAAGGTGTCGTCCGACTTCGTGGCGAACGCCTTTTTCGCTCGCAGCGCTCGCCTGCTCGCAAACGCTGAGCGGCTCGTCGGCGACGGTGCGCGTGCCGACCGCGCCGACTTACTCGCCGATCGGGTCGCCACCGCGACGTGGGATCGATGGGGGGCCGACGCGGTCGAGACCCAGACCGGCGCAGCCATCGCGCTCGAGTTCGGCATCGCGCCCGATGCCGAGCGCCGGCGGATCGGCGAGGGCCTCGCGCGCAACGTCCGCGACGAGCGGGGACGCATCGCAACGGGCTTCCTCGGCACGCCGCTCGTGCTGCACGCCCTCGTGGACGCCGGCCACGTCGACGAGGCGTATCTGATGATGCTCCGCCTCGAGGCGCCGTCATGGTTGTACCAGGTCGAGATGGGTGCGACCACGATCTGGGAGCGATGGGATGCGCTGGCTCCAGACGGCACCATCCACACCGGCGAAATGGCGACCGACGACAGCTCGGGAATGCTCTCGTTCAACCACTACGCGTACGGTGCCGTGGTCGACTGGATCTACCGGTACGTCGGCGGCATCGCGCCCACGGTCGACCGCCCCGGGTACCGACGCGTGATCGTCGCCCCGCGGCCGGCGACCGGCATCACCTGGGCGAAGGCGTCCGTGGAATCGCGCCTCGGCACGGTGTCGATCGACTGGCGCATGAACGGAGCCGACCTCGAGATCTCGCTCGAGATCCCGTACGGCGCAGACGCCGAGCTCGACCTGCCGCTCACGGATGGCTCGACGGTCTCGCTCGACCGCGAACCTTATGCGGGCGCGCTGCTCGGCCCGGGCGAGCACCGCATCGTCGTCACTGCGGCACGAGTCGCAGACCCGGCGTCGCTCATCGCGGTCGCCCACTGAGCGCATCGAAGCCTGCGGGGTTCCGAGCTCGCCGCTCGCCGCCATCGGCGATCACGAGCACAGCAGACGAGTTCGTCATCGGGACCGTGGAGCGCCTCACGGGTCGGTTTCCGCGCGCGCGAACGGCCGCCGGCGAGCCTGAGCGCGGTTACCCGTCGGGGTCGAGCCGTTCGATGGTCTGCTGGAGGACGCGCTCGAATGCGCCCGGACCGACCGAGATCGAGCCCTGGTACGGATGGTCCATGTCGGCCGTGACGAACATCACGAGACCGATGAACAGGGCGAGCAGCCCCGCCATCACCAGGTGCAGGCGCTTGCGCTGCACGTAGATGAGCGCGATGAGCACGGCGTTCACGGCGGCGCCGACCCAGAGCACGAGCCAGAACAGCGTTGGCAGCTCGAGCGTGGTCGCATCGATGCGTTCGCGCCTGGCCTCGACGAAGTCGTCGAACGTCGCCAGCACCTGCACGTACTCGGCTTGCTCCGAAAGGGTTTCGGCTTCGAAGCCGTGCAACAGGTGCTCGACTTCATCCACCAGCGATGCGCTCTCCTCGGGCAGGACGCCGCGCTTCTGGGACGCGAAGTCCTCGTCGATGACGGCGTGCACGTACTCGGCGATGTTGTCCCGGATGGGTTCGCCGATGTCCTCGGGCAGTGCGGTGGTGCCGCGGTACAAAGCGGTGAGCTGCGCGGCCTCGCGCAGCGTCGCCGTGCGGGTCTCTGCGAAGTTGTCGTACACCGACAACGCCACGAGCGCGAGCAGTATGCCGAAGAACACGCCGAACGTGCCGATCACGTGGGCGAGTGCGCGATCCCACTCGGACGGACTGTCGACGAGCCTTCGGACGACTGGGCGCAGCCACAGCACGGCCAGGCACGAGAGCAGCACGAAACCGCCGACGAACAGCGGCAGTGTGATCCAGATGCTCGTGTCGTAGAACCAGTTCACTCGCGGCCACCTTCCTTCGTGGACGGCGGTGAGCGGCGATGCGCCCGACGTGAGGCTCAGCATATGGATTCGACGTCGCCGCCGGTAGCCCTACCCGGCCAGGCCCGGCTTGACACACTTCCTGCCATCCGCTGCAATATATTGCATGCAGTTGCCCGAGCCCGGGTCATCCGTCGCCTGAATCAAGGAGCCACATGGCACTCGCCGACTTTCCCCGCCACCCGCTGACATTCGGGCCGAGCCCGGTGCACCCGGTGAACCGCTTGAGCGACCACCTCGGCGGCGCCCGCATCTGGATGAAGCGCGAGGACGTCAACAGCGGCCTCGCGTTCGGAGGCAACAAGACCCGCAAGCTCGAATACCTCGTGCCCGACGCCCTCGAGAAGGGCGCCGACACGCTCGTCTCCATCGGCGGCGTGCAGTCGAACCACACCCGCCAGGTCGCCGCCGTCGCCGCGCACCTCGGCATGAAGGCCGTGCTCGTGCAGGAACACTGGGTCGACTGGCCCGACGCGGTGAACGACCGGGTCGGCAACATCCTGCTGTCGCGGCTCATGGGCGCCGACGTGCGACTCTCGCCCGCCGGCTTCGGCATCGGCTTCAAGGAGTCGTGGAAGCAGGCGATCTCCGACGTCGAGGCGGCCGGCGGCACGCCGTACGCGATCCCGGCCGGCGCGAGCGACCACCGGCTCGGCGGTCTCGGCTTCGCGAACTGGGCTCACGAGGTCGCCGCGCAGGAGGCCGAGCTCGGCATCTTCTTCGACACGATCGTGGTGTGCTCGGTCACCGGGTCGACGCACGCAGGCATGATCGCCGGCTTCGCCGACCTCGAGCACAACTTCGGCGGACGGCCTCGCCGAGTCGTCGGCATCGACGCCTCAGCGAAGATCGACGAGACCCGCGACCAGGTCGCCCGCATCGCCCGCAACACTGCTTCGCTGATCGAGCTGGGGCGCGAGGTGCGCGAGGACGAGGTCACCGTGCTCGAGGGCTGGGCCGGCGACGAGTACGGCATCCCGGTCGAATCCACCGACGAGGCGATGCGGCTCACCGGCAGCCTCGAGGGCGTCATCCTCGACCCGGTCTACGAGGGCAAGTCGATGGCGGGGCTCATCGACCTCGTCTCGAGCGGCGAGATCCCTCGCGATTCGAACGTGCTCTATGCGCACCTCGGCGGGCAGCCCGCGATCAACGCGTACAGCGGCCGCTACCACTAGGCCCAGGCACGGTCACGCGTCGCGGCGCCCGCGCCCCGCGCCCCGCGCCCCGCGCTCGCGAGGTGACGCAAAACGCTCTTCCCTGCCGCCCCGGAGCGCGATCTGCGTCACTTCGCGGTCGCGCGGCGGCGGGCGGGCGGCTGCGGCCGGCGGTCGGCGG
>Ga0247819_10002217_pt1 | contig 10114 bp, 7 predicted proteins | sample 13C_Xylose_Day6_FD_193428 | JGI IMG/M metagenome (GOLD analysis project Ga0247819, IMG submission 193428) | Soil microbial communities from agricultural site in Penn Yan, New York, United States - 13C_Xylose_Day6 | ecosystem: Environmental > Terrestrial > Soil > Agricultural land | place: USA... | reverse complement strand
GAGGCCGACGGCAGGTCGACCTGGATGCCCTGCACCGCCGCCGTGGTCAACAGGATGAAGATGATCAGCAGCACGAAGGTCAGGTCGACCAAAGGCGTGATGTTGATCTCGTTATAGGGTTTCTTGCCCTGAACCTGCATGGATCAGCGCTCCCCTATTCCGCCGCGAGGGCGGCGGCAGGGGCGTCCTGCCCACGGGGACCGCCTGCGGGCCCCGCGCTGTCCTGCCAAGTTTCGGCGATGCGCTTTTCCAGCTCGTCGACGAAGATCTGGTTGTCGGCGGTGACGTCCTCGACCCGGCTCAGCAGGTAGTTGTAGCCAAACAGCGCCGGGATCGCGACGGCCAGACCGGCGACGGTGGCCAGCAGGGCCGCGGCGATGCCGGGGGCGATGGCGTTGATGTTGACCTCGCCCGCCGCCGCCACCGAGGCGAAGGTGATCATGACGCCCAGAACCGTGCCCAGCAGACCGATGAAGGGGCCGCCCGAGATGGCGATGGTCAGCAGCACCATCCACTTGTTCAGCTTCTGACTCTCGCGCACCTGACCGGCGTCGAGGGCCGAACGGATGGCGGCGATCGACTGCGGACGGATGGCGAACCGGCTGCCCGACGCCTTGCCCTCCGCCAGACGCATGCCCAGCTCGTGGCGACCGATCTGATAGAGACGCGCCAGCGGCGAGTGCTCGGTCAGGGCCGGCGGCAAGGCGCCGAGGCCGTCATGACCGTTCGAGGCGCGGGCCGACTGGCGATAGACGTCCAGAAACTCTTCGTTGGCGCGCGTGGTGCGCCCCAGCATCAGCCCCTTGGAGATCATGACCCAGATGGCCAGGGCCAGCATGAAGCCCAGAATGATGATGACCACCCAGGCGTCGACCGTCAGGGCCTTGAACAGGATGCCGAAATAGTTGTGGCCGCCGCTCTCGGTCTGTTCGGCCGTGTCGAAGGTCAGCAGCCTGGCGCCCTGCCCTTCGCTGGCGGCCGCCAGCTGGAAGGCGGCCTGCGGCAGGGCGACGCCCGCCACGCGGAACTCGTCGATCTCGCCGGCGAAGCCCTGACCCAGAACCGCAGGACCGGCCGACAGCGCGCCCGCGACCTCGCCCGCAGGCTGGCCGTTGACGAACAGGCTCGACTTCTGGCCGTCGTTGACGAGGGCGACATGGGCCCAGGTTCCGGCCGGCAGGGCGGCGCCCGCGCTGCGTTGACCGGCGGCGTCGAGGAACAGGGTCGCGCCTTCCGAGATCAGGCTGAGCCCGGGCAGGCCGAGCAGTTGGCCGTCCGAGCCGGGCTTGACCCAGAAGCTGATGGAGACAGGCCCCTGGGCGAAGGCTTCAGCCGGGACCGAGACAGCGGAAGCGCCGTCCAGCGTCAGGCTCTGGCCGATCAGGCCGCCCGTGTTTCGCGCCTCGCCGCCGACGCCGTTCAGGCCGTTGGACGTGGCGTCCTGCGGCGCGCCTGCGCCGTCGAAGTGCCAGACCAGCCTGTAGTCGGCGCCGAAGGTCCCGGCGGCGTTCTGGCCGGCTTCGGCCTTCTCGTTGCCGTAGTAGGCGTAGATGGTCGAGGCGGCGCCCGGCTTCAGGTTCGACACGTCGACCCAGACCAGAGCCTGCTGTTCGGCCGGCGCCCACTTCTCGATGTGGAAGGCCAGCGGGGTGCGGTCGTCGCCCGCCACGAAGCGCAAGTCCGAACCATCAGCCTTGACGTCGGCGAAGTCGAAATTGCCGGTGTGCAGACGGATCAGGACCGGGGCGCGGGCCACCTCTCCGGTCACGCCCGCCGCCTGGGCGTTCAGGTTGATTTTCGTGCGATAGGCGTAGTCCGCCTGCCACCAGCCCGCGGCGGCGGCCGGGGCCGCGGCCCCGATCAGCGCCACGGCGGCGAGGCCGCCGAGCAGCCCCTTCTTGGTCATCGTCAAAGCCATCAGAATTCCCCCCAGATGCGGAAGCGAACGGAAACCAGGCCCGCATCGCGGCCCGGCATGGAAATCAGGGGCGTGCCGACATCGACGACCCCGTTAAGGTATTGGAAGAGGCGCAGCCGCCCGCCGACGCCGGCGCTCATCAGAAGGTTCTCCCCCTTCTGACCCGGCAGCGGATCGTGGATGCCGACGAAGCCTGCGTCCCAGAAACCGTACAGCCGCAGCTCATCCACGCCCGGCCAGTCGGTCAGCAGCAAGGGCGAACGCATCTCCAGTTGTGTGGCCAGGCCGTAGTCGCCCATGGCCTCGCTCTCGCGATAAGCGCGGACCGTGTTCGAACCGCCGATGCCGAACTGCTCGTTGGAGATCAGCGGGCGGTCGGTCCACTGGGCCGAAATCTTGCCCATCAGTTGCAGGTCATGAACCAGCTCCTCGGTATGCGAGGCGTCGACCTTGACCGTGAAGAAGCTGGGACGGGCGTTGTAGCGCTTGGCGTCGAAGGCCCACTTGTCGTCGCCCAGCCCGCGCACGCCCAGAACGCCGCTGAAGGTCAGGTCGCTGCGCCGCGCCTCGCCACTCCAGTCGCCGCGCCACGAGGCCATCAGCGGGAAGTACTCGATCGGTGCGGCGGCGCGATCCGACCCCAGGATCACGTCTTCCTTGAAGCTCTTCCAGTCGAAGCCGAGCGTCAGCGAATGATAGAAGCCGTCGCCGCCGCCCAGAGACCGGATCAGGCGCAGCCCCGCCAGATCGCCCTTGCCGATGACATTGGTGCCGCCGACCACGGCGATGTCGCTGTCGGAATGAACGGCATAGGCCAGCAGTTGCGTGCCGACCCCGAGGCGCATCAGATAGTTGCCGGAATAGACGGTGCCGTCCGTGGTGCGTTCGGGCGCGGTCTGCGCCGACAGGCTGAGGCTGTCGCCCCTGCCCCACATGTTGTCATGACGCAGCGTGGCCGCCGTCCGCAACTGGGTGGTCGAGGCGCTGTAATAGTTGTTCAGCTCCAGCGAGCCGTGCCAGGGCGAGCTTTCCTCGACCGCCAGCACCACGTCCAGCGTGCCCGGCGCCACGCCCGCGCGCAGTTCCGGCGTCACCCTCCGCGTGGGGTTCTGGTTCAGCGCCACCACGTCGCGCTGGAAGTCCAGCAGATTCGGCGTCTGACCCGGCGTCAGAGACGGCGCCTGGGCGCGCACGGCGTCGGGTCGCTTCGCGCCCTCGACCAGCACCTGACCGATCGGCTGCTCGGCCACCTCCAGCATCAGGACGCCGCCTTCGACCGACTGCTCGGGAATGAAGACCGACACCGCCACGAAGCCGCGCGCCTCATAGGCGGCCTGAAGCGCCGCCCGCGCCGCCTCCACGTCGTCCGAGGTCCGGCCCGGCCCCATGAAGGGATAGACCGCCCGCTCCACCGCCTCGGGCGGCAGGACAGTGTTGCCCTTCACCTGAAAGGCGCGAACCTCGAAACTCGCCTCGTCCTGCGCCGCTGCGGGCGCCGTATGAACAGCCAGAGCAGCGGCCAGCGCCAGTGCGCTCGCCGCGCCTCTCAGCGCGCAATGTCTCTTGTAATCCAGCATCAATCCCCCGTGACGCGACAGCCGCTTGAGCGACCGACGCCCCGCACTTGGTCGTCAGGGGAGAGACACGCGCGCCGGAGACAGGCGCAAAGATTTAGCGTGAAGATTTCGCGACGCTTTCCAGTCGCTTATGTGCTGTTTCGTCAGGCCACGAGGACAACATCGCCAGGCAGACGCGTGGCCCGAACCCCATAGGCCAGCCGCATCTGGTCGATGACCTGATCAATGCGATCGGTATGGAAGGCCCCGTTGACGCGGCGGTTTCTCAGGCGCGGATCGGCGATGACGATGCGCCCCGCACGATAGCGGTTGATCTCCTCGATCACGTCGCCGAGACGCTGATCGCGAAAGACCAGCAGACCACGCCGCCACGCCGCCTCAGCCTCGGGATCGATGGCCGTCGGCGCCTGCATCTGCTTCTGGTCATAGGTGACGCTGTGCTGCGCCGCCAGCGTGGCCGCCTGCCCGGCTGAACGCACCAGAGCCGCGCCTTCCAGACAGGAGACACGCACCTCCCCATCCAGACAGCGCATCGCGAGCCGCGCTTGCGACGCCGTAGTCTCTCCGTCCCGGGCGAAGATCGACAGAGGCGCGTCGGGGCGGTTGACGGTCACGACCGCCTCCCCCGTCAACAGTTCAAAGGCCCCCGCGCCCGCCTGCGGCCGCAGGGCGATCCGCGTCAGAGTGTTCAGTTCGACCGAGACGCCCGCCGTCAGTTCGATGCGCCGCGTCTCGCCCTTGGCCGTGGCGAAATCGGCGGGAGCTGGCGTAAACCGCGTCGTCCCCGACCTCTCGGCGAGGACGGCGATACCGGCGGCTGAAGCGGCGATGGCGCCGCCCACCACCATGCGGCGGCTCATGCCTCGCCGGGCGGCCGGTTGCGCCGCTTGCTCGCGACGCAGGTCCGCAGCCGCCTGTCGCGCCGCCTTGTGCAACCGCGCCGCCTGAACAAAGGCGCGCTCGTGACGCGCATCCGCCTGACGCCAGATCGCCAGGTCCAGGGCGTCGTCCTGCGTCGCCTCGCCTGACATCAGGCGACGCACCCAGTCCTGGGCCTGTTCGACGACCGCGTCGCTCACGTCCTGATCTCGCCGCTCATGTCCGGCCTCCGGGGCGCCCCTGTAATTCATGACACGCCACCGTCGGAACGGCGCAAGGATATGACCCTGGGTTGAGCCAGATTCTTCTGCAACGCCTCTGTCGCCAGTTTCAGTTCGTGCTGCACCGTCCGCTGGGCCACGCCGTGACGTTCGGCGATCTCGACCGTCGACAGGCCGTCCAGCCAGGCGGCGGTGCAGATGGCCAGACGCCGCGCCGGCATCCGGGCCATCGCCGCCTTGACCGTCGCCAGGTCGGACCGCGCCTCGGCCACCGTCGCCGGATCGGGGTTCTCGTCCGGCACGTCCAGCAAGGCCGCGACCTCGTCAAAGCCCAGCAACCGCCGGTCGCGCCGTCGTGCATTGGCGGCGATGTTCAACGCCATGCGGAACAGATAGGCCGTCGGATGGCGCACCTCGTCCTGAGGTCCGCTGCTCGACAGTTTCACATAGGCGTCCTGCAACGCGTCGCGCGCCATCTCGCGCGAGCCCAGACGCGCGCTGAGGCCGCTCAGCAGGGTCTCGTACTTCTCGACCAGATGGCCACGCAGGCGGGCGGCGGCGTCCGTCACCATGCCGACACCCTCACTCGCCGACCCGCACGCCGGCGCCCCGCGTCGAGGCGGCGTAGCGCAAGGGCACGATCAGATCGATCGCTCCCGGCAGGGTCGCGGGCAGGCCCGGCAGAGGCTCGGCGCGCTTCAGGGTCTGCAGAGCCGCATCATCCAGAGACACGACCCCCGAACTGGTCTCGATCCAGGCGTCCATGACGCGCCCGTCGCGCTGGACGATCAGACCGACCCGCACCACTCCGGTCGGACGCGGGCTGGTCAGCGAGGCGGGATAGGCATGAAACCGCGCCAGATGGCTTTCGACCCGTCGGTAATAGTCGGACACCGCGCCCGGGTCGGGCGCCGCCGCCGGCATGGCCGCCGCGCCTCCGCTCGCCGTCTGGACCGGCGCCGCCTTGGCCTCTCCGGCCATGGGCAAGGCGGCGCTTCGGCGCTGGGGCTGGCGGTCTCGGCCGCATTCGATGAGGCTTCTGTGCGGTCGCTGTCGCCGACCTGTCGGCGAGCCGTGTCGATCAGTTCGACAGTGACCGCGTGCGGCTGGGCCTCGGGCGCCGCCACGCCCTGCGGAATGGCGGATGACGCCAGCAGAACCGCCGCCGCCCCGCCGTGCAGGGCCGCCGACGTCATCGCGCCAAGAAGCCAGTTTCGCGTCATGGATGGAGGCCGAGCCGTCAGAGCCGCTGGAACCCCGCCTCCCTAGACCGTCACCGGCGACAGAACGGTGACGCTGATATGTCAGTGACGCTGACGGACGCGAAACTCGATCCGCATGGGCTGCGGCAAGTCCTGAGGCGGAACCGGAAACAGCAATGTCGAGGCCAGGGCCAGGAAGTCCGCGTCGCGCGCCGCCTCGCCTGAACCCTTCAAGATTTCGACCCGGCGCGTCGCCCCGTCCTCCGCCACCCACAGCCGCACGCTCAGGACATAGTCGCCGCCTGACAGCACCGCGTCCTGACGCAAGGCCTCGATCGTCTGACGCTGCACCGCCTCGGCGTAGGCACGCGCCTCAGCGTTCGCGCCCACTCTTCCCACCACCGGCGCCGCCGTGGCCGTGATGGGATTCAGCGTCACGGCCGAGGTTGATCCCGCGTAGATCACCACCGCTCCCGCCGAGGTGAACCGCGCCGTCAGACCGGTGCCCGCCAGCATCAGCGCAAGCGCTTCTCGGGGCTGCATTTCGCCGGCGACCGGCGACGACAGGCGGCCGGCGGCCAATGAGCTGTCGTAAAGCATCTGGAGGCCCGTCGAGACGGAGAAGTCAGCCAGAGCCTGATCCAGAGGTTGGGCCGCGATTGCAAAGCGTTGCCCGTTCCGGCTCGCGGCGGACGCGGGCGCAAATGCGGCGGACAGCATCGCCGCCGACAGCAGGATTGTCAGGCCGCCTCTCGAACATGCGCCCCTAGACATGGCCGCTCCGCATTCACGTCCTGACCGCACGCCCCGTGACGCGCGTTCATCCCGCCAGATCCGACGGCGATCGCCATGATGTGCAACAGAGACATGGCGATCCTGTGAAAAAAGCGCCCGCTTCCTCCTCGGCCACGCAAAAAGCCCCGCAGCGACCTGCGGGGCTTTCATGACGACCGGACCGGCGCCTAGAACTGCGCCGTAACGCTCAACGTCACCGTCCTCGGCGCTCCGTAGAAGCCGATGACGGACTGCCCCGTAAGCGCATCGGGGAAGTTGTAGCCGCCAGCCCGATAACGTTCGTCCGCCAGATTGCGGCCCGCCAGACTGACACGATAGCGGGCGTCGGGGGCGGTCCACATCAGGGTCGCGTCATAGAGCCAGTAGGCGCCCTGATCGAGCAGGGGCAGAGCCTCCTCGAACATCTGCGTGGCCCCACGATAGGAAGCCATCGGCGTAAACATCACCGAACCGCGGTCCCCGAGATCGAGGCTGTAGGGCAGCGCGATGCTGGCGGTCCAGTCGGGCGTGTTCTGGAAGGCCCGCTTGTCGGCCATATTCTCCCTCAAGCCGGTGGCGCGGTTGAAGGTGACAAAGTCGTTGAACTTGGCGTCAAGGTAGCCGAGCGTCAGACGCGGAATGAAGCTGTCCGTCACGCGGGCGCTGGCTTCCAGTTCCCAGCCCCAGATTTCGCTGGATCCCGCATTATCGACAAAACTGACGACCGACGCGGGCGGAATGAAGATCTGCGAAGTGATCTGCTGGTCGGTATATTCCGATTTGAACAGGGCCGTCGCAAAATTGATCCGTCGGTCCAGGAGCGAGCCCTTCAGCCCGATCTCATAGGTATCGACCAGTTCCGGCTGATAGCCGTTGACGGTTTCCGGATAGAGGGCCGCGTCGCCGCGCATGTCGAATCCGCCCGACTTGAAACCTCGACCGTAGGAGGCGTAACCCGTCAGTTCCGGCGTGAACTTGTAGCTGGCGCTGATCCGCGGCGTGAACTCCGAATAGGTGTCCGAGTTGCTGTAGTCGGTCGAAGGCGGGCCTGCGGCGACGGCGCTGCTATTGCCGAAGAAGGGGCTCTTTATGCCCAGATAGTTCTGGCGCAACTGGTCAACGCTCTTCTTGTCCCGCGTCCAGCGGCCGCCGACCGACAGCGACAGCTGGTCCGTCAGGTCGTAGCTGAAGTCGGCGAAGACGGCGAAGCTCTCGGTGTCCACCTTGCCGCCGGTGAAGGTCGTCAGGCCAGGGTCGAAACCGGGCGGCACCAGCGGATAGAGGCCGATGACCGTGTCGAACGCGCCTTCGGCCGAAGCGTCCATGTAAAAGATGCCGGCCACGCCCTGCCAGCGTTCGCCCTCGAACAACAGCTGGAATTCCTGGGTGAACTGGCTGTCGGCGTAGTAGCCGGGGATATCGAGGATGGGCTGGGGCAGACCGTCGAAGTCGATCCCGTCCCCCTTGGTGTCGCCGTCGCGCCAGGCCGTGACCGATTTGAGCGTCACGGTGTCGTTGACGTTCCACTCGCCGGTAAAGGACAGGCCGCGCGTGCGGACATAACCTTCGTCGCCGATGCCCGCGCGGGTGTCATAAACGCTTTCGGTCGTCGGGCCGATCAGACGATAGCCGTGGCGGGCGTTGGATTCATCCTCGGTCATGTCGCCGGCCAGACGGAAGAAGAGGTTGTCGGTCGGGGTCCATTCGACACTCAGCCGTCCCGCTGTCACGTCCTTGTTGTAGTGCTCTGCGCCCGTGTTCAGGTTCGTGCCATAGCCGTCGCGGGTGTAGCGGGCGATGGCCCCGCCGATGCGCAAGCTGTCGGTCAGCGGGGTTGAACCCGAGGCGATCAGGTCAACCTGATTATAGCTGCCATAGGCGCCCTTCAACGTCAGCTCCGGGTCCTGCCCCAGGCGCTTGGTGACATACTTGATCGCGCCGCCGATGGTGTTGCGGCCATAGAGCGTGCCCTGCGGTCCGCGCAGGACTTCCAGTCGCTCGATATCGAAAATGTCCAGAACCGCCCCCTGGGGACGGGCGATATAGACATCATCGACATAGAGGCCGACGCCCGGTTCGAAGCCCCACAGCGGGTCCTGCTGGCCGACGCCGCGGATAAAGCTGGTCAAGGTGGAGTTGGTGCCGCGAGCGATCTGGACCGTCGCGTTCGGCGTCTGCTGCTGCAGGGTGGTGATGTCGGCGGCGCCGGTCTGCTCCAGGCGCTCGCTGCTGACGGCGGTGACGGCGACCGGCACGTCCTTCAGGCTTTCCTCGCGTCGGCGGGCGGTGACCACGATGTCGTCAACGCTTGAGGCCTGTTCGGTGTCCGTCGCCTGCTGGGCCAGGGTCGGCGCCGCGCAGAGCGAGGCCGTGATGAAGACGCTGGTCATCAGCGCCAGACGCAACTGTCCTGTCGTTCGCATTCTCGTTTCCTCTCCACGCGCGGTCGTTTGGTCGCCGCTGATCTGTGTTGGACAGACGGTGGTCCGCGAACGGCCTCGCTGTCAACATCATTCATTCTCGCATGAATGAAGTTTCACTCAACGGCTCGACAGCCGGGCGAGCGTTGTTCATTCTCGAATGAACGAGCGCGGCGAAGATCGCGCCTGGAGGAACAAAGATGGATCAGGTCAATCTGGCCGCGACCTCGCCTGTCGCGCACACCCCGTCCGGCGATTTGCGCGGTCGTCGCGAAGGCCCGGCCAATGTGTATCGCGGCGTGCCCTATGCCGCCGCCCCCACGGGCGACCTGCGCTGGAAGGCGCCGCATCCCTTCCCCGCCTGGGACGGCGTGCGCGAGGCGACGGCGTTCGGCCCTTCCGCCCCTCAGGCCGGCCCGGCCGACGTGGCCGACATCGTGTCCATCGGCGGCGCGCCTGAGCCGACGGACGAAGACTGTCTGACCCTCAACCTCTGGGCGCCCGCCGAGACCGCCACGCCCGCGCCGGTCATGGTCTGGCTGCACGGCGGTTCGAACCGGATGGGCGCCGGTTCCCTGCCCTTCTATGACGGCGCCGCCTTCGCCCGGGACGGCGTGGTTCTGGTCAGCGTCAACTATCGTCTGGGCCAGCTCGGCTTCTTCGCCCACCCGGCGCTGACAACCGAGGCCGGGCCCGGTGAACCGCTGGGCAATCAGGCCCTGCTGGATCAGATCGCGGCGCTGGCGTGGGTGCGCGATCACATCGGCGCCTTTGGCGGCGATCCCGCCAACGTCACCCTGTTCGGAGAATCCGCCGGAGGGCTCGACATCCTGGCCCTGATGACGGCGAAGCGAGCGCGCGGCCTGTTCCACAAGGCCGTGGTCCAGTCCGGCGGCGGCTGGCTGCCCGCCACGCCGCTGAAGACCGCCCAGGAACGCGGCGTCGCGGCGGCGACCGCGCTCGGCCTCACCAACCCTGACGCCGCCGCCCTGCGCGCCGTCACGCCCGCACAGCTGACGGCTGTCGAAGGCGCCTTCGGCCCGGTCATCGACGGCCACCTGCTGGATCGCGACCCGATCAGCGCCTTCGCGCGCGGCGACTTCGCCGACGTGCTGCTGATGAT
>Ga0247819_10002215_pt1 | contig 10124 bp, 9 predicted proteins | sample 13C_Xylose_Day6_FD_193428 | JGI IMG/M metagenome (GOLD analysis project Ga0247819, IMG submission 193428) | Soil microbial communities from agricultural site in Penn Yan, New York, United States - 13C_Xylose_Day6 | ecosystem: Environmental > Terrestrial > Soil > Agricultural land | place: USA... | reverse complement strand
CGTCCACGACAGCTCGGCGAGCACGACGTTCGATGCGGCCTGCATGTTCACGCCGACGCCCGCCGCGGTGAGCGAGCACACCGCGATCCCGACGCCCGGGTCGTTGTTGAAGTCGTCGATCGCCTGCTGGCGCGCCGGTGTCGTCTGGTCGCCGCGCAGCGAGACGGTCCGAAGGCCGGCCGAGGCGAAGTGCGCCTCCGCGGCATCCATCACGTCGATGTGCTTCGCGAAGAAGACGACCTTGCCGACCGATCGCTGCAGCTGCACCGCGTAGTCCGCCGCGAGCAGAGCCTTCGCCTGCCCGATCTTGCGGACCATGGTGAAGACGTTCTCGGAGCCGGTGCCGGCCGCCTTCGACTCGTCGAGCTCGTTCTGCGCGACCAGGCGCACGATGTCGGGGTCGACCTCGCCGGGGGCGAGACCGCGGTCTCCGCGCGCGTCGATGATGCGACGGTAGCGATCGGCCAGGCGTGACCCGAGCTCGCGCTCGGCCTGACGGATCGAGCGCCCGAACTCGTCATCCAGCTCGACCGGCAGGTCGGCGATGAGCTTGTCGGGAAGATCGGCGGCGACATCCTTCTTCTTGCGGCGGACGATCCCCATCGAGATCACGGCGTCGCGCGCTTCGGGGTAGAACGCCTTGTCGGCGGGCGTCAGACCCGTCGCGTCGAGCCGCTCCATCAGGAGGGGTCCGGGCTTTTCGCCCGTCGTCCAGCCGAGGAAGCGCCAGATCGCGTCGAAGTCCTCGACGTCGTTGATCAGCGGGGTGCCGGTCAGGGCCAGCAGCAGCGGGTTGCGCACCTGCTCGCGGATGCGGGCCGCAAGCGCGAGCACGTTCTGCGAGCGCTGCGAGCCCAGGTTCTTGATGAAGTGCGCCTCGTCGACGACCAGGCCCTTCAGGCCGATCGAGCTCAGCCAGGAGAGGTGTCGATCAAGGATCTCGTAATTGACGATGAAGACGTCCGCGAACGCGTCGACGTGCTCGCCGTCGCCCGAGATGACGGTCGCGCGGCGCTGCGGCGTCCAGCGCTCGACTTCGCGCGCCCAGTTCATCTTCACGACGTTGGGAACGACGGCCAGCAGCGGGTATGCATCGGCGACGGATGCCGCGAGCACGGACTCCGCGGTCTTGCCCAGGCCCGGCTCGTCGGCCAGGAGGAACGTGCGGTGGCCCTCGCGGACGGATTCGAGGAAGCGCGACTGGTGCACCATGATCTCGAGACCCTTGGGCGAGAGCCGGTCGAACTCGGGGATCGGGGGGAGCTCCATCGATGCCTGTCCGCCGCCGGCTCCGGTCTCGAACGCCTTGTACAGCGGCCCCATGAGCTCCCAGCCGTCCAGGCGACGGCGCGGAGTCTCGCGAGGGGCGCGCGCGGCGAGGTCGGGGGCGAGGACCGGGTTGGCCATCTGGCGCGACTCGATCGTCGGCGGGACGACCTGGCGCTGCGCGAGCGCCGCGGGCACGACCCCCGTCGAGGCGGGGGCGACGTCCGTGATGATCAGCTCATCGGGAGCGAGCTCCGCGCCGGACTCGATCAGCCAGTCGCGGCGCATGCGCCGCGCGACCGGGCTCGCGGCCTGGTCGACCTCGAGCAGCTGGATCAGCGACGTGTCGCGCGCAGCCGTCTTCGCGAGGATCGTGGCGACACCGTCGAGGCGCTTGAGCAGCTCGGAGCGCGCGGAATCGGCCAGCGTGGTGTCGGCCTTCACGCGGGCGCGCTCTTCGCGCACCAGGAAGGCGATCACCTGGAACTTGACCCGGTTGGTGGGACCGAGCTTGCCGCGCTGAGCCTTCGCCTCGACCTCGCGCACCTTGCGGGCGAGGATCGGGATGATGGGCGCCTCGTCATCGCGGCGCGACGACTGGGGCTTCCTGCGACGCTGCGCTGTCGAACCCTGCGTCGACGAACCTTGCGATGACGCGCTCTGGCCCGAGGCCTTCTGCGCGGCAGATGCCGTGGTCGGCATGCTCCTCCTGAGCGTGAGTGCCGGAATGCTCCGGCGGTGACCGGTCGGGACCGGCGAGGTCGGCGTGCTCCCGCGGGCGGCATGCGCCGTCACGAACGCGGGACGGGATGTCGGTGCCTCCGGGCCACGGGCACTCGCTTCTGCGAGCTGCGGCCATGTCGACGACGAGATCCTCGACTGTCAGTCTAGCGGAATCGTGCGGGATTCAGCCCCAGAGCGTCGCGACGATGTCTTCGGAGTAGCCCTCGGCCTCGAAGTCGACCGTCGCAGTCGACACCCACGCGTTCCCGCGCAGGACGTGCGTCTCGGTGAGAGCGACCTGGACGTCGTCCTGACTGATGACAGTCCGCTCGAATCGGCACACCGTTCCCCCGTCGATGGGTTCGCACGTGAAACCGGACCCGGCCAGGGCATCCACGACGGCCGCGGACTGCGCCGCGTCGACGATCGACACGTTGGTCGCGAGTCCCGTCTCACTCGGTGCCCCCCACGTGCAGCGAAGAGTCGGGATGCCCGACGTCAGGATCTCGAGGGCGCCGACGTTCTGGGTCGAGGTCATCGTGATCCCGGGATCGTTCAGGGGAACCCGCTGCTGCAGCGCCGCCAGCATCTCCGGAGAGTAGAGCTGCTCGCACGCGGTGGGCAGGGCGATCTCCTCGCCCGCCTGTGCGGTCTCGGTCGGTGACGGTGAGCCTGTCGGTGACGGCGATGCGGACGAGCTGGGCGTGGGCGCGGATGTCGCGACGGGCTCCGGCTGGCAGCCGACCAGCCCGAGGCACAGGACGCCGGCGGCCGCGGCGGCCGCCGCGGCGCGCGGAAGCCCGACGTGACGGGCATTCACACTCGACATGGCACCTCCGGGATCGCGATCCCGCCGAGGCTACTGTTCGCCTGCGACGCCCTGCTGCCACGTCGAAAGCGTGGCGGGATCGTCGGTCACGATACCGTCCACGCCGAGGGCGGTGACCTCATCCCACTGCGTGTCGCTGTTGAGCGTGTACACGACCACGCGGATGCCGGCCGCGTGGAGCTCGTCCACCGCCTCCGGGCGCTCGAGGAGCGCCCGACGATCGACGACCAGTCCGCGCACGCCCGCCTCGGTGGCGGCGCGAACGACGTCCGGCGGAAGGTGCTTCAGGATGAACAGGCGCGGCAGGACCGACGACGCCGACCCGGCCATGGCCAGGGTGCGCGCATCGAAGCTCGACACGGCGACGCGTCGCTCGAGATTGCGGGCCGTGACCTCGGCCACCGCGGCCTGGACGGCGGCGGCATCCCACTCCCCCTTGAATTCGACGATCGCACGCTGCCCGGTGCCTGCCAGCACATCGAGGAATTCGCCGAAGGTCGGCACCGCCGTGCCGGCGTAGTCGGCGTGGAACCAGGCGCCGGCATCCAGCCGCTGCACCTGCGCCAGCGTCAGCGACGACAGGCGGCCGTGCCCGTCGGTCGTGCGGTCGACCGTGGTGTCGTGCATCAGGACGGGCTGGCGGTCCGCGGTCAGTGCGACGTCGACCTCGACGTAGTCGAAACCGGCTGCCAGGGCCGCCGAGATCGCCGGCAGCGTGTTCTCCGGTGCGGTGGCACCGCCGCCGCGGTGACTCGCGATGAATGCCTCGTCGCCGGCCGCGCGCGTCTCGCCGAGGAGCTCGGTCGCGCTCACGCGGGCGGGTGTCGCGCCGAGGAAGGCGATGATCAGACTCAGGGTCGCGAGCACGCAGACGATGAGCAGCGGCTGCAGTCGATCACGGGCAGGGTCGACCGTCCCCTCACGGGGAGCGATGTCGTCGGGCATCGGGCATGTCCTCCGGCGGTACACACGTCGTCGTCGGCGTGTGCACCCACCCTACATGTTCCGTTACCGTTTCGTTACCGAAGTTCGGCGCAGTTTCAGAGCGGGATTCAGACCATGCTTTTGGTGTGCCAGACCGTCTTCGTCTCGGTGAACGCGCTGATCCGGTCGAGACTCGGAGCTGCGGCATCCGGGCCCTCCTCGGGTGGCAGCACGCGCTTGAGCGTGTCGGCGGCGGCGATCTGCAGGTCGATCCAGTCGAGGCTTCCGGCGCCGACCAGGTCGAGCGCGTTCACGTCCGCGTGCGAGGCGAGCCAGGGCGCGATCTCGGCCGGTGAACCGGTGAGGATGTTCACGACGCCACCGGGGACGTCCGAGGTCGCCAGCACCTCCGCGAGACTGATCGCCGAGAGCGGCAGGCGCTCGCTGGCCACGACGACGACCGTGTTGCCCGTAACGAGCGGCGGCGCGACGGCCGACACGAAGCCGAGCAGGGAAGAGTCCTGCGGCGCGATCACGGCGACCACACCGGTGGGCTCGGGTACCGAGATGTTGAAATACGGACCCGCGACGGGATTCGCGTTGCCGGTGACCTGCGCGTGCTTGTCGGTCCACCCGGCGTACCAGACCCAGCGGTCGATCGCTTCGTCGACCTGAGCGGATGCCGCGGCGGCGCTGACTCCCTCGAGCCGGGTGATCTCGTCCACGAACTGCGCCCGGCGGCCCTCGAGCAGCTCGGCGATGCGGTAGAGGACCTGACCGCGGTTGTACGCGGTCGCGCCGGCCCAGCCCTTGAGGGCGCCGCGTGCGGCGACGATCGCGTCGCGGGCGTCCTTGCGCGACGCCTTGGCGACGTTCGCGACGAAGTCGCCCTTCGTGGTCTCGATCTCGTAGGTTCGACCCGATTCGCTGCGCGGGAACTTGCCGCCGATGTAGAGCTTGTAGGTCTTGGGCACGGCGAGGCGGGTCATTTCCTGGCCCCCTTCTTCGCCGCGCGCGGCGTTCGGATGGACGCCGCCTTCGCCGGGGCTGTGGCGCCTGCGGCGAGCGCGGTCTGGCGGGCGCGCGGTGCCGACGATCCCGGTGCGAGGTAGGCGGCCAGTCCGTGGCGCCCGCCCTCACGTCCGTAGCCGGACTCCTTGTACCCGCCGAACGGAGAGGCCGGATCGAACCGGTTGAAGGTGTTGGCCCAGATCACGCCCGCGCGCAGGCGGTCGGCGACCGCGAGGATGCGAGACCCCTTGTCGGTCCAGATGCCGGCGGAGAGGCCGTACGGGGTGTTGTTCGCCTTCGCGATGGCTTCGGCGGGGGTGCGGAAGGTGAGCACCGACAGCACGGGCCCGAAGATCTCCTCGCGCGCGATGCGGTGACTGGCCTGCACGTTCGTGAAGATCGTCGGCGCGAACCAGAATCCGCTGTCGGGGATGACGCAATCGGCGCTCCACCGCTCCGCGCCCTCTTCCTCGCCGATCTTCGACAGCGCCCGGATGCGATCGAGCTGCGCACGGGAGTTGATCGCGCCGATGTCGGTGTTCTTGTCGAGGGGGTCGCCCATGCGCAGCGTCGAGAGCCGCTCTTTCAGCCGGTCGACGACCTCATCGTGGACGTTCTCCTGCACGAGCAGGCGGCTGCCGGCGCAGCACACGTGGCCCTGGTTGAAGAAGATCCCGTTGACGATGCCTTCGATCGCCTGGTCGATCGGGGCGTCATCGAACACGATGTTCGCCGCCTTGCCCCCGAGCTCGAGAGTGAGCTTCTTGCCCGACCCGGCGACCTCCTTCGCGATCGCCCGGCCGACGCCGGTCGAGCCGGTGAAGGCGACCTTGTCGACGTCGGGGTGCGAGACCAGTGCGGCGCCGGTGGCGCCGGCGCCTGTCACGATGTTGACGACGCCGGGCGGCAGGTCGGCCTGTTGGAGGATCTCGGCGAAGATCAGCGCTGACAGCGGCGTGGTCTCAGCGGGCTTGAGGACGACGGTGTTGCCGGCCGCGAGCGCGGGGGCGATCTTCCAGGCGAGCATCAGCAGGGGGAAGTTCCACGGGATGACCTGGCCGGCGACGCCCAGGGCGCGGGGGCTCGAGCCCAGCCCGGCGTAGTCGAGCTTGTCCGCCCAGCCGGCGTAGTAGAAGAACCAGGCCGCGACCAGCGGGACGTCGACGTCGCGACTCTCCTTGATCGGCTTGCCGTTGTCGAGGCTCTCTGCCACGGCGAGTTCGCGTGCGCGCTCCTGCACGAGCCGGGCGATGCGGAACAGGTACTTTCCGCGGTCGCGGCCGCTCATCTTCGACCAGGTCTTGTCGTAGGCGCGTCGAGCGGCGGCGACGGCGCGGTCCACGTCCGCCTCGCTGGCCGCGGAGATCGTCGCGATGTGCGATTCGTCGGCCGGCGAGATCGTGGCGAAGCCCTCGCCGGTCCCCTCGACGAACTCACCGTCGATGAAGAGGCCGTACGCGTCGCGGAGGTTCAGGATGCCGCGCGACTCGGGCGCGGGGGCGTATTCGAGAAAGCTCATGGTGTTCGGGTCCTCAGTAGCCTGTCTAGTCGATCGTCACGTAGTCGGCGCCGGAGTATGCCCCCGTGCGCAGCTTCTGGCGCTGAAGCAGCACGTCATTGAGCAGGCTTGATGCGCCGTAGCGGAACAGGTGCGGCTGCAGCCACTCTTCGCCCACCGTCTCGGCGACGGTGACCAGGTACTTGATCGCGTCCTTCGAGGTGCGGATGCCGCCCGCGGGCTTCACGCCGATCTTCTCGCCGGTCGCGCGATGCCAGTCGCGGACGACCTCGAGCATGAGAAGCGTCGTGGGAAGCGTGGCCGCGGGCTGCACCTTGCCGGTCGAGGTCTTGATGAAGTCGCCGCCGGCGAGGATCGCCAGCCACGATGCCCGTTTGATGTTGTCGTAGGTGTTCAGCTCGCCCGTCTCGAGGATCACCTTGAGCGAGGCGTAGGTTCCGTCGGCGCGACGGCACGCCTGCTTCACGCGGGCGATCTGGTCGAACACGAGGCCGTAGCGACCGGCGAGGAATGCACCGCGGTCGATGACCATGTCGATCTCGTCGGCGCCGTCGGCGACGGCATCCGCCGTGTCGGCCAGTTTGATCTCGAGCGATGCGCGCCCGCTCGGGAATGCCGTGGCGACCGCGGCGACAGAGACGAGCCCGTCGTCGGGATCGCCGTGGGCAGCGCCGAGCGCGGCGACCGCGTGCGGAACCATATCGCCGTAGACGCACACGGCGGCGACACGGGGACACGTCGGATCAGACGCGTCCGGCGTGAGCGCCTTGGCGACGAGCGAGCGCACCTTGCCCGGCGTGTCGGAACCCTCGAGGGTCGTCAGATCGATCAGCTCGATGATCTTGTCGAGCGCCCAGGCCTTCGAGGTGGTCTTGATCGAGCGGGTGCCGAGGCCGGCGGCGCGCTGCTCGAGCCCGACCGCGTCGACTCCCGGCAGTCCGTGCAGGTAGCGGCGCAGCGTCGTGTCGTCGGGCTCACCTCCGAGCAGCTCGACGGCGCGCTCGGGGAGCGTCTGCAGGTCGGTTCGGCTCATGGTTCTCTCCTTGTCATCGCGTTGCGCGAGGGTTTCCCGCGCCGCGCTCCGCGAGGGTTCACGCCCTCAGCGGTCAGCCACGGTGAGGGTGCTCACCCGCCGACACGCGAATCGCTGTCGGATCTCGCTTGCCGAGGTCGAAGCATCACCACGAGGCCGATTGCGACGACGACCAGGAAGGCGATCGTCAACGCGGTGAACGCGAACCAGTTCGCATCCAGCGCCAGGACGATGCCCGCGGAGATCACCGCGATCGCGGCCGCGGCCAGTTTCGATCCGAACTTCAATCCTACAGCGGGGGTGAGCCGCCCCGCCGGCGAGTCGTCCCTCGCGAGGATGAGGTCGGCGAACCCGTCCAGGGTGGCCAGGAGCGCCGCGGAGTAGGCGACCGCGCATCCCAGCGCACCCCACAGGTTCACGGAGTCGGCCGGGGCGGGGGCGACGACTGCGAGCAGCAGGGTCAGGGCGTCCACGGGTCGATCGTAGGCGCGCGCGCGGTCACGGGTCTATGCCCGCCCACACGACATCTCAGCTGAGCGCGGACCGCACGCGGCGCACGTCGTCGGTGATCTGCTCAACAAGCGCGTCGATGCCCGTGAAGGCCGCCATCCCGCGGATGCGCCGGACGAACTGCACCTCGACGCGATGGCCGTACAGATCGAGGTCGGTCTCGTCCAGGACGTACGCCTCGACCTGGCGCACCTCGACGTCATCGAAATGCGGGTTGACGCCGATCGAGATCGCGGCGGGGTAGCGCACGCCGGACCGCAGTCCGTCGGCGGACCCCTCGTCGATCAGCCAGCCCGCATAGACGCCGTCGGCGGGCACGAAGCCCTCCAGATCGGGAGCCAGGTTCGCGGTGGGGAAGCCGAGCTCGCGCCCGCGCTTGAGCCCGTGCACGACTTCGCCCCAGACCGACGCGGGCCTGCCCAGCAGCTTCGCCGCGGTCTCGACATCGCCCTCGGAGAGCACCTCGCGGATCCAGGTGGACGAGACCCGGCGGCCCGCTCCGATCGCCCGCACGTCGTCGACGACGTCCACGTCGAAGCCCCATTCGCGCCCGAGCTCCCTCAGGACGTCCGGGTTGCCCGCTCCCCCGCGACCGAACCGGAAGTCGGCCCCGACCATGACGGTGCGAACGCGCAGCGCATCCACCAGCACGCGCTGGACGAACTCGCGGGCGGTCAGGTTCGCCAGCTCCTCGTCGAAACGCAGCACGAGCGTCGCGTCGATCCCGGTTTCAGCGAGCAGCTGCACCTTCTGGTGCACGCCGATCAGGTCTTCGGGGCACAGTTCCGGGCGCAGCAGGGCGAGCGGGTTGCGGTCGAACGTGACCGCCACGACGCGCGCATCGCCGGTCGCGGCATCCACGCGAGCCCGGTCGAGCACGGCACGGTGCCCCGAGTGCACGCCGTCGAACTTGCCGATCGCGACAACCGACGGGCCGAAGTCCGCGGGCACTTCCGAAGGGTCGCGGAAGACGATCACGACGCCACCGCGGTGGACACGGCATCCGTCGTCGTCGGGGTCGCAGGGCGATGCGTCGCGAGCCACCAGATGCCGAAGAACGGCAGCACGAGGGGCACGAACAGGTACCCCGCACCGAACCCCGACCAGACGGTCGGGTGAGCGAACAGCTCGGGCAGCACCAGGCTCAGCGTGCCGATGACGAGCACGCCGACCAGCTCGAAGCAGATCGCGATCCAGGCGACGAGGTACCAGCCCCTGCTTCCCGCGAACACGAGCGCGAGCGTCGCGATGATGTAGACGACGGCGGATGCGGCGGAGAGCGCGTAGGCGAGGGGTGCCTCGTCGAAGCGCTGGACGATCTGGACGAACGACCGGCCGGTGGCGGCGAGCGCCATGATCGCGTAGACGATCACGAGCACGCGTCCGATGCCGGTCATGCGAGGGCGGGATGACGACGACATGACTGGTCAAGCTTACGCGGTGCCTCAGGCCACCTGGATCGTCCAGATCGCGTGCATCCGCCACACCATGACGGCCACCGCGAGCGCGCCGACGCCCATGATCACCGTGCTCCAGCGGCTTCGCTCCAGCAGCGCCCACGCCACCGCCGCGGGCGGGATGAGCGCCGCCGAGACCAGGTAGACCCAGAACTCCAGAAGGCTCCCGGTCGGCGGATTGCCCGCGAGTGGGGCGATGATCGCGACAACGATCTGCACGATGAGCAGCAGTTCGAGCAGCGCCAGCCCGCCGACGCTCAGATCGCTCGGCCGCCGGCCGGCGAGCCCCAGCACGACGCACAGCAGGCCGGCCGCGACGGCCACGACGACCTGCACGATCGTGAACCACAGGATCATCGCGACGCCTCCTCGGGCAGGTTCATGACGCTCTTCACGTCGTCGCCGCGGCGCTCCACGACCCCGACCATCTCCCCCGAGGGGTCGATCGCGGCCGCCGGTGTCCGATCGAGCCGCGCCGCCGCGCCGAGGAGTCGCTTGCCGTGCCGGAGGTCGCGGGCTTCGTCGGCTGACACCGCGAAGGCGCCCAGGACCACCGCGCCCACGTCGGCCGGCGCACGCAGCGGAGTGGTGCCGAGATCGTCGATGGATGCCGCGCCCTCGACGCCGAACGGGCCGATGCGCGTGCGGCGAAGTGCGGTCAGGTGCCCGCCGACGCCGAGCGCCGCGCCGAGATCCCGCGCGAGCGCGCGGATGTACGTGCCGCTGGAGCAGTCCACCACCACGTCGAGGTCGACGAAGCCGTCGGTACGCCGCAGGTCGACCACCTCGAACCGCGAGACCGTGACGCTGCGTGCCGCGAGCTCGACCTCCTCCCCCGCGCGCGCATACGAC
>Ga0247819_10002214_pt1 | contig 10124 bp, 7 predicted proteins | sample 13C_Xylose_Day6_FD_193428 | JGI IMG/M metagenome (GOLD analysis project Ga0247819, IMG submission 193428) | Soil microbial communities from agricultural site in Penn Yan, New York, United States - 13C_Xylose_Day6 | ecosystem: Environmental > Terrestrial > Soil > Agricultural land | place: USA... | reverse complement strand
TGGAGTCGACAACGGGTATGGCTTTTGTGCGCTGTTTGTTAGCGTCATTATTGCCGTGTTGGCGGATGGCTACCGTTGGGCCGGCGGACTAAACAATGGCGCCGCAAGCGTCATTGCCGTTGCCCTGATTTCGTTCAATGTGCTTTTCATTGCAAGGATACGCCGAACGCGGCAACGCATGCTGGATCGCGCGCCGCTCGCACCTGTTGTATCGGGATTGAATCCACCGCTGAAGTTACTCGATTTTGCGCGCCTGATCAGAATGAAACTGGTTCGGGGTTCAAGGGGTATGCTCTTGTTCTGGCTTTTGGTTGCCGTGTTCGGGCTTTTCCAAAGCGTGCAAACCTTGTCTGACCTCTTTGGCGGCGTTAGGGTCTATTGGGATAAGGGAAAGTCGTTTCCGGTAGGCCCGGTTCTGCCTTCGCTGGCTTTTGTCGGTAGCCTGTTGCTGGCCATGGTGAATGTATCTGCGATCGTCATGCGCGCGAGGTCTGCCGGCAAAGGGTGACGGAGCATCGGATGAGCATGGATTCGCCTGCGAATTTGATCTAAAGGCCAGCAACAACATCGATTGCAGGACCACCTATGATCATCATCGCCATCGACGGACCCGCAGCGGCAGGCAAGGGCACGCTCTCGCGCCAGATCGCCGAAGAGTACGGCTTTCACCACCTCGATACCGGGTTGACCTACCGCGCCACGGCGAAGGCGCTGCTTGATGCCGGCCTGCCGCTCGACGATGAGGCGGTGGCCGAACGCATGGCGCTGAATGTCGAACTGGCAGGCCTCGATCGCTCTGTGCTGTCGGCACACGCGATCGGCGAGGCGGCGTCGAAGATTGCCGTCATGCCGGCCGTGCGTCGCGCGCTGGTCGAGGCGCAGAGGGCGTTTTCGAGGAAAGAGCCGGGCACCGTGCTCGACGGTCGCGATATCGGCACCGTCGTCTGCCCGGATGCGGCGGTGAAGCTCTATGTCACCGCATCGCCGGAAGTGCGCGCGAAACGCCGCTATGACGAGATCGTCGGCAACGGCGCCGCCGCCGATTACGCGGCGATCTTCGACGATGTGAAGAAGCGCGACGAGCGCGATATGGGTCGGGCCGACAGTCCTTTGCGCCCCGCCGACGACGCGCACTTGCTTGATACGTCTGAAATGAGTATAGAGGCGGCGTTTCAGTCCGCGAAGTCTTTGATCGATGCGGCCCTGATCAAGAAGATCTGAAGAAGAGCCTTTTCGCGACACTGTCAGGATCGCTCTTCTTGCATAAGCCTGAAATTCCGTCCACGCGCCGGATTGTCCCTTTGATGGGGCGGACTGGGTTCAGGCCTGTTCAACACCAACCCCCGGCGCATGTGCGTCTCTCATTTAGAGATGCATCAGGAGATTCCATGTCTGCTACCAACCCAACCCGTGATGATTTCGCAGCGCTTCTCGAAGAATCCTTCGCGAAGACCGATCTTGCCGAAGGCTATGTTGCCAAGGGCATCGTCACGGCCATCGAAAAGGACGTCGCCGTTGTCGACGTCGGTCTGAAGGTCGAAGGCCGCATCGCTCTGAAGGAATTCGGCGCGAAGGCCAAGGACGGCTCGCTCAAGGTCGGCGACGAAGTCGAAGTCTACGTTGAGCGCATCGAAAACGCGCTTGGCGAAGCTGTTCTCTCGCGCGAAAAGGCTCGCCGCGAAGAAAGCTGGATGCGCCTGGAAGTGAAGTTCGAAGCCGGCGAACGCGTCGAAGGCATCATCTTCAACCAGGTCAAGGGTGGCTTCACCGTCGATCTCGACGGCGCCGTCGCCTTCCTGCCGCGTTCGCAGGTCGACATCCGTCCGATCCGCGACGTGACCCCGCTGATGCACAACCCGCAGCCCTTCGAAATCCTCAAGATGGACAAGCGTCGCGGCAACATCGTCGTTTCGCGTCGTACCGTTCTGGAAGAATCCCGTGCTGAACAGCGTTCTGAAATCGTTCAGAACCTTGAAGAAGGCCAGGTTGTCGAAGGCGTCGTCAAGAACATCACCGATTACGGTGCGTTCGTCGACCTCGGCGGCATCGACGGTCTGCTCCATGTCACCGACATGGCATGGCGCCGCGTGAACCATCCGTCGGAGATCCTGAACATCGGCCAGCAGGTCAAGGTTCAGATCATCCGTATCAACCAGGAAACCCACCGCATCTCGCTCGGCATGAAACAGCTCGAGTCGGATCCGTGGGATGGCATCGGTGCGAAGTATCCGGTTGGCAAGAAGATCTCGGGTACCGTCACGAACATCACCGACTACGGTGCGTTCGTCGAGCTGGAGCCGGGCATCGAAGGCCTGATCCACATCTCCGAAATGTCCTGGACCAAGAAGAACGTACACCCCGGCAAGATCCTGTCCACGAGCCAGGAAGTCGACGTTGTCGTTCTCGAAGTCGATCCGACCAAGCGTCGTATCTCGCTCGGCCTCAAGCAGACGCTCGAGAACCCGTGGCAGGCATTCGCGCATAGCCATCCGGCTGGCACCGAAGTTGAAGGCGAAGTCAAGAACAAGACCGAATTCGGCCTGTTCATCGGCCTCGACGGCGACGTTGACGGCATGGTGCACCTTTCCGACCTCGACTGGAACCGTCCGGGCGAGCAGGTCATCGAAGAGTTCAACAAGGGCGACGTCGTTCGCGCCGTTGTTCTCGACGTCGACGTCGACAAGGAGCGCATCTCGCTCGGTATCAAGCAGCTCGGCAAGGATGCAGTTGGCGACGCCGCTGCTTCGGGCGAACTGCGCAAGAACGCTGTTGTTTCGGCCGAGATCATCGCCGTCAACGACGGTGGTATCGAAGTGAAGCTCGTCAACCACGAGGACATCACTGCGTTCATCCGCCGCGCCGATCTGTCGCGTGACCGTGACGAACAGCGTCCGGAGCGTTTCTCGGTTGGCCAGGTTGTCGACGCACGCGTCACCAACTTCTCCAAGAAGGACCGCAAGATCCAGCTGTCGATCAAGGCTCTGGAAATCGCGGAAGAGAAGGAAGCCGTTGCTCAGTTCGGTTCGTCCGACTCGGGCGCTTCGCTTGGCGACATTCTCGGCGCCGCTCTGAAGAACCGCCAGACCAACGAGTAATCGTTCGCTGACGCCTGAAATGAAAAAGGCCCGCGGAGAGCGATCTCCGCGGGCTTTTTGCTTGTGAGCGTTTCGTTCGGCTGCAGTGTCCTTGGTTTTCTGGATCGCTCTTCTGAAGTCGACCCGATCTAACGCGTATCGCGATCTCTAGGATTCGCTTGCGGCACTTTCAGCTCTTGATTTGCGCACGTCGTTCTCGCAGGACCAACTGCACACTTTTGCGCGACATGCTTTCGGCGATCAGTCCGGAGGGTCAGCCAAGACCGCCGAGCTTGCGATAGAGTTCGTAGACATCGGGCTCGGCGTTCCATTCGCCGCCCGTTTCACCCCTGCCGCCTTCGGTCTGCTGCTCATCTTGCGTGGCTTCGTCCCGTGCGGCTCCGCCGTCGCCCTGCGCCGCTTCGTGGTCGCCGTTCGGCTCTTCGCCGCCTTCGCCTCTGCCATCGTCGCGCTCGCTCTTTTCCGCCTCGCTCTTCACGTCCTCAACTGCGATCGGATAGGGGATCATAGCAAAGGGTATCGCTTCGCGCGGCAGCCCGTTTTCGATCAACCGTGCGATCGCCTGTTGCATCGCCGGGTCGTCCGTCGGCCTCTGGGCGCGCTGGACGGCGGTGGCGCCCGCCGGGCCTGGTGGCTCCGTCTGGTCTTCCGCAACGCTCAGGGCGGCAAGCTCAGCGCCTGCAGCCGTATCGCGGGGGCGGAGCGGGTTTGCGCGGCCCGGCTCCGTGCCATCCGTCTCTGTATGGCTCGCTGCTGCGTCGGCTTCGGCGCTTTCGAGTTCGGGTGCGATCCCTTCGGGTCGGTCGGCGCCTGCAGGTTCTCCCGGCAGGCCGAGCGTATCGCGCACGATCGTCTTCAGCGCGTCCGAAAGCGCGCGGTCCGTACGGCTCTCGTTGCCGCGCGTCGTTGCCCTGTCGTTCTGCAGCTGATCCTCGCCGTCGCGCAGCGGGCCATAGGTGCCGTCTGGCTCCTCGCCTTCGTCGGTGTGGCCAGCCTCGGTGCCCGCATCCGTCCGGGCGGTGCCGTTGCGCAGCTCTGCTTCCTTGGCCTTTGCGGGCAAATCGGTATCGTCAGCCGCGGCGGCAGGGTGCGGCGACGCATTTTCCTCATCATCGACCGCTGCCTTGCCGGTAACAACCTCCGGATCGACGAGTTCGGGGTCGGTGTCGCCATTGATGATGGCGGCCAGGGCTTCGATCTCGGGGCCATCAAGCGAAGGCAGCCTGCCGGGCATCGCTCTCGGTTCTCCCCGCTCTGGCGAAGTCTGAGGCCGAACCGTTGCTGCGTCTTCAGCAGGTGGTGTCGCGTCCATCTCCTCCGATGCGAGACTCGACGTGTCACTCTCGCTGCCGACGCCAAAAGTTTTTTTCAGCGCGGTCTGCAGCATGGCGACCTCGCTTGCAGCCGGTGCGCTGGCGGCGGCCAGATGCAGCGGGATGGCTGGCTGCAGGGATGGGTTGCTGAGGCCGGGCAATGCGGCGCCCATGGAGGGTGGCGCCGCACCATTTCGGATGGCCGGCAGGTCTGCAAGGATACCGACCCGTAGCGCCAGGCTGCGACCGCCCAGTTGCCGCTCAAGCGCCAGGCGTTCCGGCATCGGCATCGATTCAAGAAAGGTGACGAGCCGTCGCACGAAGTCGCGCCCGCCTTCCTGTGGCAGCGGCGGGAATTTCAGGATGCGGGCAAGGTCCTCCATCAGCCGCACAAGCGCGTCCTTGGATAGGATCTCGCGGCCTGCGAGATGCCGGGTCAGCGCGTCGAGGACCTTCTGGATCGCTTCGCCGCGCTGGGCGGCAGTAAGAGGCGCTGCCGGTTGTTGGGGCCGAGCGCTTGCCTCCTCGGCAAGTCCGGTCGCGGTTTTGACCGTGAGAATGGATGTCAGCATTCTGGTCTCCCTCTCGCTTGACCCTCGCGTTGGCGCGCGGCCGTTGACAGCCGGCATCCGCATTTCACGCCGTTCCACGGATCACCTCGACCGTCCGTCGGGCAGGTTGTCACTTCGGTTCGGGCTGGCGCCTCATGCGCGTCTCGGCCAACCGGCCAGACCTGCCGCAGCTAAGGTGCGGATACGGGAATCGGCATGATGCTTCGATGTTAGGCGAGACAGGTTTATGAAATCTTAACCATGCGATGGGGTGCGACGGAGGTCGCAGTGCCTTGTCGCCTGGGCGCGCAAAGACCCGTTGCCGCACGAACCCTTTGCATCGCGACCGATCCGGCGGCAAGATGCACGCTGCAACCGCAGTTGCGCGTGTTACTGCATGTTTCCTTAAATCCTATTCGATTTAAGGATAAAAACATGCAGCAATTCAAAGTGCTACAGCGACCTTTGCGCGTCCAATAAGACGCGCGGCGCTGTAGTCAACGCGTGGCGCTATCCGTGTTGGAGCCATGGAGTTTCGGATGACCGTTCGCCCTCCAAGATCCCTGAACCCCTCCTATTCGGCTGCGGGTGCCCTCAGCGCTCTCGAATACGAATTGCTTTCGGAGCGTGCCGACGCGCTCGGGCGGCATGGCCTCAAGGTCGAAAAGGCGATCGCGGCATTGCAGGCGCTCGAGCGGAATGAAACGACGCCGGAGCTGCGCGAGCGGTTGCTCGACGATGCGGCTGACGCGGTCTGGGCGTTTTTTATCCAGCGCGAGATCTGCGGCCTGCGCGATAGCCGCGACGCTATCCGGCGCTATGGCATACCCAACCAGGTCATGGCCCGGCTGGGTATCGTCCGTCGGAAATGATCAGGCGGCGATAAACGTCTGGCTGGCGAGGCTGTAGCGACCGATCTCGTCGATCCGAACCGGCAGCGGGCGCTCGGCTTCGGCCTCGCGCGCGTCTTGCACGTCTTCCAGATTGTCCTTGGCCTGAAGCGCTTGTAACTCTTTCTGCTGCTCGGCGAGTGTCTCGGTGTCGGTGACGCGAGTCAGGTCACCAGTCAGGCTGTCCAGTTGCAGTTCGTCCAGCGACTTCGCCTCTGCAGCATCTGCAAGACGCTGTATCGCCTTCGTAGCGCCGTTGCTTTGGCCGGTGTTCGCAGACCCCTTGCTGTCGAGAGCCTCGTCCAGCTTCTTGCCCCGGCTGCCCTCGGGGTCCTTGATCGCCTCGATCAGTTCGTTCAGCGAGACATCGATATCCGTCAGCCCCAGCTTCTTTTCGATGTCACGAACGGTTGCCGGTGGCAGGTCCTCGACGATCTTTGACAGTGCGCTGCCAAAGGCGAAATCGGATTTGAAATCCTCTCGCTTCAGGTCGAAGAACTCGCCGACTTCCCGGATGAGCACCATCCGGTTGTTATTGGCATCGTTTCCTGCCTGATTGAAGAAATGATCGTTGATCTTGGTATTGGCTGCCTTCTGGGCGTCGTCCGACTTCACCTGGGCCTTCAGGATCTTGTCGTCCTTGGTGCCTTTCGCCTTTTCGTCCTCTTCCGCCTGGCGCTTCTCGATATCCTTCAGGATCGAGCCGACCAGGTTGGTCGTCGCGGTGGCGTTGGATTGCTGGGTCGGGAGCAGCATCATTTCATTCCGGCAAAGAGTTGCGAGCGTGATGAAACGGTATGATGGCGAGGTTAATTGCTGCTTAACCAGCCTTTCCAAGAAATTGGAGTTGGTAAAGCGGCGCAACGCCGGCGCTGCGCCGCTTGGGCGTGACCTATCGATAGGGCGAGTAGCAGGCGCGATAGACACCCTGATAGGTGAGGAACCGGTTGGTTGCCGGATTGTAGGAGCGGTAGCGCGAAAGGCACCAGCTCACATGCGCGTTGGTGCCGCCGCGAACATAGTTGTCGCGGTAGTAGTAGCGCTCGCGGTAGTAGCGGCGGGGATAATTGTTGTAGTAGCCTCCATAGCCCGGTCCGAAATAGAGGCTGAAGCCCGAGCCACCATAATACGGGCCGCCCCAGCCTCCGCCGTAGTAGCCGGGGCCCCAGCCACCGCCCCATCCGCCACGCCAGCCGTTGGGATACATAACGCCTCCGTATCGCCTGTACGGGTAATATTGGGCCTTTTGGACATCGCCTTGCGCCCTGATTTGAACGTCGTGGCCTGACAGCGGCATGGCCAGGGCAGGCCCGACCGAGGTCATCAGGGAGGCGGCGGCTAAGGCGCAACCGACAACGAAATTCCGAAATCCCGTCATGCTTTCCTCACTTTCCGAAAGGGTTGCTTTCCGGTTGTGTCCCTGCTTCACATTAGGTGTTTTTTTCTTGGTTTATTCATGGCGAAATGGTGCGGATCCGTTCGGCCGATGGCCGGATTTCCACGCCGTCTGCCGTTCGGTATAGAATGCACCGGCGCGTTTGCCATGTCACTGTTATTCTTGCCTATTGCCGTTCGTTGGCATTCACGGAGTATAAGATGCAATTGAAGTTCGGTACCAGCGGTCTGCGCGGCCTGTCCGAGGAGCTGAAAGGCGAGCCGTCTGCACGCTATGCGAAGGCCTTCGCGCGGCACCTGATCGCCTCCGAGCAGGCGAAGGCCGGGGATCCGATCCTGATCGCTCGCGACTTTCGCGATTCCAGTCCTGAAATTGCGGGGGTTTGCGCCGATGCGCTGAAGAGCGAAGGCTTTCGCGTGTTCGATTGCGGCACTGTTCCGACCCCGGCACTGGCGCTTTATGGCCTCGTCCACAAAGCTGCGGGCCTGATGATCACCGGCTCGCATATTCCCGCTGATCGCAACGGCATCAAATTCTACCGGCCCGACGGTGAGATCGACAAGAACGACGAACTGGCGATCAGTTCCATTGCCGACGCCATTGCCGGCGAGGCCGTGCCTTCGGCCGGCTCCGGTGAAGACCATGCGGCGTCGGCCGCAGATCTGTTCCTCCAGCGCAACAGGGACCTGTTGCCACCCGGTTCGCTTGGCGGCTTGCGCATCGGCGTCTATCAGCACAGCACGGTAGCCCGCGATCTGCTCGTCGAGTTGCTGACGCATCTCGGCGCCGAGACGGTCGCTCTCGGCCGATCCGAGGACTTCGTGCCTGTCGATACCGAGGCGGTTTCGCCTAAAACGCTCGCCAAGCTTACCGCCTGGGCGCCTGAACATCGCCTGGATGCGATCGTCTCGGCCGATGGCGACGGTGACCGGCCGCTGGTTGCCGATGAAAAGGGCGCGCCGCTTCGTGGCGACCTGTTGGGCCTCGTCGCCTGCGAGTTCCTCGGTGCCCAGATCGCCGTGACGCCGGTCACCTCCAATTCGGGTCTCGAACGAGCCGAAGGTCTGTCGGTCATCCGCACCCGGGTCGGTTCGCCCTATGTCATCGCCGGAATGGCGCAGGCAGTTGCGGAAGGCGGCACGAAGGTGGCCGGCTTCGAGGCCAATGGCGGCACGTTGACCGCGAGCGACTTCTCCGTCGGCAATGGTGTTCTCAAGGCTTTGCCCACCCGTGACAGCTTCCTGCCGATCCTCGCCGTGCTTGGGCGCGCCGCCGAAGCCCGGATGACCCTCTCGGCGCTGGCCGCGTCCTATCGTCTTCCGGTCGCGCTTAGCGACCGCCTCGAACACTTCCCGGTCGAAACCAGCAGCCGGCTGATGGCGTTTCTGCGCGGTGGGGCGGAGAACCTCGGCGGCTTCCTTGCCGCCATTGGCCGTCCGGCTGCCGTCAGCGACATCGATGGTCTGCGCGTTACCCTTGCCGATGGTCGAACGATTCATTTCCGCCCGTCCGGCAACGCACCGGAAATGCGCTGCTATGTCGAGGCCGAGACGACAGCAGAGGCGGAATCGCTGCTAGCTCAAGGACTTTCCACAATTCGATCCTGGGCAAAAGTGACGTCAAACTGACCTTTTTCGTGTTCTGACACGAAAACTTCAAAATGCCTGTTGACACTTCGGCTCGGGCCTTTTACATGCCGGTCCGTCGCCCAGATGGCGGAATTGGTAGACGCGCCAGCTTCAGGTGCTGGTACTCGAAAGGGTGTGGAGGTTCGAGTCCTCTTCTGGGCACCATTCCTTTAGCCAAACATTTGTTTTGGTTCGAAAAACCCCGGCTTGCCGGGGTTTTTTCGTTTCTGGCTTTTGGCCTGAACGGCGAGCGACCACCGCAAGTTTGCCTGATGAAAAATGCCCGATTTCCCGAGTTCGAAACCGCGCGGCGGAGCCACGTTCCTGCATAGGGTTTGTGTGCCTGCTAGCGCGCCGCGTGAGCCATTTCTGCAGCGTCTGGTGCATCTGCGCGGTACAGGGTCATTCAGCCAGTAAGGAAGCCGTTGTGGCGGCGCGTCTTGCGATCTGTGGTAGGCTCGCTACTATTCAATCACCCGCTGCGGCGGCGGATTTCGAGCGAGGATCATCCGCGATGGCTGACACGCGTCGCAAGCTGACGACCATCTTCTCCGCTGACGTCCAGGACTATACCCGCCTGATGCGGGCGGACGAGGAGGGTACGCTTGCTACTCTCAAGCGGTACCGGGATGCCATGACGCGCCTGATCGAGGCGCATGACGGCCGGGTCATCAACACCTGGGGGGATGGGCTGATCGCCGATTTCCCCAGTGTCGTCGAGGCGCTGCGCGCGGCGATCGACGCCCAGAACGAGCTGGCCGGTTACAACGCGAGAAGCAAGGACGATGCGCAGATGCTGTTTCGCATCGGCATCAACCTCGGAGATGTGATCACCGAGGACGACGACATCTATGGCGACGGCGTCAACGTTGCCGCTCGCCTGCAGGCGTCCGCCCCTGCCGGCGGCATCGTGATCTCCAACACCGTCTATGACCAGGTGCGCAACAAGATCGCCGTCGGCTTCGAGTTTCTGGGCCAGCTTGAGGTCAAGAACATCGACGGCGGCGTGCCGAGCTATGCCGTGCGCATCGGTGCGTCCGATGACAGCGGGGCGGCTGCGGACCGCCAAGCCGAATGGGGCCGGTCGGCCGAGCAATCCGGCCGATCCGCGACCGTACCGATCGAAGCCGCGGCTGAACCGACGGGCCTGACCGGAAAGCTTATGGGAACGTTGGCGGTCATCGGCGCCGGCCTCGCGGCGCTCAATCTGCTGACCTGGCGCGGCGTGTTCTGGGCCGCATGGCCCCTGCT
>Ga0247819_10002213_pt1 | contig 10125 bp, 8 predicted proteins | sample 13C_Xylose_Day6_FD_193428 | JGI IMG/M metagenome (GOLD analysis project Ga0247819, IMG submission 193428) | Soil microbial communities from agricultural site in Penn Yan, New York, United States - 13C_Xylose_Day6 | ecosystem: Environmental > Terrestrial > Soil > Agricultural land | place: USA... | reverse complement strand
GCGTTGCCGTCCCTGGTCCTTGGCGTCGCCATCCTGTTCTACCTCGACAACGGCATCGCTTCGGCCAAGTGGCTCAACGACGCGGAGAAGGCCCTCCTCTCGCGCAACGTCGCCAGCGACAACGCATACAAGATCGCCCATGTCTCGATCAGGTCGTTCATCGGCGACCGGCGTCTCTGGCTGATGGCTTCGATCTACTTCTGCGTGGTGCTCGGCCAGTATGGCCTCACGTTCTGGCTGCCGACGATCATCCGCAAGGCCGGCGTTGCCGATCCGCTGTGGGTGGGCGTGTACACGGCCATTCCGTACCTCTGCGCGATCATTGCGCTGCCGCTGGTGGGCGCAAGCGCCGACCGACATCGCGAACGGCGCCTGCATCTGGCGATCCCGATGCTCGTCGCGGCCGCTGGCTTCGCAACGCTGCCGATGCTGGGCGGAGTGGGTGCTTCACTGGTGTGCGTGAGCGTGGCCGCTGCGGGCATCCTCGCTTCTTCTTCGCAGTTCTGGTCGTTGCCGACCGCGCTCCTCGGCGGCATGTCCGCCGCAGCGGGAATTGCCGCGGTGAACTGCTTCGCCAATCTCGCGGGCTTCTTCTCGCCGGCGATCGTCGGCTGGCTGAACGACCTGACGGGCAAATCGACAGCCGGGCTGATCTTCATCTCCGTCGCCATCGTGATCGGCGCCTCGCTCGTGTTCTTCGTGCCGGCAAAGACGGTCAACCGCTGACACGGTTCGCTTCAAAAGACTTACTTTCAAATCAAGGAAACATCATGAACAGTCCTTCATCGGATGCGGTGACGCTCGCCGAGCGCGCCTATCGGATTCGCAGAAACGCCCTGCTGATGGGCGAAGTGCAGGGCCAGGGCTACATCGGCCAGGCGCTCGATATCGCGGATGTCCTCGCTGTCGCCTACTTCGGTGCGATGCGCTACCAGCCGGACAATCCAGAATGGGAAGGCCGTGACCGCTTTCTCCTGTCCAACGGCCTCTATGCGATCGCGCTCTACGCGGCACTGCTTGAGGCGGGCATCCTGCCGGCGGACGAACTTGAAACATACGGCAGCGACGACAGCCGGTTGCCGATGTCCGGCATGGCGAGCTACACGCCCGGCATGGAGATGTCCGGCGGCTCGCTCGGCCACGGTCTCACGATCGCAGTGGGCCGCTGCCTCGGACTCAGGCGCAAGGGCTCCGATGCGTTCGTCTACACGCTCTTCTCGGACGGCGAACTCGACGAAGGCGCGATCTGGGAAGGCATCATGTCGGCGGCTCACTGGAAGCTCGACAACCTGATCGCCATCGTCGACGTGAACAACCAGCAGGCCGATGGCCCGTCCTCGCAGGTGATGGCGTTCGAGCCGCTCGTCGAGAAGCTCGAGGCGTTCGGCTGGTTCACCCAGCGCGTGGTCGGCAACGACATCGATGCGGTGAAGGCGGCCTTCGATGCCGCGCGCAGTCACCCGGAGCCACAGCCCCGGATGATCGTGTGCGATACGCGCATGGGGTGCGGCGTGCCGTTCCTCGAAGAGCGGGAAAAGAACCATTTCATTCGCGTCGATGCCCACGAGTGGCAACTGGCGCTCGCAGCACTCGAAGCCGGGAGGCAAGCATGAGCGACACCACCATCACCCAGAAGCCGCGTCTGAAGACGTCCGCGATGATCGCCTCGATTGCGGGCGAAGGACAGGTCACGCGTTCCGCGCCGTTCGGGCACGCGCTCGCCGAACTCGCCCGCACGAAGACCAACGTGGTCGGCATGACCGCCGACCTCGGCAAGTACACCGACCTGCACATCTTCGCGAAGGAGTTTCCGGAACGCTATTACCAGATGGGCATGGCCGAGCAATTGCTGATGGGTGCGGCCGCCGGTTTGGCGCACGAAGGCGCGCAGCCGTGGGTGACGACCTACGCCGTGTTCGCGACGCGCCGTGCATACGACTTCATGCACCAGGCGATCGCCGAGGACAACCTCGACGTGAAGATCGTCTGCGCGCTGCCCGGCCTGACGACCGGCTACGGCCCGAGCCATCAGGCGGCGGAAGACCTTGCGCTGATGCGTGCGATGCCCAACATGACGGTGATCGATCCGTGCGACGCGCTCGACATCGAGCAGATGGTGCCCGCCATCGCCGCCCACAAGGGACCGGTGTATGCGCGCCTCTTGCGCGGCAACGTGCCCGCCGTGCTCGACGAATACGACTACCGGTTCGAACTCGGCAAGGCCAAGCTGCTGCGCGACGGGGCGGAGGTGCTGATCATCTCCTCGGGCATCATGACCACGCGCTCGCTCGAGGTCGCGAAGGCGCTGGAAGCGGACAACGTCGGCGTGGCCGTGCTGCACGTGCCGACCATCAAGCCGCTCGATACCGAAACGATCCTGCGCGAAGCGCGGCGCACGGGCCGGATGGTCGTGGTGGCCGAGAATCACACGGTGATCGGCGGCCTTGGCGAAGCGGTCGCGACCACGCTGCTCACGGCCGGCGTCACGCCGACGTATCGTCAGATCGCGCTGCCCGATGCGTTCCTGGCCGCGGGCGCGCTGCCCACGCTGCACGATCGCTATGGCATATCGACCAATGTCATGGCCGATTCCATCAAGGGATGGCTGCGCTAAGAACGAGCCCCGATCCTGAAGGGCCAGCCTGAGAGACCGGCGGTGCGGCGCTTCACGCGCCGCACCGCCATTGCGTGACATGCGGATGTTCCCTCCGACCTCTGACGACCGAGTGCGCTCAGTGCGCGCCCGCCGCTGCGGCACCGCCGCCGCCCTTCGTCGGCCGCGTGATCCAGATGAGCGGAATGATCAGCACGTAGATGATGGACGAGATGTAGAAGATGTCGTTGAGCCCCATCATCGCCGCTTGCGTGTTGACGGTGTAATCGAAGAGGGCGCGTGCGGAATCGACGTTCAGATGCAGCAGCGAGCGCGTCAGGTCGATCTGATGATTGAACCCCGGGTTGTCGATGCTTGCCTGCTCGGTGAGCCGCACGTGATGCAGCACCGTGCGGTTGTTCCACTCGTTGCCCGCAATCGACGTGCCGACCGCGCCGCAGAACACGCGCGCGAAGTTCGACACGCCCGCCGCCGCCGCCAGCCGCTGCGGCGGCTGCCCCGACAGGATGATCGATGTGAGCGGCACGAAGAAGAGCGCCATCGGGATGCCTTGCAGCAGCGTCGGCAGTACGAGATGCCACGTATCGATCGAGATCACGTAGTTCGTGCGCATGTAGAACACGCCCGCGAAGCCCACGAAAGAGAGCGTCGCGACGGCGCGTGCGTCCCAGCTCTTGAGCATGCGCCCGATGACCGGCGAGAGAAGCACGGCGAACACGCCGAGCGGCGCGGTGACGAGCCCCGCATCGAGCGCGCGGTAGCCGAGATATTCCTGCATCCATTGCGGCAGCAGCACGAGGTTGCCGAAGAACACGCCGTATGCGACCGAGATCGCGACCGTGCCGCCCAGGAAGTTGCGCTGCGCGAAGAGCCGCAAGTCGACGATCGGGTCCTCCTCGGTCAGCTCCCAGACGAGGAAGAACGCGAAGCTGATGAGCGCCGTGATGCCGAGCGCGACGATCACGGGCGAGTTGAACCAGTCGAGGTCGCGGCCCTTGTCGAGCATCACCTGCAGCGAGCCCACCCACACGATCAGCAGCCCGAGGCCGACGATATCGATGGGCGTCTTGCGCGTGGGCGTCTCGCGCTTGCGGTACATCATCCACGTGACGGTCGCGGCGAACACGCCGACCGGGATGTTGATGTAGAAGATCCACGACCAGTTGTAGTTGTCGGTGATCCAGCCGCCGAGGGTCGGGCCCGCGATCGGGCCGACCGTCGCCGTCATCCCCCACAGCGCGAGCGCTGACGACGATTTCTCCTTCGGGTAGGAGCCCAGCAGGATTGCCTGCGAGAGCGGGATCAGCGGCCCCGCGACCGCGCCCTGCACCACGCGCGCGACGAGCAGCACCGGCAGGGTCGGCGCGATGCCGCACAGCCACGACGTGAGCGTGAACAACACGATCGCGCCGACGAAGAGCCGGATCTCGCCGATGCGCTGCGTGAGCCAGCCCGTGAGCGGAATCGACACGGCGTTCGCAGCCGCGAACACCGTAATGACCCACGTGCCCTGGTCGACGGAGACGCCGAGGTTGCCCGAGATCGTCGGAATCGCGACGTTCGCGATCGACGTGTCAAGCACGTTCATGAACGTGGCGAGCGCCACCGCGATCGTCGCGAGGACGAGCCGGCCGCCGCTCAGCGGGGGTAGGGGAGCCTGTGCCAGAGCCATGGAAGTCGAGCCTTGTGCTGTATGTTGTGACGAACCGTTTGCCGGGCCGGATGCTGAAGCACGCCGCTCATGGCGCCGTCTGCGCCACTTGCGCGGTCTGCGCGACCTTCGCGACCTTCGCGATCGCGCCCTTGCGTGGTGCGTCGTTCATCACGGCGCCGCCGTTTGCGGCATGGTCGGCCCCGTGCCCGGCGTTCGCCGCGATGATGCGAGCGATTTCCGCGTCGGCGTCGTCGCCGTACCGGGCGAACACATCCGTCTGGTACTCGGTGGTGGGGGCGTTGGCCAGTTCGCTACCGCTCTCGTCGTGGATGTCCACGTCTGCCTGCATCGACAGCCCGATGCGCAGCGGATGCTGCGCCAGTTCCTTCGGATCCAGCCCGATGCGCACCGGCAGCCGCTGCACCACCTTGATCCAGTTGCCCGTCGCGTTCTGCGCGGGAAGCAGCGAGAACGCCGAGCCCGTGCCCGCCGAAAACCCGATCACCCGGCCGTGATACACCACCGACGAGCCGTACGCGTCCGCCGTCAGTGTCACCGGCTGCCCGATGCGCATGCGGCCGAGCTGCACTTCCTTGAAGTTCGCGTCGACCCACACCTCGTTGAGCGGCACGACCGCCATCAGCGGCGTGCCCGGCGAAACACGCTGCCCCACCTGCACGGAGCGCTGCGCCACGTAGCCCGTCACCGGTGCCGGCAGCACGTTGCGCGCGTTGGCCAGATACGCGTCGCGTACCCGGGCGGCGGCGGCCTGCACGTCGGGGTGGCGCGCGATCGTCGTGTCCGCCGTGAGCGCGCGATTTGCCGCGAGCTGCTCGCGCGCCGCGTCGAGCGCGGCCTGTGCCGTTCGCACCGCATCGTGCGCATGCGAAACGTCTTCCTGCGAGACGGCGCCCGTCTGCTGCACCGTCAGGCGCCGGCGCAGGTCTTCCTGCGCGCGTGCGAGGTCCGCTTCGCGCACGGCCATCTGCGCCGCGTACTGGTCGTCATCGACGAAGAGGCCGCGCACCTGGCGCACCGTCTGCGCGAGCGTCGCCTCGGTTTGCTGCAGCAACACGCGCGCGTCGGCGGCGTCGAGTTCAACGAGCGGCTGGCCTTCGCGCACCGTCTGCGTGTCGTCGGCCTCTACGGCGATCACCGTGCCGGTGACTTGCGGCGTGATCTGCACGACGTTGCCGTTCACGTAGGCGTCGTCAGTGCTCACGTGAAAGCGCGCCACACGGAAGTAGTACATCGCGTAGGCGATCGCCGTGACGAGGATCACGACGACGAGGAGCGCGATCAGGCGCCTGCGCCGGTGGTGGTTCGGGTCCGGCTGCGGGGCCGCCGCCGGTTGCGGGGGAGGAGTGCTCATGGTCAGGCTCCGGTTTCTCTATAAAAGTGTTATTGGTTCAGCGAGGGATGCGCGACGCGCTCTCGGGCTCCGTGGCCGTCGCAGCAGAAACCACGGCCTGCGCTGCCGGCGCTGATGCGGCGGCAGCGCCCGCGGCGTCGGCGGGCGGCATCGCAAGGCCGACGGCCTGTGCATCGAAGCCGCCGCCCAGCGCGCGGATCAGCGCGATCTGCTGGTCGCGCCGCTGCATTGCCAGGTTCGTCACTGTCTGGTCCGCCGCGAGCCGCGTGTCGTCCGCCTGCAGCACCTGGATCTGCGGCACGAGCCCCGCGCGGTAGCGCACCACGGCGAGCTCGTACGCGCGCGTCGAGGCATCCAGTGCCTGCTGTGCGTCGACCAGTTGCTGGTCCGACGAACGAATCGACGAAATCTGCGTGGCCACCTGCGAGAGTGCATTCACGAGCGTCTTGTCGTAGTTCGCCACGTCCGCGTCGAAGTCCGCATAGCGGCCCTTCAGCTGCGCGCGCAGCGCACCCGCGTCGAAGATCGGCAGGTGGATGGCCGGACCCGCTTCGATCTGCCGGCTCGACGCCCGCAGGAACCGTCCCCAGCCGAGCGCATCGAGGCCGATGCTGGCCGAGAGATTCACGTCCGGGAAGAACTCGGCCTTCGCCTCCTTCACGCCCTGGAGCGCCGCCTCCACCTGCCAGCGCGCCGCCACGATGTCCGGGCGCCGCGCGATCAGGTCAGCCGGCAGGTTGTCGGGCAGCGCGACCGGTGCGTTCGCGCCGAGCGCCGGCTGCGCGATCTGCAGTCCGCGGTCCGGTCCCTTGCCCAGCAGCGCCGCGAGCTGGTAGCGCACGACTTCGATCTGACCGTCGAGCTGGCTCAGCGTCGTCTTGCTGGTCGCCACGTTGCCGCGTGCGGTTTCCTGCTCGACGTTCGTGTCGAGCCCCGCGGTGACACGCTCGTTGGTGATACTGCGGATCGTGTTGCGGTCGTCGATCTCGCGCTGCGCGATGTCACGCAGGGCATAGAGCTGCGCTAGCTGGTTATAGGTGGACGCCACCGAGGCGGCCAGCGTCACGCGCGCCTGCTGCAAATCCGCATCGGCTGCCTTGCTTTGCGAGACTGCCTGCGCAAGCCGTGCGCGGTTCTTGCCCCACAGGTCCAGATCCCACGAGGCGCTGGCGAGCACGCTGTTCTCGCTGTACCAGGTGCCGCCGAACGGCGGCGGAAGGAGGTTCTCCGAAAGCAGCAAGCGGTTCCACGAATAGCTTGCCCCTGCCTTGGGGAAGAGCCCGGCGCGCGACGACTCGATGTAGGACGAGGCCTTCGCCAGTCGCGCCTGGGCCTCGGCGATCGACGGACTGCCTTCGAGCGCCTCGTCGATCAACTTCGGCAGCTGCGGGTCGCCGAACTGCGTGGCCCAGTCAGTCGAGGGCCACGGGGCGCCTTCGGCTGGCAGGCTCTGCGCGGTGGCGTACTGCGTGGGCGCGGCGATCTGGCTGTCGCTATGGATGCCGGCGTAGTTCACGCAACCCGCCAGCGCGAGGGCGAGAGCGGCGGCTACCGGCCGCGACGCGCGGCGCGGACCATCGGCGAACACGGACCTGAAACTGAAAGGAAATCTCATCGCTCGACTCCCGTTCGGCTTTCATCAGCGGCGGCTAGTTCATCTTCGGCAGAGGTCATGACGAGTGGGCTCCATACGATGTGTGCATTGGTTTGCGTCTCGCTGGCCGCGAACCGGAGGTCTTCCGGAAAGCGGGCGAATTGCGTCGATGCAGAGCGTACGGATTCCCACCTGGCCTTTCTTTAATCTGACAACGTCATGTTTTCTAATCGCACGGTGAAGGCAGGATGAAGGCATGCGACCGGCCGCGCCCGAGCGCTGGCATCAAGTACGAAGACTTGTTGAGCCGCTTTTGGATGGGGATTCCTGACAGGCCGCGTGACGAGGGAACGTGCCGCGGCTTTCGCGAGCCGGGCATCTGGCGCCGCCGCGCTTGCTCGCGGCGCCTCAATTGCGCCGCTTATCGGGGCTCGGCGGGGGACGTTGGTTCTGCATGCGGTGCTTGAGTCAGCCGTTCGTGCACTTCGCGAGTCAGCGACTCGATTCGCTCGGTGAGCTCGCGCGTCACCTCGGTGAGACGGGTGTTCTGCTGCAACAGCAGGGTGAGCTGCCCGGTCTGGTGGACGAGTTCGAGCTCGCGCTGCCTGGACGCCTGCGCGAGGTCTTCCCGATGATGGGCATCGGCCGCCGCCAACGCCTTGTCGCGATCGGCTTGCCGTGTCTGCGCAAGCAGAATGAGCGGCGCAGCATACGCGGCCTGCAGACTGAAGGCGAGGTTCAGCAGAATGAACGGGTAGCGGTCGAAATGAGTGAAGCCGAGCAGGTTCGCGGCCATCCACACGCCGACGATCACCGTCTGCGCGACAAGGAAGGTCGGCGTACCGAAGAAGCGCGCGAATGCTTCGGCACGCAGCGAAAGCCAGTCGTTGCCGAACACGCTGGACAGGTGCGCATGCGGCGCCTGAAAGCGCAGGGGGTGGTCGGCAGGCGCTCCGCTGCGGATGGATGGAATGTCGCGTACATCGGCCATGAAGGTATTGTCGAGCGAAGGGTTAGGGACCTGCCGAATGTAGCGATCCATCCTGACGCATCGATTAGAAAACGCACGCAGCTTTTCAAAAACGCACGGCAGCAGCCGTGCGGGGCCACGCTCTTGCGACGTGTGCCGGGCGCGACTTCTCCTCGCGGTTCGTATCGTGCCGCGCTTCGCCCGGGCCCGTACTAAACCTTCATATAGGTTGTTACAACCCAATGGGCGGCATGGCCGTCCTTTCGAACGGCTAGCCGTAGCAGTTTCGTTTGACTAACTTTGAGTCGTCGCGGCGCAGGCATTCCGGCCGCAGCCTGATCAATTTGTCAGACGAACCATCATGACCAGACTGTTGCTCACCTATCCCGAAGCCGATGCGAGTGCAGAGATCGCCCCGCCGCGCATTCCCGGTTCCATTCACGCGGAGGAGCAATGGCGTCGACCGAGCAGGCATCAGGCCGCGTCACGTCATCATCCGGGCAGTGTGACGGTGGCGCGCTGGACGCACGACGGCAGCCGCCCGCTCGAAGTCGCCAACCACGGCAGCGAGTCGGATCACTGTTTCGGCCTGATCCTGAAATGCGCGTCCCTGAGTTTCAGCTACGCGGGCCGCAGGCTCGTGCGAGGGCAGGTGCCAGGCGGCGCAGTGCAGGTCACGGCACCCGGCGTGCCCGTCAGCGCCGTATTCGAGTCGCCCGTGGACGTCCTGCATCTGTTCGTCTCCCAGCAGGTGCTCGCGGAGTGCTACGAAGATACGTTCCAGCGTTCGCATGCCGGCGACATCGTGCTGGACAACCCGGGGCTGATCCGCGATCCCGCGATCGAACGGCTGGGGCAGGCACTTGTCGTGTCGCACCTCAGCGACGCCGCCGTGGGCAAGGTTTTCACCGACAGCGTGTGCCTCGCCATCGTGTCGCGTGTCGTCGCGCGCCATTTCGCCGCGCCGAACGGGCAGGGCCGGGAAGTCGCCGCGCTCCCCGGATGGCGAATGAATCGCGTGACCGAGTATATCGACGCTCACCTGTCCGATCCGATCACGCTCTTCGATATGGCGGAGAGCGCGGGCCTGACACGCATGCACTTCGCCGCGCAGTTCCGGCGCGCGACAGGCTTGCGCCCGCATGAATACCTGCTGCGCCGGCGTATCGAACATGCCCAGCGTCTCTTGATCGACCCGCAGCAAAACATCATGGACGTCGCGCTGCATTGCGGATTCCGCTCGCAGGCGCATTTCACGACGGTGTTCAAACGCTTCGTCGGCGAAACGCCCCATTCCTGGAGAAAGACGAGGCTGGCCTGACGCGTCGATTCATTTCCTTCAGGCGCCCAGCAAAAGCAATTTGATCAGGTAGCTCATTCAAAGGAGTCTCAATATGATGGCGAATGGAAGCATCGACGATCCGTGGGCGAAAACCATCAGCCTGTTGTCGCGCCTTTCGGCGGGAACGAAGGCCGGCGACATCTTGCCAAAGATAGCCCGGGCGCGTCAGGTTGTTGAAGCGGAGCACCGCGACGTCGTGGTCAACCTGATCGACCGGCAGTCTTCGTCCACGGTGACGATCTCGTGGCGCGACCCGACGCGAGGCTGCTACGGCGACCAGGTGTGGTGTGCGTCGCGTGCCCGCACCGCCGGTATCTGCGCGATGAGCGGACACCCGATCTATCCCGGCGATCAGGTGTACCGGCCGCGTGCGTCCCGGCGTGCGCCGCAGAACGCCACCGCGATGATACTGACGTCTGTCCTCGAACATGCACAAGCCGCCTGACGACAGTCCGTTTTCGCGCGGCTTGCGCTGGCTGATCGTCGTCGTGCTGACCGGTGTCATGGCGGGACTCACCGGTCTCGCCCTGGCGACACTCCTGCACACGCTTCAGCATCTCGCGTATGGCTATGACCTCG
>Ga0247819_10002212_pt1 | contig 10128 bp, 9 predicted proteins | sample 13C_Xylose_Day6_FD_193428 | JGI IMG/M metagenome (GOLD analysis project Ga0247819, IMG submission 193428) | Soil microbial communities from agricultural site in Penn Yan, New York, United States - 13C_Xylose_Day6 | ecosystem: Environmental > Terrestrial > Soil > Agricultural land | place: USA... | reverse complement strand
GCCCATAAAGGGTTCACCCTGGGTGCGCTGGGCATGGACATTTACCGATTCGGCTGAGTTGAAGATCAAAAGATCGCAGCCTGCGGCAGCTCCTACATGGAATCGCATTTCTCTGTAGGAGCTGCCGCAGGCGGCGATCTCTTTTTTACAGGCAAAAAAAATCCCCGAACCAGTCGGGGATTTTTTATGTTCGATCAATCAGCCCGAGAGCGGATCAATCTTCGCGATAGCGACGCAGCTTCAACTGCTTACCGGCAACGCGAGTGTCCTTCAGCTTGGTCAGCAACTTCTCCAGACCATCTTCCGGCAGCTCGACGAGGCTGAAGCTGTCACGCACCTGGATGCGACCGATCGCTTCACGCGCCAGGCCACCTTCGTTGAGGATGGCGCCCAGCAGGTTTTTGGCAGCGATACCATCACGCGCACCCAGCGCGGTACGGCAACGAGCACGGCCTTCGCCCAGTGGCATCGGAGCACGACGCTCGCGGTCACCACGCTCAGGACGATCACCGGAACGCTCTGGACGATCGCCACGCGGTGCGTTGTTCGGCACCAGTGGACGCTCTTTCTCGATAGCGGCCAGGTTCAGCGCTTGACCGTTGGTAGCCTTGCGCAGCAGGGCTGCGGCCAGGGCACGCGGGCTGCAACCGATGTCGGCGGTCAGGCGATCGAGCAGATCACCGTGGGTCGATTCGGCATCAGCCACCAGCGGCGACAGGCTGTTGGTCAGTTTCTTGATGCGCGCATCCAGAACGGCTTGAGCGTCCGGCAGGCGAACTTCAGCCACTTTCTGACCGGTTACACGCTCGATCACTTGCAGCATGCGGCGCTCACGTGGAGTCACCAGCAGCAGTGCACGACCTTCGCGACCGGCACGGCCGGTACGGCCGATACGGTGAACGTAGGACTCTGGGTCGTACGGCATGTCAACGTTGAATACGTGAGTGATGCGCGGAACGTCCAGGCCACGAGCAGCAACGTCGGTCGCCACAACGATGTCCAGACGGCCATCCTTGAGGGAGTCGATTACGCGCTCACGCTGGTTCTGGGCGATGTCACCGTTCAGCGCAGCGGCTTTGTAGCCTTTGGCTTCCAGGGCACTGGCCAGGTCCAGGGTCGCTTGCTTGGTGCGCACGAACATGATCAGGGCGTCGAAATCTTCCACTTCCAGCAAGCTGAGAACGGCCGAAGTCTTCTGGTCAGCGTGAACCAACAGGTGAGCCTGTTCGATCGCGGTAACGGTCTGGGTCTTGGTCTGGATCTTCACGTGTTGCGGATCGCGCAGGTGGCGTTCGGCAATGGCACGGATCGACTGCGGCAAGGTGGCCGAGAACAATACGGTCTGACGGGTGGCTGGCAGAGCCTTGAAGATAACTTCCAGGTCGTCCATGAAGCCCAGCTTGAGCATTTCGTCGGCTTCGTCGAGAACCAGGTGGTTCACGGTCGCCAGTACTTTTTCGTCACGACGCAGGTGGTCGCACAGACGGCCCGGCGTGGCGACAACGATCTGTGCGCCATTACGGATTGCTTTCAATTGTGGGCCCATCGGCGCGCCGCCGTAGACAGCCACAACAGTTACGCCCGGCATTTGCTTGGCGTAGGTTTCGAAAGCGGTTGCAACTTGTAGCGCCAACTCACGAGTTGGTGCCAGGATCAGGGCTTGCGGTTCGCGCTTTGCAGGATCGATGCGATGCAGGATCGGCAGGGCGAACGCGGCGGTTTTACCCGTACCGGTTTGCGCCTGACCAATCATGTCGTGACCGGCCATGATGATCGGGATCGATTGCTGCTGAATAGCCGATGGCTCTTCGTAGCCAGTCGCGGTGACGGCTGCACGACTATTCGGATTAAGATTAAATGCGGCGAAGCCGCCGGTTTCCTGGGTCATGGGTCTGCCTCTAAGTGCATCCGCAAAGACCCATGCTCCAAAGCTGCGCGTGCCGTGTTGAGACTCAAGAGTCGCCCTGGCAGCTTTGTCGGCGGGGATTTGCGAAAACGAATGAATGAAAAGAATCGTCAAGGGAGAGTCCGCAGTACGGACGTGCAGCCGAAGCTGACTTCGGGGAATTGCTCTACCTAAACGCGGCCCGGCTAAAGGCCGGCGCGCACTATACCGGAATTTGCCGAAAAAGGGAGCTTTTTTTATCGCAAAACTCCCGCGTACGGCGTTCTGTCACAGGCTTTGCGGATAATCGTGCAAGCGTCTATTTTTCAAAGGCCCGGCCCTGCGGGTGATGGCGCTAAAACGGTTCATCTTGAAGACCCTGACCGCCGGTCTGACACCCCTTCCCGCCCGAGGAAATGCACCATGAAAGAGCTCGACACCCGCCGTGTGAGCCGTGAAAAGCGCGGTCATGTCCTGTTGATCGGCCTGGATCGGGTTGCCAAGCGCAATGCTTTCGACCTCGACCTGCTCAACGAGCTGAGCCTGGCCTATGGTGAGTTCGAAGCCGACAGCGACGCCCGTGTGGCCGTGGTCTTCGGCCATGGCGAGCATTTCACCGCCGGCCTGGATCTGGTCAATGCCAGTGCGGCGCTGACCGAAGGCTGGCAGGCCCCGCCCGGCGGTTGTGATCCGTGGGGTGTATTCGCCGGCCCCAGGGTCAGCAAACCGGTGATTGTCGCTGCACAGGGTTATTGCCTGACCATCGGCATCGAGTTGATGCTGGCCGCCGATATCAACCTGTGCGCCAGCAATACCCGCTTCGCGCAAATGGAAGTGCAGCGCGGGATCTTCCCCTTCGGCGGCGCCACATTGCGCCTGCATCAGGTCGCCGGTTGGGGCAATGCGATGCGCTGGATGCTGACGGGCGACGAGTTCGATGCCCGGGATGCCCTGCACCTTGGGTTAGTGCAGGAAGTCATGGCCAGTGAAGATTTACTGCCACGGGCGATTGAGTTGGCTGAACGCATTGCCCGACAGGCACCGCTGGGCGTGCAGGCGACGCTGATGTCGGCGCGGCAGGCGCGTTACGAGGGGGAAACGGCAGCGGCGCAGGGTTTGCCGGCGCTGGTGAAGAAACTGTTGACCAGTGAGGATGCGCAGGAGGGGGTTAAGTCGCTGGTGGAGCGGCGACCCGGGGTGTTCAAAGGCTGCTGAAATCCGTGTAGGAGCTGCCGAAGGCTGCGATCTTTTGATCTTAAAAAATCAAAAGATCGCAGCCTTCGGCAGCTCCTGCAGATGCGGCTGTATTCCTTATGTCGCGGGGCGAATGCACTTGATCAATGTCTGCAACGAATACCCCAACCGCGGCGCCAACTCTTCAGCCCGAGCAACAAGGCCTTCCATATCCAGCTCTTGATCGAGATCCGAAGGCACAATCAGAATCACATTGCCCTCCTTCACCGGCAGTTCCCAGTAATGCCGATGATAGAGCCCGCGCAGCAATGCGGCACCCAACGGCTTGCCATCGTCGGTTGCCCACTGATTGATCACCAGCCAGCCACCGGGGTTAAGGCGTTTCTGGCAGTTTTCCAGGAAGGTCCAGGCCAGATGGCCGACACCCGGGCCGACGTCGGTATAAAGGTCGACGAAAATCAGATCCGCAGGCTCGGCGGTGTCGAGCAGCTCCAACGCATCGCCGACCCGAATGTACAACCGCGGATCGTCATCCAGTCCAAGGTATTCGATGGCCAGGCGCGGCACATCCGGGCGCAGCTCGATCGCTTCGACGTCTTCCAGCGGCAGAAACTTGAGGCAGGCCTGGGTCAACGTGCCGGCACCGAGGCCGAGAAATAGCGCGGATTCCGGTTGTTCATGGCACAACGCACCGATCAGCATCGCCCGGGTGTAGTCATACTCAAGCCAGCTCGGGTCAGCCGTGAACACGCAGCTTTGCTCGATGGCATCACCGAATTCGAGAAAACGGTAGTCGGCCACTTCAAGCACGCGAATCACGCCAAACTCGTCCTGCACCTCGGCGAGCAAATGCTCGACGCGCTCCTCAGTCATTTTGTCTCCTGATCGTCACCATGCCTGCAATAGAGGGAGCGGCAACGCAATAACACCGCGAACCCGCTGCGGCAAAGGCGCGATTGTCCGCGAAGCAACGGGAACAGGTCACGCACTAATTGCTGATAACATGGACGCCCGAGCGTAAAACACTAGAGATGACGATGAGCCAACCCTGGAGCCCTGACAGCTGGCGCGCCTTGCCGATCCAGCAGCAACCTCAATATCCCGATGCTGCGCATTTGCAGCAGGTCGAGCAAACGCTGGCCAGCTATCCGCCGCTGGTGTTTGCCGGTGAAGCCCGGGAATTGCGTCGTCAGTTTGCCGAAGTGACCCAGGGCCGCGCGTTTCTGTTGCAGGGCGGCGACTGCGCCGAAAGCTTCGCTGAGTTCTCCGCGGCGAAGATCCGTGACACCTTCAAAGTGTTGCTGCAAATGGCGATTGTCATGACCTTCGCGGCCGGTTGCCCGGTGGTCAAGGTCGGGCGCATGGCCGGGCAATTCGCCAAGCCGCGTTCGGCCAACGACGAAACCATCAATGGCGTGACCCTGCCCGCCTACCGTGGCGACATCGTCAACGGTATCGGCTTCGACGAAAAAAGCCGCGTGCCGGACCCGGAACGCCTGCTGCAGTCATATCATCAGTCCACTGCCACCCTGAACCTGCTGCGCGCCTTCGCCCAGGGCGGATTTGCCGACCTGCATCAGGTACACAAGTGGAACCTCGACTTCATTGCCAATTCGGCGCTGGCGGAAAAATACAGCCACCTGGCCGACCGCATCGATGAAACCCTGGCGTTCATGCGTGCCTGCGGAATGGACAGCTCGCCGCAACTGCGCGAAACCAGCTTCTTCACCGCCCACGAAGCGCTGTTGCTGAACTACGAAGAAGCCTTCGTGCGTCGCGACAGCCTGACCAATGATTATTACGACTGCTCGGCGCACATGCTGTGGATCGGCGACCGCACCCGTCAGCTCGACGGTGCGCATGTCGAATTCCTGCGCGGCGTGAACAACCCGATCGGTGTGAAAGTCGGCCCGAGCATGAACCCGGACGACTTGATCCGCCTGATTGATGTACTCAACCCGGACAACGACCCCGGCCGTCTGAACCTGATTGCGCGGATGGGCGCGAACAAGGTCGGCGATCACTTGCCGCAGCTGATTCGCGCCGTGCAGCGTGAAGGCAAGCAAGTGCTGTGGAGCTCCGACCCGATGCACGGCAACACCATCAAGGCCAGCAGCGGCTACAAAACCCGCGACTTTGCGCAGATTCTGGGTGAGGTGAAGCAGTTCTTCCAGGTGCACGAAGCGGAAGGTTCGTATGCCGGTGGTATCCATATCGAAATGACCGGGCAAAACGTGACCGAGTGCATTGGCGGCGCGCGGCCGATCACCGAAGACGGCTTGTCGGATCGTTATCACACCCATTGCGACCCACGGATGAATGCCGATCAGTCGCTGGAACTGGCGTTTTTGATTGCTGAGACCCTTAAACAAGTTCGGCGGTAGACGATAACTGTAGGAGCTACCGAAGGCTGCGATCTTTTGATCTGAAAAGCAAAAGATCGCAGCCTTCGGCAGCTCCTACATAGGCTGTGTTAAGAAATTTCAGATTGTGCCAATGCCACCCGCAACCGATCCGCACTTGCCCGCGGGCAGTTCAACTGAACCTGCGCCAACCCCAGCCACTTAGCCATCCGCCGCAGATTCACCGCCAACGCCAGCATCCCCTCCTCGTCCAGCCCCGCTTCTTCCTCATGTACGGCATGCACCGCCAACCGACCCGCCGCCCTTTCAGCGCGCACATCAACCCGCGCGGCAATCCGTTCGTTGTGCAAAAACGGCAGCACGTAATAGCCGTAGACTCGCTTGTCCTGCGGCGTGTAAATCTCCAGCCGATAGCGAAAATCGAACAGCCGCTCGGTGCGGCTGCGCTCCCAGACCAGCGAATCAAACGGTGAAAGCAGCGCACTGGACTCGACCTTGCGCGGCACCTTGGGCTCGGGCAGGCAATACGCCGGTTGCTTCCAGCCCTGCACTTCGCAGGTGAGCAACTCGCCCGCTTCAACCAACTCCGCCAGACGCGGACGACTGTCGGCGGGATTCAAGCGGAAGTAGTCGCGCAAGTCCTTCTCGGTGCCCACCCCCAGGGCTGTCGCGGCATGCAGCAGCAGGCCTCGCTGGGCCTCGGCTTCATCGATCAGCGGCTGCGCGAGGATCGCCGAAGGAATGACACGCTCCGGCAAGTCATACAATCGCTCGAACCCGCGCCGCCCCGCCACGGTCACTTCGCCGGCGGCGAACAACCATTCCAGCGCATGCTTTTCCGCGCTCCAGTCCCACCATGGGCCGGCACGCTCCTGACGCGTCGACAGGCTGCCGGCACCCAGCGCACCCAGTTCTTCAACCGAAGCCAATACCCGGCGAATCGTGTCTTGCTGCTCACGACCGAAACGCGCCAGCTGTTGATAAATGTCTTCACCGCGCGTGGCCCGTTGCATGCGCCAGCGCATCAGCGGGTACATCGACAACGGCAGCAATGAAGCCTCGTGGCCCCAGTATTCGAACAACGTGCGACGACGCCCCGAACTCCAGGCAGCCTGGTCGAGCAAGTCAGAAGAATAGGAACCCAGACGGGAAAACAGCGGAAGGTAGTGCGAGCGCACCACGGCGTTGACGGAATCGATTTGCAGGATGCCCAGCCGCTCGATCATGCGGTTGAGGGCTGTTGCCTTGATCGTCGCTGGCGGCTGGCGCCCGTTGAACCCTTGGGCGGCCAGTGCCAGACGCCGAGCCTGTTTGAGGGTAAAGGACAACGTTGCGGGCATGAGCATCTCCTTGTCTGCTCGCAACCTACCTCACCGGTAAGTGGTTTGTGTAGCGTGGCAGTCATCATTTATGCATCGGGTCGTTCCAGAACGGCTTGATCGACTCGTGCTCGACGTCCGCCCGACTCATGCCGATGTCCTTCAGTGCTTCATCGCTCAAGCTTGCCAGCAGTTCGCGCTCGCGATGCAGCTCGTACCAGCGGCTGATCTTATGCAGCAGATCGGAAATCAGGTGAACCGAATGATGTTCTGCGCCTTGGAACTCATGTTGACCTTTCATCTTGTTGCCCTCCGTTTGGATGGCTCCAATATCGCGCCGGGTCTAAGATCAATCCAACAAATGTTTCTGATGGCAATCATCTCGGAGATTGATGTATGTCGAGTTACCCGACGATCGATACCGAAGTGCTGCGCACCTTTGTCGCGATTGCCGACCAGGGTGGCTTTACCCGCGCCGGCGAACTGGTCCATCGCACCCAGTCGGCCGTCAGCATGCAGATGAAACGGCTGGAAGAGGATGTATTGCAGCGCCAGTTGTTCCAACGCGACGGACGGCAGGTGCGCCTCACCGCTGAAGGCCAGGTGCTGCTCGGTTATGCCCGGCGCATCCTCAAATTGCACAGCGAAGTATTCAACACCCTGCGTGAGCCGGACATGATCGGCACAGTGCGCATCGGTACCCCGGACGACTACGTGATGCGTTTTCTGCCGGGTATTTTGCGCCGGTTTGCCCAGTCCTATCCGCTGATCCAGATCGAGGTGCATTGCGAATCATCAAAACAATTGCTGATGCGTCAGGACCTGGACCTGTCCATCGTCACCCGCGAACCGGGCAGTGAAATTGGCCAGTTGTTGCGCAAGGAGCGATTCGTCTGGGCCGAGGCGCAATGCTACAGCGCCCACGAACAAACGCCGCTGCCGTTGGCGATGTTCAACAGTGATTGCTTCTGCCGTTTGTGGGCCTGCAATGCCCTCGACGCTCAGGGCCGGGACTATCGCGTGGCGTACAACAGCGACAGCCTGTCGGCGATCATGGCGGTGGTCAGTGCCGGCCTGGCAGTGACTGCGCAACTGGAAAGCCTGATCACCGCGGACATGCGCATCCTCGGTGAAGCCGAAGACCTGCCGCTGCTGCCCGAGGCCAGCATCATGCTCGTGCGCAACCTGCACAATCCGTCGCCGATCACCGAATGCCTGGCCGAACACATCGTCGAAGGCTTCAAACTTTAAAGGCGAGCATCACTGCACAGAGCACCAGAAAACCGCAGAACAACGCGCGCAACAGGCGCTCGGGCATGGCGTGGGCGATCTTCACACCCCAACTGATGCTCATCAAGCCACCGATCGCCAGCGGTACGCCAACCATCCAGTCCACCTGATGATGCACGGCATAGGTCACCAGCGTGACGCCTGTGCTTGGCAATGCCAGCGCCAGCGACAAGCCCTGAGCGACCACTTGAGTGGTGCCGAACAAACTGGTCAACACTGGCGTGGCCACCACAGCCCCGCCTACGCCAAACAAACCGCCCATGGTCCCGGATGCTGCACCGAGCACGCCCAGCCAAGGCCACGAGTAATTCATCTGCGCTGACGCCGGTGCAGTGGCGAAGAACATGCGCACCAGGTTGTAAGCCGATAGCGCGATCAGGAAGGCCACAAAGCCGATGCGCATGGTTTGCGCGTCGATGCCTACTGCCCAGATCGAGCCAATCCAGGCAAAACAGAAACCCATTGAGGCCAACGGCAACGCATGGCGCAACTCAATCTTGTTGCGTTGGTGATAGCGCCACAGCGCCAGCATCACGTTCGGCACCACCATCACCAGCGCCGTACCTTGGGCGATCTGCTGATCGAGACCGCACAATACGCCGAGCAGTGGGATCGCGATCAAGCCACCACCAATGCCGAAAATTCCGCCGAGAGTGCCCAAAGCAGCGCCGAAGACCAGATACATCAAGAACTCAATCACAGGCGTTTTTCCTCACTCGTCAGGGAGTTCATCCTACGCAGTTGGTTCTGGCGGGGAAACGCACAGCAACGCACAATGGCTGTGCCAAATTCGCACAAGCGCTGGACAGTCATGAACCCCAATCAATTGACCGAACAACTCGGCCTGTTTCTGGATGTACTGGAAACCGGCAGTTTTTCTGCGGCCTCGCGCCGTCATCCCCTGACTCCATCGGCAGTGGCGCGACGCATTGATAGCCTGGAAAACGCCGTCGGAAGTCAGTTGTTCATTCGCAGCACCCACGCGGTCCGCGCGACACCGGCCGGGCTCGCGTTTGCCGAACGGGCGCGACGGATCGTCGCCGAATTGCGTCTGGCGCGGGCCGAAGCGGTGTCCCTGAGCAGTGCGCCGGAAGGCCTGATTCGGGTCGATGCCCCAGCCGCATTCGGTCGCCGGCATCTGGCACCGGTCATTGCCGACTTCTTGAAGCTGTATCCGGGCCTTGATGTGCAATTGCACCTGATCGACAGCTTTGTCGACATGCAGGGCTTAAACCTTGGCAAGGTCGATCTGGTACTGCGCGCCGGGCAAATGGCCGACACCCGCCTGGTGGCCACGCCGTTGGCGAGCATGGTACGCATTGCCTGCGCCAGCCCAGACTATCTACAGCAACGCGGTGTGCCTAATGATCCGGCGCAATTGGCTGAGCACGACGGCCTCGACTGGGATGGTCTGGCGCCTCCGTTCGCTTGGCGTTTCGAACGCGCCGGCCAGATGCACTTGCACCGCCCCTCGCGCATTCGCATGAGCGCCAACAATGCCGAAGCGCTGGTTTGCGGCGCCCTGGCCGGGTTGGGTGTCGCGCATTTGCCGACATGGTTGGCCAGCGAATACCTGTTACGCGGGGAGCTGGTGCCGCTGTTCTGCGAGAGCGGCCTGCCCAAACCGGAAAGCGCCGGAATCTATGCCTTGCGCCTGCAGCAACAGCCCAATTCCCGCAGTCGCCTGCTGCTGGAATACCTGAAAACCCGCTTCGGCCCCATCCCGCCGTGGGATCTGGTGCTGCAAACCCATCTGGCGCACCACTAGTCCATAATTACCTGGCGCATTAAAGATTTGACCGCTAGATTCATGACGATCACTGATCGAAGGCTTTGAAATGACCACCGAGCGCAACACCCCGGACAACTGCGATGACCTGCTTCTGGATAACCAGGCCTGCTTCGCCTTGCACTCCACTTCGTTGATGATGACCAAGGTCTACAAACCCTTGCTGCAAGCGTTGGGCCTGACCTATCCGCAGTATCTGGCGATGATGGTGTTGTGGGAACAGGACGGTTTGACCGTAGGGGAAATCAGCACGCGGTTGCTGACCGATCCCGGCTCGCTCACGCCGCT
>Ga0247819_10002208_pt1 | contig 10139 bp, 13 predicted proteins | sample 13C_Xylose_Day6_FD_193428 | JGI IMG/M metagenome (GOLD analysis project Ga0247819, IMG submission 193428) | Soil microbial communities from agricultural site in Penn Yan, New York, United States - 13C_Xylose_Day6 | ecosystem: Environmental > Terrestrial > Soil > Agricultural land | place: USA... | reverse complement strand
GGCTGGGAAGGGACTTGCTGCTGGAGCCTGTCTTCACTGCCAGGGTGGTCACGCTGACGCCCGGGGTGTTCGACCAGGTGCGGCGGACCACGATGCAGTCCCACCGGTCGGAGGTGCCCGAGGCTGCGGTGAAGTTGAACTGGGTTGTGCTGTTCCAGATGCCGACGCAGCCGTTCCCGTAGGACAGCCCGGTGGACAGCAGGGCGCCCCGGTCGCCTACCGCGTTCGTCGTGAGTTTCAGGTCGTTGAGGCCGCCCACTCCGAAGGCGCCCGAGGAGGCGTTGCTCATGATCGCGGCAAACGCTGTCGGGGTGACAGTGCCCGGGAATCCGTATTGTGTATCCGCCAGCAGTGCCATTATTTGCTCCTGTAAAGTTCCCGCAGGCCGCGGGTGAGGGATGCTATTGCTTTCATTGTCGCGCTTTCCGCGTCGTTTTTCCTGCCGATAGTGGCGCCGATCTTCGCCCCATCCATAGTGACATCGAAGTTCACTTCCCGCAGCACGTCCACCACGGGGGCGATAACGTCCACATCGGCCGTCACTTTATCGCCGAGCCAGTAACCCCCGGTGCCGCCGATCCTGAATTTCCCAGCCTCGGCCAGAGTGACATCGACCCAGTATTTCGGGGCGCCCTCGGCTAGCGATTCGGCCTCGCGTTTCGTCCACACCGCAGCATCCGATGTGTCCCGGGCGTCCCTGAAAGCTTCCACGGTGTCGCCCCATGCGGACTCGCGCGCGGAATCAAGGAAGGTGCGGAAGGTGCGGGCTGTGCCGTCGCCCTGCCCGCCGAGGACGCCGCGGGTGATGGTGGGCGCCTGCACCCCAAACTTGTACTTCTGGATCACGCGGGAGCCCACGGTGAGGGGGGTGGTGGTCCGGTCGGTGGGCACGTAGGCGTCCACGACGACATTGCCGGTGGCCGGGTCCAGCTGCGCAGTGATGCCGATGCCGGCAAGATCGACGGCCGGGAACAGCTTCTCGGCCAGGTAGTCGAAGCGCAGCAGGACGGTAATCGAGCTGCCCCGGTTGCCGTTGGTGGCCACCGTCACCGGGTACACGCTGCGGGCGGACACGTTGGCCGTCACCAGTGCCTTGACCACGGATTCGGCGTTGCCCGTGCGGGTATCGTAGGCGCTCGTCTGCGAGGAAATCGCGTTGCCCGGCACCGGCCAGCCCAGGAAGTTAGTGAAGATACGCCAATCGTCCTGCACCTCGAACGACAGGTAGCTGCCGGCGCCCGGCCCTTCGCCCTCTGCCAGCGTGGTCTTGCCCGTCATGAGGGTGCGGCCGCGGAAGTTGATTTGCACGCGCGAGCCGGGCGCCTGCAGCTGCGCCGCCCGCCGGTGCGCAGGGTGGACTTTGATGGTGGCGGCCGACAGGGCGTTGAAGCGTGCGCTGCCCGAGAGCGCCGTGTAGCCTACCACCGGGCCGATGCGCACCCGGTCCTTGTCGAACAGGATGATTTCGAACTCACCTGGGGTGGCCACTAGATGCACCTCCAGAATCGGGGGGTGAACGTGGCACGGATGGTGCCAGTACCGGACATGGCCAGATTCAGGGCAATGTCCTTGCCGGGCGGGATCGGCCGGTAATCGAAGCTGCCCAGCTGCCCGGTGACATCCACGCCTTCCAGCTCTGCCCCCAGGTTCCTCGGGTCGGTGTCGATCACCAGCAGGTCGCCGCTGGGAATGTCGGGGGTGAATGTGGTCGTGCCGCCGTTCACGCCCACAGTAACCGTGGTGGTGGGCCCGACGACTTCCCACCTGATGTAGCTGGGGGCGGTGCCCGGGTTGTCCATGGTGGCCGAGCCAATCGACTGCTCGCCGCTGATGTAGAAATCAGGGCCGCCGCCTACCGGGAAGAAGTCCTGGACGGTCTGCTGCTGCAGCTCGCGCGTGACCGGCTCGCCTTCCCAGAAGGGCTGCTCCGGGGAAAGTTCGAGCCCGTACACTGCCCAGCCCTCGAACGTGGGGTCCGTCTCGAAGCTGTCCTCACACTTCTCGTACCGCAGGTACAGGTTGCGGGCGCCGCGGCCGCTGCCGGGCAGCTGCACCGTCCAGATGAGCTGCTTCCCGGGGTAGAACATATCCCAGAGCTCATCGTTGCGTTGCGCCCAATCGGCGGCCGTCCCGTTGTGCCAAACGGCCAGGTAGAAGAACACCTTGCGGCCCGGCACAATGTAGCCGTCCCACTGGTGCCCATCCACCGCCGGGCTGGTCGTCTTCCAGTTCACTACCTCGGGCATTCCCAGCCCCTCGACGCCACCCTGAATCAGGTAGACGCCCGTTTCCCAGGTGGAAATGTCCCACACGGTGCCGTCCTCGCCGGTCAGCTTGTGGGTGAGCCCGGTGCGGGGAATGACGCCGTTCGAGGTCGGCGGCGCGACCGGGGGCGGCGCCGCGGTGTTGCTGCCGAGTAGCTGTGCTGTCATAGTGCACCTGCTCCTAGTTTGCGAAGATCATTCAGCGTGGTCTTGCGCCGTTCGCGGCGGTCGATTTCGTCCATTATCTCCTCCGCGTCTGCCCCGTACACGTCCCCGTTCACGGTCAGGCTGCGGCCGCCCGCGCCGGCGTCCGCTGCGCCCACCACGGCGCCCACAGCGTGCCGGGCGATGTCCACCGGGATAGGCGCGGTCAGCGGCGCCACCATGGCGGTTGCCGCCTTGCCGACGCCGCTGGCCATGCTGCCCAGGCCGTTGATGAGGCCCTTGCCGAAGAAGACCGCGAGGCCGAAGGCCAGCCGGGAAGGCGACTTGATGCCGAGGAAGTTCTTCACCCCGTCGATTGCGCCCTTCACGGTGTCCACGGCTGCGTTGAAGATGTTCCCGGCCATGCTGGTTATGCCGCCGATGAAGCCCTGCATGGCACTGACGCCCGCGGACGAAAGCATTCCGCCGAGCCCGCCGATCGCGCCGAGGATGCGCCCCGGCAGGCCGCCGAAGAAGCCAAGCACGTTGCCCACCATGCCCGACGCCCCGGAGACGATGTTGCCCCAGACGCCGCCGAGGAATCCCTGCAGCCCGGCGAAGGCAGAGCGGCCGAAGGAGACGATGTTGTTGAAGCCGCCCACCACGAACGAAACCAGCCCGGAGACGGCGCCCACAGCCACCCCGCGTATGCCGGCCCAAACACCGGCGAGGAATCCGGCGATCGCCGAGAAGACGCCGATCGTGAAGCCGCGCAGGTTGTTCCAGGCGCCGGTGACGAAGCTGGTGATGCCCTGCGAAGCGGCGATCGAGAAGCCGCGGATATTCGACCACACCCCGGACAGGAACCCGGCGATCGCGCCGAAGACGGTCATGGTGAACGAGGAGATAGCGGACCAGGCAGCGTTCACGCCGTCCTTGAACCACCCGACGTTGTTGTACGCCCACACCACACCGGCCACGAGCAGCGCCAGGGCGACGACGACGAGGCCTATGGGGTTGGCAGCCATGGCGGCGTTTAGGGCCCACTGGACGGCCGTCCACGCCGTCACCACCCCGCGTACCACGGTCGCCCCGGCGGCGAACGCCTGCGTTGCGAAGGACACGACGCCGAGTATGGGGCCGATAGCGGCCAGCGCAACACCGATGCCAATCAGGACGCCCATCTGTCCCTGATCCAGCGAAGCGAACCAGTTAGCGAAGCCCTGCAGCGGCGGCGCGATAGCCTGCAGCGCGGAACCGATCGCCGGGAACAGGGTGAGGCCGATAGGGGCGAGGGTGAGCTGCGCCGTGTTGCCCAGCTGCTGCAGCAGCTCCGGGAAGTCCTTGGTTTCCTGCGCTACCCCCAGGATCGAATCGCCGGTCAGCCCGGCGGCCGAAGTCATGTTGTCGAGGTTGATTTTGCCGCTCTGCAGGGCGCCCACGAACTGCGCCGCGCCCCGGGTGCCGAACACCTTGCCGGCCAGCTGCAGCGCTGCAGCCTGGTCGCCCTTCTGGATGAAGCCCTGAATCTCGCCCGTGACGCGCTTGAACGCCTCCTTCGGCGCCTCGCCGTCTTTCGACAGGGTGACGAGGGACTTGGACAGCCCGGCCATTACCGTGTTGGAGTTGATGCCCGCCTTGTCCAGGGTGCCAATCAGGGCCGCGGAATCAGTGAAGGAGAAGCCCAGCTGCGCCAGCGCGGCGCCCTGCTTCGACATGGTGCCGGTCAGGTCGTTGATGCCGACGCCGGTAGCCTGCGACACCCGGAACAGATCGTCCATGGCACCGGTGGTCGCATCGCCCTTCACGTTGAACGCGGAAAAGGCGGAAGTCGCGTTGTTGATGTCCACAGGCACCCCGCCGAGCCGCCCGGCTTCGAGCACCTGGGATGCGAGGGTGTCCAGCGTGGGGCCCGTGAGGCCGAGGCGCTGGTTCAGGGACGATACGGCGTCGGATACGCTGCCGAAATCGGCCGGCACGGTATTGGCGACGTTGTTGAAGGACTTCTGCAGGCCGGCCAGATCATCCCCGGTGGCGCCGGTTTTCACCCGGATGTTGTCGTAGGCGTCGTCCACGTTCCCGGCGGCCAGGAACGCCGCAGCGCCAATGGCCAGAATCGGGACCGTGAGCCCGGCTGTGGCGATCTTCGCGCCGGTGGCTGCCTTCCCGGCGAACCCTGCAGCGAAGCCGCCGCCGGCTGCTACGCCTGCGGTAGTGCCTGCGGTGGCGGCCGCCGGGGTGAGCCCGGCCGCAATAGCAGCCGGGCCCCCCTGGAAAGACGGGACGATGGACACATACGCTGTCGCTAGCTCAATTGTGTCCGCCATTGCCAACCTCTCGCTTTTCTTCCGCCCGGAGGCGTTGCCGTTGCCTGAAAGCTTCGGCCTGATTGGCGATGTTGGCCTGCGCCTTTACTCGTTCCTGCTCGTACTTCGGAGGCTCCAGCGGTTCCGGGTAATTCCGCTGGTTCTTAGCATCCTCTGTTCTCTGCCAGTTTGCCACGCGGAGCGCGTCCACCGCGGCTGCTATGGCGAACGTTTCCCCGGTCCAGGCCTGCGGGCCTCCCATTTCCCTCCATACCTGCGCCCCCGGGGGTAGCCGGTGGGTGAGGGCGCAGGCTTTGCGGAGGGTGATCGTTCCGCGGTAGTAGTCGAGGAAATCAAGGTTGTAGTAGTGCTGAAAGTCGGCTTCCAGTGCCTCCGGGTACTGCCCGGCGAGGAACCAGAAGCCTAGGAATTTCCCATGCCGCTAGCCTTACCAATGGCCGTAGAAAGGCCCTGGTAGTGGCGCAGCGGCCATTTGAGCATCTTGTTGAACTGCTTCTCGCCGAGCAGCTGCAGCAGCGCGGTTGCGATCTGCCCCCGCTCGGCCGCGAGCTGGAATTCGAAGGTCAGGTCGTCCGCGTGGAACTCGAAGCGGACGCCGTTGTACAGGCACACCACGAGGCGGTTCTCGTCGTCGGCCTCGGCTTTCTGCGCATCCTGCGCCGCTTTCCGGTCCTCGGGCTGCCGCACGTTGTCCGGTACCCGGTTGTCCACGGGCTCGGGCGCCGGGCGCAGGTCGGACACGGTAGGCCTGGCCTGCTGCGCCGGCTCCACCTCGTCAACGCGGTAGTGCCCCACGGGCAGGTCGTCGGACGGCTGGCTTTCGGTGTGTACGAAATCGGTCATGGTGGCGATGGTTCCTTCTATTCAGTGGCGATGGGAAGGGTAAAAGGTGGCCGGGCGGCCCATCGCCTGAACGCCCGGCCACCAGCTTTGTTAGGCCGTTGCGGCGGCCGGGTTGTCCGTGATGATGGTGAACGCGCCGAGGCTCGTGACCGTGAATTCGTAGATCGTCATGTCCGAGGACTTGTGCACGACCTCGGCCGTTTCGCCTACTTCACCGCGGGGAATGTTGTAGCGCTTCTGCACGTCGCCGTCGAAGAAATCGAGGAGCCAGGCGCGCTCGTCGGCGGTAGCGCCGGCGGGAACCTGAATCGTCGTGACACCGGCGGTCGTGGTGGAAGTGCTGCCCGGGTAGTACAGGCCGAGGACGATAGCCGTCTCTTCCAGGCACTGGAATTTGAAGGTGTCCTCCACACCGACGACCTTCTGCCGCACTGTGGCGCCGCCCTGCCAGGCCTTGAATTTCGAGACATCCTTGGTGCGGTTGATCGCCACACCATCCTCGGAAATCCAGCCCAGCTCCTCGAAATCGACGGTCGCGGCTGCCAGCCCAACGGGGAACGTGCTTCCCAGCGGGGCGACAGAGACGAGCGAAGTTTCGTCGCCGTAAATCCGAATGTTTGCCAGCGATTTAGTCATTCTCGCTCGCCTCCTGGTTCTTTTCAGTAGTGGCCGGGCGCCTAGCAAGCCCCCGGTGTAGCAGTTCCCGCGCTTCCGCGTCGGGTACCTCTAGGGTTTCGTCGGGCTTGTGGACGCCGCCGCGCGGGCCCGTCCAATCAGCCGAGAGGGTAATCAGCACTTCATACCTCCATGATCGCATTACGTAGATGAATTTCGGCAGTGAAGGCATACCGCGAGAGGTCCGGGCTTCGCGGGTCGGGCCGGTCACTCACGCCTGCGGCGTTCACCCGGTAGCAGGTCACACCTTCCAGCGTGGAACCAACGAGGCCTTTCAGGTACGCGCGCACGAGGTTTGCCAGCTCGGCGGCCGCAGCGTCGTCGCCGGCGTAGCACTCGAAGGTCAGCTGAGGCAGGTCAGACACCCGGGAACCGTCGCCGCCGCCGGTGCGCTGCACCCTCACGAAGGAATCGGCTCCCGCTGGCACCCTGCCGCCCACAGGCGGGGTTAGTTTCGGGTTCAGGGCCGCCACTGCCCAACCCACAGCATCGGGCGCGAGAGAGGCTTCCACGGGGCTCACCTTCCGGCGTCGATCGCGCGGGTAAGCACCAGGTCCGTCGCTTCGGCTTCCTGCCCGGCGCGGGAGGCAGTAATCACGGACCCGCGCACACGGGTCTTACCGATGTACACGGACGGCTTGAAGTCCTCGGGCGCCCCGGCGGCCGCAGCTACCGCGTTCGTCCGGGCCTCGATGTCGGCCTGCACCCCGGGGCTTTTCAGCAGGGCCCGGATGCCGGCGCCGTTCATTTCGATACGTACCTTCGTCACTAGCCGGCCCACCTTACGGCCAGGAACTGCCAGCCGTTCAGGGCGCCGCTCGGGGAATCCAGGTACTCAGGCTCGCCGCTGATCGCGTACTCCCGGCCGTTGGGCAGCAGCACCTTGTCCGTGCCCAGCAGGTCCGCAGGCTCGCCGTCCGCGTCCAGCTCGGGCAGGAACACGTCATAGGTGCCGCGCATCGCCTCGCGGTGGTCCAGGTCCTCGCTGGTCGCCGCAGCCTGCACGAGGCAATTTTCGAAAATCAGCCGGCGCACGTTCGGGGATTTCCAGTCGAAAACGTCCGAGCCGTGGACCTGCTTCACGGGCGCGCGGAGCACGATCACGGTAGCCCGGCCGTAGGTGGCGGTCACGATTCGTCGCCCTCCCCCACCTGGTATCGGTTCACGGCTTCGACCCACTTCTGGGTCGTCCCGGTGGTGGCGTTCTGGTTGTACCCGGCAGAGGAAGCGCCGGCGCTTTCCTGCTGCAGGTGCGCCAGCGAGAGGGCGATGGTGGCAGCGTGCTCCAGCACAGCATCCTTGATGTCGCCGGGGATTTCGTCGGGCTCGAACCCGTAGGTGCAATCGACTTCGACCTCATAGTCCTTCGGCCACACCGCGTAGGGCTCGCGCACCAGGACGCCGGTGCGGCGCAGCAGCCGGAAATCTGTGACCGCGGCGCCGTCCACGCGCACTGCGGTAATCGCGCGGAGCTCGATGCCGGGCAGCAGCAGCTTGGAAGCGCCGTTGCCCACGAGTACGAGGGTCCCGGTGGTGGTGGTCACGTTGTGATGCACCCGCCCCCGGAACCGCTCGCTCGCGCGCGTGAGTGCCAGGGTCAGCTTCGGGGAATCCGCGGGCAGGCGCGTAATCAGCGCCAGGTCGGATTCAGCCGCGAGGTTCACCATGGCTAGTGCCGCCTACTTCTTGTCAGCCGGGGCGGTGTTCGCGGACGCCGTGGTCACGGGCGCCGGGATGGACTGCACATCGCCGGCCTTCGCGCCCGCAGGTACGTAGGTACCCACAGGGAGGTCGCCGTTGGCGATCTTCTTTGCTACGGCTGCGCTGTCAGCTTTCAGGCCGCGGGCCTTCGCGTCCTTCGCCGTGTACCGCACACCGCCGGAAACGATGATGCCGGTTTCTTCTTTTTCGGTGGTTTCGTTCTCAGCCATTGCCTTCTCCTTTTCCAGTGATTACCTTGTTCGCCAATCCGCCCGGCACCGGGTGAGGGTGCCGGGCGGTGGTGTTTTATGCCTAGGCCGTCAGGTCAACGACGCACAGGTTGGAGGGCTTGCGGATCAGCTGCACCGCGCGAAGCTCCGCACGGATGTAGGTGAGGTTACGCTGAGCGTAATCCTTGTGCTGATTGAAAGCCAGGATGGACAGCGCTTCGAGGAGCAGGAGCTGCACCTGCCGGAAGTCGCCGACGAGGGCCTGGCCCACGGCGATCTTCTGGGAAGCGATGCGCTCGAAGCCCCACGCGGTGCGCGGGCCCGTGTTGAAGGGGCCGTTGCCGAGGTAACGCCCGGTGGAGTCTTTCAGCAGGTCCCACGCCTCATCGTCGGCCGGGTTCAGGACAACAGCCTGAATGTTGGCGCCGGAAGTGGTGCGGAGCTTGGTGATGGACTTGCGGATCGTGGTCGGCACATCCGTAACGAAGGCCTGCTGCAGGACGCCCGAGGTGGCGAGGATACCCGCCGGTTCGTCGGCAGTGCCGGCGCCGTTCAGGATGATGTCCTCAATTTTGATGTCGAGGTTCTCAGTGAGCAGGGAATCGATCAGCGCAGAAATCACGCCGTCGTCGGAGAGCTCCTGGTTGGTCACTTCCACGCCGTCAGCGTAGGTGTATGCCTTCGCTTCTGCCGTGTTCGTGGTCAGGGTGGAGAGCGGCTTCACGCCACCGGTTGTGCCGGTGCCTGCAGTGTTCGCGGCTTCCGCAACGATCGCGGCGTTGTTCGTCTTGGTGACGACCTGCCGGTACTGGAACCAAGGGAGGTTCGTCCGCCCGCGGGTGATGAGGTCGAGCAGGGTGCGCTCGGGGCGGTAGGTCTGGTCGATGATGCCGGTTTCCCGGACGGCCCGGGCGTTGCCGGTGGCCACCGTATCCAGCGCAGCCTTCGAGCGGACCAGCCGGGAAGGGCCGATGTTCTTGGCCGCGATGTTGATGGGGGTGCCTTCACCGGAGCCGTCGTTGACGCCCATGTTCGGGTTGGCAGCCTTGAACGTGGTGTAGGCCGGGCTGTTGACGAAGCGCTCGCCAATGCTGCCCGTCATGGGTGCGCCGGCGCCGTCCTTCTGCACCGGGGCAGGTTCGCCGTCGTCGTCGCCGCCGCCGAGGCCGGCCAGCGCTGCGGCTGCCGCGTGCTGCTTGGCGATCATGTCCTGGGCTTCGCCGATTTCCTTGACGCACGCTACCGCGCGGTCAGATTCCTCAGCGGACAGGGTGCCAGCCTGCGCCTTCGTGGTCAGTTCCTTGGCCTCTGCCCGGAGCGCTGCCAGTTTTTCCTTGGGGTTCACTTTCTTCTCCCGTTATTCGATGGTGGAAAGCACGAGCAGCGCTCGTACATTTGCGTCGAGGCCGGCCGTAGCCGGGGGTTCCTCGCTGGTCTTTGTCACGGCCGGATCGGCTTTCTTCTCAGTGTCGGCGGCCGTTTCAGCCTTGTCCACTGCCTCGATAACCTCGTTCAGCCCATCCCTGATAGTTTTCAGTGTAGCTACATGCTTGCTTGCAAGCACGCGCCCTTCCTTGCGAGTCAGCAGCGCACCACTTAGACTGCCGTCCGATTTGACCGAAAGAAGCTCGGTTTCGGCGTTCGCGCCCTTGAAGCAAGGGCCCGCCTCCCATAGGTCCATTTCGTAGATGTGGTAGGCGTCGTCCGCCGGCGCATCTGCACCTTCGGCCTTTTCCAGGTAGCCGCCCGAGACGACTTCCCCGGACACGGAGAACTCGACCACGGCGCCCTTTTTCATCAGCTGATAGACCCGGGCCGCCTTCGCGGATTCCTCGATGTCCAGCAGCCCGGTAAGCTGCAGCCCGGCGTCGGTTTCCTCGGCCTTGGTGTACACACCCAGGAAGGAGTCGATGTCGTACCACTGGTGCGACCACACAACCGGGATGGACTTACCA
>Ga0247819_10002207_pt1 | contig 10148 bp, 7 predicted proteins | sample 13C_Xylose_Day6_FD_193428 | JGI IMG/M metagenome (GOLD analysis project Ga0247819, IMG submission 193428) | Soil microbial communities from agricultural site in Penn Yan, New York, United States - 13C_Xylose_Day6 | ecosystem: Environmental > Terrestrial > Soil > Agricultural land | place: USA... | reverse complement strand
GCCGAGACCCTCGGCACGGCCTGCAGGGCCGTGGACGGCGGCTTCACCCGCGACGAGTGGGAGGAGCAGGTGCCGGCGGCCGCGTTCGCGGAATCCAGCCCGGACGGGTCCGCGCACGACACCGACAGGTGAGGGACGCCGGGCCCGGCCACCCGCGAGCGGCGTTGACGTCGTCAACGATCGCCTTCGATTGATGCCGGTCGCGACGCTGTGTACCGTGGCCGGTATGCCACAGACACCGGCCACGCCGACGAACCCGTTGGTCACCGGCTCCGAGATCGCCCGTATCGCGGGTGTGACCCGCGCGGCCGTGTCGAACTGGAGGCGGCGGTACGACGACTTCCCGGCACCGGCCGGCGGCGCCGCCAACAGCCCCCTCTTCGACCTGGCCGAGGTGCAGGCCTGGCTGGACAAGCAGAGCAAGGGGCAGGACGTCACCGACGAGGTCCAGCTCTGGCAGGTGCTGCGCGGCGCCTACGGCGACGACATCCTCGGCGGGCTCGCGGACGTGGCACGGGCCCTCGCGTCGCCCGACGAGAAAACACCGGCTGAGCTGCCCGACCAGGCGGTCCGGCTCGCCCGCCGGATGGCCGGCGGCGGATCCCCCGGCGACGTGGTGAACGGCCTCGCCGAGCGCTTCACGGAGTCCGTACGGCGAGCCGGTTCGGACCAGGTGACCTCGCCCCGGGTGGTCCGCGCCGTCCGCCACTTCGCGGGAGACGTGGCCGCCGACGCGGTGCTCTTCGACCCCGCCTGCGGAATCGGCACCCTGCTGCTCACCCTCGGCGCCGGACGGGACACCAGACGGCACGGCCAGGAAGTGGACGCCCGCAGCGCCCGCCTCGCACAGTCACGGGCTGGCCTCGGCGGACTGACCCGTACCGAGATCGCGCACGGCGACTCCCTGCGCGCCGACCGGTGGCCCGGCCTCAAGGCCGACCTCGTCGTCTGCGACCCCCCGGTCAGCGACACCGACTGGGGCCGCGAGGACCTCCTCCTCGACCCGCGCTGGGAACTCGGCACCCCCTCCCGCGCGGAGGGCGAACTCGCCTGGCTCCAGCACGCCTACGCGCACACCGCTCCCGGCGGCCGGGTCGTGATGGTCATGCCCGCCTCGGTGGCCTACCGCAAGGCCGGCCGCCGCATCCGGGCCGAACTGGTCCGCCGCGGCATCCTCACCCAGGTCACCGCGCTGCCCCCCGGCACGGCCGCCGCGCACTCCCTGCCCGTCCACCTGTGGCACCTGCGACGCCCGCGGACCCCGGACGACGCGGCCACCACCGTGCGCATGGTCGACCTCACCTCCAACGACCCCGACGACCCCCTGGAGCCGAGGACCCAGCAGATCACCGAGGTCCCCCAGATCGATCTGCTCGACGACCTGGTCGACCTCACCCCGAGCCGGCACGTCGAGGAGTCCCACCGCGACTACGTCACCGAGTACGACACCCTGCGCGAGGAACTCACCGCACAGGTGCGGCGCCTGACCGAACTGCTGCCCGCCCTCGTCGCCGGCGAGGGCACCGGCGCCCTGGACGGGCCCAGCGTCGGCGTCGCCGACCTGGTCAGGGCCGGCCTCGTCGAGTACGCCGACCCGGAACCGGTGTCGGTCAGCGACCAGCTCGACACGGACTTCCTCCAGGGCTTCCTGCACAGCGCCGCCAACAGCCGCCGCTCCACCACCGCCAGCGGCACCTTCCGGCTGGACAGCAAGGGCGCCCGCGTCCCCCAGATGGACATCGCCACACAGCGCGGGTACGGCTCAGCCTTCCACGCGCTGCGGGAGTTCGAGGAGCGGTCCCGGCGGGTGGCCGAACTGAGCCGCCAGATCGCCGCACTGGCCCGCGACGGACTCGGCAACGGCGCCCTGAAACCGGACGCCTGACACCTCTGTGTCGAAAACGTGTACGCGCACGGCCCGGCTGTCTGGCACGATGAGACGCCGCACCGATGTGTCCACGCGGGCCGAGCGTTCTGACCGAAGGGGATCCCATGGCGGACTGGATCTACATCCTCGATCCGCGCAAGGACACGCTGGACGGGGAGCCGTCCGACAAGGAGTCGATGCTCCAACTGGCCGAGGAGGAGCCGGAGCTGGAGCTCTGGCTCAGCCGCCGCTACCGCATGGCGCCGGGTGACCGGCTCTGGTTCCTCTTCGCGCGGCCGCGGTCCGAGGTCGCCGCCGTGGCCGGGGTCGACGAGGAGCCCCGCGCGGACGACGAGGACCCCGACGTCCCCTTCCTGGTCCCCGTGACCCTGGTGACCGAGGCGACGAAGGCGCTGTACCGCGACCCGGTGAGCCGCGAGGAACTGGGACTGGGCCAGGTGCGCTCGGTCCAGAAGGTCAAACCGGAGGCGCTGCCCGTCCTGCTGACGCGGGCCGGACTGTAGACGACACGGCGGGCCCGGCCGCACCGCACGCGCGGCGACGCACCGCACCCCCAGTGACGACGCACCGCACCCAGGGAGCCGCCTTGTCCGCGACCGCCGCCCTTCCCCTCCGCTCCAGGATCCTGCTGATCCTCGCCACCGTGCTCGTCACCCTCGCGCCGGCCGCCCCGGCGTCGGCCGCCGTCCCACCGGCCCCCGCCACCCAGGCCGCAGCGGCCGGCGACGCCCGTTCCCCGGAGCCGCGCGGCGCCGAGGTCGTCGCGTTCACCCGGGTCGCCGACCGGCAGGTCGACCTTTCCGTGCGCTCAGCGGCCCTGGGCGGCCGCACGGTCAAGGTCCGCCTGCTCACCCCCGACGGCTGGAACCCCGGCGACCGGCGCAGGCACTGGCCGACCCTGTGGCTGCTGCACGGCTGCTGCGGCGACTACACGTCGTGGACCGCCAGGACCGACGTGGCGGCGACGAACAGCCTGCGCGACGTGCTCGTCGTCATGCCGGAGGCCGGCTGGAACGGCTGGTACAGCGACTGGTGGAACCACGGTGCGGGCGGCGACCCGGCGTGGGAGACCTTCCACACGGTCGAACTGCGGCACCTCCTGGAGCACGGCTGGGGCGCCGGCCCGAACCGGGTCGTCGCCGGCCTGTCGATGGGCGGCCAGGGCGCCCTGCTCTACGCCGCCCGCCACCCCGGCATGTTCAAGGCGGCCGCCGCCTACTCCGGCTCCGCCCACCCCCTCCTCGACGACGAGTCGGTCAGCCGCATCATGGGCTTCTTCGCGGGACAGGGCAACGACCCCCTGCGGGTCTGGGGCGACCCGGTCGCGCAGCGCCGCATCTGGCAGGCCCACGACCCGGTCCACCTGGCCGGGCGGCTCAAGTCACTCCCGGTGTACCTGTCCTGCGGCGACGGCACCACCGGCCCCCTGGACACCCCCGGCGCCACCAGCGCCCTCGAGGCCGACTTCAACCGGCAGAACCACGCCCTGGCCGCCGAGCTGGAGCGCGTGGGCGCGAAACACGTGACCACCCACTTCTACGGCCCCGGCACCCACACCTGGGCCTACTGGGAACGCGAACTGCACGCCTCCCTGCCGATGCTGCTGGGTGCCCTCGGCGTCGACGGCTGAGAGCCGACGCGGGTGAGGCCCGCCCAGCCGCTTTCCCGGAGGCACGCCCCGCCCGCCTCCCTGCCCCAACTGCCCCGCCCCAAAGGGGTGGTGTACGTCGGGGACGTCCCGCGCGGCTATGGTCTTCTTGACTCGGGACGCGGAGGGGGAGTGACGGACGTGCTGCTGGGTCCTGCCCTCCCCGCGGTCTGCGCCGTCGGCGCGCTCATCGCCGCTGCCGACGCCGCCGTCGCGAGCGGGCTCCGCGCGCGCGGGAGCGTGGCGGTGTCATGACGCTGCTCCCGGTATTCGTCGGACTCGTCGTCGGTTGGGTCGCGCTGCGCGGGCTGCTGGCGCACCCGCTGCTGCCGTGGTGGGTGCGGACGGCGGTGTTCTGGTCGGCCCCGCTCGGCGCCCTCACCTGGTGCGTGATCATGACGGCGGACGACCCCTTCCTGTTCCCGGAGACCGCGCCCTGCCCCGGGGAGCCGATGCGGGAGGGCGTCATCGGCGGCGGCGAGGTCTCCGGAATCTCCACCCCGTTCCCCCCGCGGGCCTACTGCCGGTGGGAGGACGGAACCGTCTACGACCTCGCCCCCGGCGCCGAGTTCCTGTTCTGGGTCTTCTTCGCCCTCACCTCCGTACCGCTCGCGACGGGACTCCTGCACGCGCTGCGGGAACCGAAGTCGCTCCTGCGCTGAGCCGCCCTGAGAGTCAGCCCACGGTCCAGTCCGTGGTCAGAACCTGGGTCAGCGTCATGAGTTCCCCGTGGTCCAGCGGGGTCCGGTGGGACAGGATGTTGCGCGCTGTGTGCAGGGTGCGCAGACGGTGCCGTTGCGCCGTGGTCAGGGCGAGCATGTAGGCGGCGTGGGAGAGGCCGCCGAGCTCCAGTTCCTCGAGATCGGGCACGGCGCCGTCCGGTGTGTTCCTCAGATGCTGGGAACGGGCCTTCTCGCAGAACTCCCGGAGGGTGAAACGCTGTGTGCGCAGCAGTCCGGGCACGAGGTGGAGCAGGGCGCTGCGGGCCTCCTCGATGAGGGGAAGCAGCACACGGTTCTGGGCGTGGCAGACGAGGACGCGCAGCTCCTGGGAGCCGGGGTCCAGGAGGGAGCTCCCGCGGGTGGCGTGGATGCGCCCGTCCCAGCTGTCTACGGCGCCACGGGCCCAGGCACCGTGGATCTCGGCGTCGGGGGTCGAGGCGTGGGCGGTGGACAGGCGTCTGGGCAGCACGGGATCGGCGGGGTCGGCCGTCCGCCCGGGCAGCACCCGGCCGAGCGCGCTGCGGAGCGTGTCCAGGTCGCCGCCGTCCCAGGCGTCACGGAGGGCGAGGGCACGGTCGATGTCGGGGCCGCAGACCTCGGCGACGACGGCGTCGGTGACGCGGCGGGACAGCATGGCGGCGGCGTCGGCGGTTCCCGAGCGGGAGTTCCAGGCCATGAGGACTTCGGTGTCGAGACGGGTCCACACCCTCCACCACCAGTGGACGGCGGCGCGGCCCTGGCTGCCCAGGGTGGCGCGGGGCAGGTCGGCGGCGCGCGCGGTCAGCAGGAACCGCGGCCGCTGGTGACCGGGCACACCGGCTTCGTGGAAGGTGGCCTGGGCGGACACGAAGGAGCCGGGCGGCCTCCTCGGGGGAGACCTCGTCCCAGCAGCGCACGACGATCACGTGCGGCGCCTGTCCGGCCGCGGCTTGCTCGGCCAGGGACTCCACGGGGTCGCCCATGACGCCGAGTTCCTTGGCGAGGCGGTCCTCCAGCGTCGCCGCCTGCGCGGCGGCGGCCGGGGCCAGGCCGGGCCGGACGCCGCCACCGGGGGCGATGAGCCCGCTCAGGAGGCTGCCGTAGGGGTCGTCGGACAGATCCGTGCCCCACGCCTCCTGGTCCGTGTCCGCCCAGGGGTCGTGCGACGCGGCGACCGGCGTGCGCTGCGCGGGCAGGGAGGGCGCGCCGGTGTGGCGGTCGGCACGGGAGACGACACCGGGAACCGGGATCACCGCCTCGAGACGGTGCGTGAGCTCCCGTACGAAGAAGTCGGCGCGGCCCGACTCCACGACGGGGTCGGGGAAGTACCAGACGCAGCTGCGCCCCGCCCGCAGGTCCGCCTCGAGCACGCCCAGGTGCCGGCGCGGGCCGGGGAGCCGGGCGAGGTCCTCGTCCAGGATCCGCCGGCCGGCCCCGTCGGTGACCGGTTCCGGCGCGGCGGGCCCCGGTGACGCGGACTCCTCGGCACCGGGGTTCACGGCGTTCACTGCGCGGGCTCGATCGTCTTCAGCGCCCGGAAGGTGACCGGGTCGAGACGGACGCCTCCTTGTTTGTCCGGGTCGAGGACCGCCAGACCGTCCAGGCGCTTCAGGAGATGCTCGGCCGCCTCGAGCGAGTCGTCCCCGCTCTTGTCGAGGAACGCGGCGGCGAGGTCGCCCGGAGTCATGACGGCCTTGCCGTCCGCGTACTCCTCGTCGCTGTAGAACTGGGCCCAGGCCGTGAGGAGGGAGACGTCGGCGGACGTCAGACCGGCCGCCCGCAGATGGGCCGTCGCGGCGTCCGGTGTCTCCAGACGCTCGCGCAGGCCCTGGAGGACCTCCTTCTGCCGCATACCGGACCGCACGTTGTGCATGGCGGTCTCGACCAGCCCGGGCCATCCCCCGGTGGAGTCCATCAGGGCTCGCCGTTCCTGCGGGGAACCGAACGGCGACTCCGGCCAGGCGCGCACACTGTCGACGGTCCACCGCTCCGGCAGCACATGGCCCGCCCCCGTCTCCACCGCTTCCCCCGCGGCGTCCGGCGAGCAGAGGACCACGGCGTACCGACGGGACGCGCCGGGAGCCGCGTCACTGTCGGGCGGCGTGCCGCCGGTGTGCTTGACGAGCCGCTCGGCGGCCTCCCTGACCTCGTCGGCGTCCCGGCCCCGCAGGTCCACGAAGAGCACCCTGGAACCCTTGCGGCGCGAGTTGGCGGTGATCGCGTCGGTGAGGCTGTCGCCGGGTGCGACGCCGATGATGTCGAGGCCGTACCCGCCGCCGTACAGGCGCAGCCCGCGTTCGACGTGGTCGTCGCCGAGCGCCCGGGTGCACGGCACCAGCGTGGTGCGGGTGGGGTGGCCGAGCATGTCGCCGAACTGGCCCTCGGTGAGCGGGCTCATCCGCTGGACGCCGCCGGGGGAGCCGATGGAACGGCGGGCGGCGCGCGGGTTGTAGTCGTACGGCAGGTCGAACTCGGTGTCGTTCAGCTCGCTCTGCAGCTCGTTCTGGGTGCCCAGCATGTTGACCACGTTGGGGCTGCGCATCGCGTAGGCGCGTTCCTCGCCGGGAACCCGGATGAGCAGGCCGAGGCCGACCATCTCGTCCAGGAAGATGGTCAGCTGACGTTCGCTGTTGAGGGGAAAGCCCTCCTGCCAGATCTCGTGGGCGGCCTCCAGCAACTCACTGGGCCGCGACGCGTGGGTGTAGCCGTGCTCGAGGCTGCGCAGGGCGACCAGGAGGGTGAGTACGCGGTAGCGGTCCTCCAGGTTGATGGTGTAGCGCAGGCGTTCCGCGATGAGTTCGCGGACCCGCTCCAGGTTCGCGACCGCCTGGACGTCGTCCCAGGTGATGGGGGCGTGACGGCCGTCGGCAGGCACGGCGCGCTGCTGCATGTAGGCGACGAGGTGGTCGCAGAAGATCTGCACCAGGTTGGCCTGGTAGTTGGTGACGCCGAGGATGTGCCAGACCAGGTCGGGGGTCTCGAAGGTGAGACCGACGGCGGCCAGGGGTTCCTCGACGAGCCCGACGGCGGCCTGCGGCTTGAGCGGACCGACGAGGATGCCCGGCCCGCCGTGCGCGGTGACCACGTTGGTGAGGTGGTTGAAGCGCTGAACCTGGTGCAGGCCGGCGAAGACGACCTTGAACGACCGGCCGGTGGTCTCCATCAGGCGCTGGAGCCGCTTGACGGTACGGAAGGTCGACTGGCCTCCACCGGTGTAGACGGCCTGGGCGTCGGCGGTGAGGAAGGCGTCGGCCTCGTCCGCGAGCAGGAGGACACGGCGGCCGGGTTCGGCCTCGATCCACTGCTGGACCGCGTCGGCGATCGCGTCGATGCCGACGGCACGGTCGGAGACGTTCGTTCCAATGACACCGCGGCGCTTCAGCTCGGCCAGCAGGACCCGCCAGATGCCCTCAGGGGGTTCGGCATGCCCGATGTCGGCCTTGAGGAGGTCCATGTAGACGGCGATGTGGCGGTCCCGGTCGGCCTTCTGGAACACCTCGACGGCTTGCCGAAGGAGGGACGACTTGCCGAGCTGGCGACCGCCGAAGAGGAAGATGGACCCGTCCGGGCGGAGGATCTCCTGCATCTCCTCGGCGCGTCCCTTGAAGACCTCCGGCGGAACGAGCCCCGCGACGTGCGGGGTGTAGGGGGTGTAGCCGGTCCAGGGCAGGGTGACACGCTGCGTCATCCTGAACGAACGCGGGGCGCGGGCGGCGACCCAGCCGACGACGGCCGGATCGACGACCAGGGCCTGCTGGCCGCGGTTGCGGGAGGCGAGCGCGAGTTGGCGGCGTCCTTCCGTGCCGAGGGGCTGCAGGTAGAGGATCAGATTGGCGCCGATAGCCGATTCTGGAAGGTGACGCAGTGGGCCTTCGCCGCGAAGTTCGTCGGCGATGACGACGACCTTGTACATGCGGCGTGCCTGGGAACCGAGGGCGGCGACGTAGCCGGGGGTGCTCTCGGTGATGTCGGCGCGCACGCTGAGCCGGGTGACGCCGTACCTGGCCTCCTCGACGTTGGCCTCGGTCACGGTCAGACCGAGCAGGCGCAGGACGCTCATGACCAGGCCGCGGATCTTCCGCTGGTCCCGCTCGCCGATCAGTTCCTGCCAGGCACCGAGCCCGGAGAGCGCGTTTTGCACCAGCGGTTTGTCCTCCGCGTAGTGCTGGGCCCACCAGCGGGCCCCGACGCCGCGACGGGTGAACTGGGGAGCCTCCGGGTGGGCGACGCCCTTCAGGAAGCGGGCCAGCTCCTCCCCGGCCGGTTCGGCGGGGACGGGCAGGGCTTCACCACGGCGGGCGAACGACAGGAGTTCCTCGGCGGCCACCGTCTTGCCCCGGTCCAGCAACTGCCGGATGCGCAGGCGCTCGGCGTCGGGCAGCTGAGCCGCGTCGAGCTGACGGTAGAGCCTCTCGGTCTGCTGCTTCTCCAGGTCGCGCAGTTCCCGGCCGATGGCGGCGACGGCCCGGAAGCGCTCCCCGAACCGGTCGTCGTGGTCGTCGCCCTCCAGGTCGAGGAGCCGGGCGGTGAAGTCGTGCTCCTCCTCGGGCTTCAGCAGGTTCTGCACCCGGATCTGGGCGAGGATCAGCTGGGCACGCCGGTGTTCGTCAGCGCATTTGCGGCCCCAGCTCACGGCCGCGTCGGCGATGCGCTGCCGCCACTCGGCGAGCTGCGCGGCCGGCATGGCGGCGCCGACGATGCGCTCCTGCTCGAGCCGCTCCAGCAGACGGTTGGCGAGGTGCAGGTCGCCCGTCTCCCGGTGGCACTGCAGCGCCACCGCCGGGTCGGCAGGACCGAGCAGACCCAGCATCGCCCCGAACGCGTCCGGATGTCCGAGATCGGGTTCGTCCTGCTCCTCGTGGACGTGCCAGCGCAGCCCGGGCAGGTGCAGCAGGCCCTCGGCGGGCGGCCGGAACCCCGTGTCGCGGGGCTCGGGGGCGTAGGAGCCGTCGAGCCAGCGCAGCAGGAGCGCGAGGAGGGCGCCGCCCACGCCGGGCAGCGGCTCGGCCTGACGCGCGTCCGCGATCGCGCGCATCAGGTCCCGGCCGATGTCACGACCGCCGGACGGACGCGGGGCTGAGGCGACGCGCAGCGCCGTCGTCAGCAGGTCCTTGACGGTCTTGATGTGGGTACGGAGCTGGTCACGGGCCGCCGAGTGGATGTCGCTCTTGGACTGCTTCGGCGTTCGTTTGGCCCGGTCGGTGGTGTCGATGATCCGGTCGGCGGCGTCGGAGCGCTTGTAGTGCTCCTCCATCTCCGTGGCGAGCCCCTCCGCCTCGATCCGCCCCTCGGCCCAGTCCTGGATCAGCTTCAGGGTGTGCCCGAGCCGGCCGTCGGGCGCGGCCAGGGTCTGCAGGACGATCGTGCCGCGCTGGAGCTTGATGGTGCGCAGCGGCAGGTCCAGCGCGAGCTGCCGGGCCCGGTCGCCGATCTCCTCCTGCCGGTCCGTGACCGGCGTCACCGTCGACTTGTCCAGGTCGCCCGGCTGTATCCCCGTGGACTGCCGTACCGCGTGCACCAGTTCGTCGACCACCGGCGCCCACGGCTCGGGAACGCCCGGCATCGACGTGAAGTCGGTGAGGACGCTGCTCGCCCAGCGCGCCGACAGCCCACTGCGGATGGCCGCGGTCAGCAGGACCATGTAGGCGTCACGGTCGTCGTCCCGGGAGTGCCCCTCGTTCATGGCCTCGATGAGCTCCTCGGCCCGCACCTGGAGGTCGGACGCTTCAGCCGGGGAGGTGTGGAAGGCGGCGTCCGCGAACGCGAGCGCGAGAGTGCGGTGGGCGGGGGCGCCGGCAGCGCGGGTCAGCCAGTACGACTCGGCGAGCCGGCCCTCGGTGACGAGGGTCTCCACCGGGGAGGGAGCACCCGCCCAGACGTCCGACAGGACGGGGACGGGGACGGGCACGGG
>Ga0247819_10002206_pt1 | contig 10152 bp, 9 predicted proteins | sample 13C_Xylose_Day6_FD_193428 | JGI IMG/M metagenome (GOLD analysis project Ga0247819, IMG submission 193428) | Soil microbial communities from agricultural site in Penn Yan, New York, United States - 13C_Xylose_Day6 | ecosystem: Environmental > Terrestrial > Soil > Agricultural land | place: USA... | reverse complement strand
TTCGAGCACGCCCACCTGGTAAGCGGCGCGGGCCCCGCCGCCGGTGAGCAGCAGGCCCATGGTGGCTGGCGCGAGGGGCGCGGCGTTTTCCGCCGGACCCTGCATGCGCCCGGCGCCAATCACCAGTACCCGGTCGGCGCCCAGGTGGATGGCCGGGGCCAGCGGCGCGGTCTGGCGCATGGAGCCGTCGCCGAAATATTCGGTATGGCCATCAATGTCCAGGGGCGAGGCGGGAAAGATGAAGGGAATCGCCGAGGACGCCAGCAGATGGGCATGGCTGATGTGGCCGCTGACCGCGCGTCGCTGGGAGCGCACCCAGGGCTGGAGCTGGGCGTGGGTTTCGTAAAAGCTCACATGCTCGCCCGTGCTGTAGCTCGATGCGGTCACCGACAGCGCACGCAAATGCCCCTGGGCGACCAGCGTGGGCAGGCGCGCCAGCGGCACCAGTTCGCTTTGCAGCAGCGCGGCCAGCGGGGCGTTGTCCAGCAGGGAGCGCGGGTGCACGCTGCGCCAGCGGGTCAGGGCCCAGCCCAGTGACAGCATGCTCAGCCAGCGCGCGCCGCTGCGCAGCATGCTCAAGGCATCGGCGTGGTAGACGTTTTCGGCATGCAAATGGCTCCAGACGCGGGCCAATTTCCGCACGGCGTGGTCGAATTGGTCGGCGCCACAGGCCAGGGCCGCGGCGTTGATGGCGCCCGCCGACGTGCCTGTGAGGATGGGAAAGGGGTTGGCCCCATGGCTTTGTCCGCAGTCGCGGCGGATCTGGGCAATGGCTTCGAGCACGCCCACCTGGTAAGCGGCGCGGGCCCCGCCGCCGGTGAGCAGCAGGCCCATGGTCGGGGCAATGACGGGCAAAGGCGCGCCGGGCAGGGCGCTGCTGTCGGGCGAGGGCGGGAAAGTGTCGGTCATGGACGCCATCAGTGTGCCGTGGGAGGATAGCGCCGAAACCTGGGCAAACCCGTAATTCAGGCCTTGGCTTTGGCCAGCAAGGTTGCCAGGTCCATACCGCTGAGCACCACCATTTGCTGGTCGCGTGCATAGAGGGCGGCGTTTTCACCCAGTGGCTGCAGGGCCACATACACGGCCTTGGCGGCCGATTCCCGCGTGCGGGCGGCTTCGAGTTCACGCAAGGGCTCGACACCGTGGTGCGCGGCTTTCCAGCGCCGGGCACTGACCAGCGTGGTCTGGCCGGCGCGTTCCAGGCGGAAATCGACCGGCCCCTGGTTCACGGCCTGTACGGCATAGCCTTCGGCGCGCCAGGCGCTTTCCAGCTGCTGGGCCAGGCTGCGCCAGGGCAGGCCGGCGCATTCGGCCAGTTGGCGCTCGACCTGGGCCGGGCTGAGCGCGCGCAGCTGGCGCCAGGCGGCGATGCAGCCCACGACCCACAGCGGCGTGGCCGAGAGGGCGGCAAACGGAGCAACGTGCGCGGGCAGCGCCAGCACGCACAGCAGCGTCACGACGCTGGCCAGCGCAAAGCTGATCCACCAGCGCGAACGCAGCAGCATTGCAAACAGGGAATTTTGGGCCATCTGGAATTTCACGGGAACCTCGGATCGGTGCAGAGCAGGAAAAAAGCCTAGCCTGCATTGTCCTGCTTCTGGTGCGGACTGCGTACCTTCGATAGACTTCCTGCTCCCCCATAGGAGTGAATCGAGAATGGCAGTCACAGAACAAGAGCTTTTGGCGGCGCTCAGCACCGTGCTGGATCCGCATACCGGCAAGGACTTCGTCAGCGCGCGCGCCGTGCGCAATCTGCAGATCAGCGCGGGGGATGTGGCATTCGATGTCGAGCTCGGTTACCCGGCCAAAAGCCTGGTGCCTCAGCTGCGCAGCCAGTTCGTTGCCGCGGCCAAGACCGTGGCTGGTGTGGACAACGTCTCGGTGGGCATTGCCAGCAAGGTCGTGGCCCATTCGGTGCAGCGCGGCGTGGAGTTGCTGGCCGGCGTGAAGAACATCATTGCCATCTCTTCGGGCAAGGGCGGTGTGGGCAAGAGCACCACGGCCGCCAATCTGGCATTGGCGCTGGCTGCCGAAGGCGCGCGCGTAGGCCTGCTGGATGCCGACATCTACGGCCCCAGCCAGCCCATGATGATGGGCCTCAAGGGCAAGCCCGAGAGCACCGACGGCAAGACCATGGAGCCTCTGGAGAACTACGGCGTGCAGGTCATGTCCATCGGTTTCCTGGTGAACCAGGACGAAGCCATGATCTGGCGCGGCCCCATGGCCACCCAGGCGCTGGAGCAGATGCTGCGCCAGACCAACTGGAAAGACCTCGATTACCTGCTGGTCGACATGCCCCCAGGCACGGGCGACATCCAGCTGACGCTGGCCCAGCGCGTGCCCATGACGGGCGCCATCGTGGTCACCACGCCCCAGGACATCGCGCTGATCGACGCCCGCAAAGGCATCAAGATGTTCGAGAAGGTGGGCGTGCCCATCCTGGGCATCGTCGAGAACATGGCCTCCCATGTCTGCACCCAGTGCGGCCATGTCGAGCACATTTTCGGCGCCGATGGCGGCAGGAAGATGGCCGCCGAATTCGGCATGGACTATCTGGGCGCCTTGCCCCTGTCCCTGCAGATCCGCGAGCAGGCCGACAGCGGCAAGCCCACGGTGGTTGCCGAGCCGGACAGCGAAGCAGCGCAGATCTACAAGCGCGTGGCCCGCGACATGGCCGTGAAGATTGCGCTCAAGGCCAAGGACTTCAGCTCCAAGTTCCCGACCATCACGGTCAGCAAAAATACTTGAAGAACACCCCCTGAGCGACTCCGTCGCTTCCCCCTCTTATCCTTCGGTGGAGGGGGACGGCAGCCTCGGTGCGGGGCGGCCCTTCCTCGCTGCCCCTTGCTGGGGCACGCCAGTTGCGTAGGCTGTGGGTCTGTCCTGACCCAAAGTTTCGCATCCAGCCGCCACGGTTCGCCCTGGCGGCTTTTTTTCGGGCTTTCCACGGTTGCCGTGCGGTGCGATCCGCTATGGTGGAGCCCATGAATGGATCTTCTGTATGGGCTTTGGGCTGGCGCACTCTGTGGCGCGATCTGCGCGCGGGTGAGTTGCGCCTGCTGATCGTGGCCGTGACGCTGGCGGTGGCGGCGTTGACGGCCGTGGGTTTCTTTGCCGATCGCCTGCAGGGCGGGCTGGAGCGCGACGCGCGCCAGTTGCTCGGCGGCGATGTGGTGGTGGTCAGCGACAACCCGCCGCCGGCCGTGTTCGCCGAGCGCGCGCAGCAATTGGGGCTGCAGAGCGTGGTCACCGCGAGCTTTCCGACCATGGGCCGGGCGCAGGATGCGCAGGGCGGTGCCAGCCGGCTGGTGGCGCTCAAGAGCGTGCCCGTGGGCTACCCCCTGCGCGGCACGCTGCGCGTGGCCAGCGCGCCGGGCGCGGCCGATGCGCCCACGCGCGAGATTCCCGCGTCCGGTGAAGTCTGGGTCGACGCGCCGCTGCTCGAATCCCTGGGCCTGAAGGTGGGCGATTCCCTGCTGCTGGGCGACAGCGCGCTGCGCATAGGCCGCATCCTGGTGCTCGAACCGGACCGCGGCTCGGGCTTCATGAGTTTTGCGCCGCGGGTGATGCTTAATACCGCCGACCTGCTGGCCACGGGCCTGGTGCAGCCGGCCAGCCGCCTGACCTACCGCCTGGCCGTGGCCGGCGCCGAAGGCGCGGTGCGGCAATTCCAGAGCTGGGCCGAGAAGGCCGCCACGGCCCGCGAAATGCATGGCGTGCGCATCGAATCGCTGGAAAGCGGCCGCCCGGAAATGCGCCAGACCCTGGAGCGGGCCGAGAAATTCCTGAGCCTGGTGGCCCTGCTGGCCGCGCTGCTGTCGGCAGTGGCCGTGGCGCTGGCGGCGCGTGGCTTTGCCAACAACCACCTCGACGCGTCGGCCATGCTGCGCGTGCTGGGCCAGAGCCAGCGGCGCATCGCCGGCGCCTACACCGTGGAATTCGCGCTGGTCGGCCTGTTCGCCAGCGTCCTGGGCGTGGCCATTGGCTATGGCGTGCACCATGTGTTCGTGCAGCTGCTGGCGGGCCTGGTTGATTCCGCCCTGCCGGCGCCCAGTTTCTGGCCCGTGGTGTTCGGCCTGGGCATGGGTCTGACGCTGTTGTTCACTTTCGGCCTGCCGCCCGTGCTGCAGCTGGCCCAGGTGCCGCCGCTGCGCGTCATGCGCCGCGAACTGGGGGCGATCAAGCCGGCCTCGTGGCTGGTGCTGACGCTGGGCGTGACCGGTTTTGCGGCCCTGCTGCTGGCCGTGGCCCGTGACGTGAAGCTGGGCCTGATCGCCGTGGGCGGCTTTGGCGGCGCGGTGCTGCTGTTCGCCGGCCTGGCCTGGTTGGCCGTCAAGCTGTTGCGGCGCCTGGTCAATGAATCCACGGCGCCGCGCTGGCTGGTGCTGGCCACGCGCCAGATCTCGGCGCGGCCGGCGTATGCCGTGGTGCAGGTCAGCAGCCTGGCCGTGGGCCTGCTGGCGCTGGTGCTGCTGGTGCTGCTGCGCACCGATCTGATCAGCAGCTGGCGCGCGGCGTCCCCGCCGGATGCGCCAAACCGCTTCGTCATCAACATCCAGCCCGACCAGACCCAGGACTTCCAGAGGGTGCTGGGGGACGCGGGCATACAGCGCTACGACTGGTACCCCATGATTCGCGGCCGGCTGGTGCAGGTCAACGGTCAGGATGTCCACCCCGACGACTACAGCGAGGACCGCGCCAAGCGCATGGTGGATCGTGAATTCAATCTGTCCACGGCCGAGCAGGCCCCGGCCCACAACGAGGTGGTCGCCGGCCATTGGACGCCGGGCGAGAAGGGGGCGCTGAGCGTCGAGGAAGGCATTGCCAAGACCCTGGGCCTGAAGCTGGGCGACAAGCTGACGTTCGACATCGCCGGCGTGCAAAACGAAGCCCGTATCACCAGCCTGCGCAAGGTGGACTGGGGCTCCATGCACGCCAACTTCTTCGTGATGTACCCGGTCGACCATCTGGAAGACGTGGCCGTGACCTATCTGGCCGCCTACCGCGCGCCCGAAGCCGCGGGCTTCGACAACGCGCTGGTGCGTCAATTCCCCAACATCACCAATGTCGACATGGGCAGCACCTTGGCGCAGGTGCAGCAGGTGCTGGACCAGGTGATTCGCGCGGTGGAGTTCCTGTTCATCTTCACGCTGGCCGCGGGCCTGGTGGTGCTGTTCGCCGCCGTCACGGCCACGCGCGAAGAGCGCGCCCGTGAATACGCCATCATGCGGGCCGTGGGCGCGCGCGCCAGCCTGCTGCGCCAGGTGCAGCGCGCGGAACTCGCGGGCGTGGGCCTGCTGGCCGGTTTTCTGGCCAGTTGCGTGGCCATGGTCATAGGCTGGGCGCTGGCGCGCTATGCGTTCGACTTTGTCTGGACCGCATCGCTGTGGGTGCCGCTGGTCGGCGCGCTGGCCGGCGCGGTGCTGGCCTGGCTGGCGGGCTGGTGGGGCCTGCGCGAAGTGCTGCGCCGCCCGGTGATGACCACTTTGCGGGATGCGGCGCAGTGAGACGTGTTCAAGGTCTTTTCCGGGGTTGCGCATGCAGCCCACGGCGCGTCCTTCGTCGTTGCCCACCGTTCTGCGCTGGTCGCGAGACAATGTCTTCTCTTTTGATTTTTCCGGATTGCCATGCAGATTGAAGAAAAGCCGCCGTTTGACACCCCCTTTGAGTGGATTGGCGGCGAAGCCCCCATTCAGCGGATGGTGGACCGCTTTTACGACCTGATGGAGCTCGAGCCGGCCTACACCGAGCTGCGTGCGGCCCATGGGCCTGAGCTGGCGAATGCGCGCCAGAAGCTGTTCTGGTTTCTCTGCGGCTGGATGGGCGGCCCCGACTATTACCAGGAGCGCTTCGGCCATCCGCGGCTGAAGATGCGCCACATGCCATTCGCCATCGGCGTGCGCGAGCGCGACCAGTGGGTGGCCTGCATGGACCAGTCCATGCGCGAGACCGGCGTACCCGAAGTGCTGCGCGAGCGCCTGACCAAGAGCTTCATGGGGACCGCCGACTGGATGAGGAATCAGAACGGCTGCCCAGGCGCTTGACCTGTTTGTGATCCGACGCGGCTTGGTTACCATGACGGTCTAAGCACTTGATACAAGTCGTGTGAAAGGTTTTTATGGGCGGATTCGGCTGGGCAGTGTTGGCGGTGGCAGTGGGGATCGTGGCCTGGGCGGTCACGGCCTATAACCGTCTGGTGGTGGCGCGCAACCGCATCGCCAATGCGTTCGGGCAAATCGATGTGCAGCTCAAGCGCCGCCACGATCTGGTGCCCAATCTGGTCGAAGTGGCGCGCGGCTATATGGCGCATGAAGCCAATACGCTTGAAGCCGTGATCCAGGCGCGCAACGCGGCCAGCAGCGCGGCCAGCCAGGCCCGGGTCAAGCCCGCCGATGCGGCGGCCATAGGCATGCTGTCGCAGGCCGAGTCGGCGCTGGGCGCGCAGCTGGGGCGGCTGATGGTGCTCAGCGAAGCCTATCCCGAACTCAAGGCCGATGCCCACATGCTGCGGCTGGCCGAAGAAATCACCAGCACCGAGAACCGCATCGGCTTCGCGCGCCAGGCCTACAACGACCAGGTGCTGGAGTTCAACAACCTGGCCAGCCAGTTCCCCGACCTGCTGCTGGCACGCAGCCTGGGATTTCCCGAGGCGGCCATGCTCGCTTCCACCACCAGCGCCGCCGAACGCGCCGTGCCGCAACTGCGTTTCTGATCGCCGGGTTTTGCCGTCATGAAATTCTGGCGCCATCAGGATGAGGCGCGCAGCGCCACCGGTCGCCTGCTCTGGGGCTTTGCCCTGGCCGTGCTGCTGCTGGTGGCCGCCGTGCATGGCGGTCTGGTACTGGCCTGGTTGAGTCTGTCCTGGTTGCTGGGCGGCGACTGGCCGTTTCCCGCCGGCTTCGCGGCCGTGAACATCGGCATGACCTTGTTTCTGGTGCTGGGCGGCTGGTGGGTGGAAACCGACCAGCTGCGCGCCGGCGGGCTGCGCCTGGCCGAGCGCATAGGCGCGCGCGAAGTGCGCATCGAGCGCAACCTGGCCGAGCAGACGTTTGCCAACGTGGTGCAGGAGCTGTCCGTGGCGGCCCAAATGCGCGCGCCCACCGCCATGGTGCTGCCGCGCACCGACGCCATCAACGCCTTTGCCGCCGGCTGGGACGAGGACGATGCCATCGTCGCCGTGACCCAGGGTGCGCTCGATCATTTGAATCGCGAGGAACTGCAAGGCATGGTGGCCCATGAGCTGAGCCATCTGCACGAAGGCGACACGCGGCTGAAGATGCAGCTCGCCGGCATGGTCTACGGGCTGGAGCTGGTCTACCAGCTGGGCGAGAGCATGTGCGAGCGCGGCGGCCTGATGTGGTGGTTTGGCTGGGTGATCAAGGCCGCGGGCTTCGCGGGCTGGCTGGCCGGTCGCTGGCTCAAGGCGGCGGTGTCGCGCCAGCGCGAATACCTGGCCGACGCGCGTGCCGTGCAGTGGACGCGTAGCAAGGACGGCCTGGGCGGCGTGCTGCGCAAGGTCATGGGCCAGCGCCAGGCCGCGGGCTACGACGTGCGCGGCAGCCAGTACGCGCTGGGCCACCATGCGGTGCAGCACATGCTGCTGGTCGACGTGCAAGGCAGCAGCCACTGGGCCGAGCGCCTGGCGACCCATCCGGCCCTGGCCGACCGGGTGCAGCGCATTTACGGCCGGCCCATGCCCCCGCTCAAGCTGGACAACTGAGCTCTTAGCTGGATTCCAGGAGCACTACCAATGCGCCTGCTCCACCGTCGGCGGGCCGGGCCTGGACAAAGGCCAGGACTTCCTGTTTCTGCACCAGCCAGCTGTGCAGCCGGCCCTTGAGCACCGGCGTGCGTCCGGGCGAACTCAGGCCTTTGCCATGCACCACGCGCACGCAGCGCGCGCCCTCATCCTGGGCGTGGCGGATGAACTGCCCCACGGCGTCGCGCGCTTCGTCGGTGCGCAGACCGTGCAGGTCGAGCTGGCGCTGGATGCGCCAATGCCCGGCCCGCAGCCGGTGCGTGACATCGCTGCCTATGCCGGGGCGGCGGTAGCTGAGCTGGCCGTCACTGTGCAGCAGGCTGCTGGCGGCGTCGAATGCGTCGCTGATGGCTTCGCCCAGCAGCACCGGCTCGTCCAGGGGCTGCGCAATGGGCAGGGGCAGGGCGCTGGTGCGCAAGGGCTCCAAACGGCCCGCGCCATGGCGCAGCGGCAGCACGGCGCCTATGGCCTGCAGGAACAGTGCGTGGTCCGAAGCCGGGCGCAGTGCCTGGCGGCGCGCTTCCTCGGCGGCGAGCGCCGCCTGTCTGGCCGCATGCGCCAGGGCATTGCGTACAGGTTTGAGGTCTTGGAGGGATTTCACGCGCATGCGGCGTTTTTATCCCAAGATGGGCTGGCCGGAGGCCCGTGGCCTACATACCCCGCCAATCGCTCTGCGTTTTACAGCAATCCCTGCTCGGCCATCGACAGGCTGGCGCCCGGCGCGACGATGATGTGGTCCAGCACCCGCACGTCGACCAGGGCCAGGGCGCTGCGCAGCGTCTGGGTCAGCGCCAGGTCGGCCGGGCTGGCCTGGACGGTGCCGCTGGGGTGGTTGTGGGCCAGCACCACGGCGGCGGCCTGGTGGCGCAGCGCGTGCAGCACCACTTCACGCGGGTAGACGCTGGTTTGCGTCAGCGTGCCGCGAAACATCTCCTCCATGGCGATCAGCCGGTGCTGGCTGTCCAGAAACAGCACGGCGAAGACTTCATGGCCTTTGGCGGCCAACTGCAGCTGCAGGTAGTGCTTGACGGCCTGCGGACTGTCGAACAGATCGCGCTCGCGCAGGCGCTGGGCCAGCGCGCGCCGCGCCAGTTCCAGCACGGCCAGCAATTGCGCGCGCTTGGCCGGCCCCAGGCCCTTGATGCGCGCCAGATCGGCGTTCCGGGCCTGGAGCAGGCCGGCCACGCCGCCAAAGCCGCCGTCCGCCGGGGCATCGAGCAGCTCCTGCGCCAGCTGCAGCACGCTTTTGCCGGCGATGCCGGTGCGCAACACAATCGCCAGCAGTTCGGCATCGGCCAGGGCGGCGGGGCCGCGGGCCAGCAATTTCTCGCGCGGCCGGGCATCGCGCGGCAGGTCTTTGAGGGACATGGCACACGCTCCTGCCATGCGGGTGGCGGTGGCTTGGGGGTGCGAATTGCAGGCCATCGACAAGCCACTGCGTGGGGGCATGGCCGGGTTTCTACAATAGACACCAGTTTACCGAGACTCTCATGACCACTAGCGCACACCCCACTCAGGATTCGCAGACCACCGTCCCCACGGTGCAGGCGGGATCGTTCTTGACTCTGCACTACCGTCTGGCCGGCCCGGCTGGCACGGTGATCAACACTTTTGACGCCAAACCCGCGACCCTGTCGCTGGGCGCGGGCGAACTCACGCCCGCAGTCGAGCAGCGCCTGATCGGCCTGGAAGAAGGCGTGCGCACCACGTTCGAGCTGCCTGCGGGCGAAGCCTTTGGTGAGCGCAACCCCGAGATGCAGCAGTGGGTGGCGCGCAAGCTCATGAACGAGCTGGGCGATCCCTACGAGAAGTACACCGCCGGCGACGTGGTGCAGTTCCCCACGCCCGACGGCCTGGGCAGCTATGCCGGCGCCGTGGTGCAGGTGCGCGAAGACGGCGCGGTGCTGTTCGATTTCAACCACCCGCTGGCCGGCCAGCCTGTCACCTTCGAAGTGCAAATCATCGGAGTGCTGTAAGCCATGTCCAAGCCCCAGGAAATCGTGCTCGCCGAGCCGCGCGGCTTTTGTGCTGGCGTGGACCGGGCCATCGAAATCGTCGAACGCGCCATCACCAAGTTTGGCGCCCCGATTTATGTGCGCCATGAAATCGTGCACAACACTTTTGTGGTCAACGACCTCAAGTCCCGGGGCGCTATCTTCATTGAAGAGCTCGACGATGTGCCGCCCGGCGCGACGCTGGTGTTTTCCGCCCACGGCGTGAGCCAGGCCGTGCAGCAGGAGGCCAAGCGCCGGGGCTTTCAAATCTTCGATGCCACCTGCCCGCTGGTGACCAAGGTGCACGTGGAAGTGGCCAAGCTCGCCAAGGAAGGCTACGAATTCATCATGATCGGCCACAAGGGCCATCCTGAAGTCGAAGGCACCATGGGCCAGCTC